>ERZ1066127.10-NODE-10-length-182125-cov-17.821596_pt1 | contig 182125 bp, 159 predicted proteins | sample MGYA00382774_ERZ1066127 | MGnify/ENA primary metagenome ERZ1066127 (study PRJEB33369, sample SAMEA5778357) | biofilm metagenome | biome: Industrial cooling water; feature: Water cooling tower basin; material: Biofilm | place: United Arab Emirates | collected...
AAAAATATTTTTTCATATTCAAATTTAACACTTTACGCTTAACTTAATGACATTGCTTATAAGAGACTGTTTGTAAACTCATGAATCTATGCTTTTTTGCCCTCATCCGCCATCGTTACGATGGCACCTTTTCCCAGAGGGAGAAGGTGGAAAAAACAGCTTCATATCTTGCTTCCTCTCCCAAGCGCTTCGCTCGGAGAGGATTGAGGTGAGGGAAAAAATAGTTTTCAAACAGCCTTTAAAAACACACTACCCCACCGAATCCCACTCATCCAAAATCAACGGCGGAGCCTCATACAAACGGCTCTCAATCGTTATAGCGTCGGTGATATGCTGCACGGCAGCATCGAAGGTTTCCGTCCGTGTGCCTTGCACATAACCGATTTCTTCGCCTTTTTTCACCTCTGCGCCACATTTTTTGTGGAATACAATCCCTGCTCCAAAATCCAGCACATCTTCGGTACGCTGCCGCCCCGCTCCCAGCATAATTCCTGCTATTCCGACCATTCGTGCGTGAATCCCCGTTATTACGCCGTCTTGCGCAGCATAAATCGCTTTTTTCGGTGCATTGGCATATTTTGCCTTGCTTCCCTCAATATCCCCACCTTGCTCACGAATAAGTGCATAAAACAGTTCCAACGGCTTACGGCTTGCCCATGCTGCATGAACGATATTTAGTGCTTGTGTTGTGTCGGGAGCGATTCCTCCGGCTATAAGCATAGATGCCGCCAAACGAGCCGTTAATTCGGAAATGTCCCTCGGCGCATTGCGCACATTTTCCAAGGTTTCCAGCGATTCCTCAAACTCCAGCCAATTCCCGATTTTCGCTCCGAGCGGTTCTTCCATAGATGTAAAGACAATTCTCATCCGTAAACCAACCTCACGGGCAACACCGATCATCGTTTCAGCGAGTGCTTGTGCTTTGTCCAGAGAATCCATAAAAGCGCCTTTGCCGACTTTGAGGTCAATCACCAAAGCATCCAGGTCTTCCGTAAATTTTTTGCTGAGAATAGACGCAGTAATCAGTTCTTTCGATTCGACCGTACCGGTAACATCGCGCAGATGGTACAGGATACGGTCAGCAGGAGCAATATCACTTGTTTGCTTGGCAAAAAACCCGTTGTAGGCAGCCAGCAATTCCGCACCGCGCTTGTTATCAACGTCCATATTTACATTTGCCGATTCGAGTTTATCCACCGTGCCGCCCGTATGCCCAAGTCCGCGCCCCGAAATCATCGGTACGGCAACCCCGCAAGCAGCAACCAAAGGCAGCAGCGGAAGCGAGATTTTATCCCCAACACCGCCTGTCGAGTGTTTATCTACCTTCGGTTTGGGCGCTGTTTGGAAGGAATACCGTGTGCCGGAATCCCGCATAGCAAGCGTCAGCGCAGCCGTTTCTGCCGCCGACAATCCCCGTATAAACGAAGCCATCAAGAAGGCTGCTGCCTGCGGGTGCGTAATATCGCCCGCCGTCAGTCCTTTAACAAACCACGCAATTTCTTGTGTAGAAAGTTCAGCGCCATCACGCTTTTTGCGGAGAAGTTCGGCTGGTATCATCTTGTAGAGCGGATAAACTGTGAAAAATAATTGGTCTATGAAGCCACTTTGCGGAGTTGTTCATCAAAAGTCAGTAAATACTCCGGTTCAGCACCGTGCTCCACAACCGCACGAGTGATGATGCAGCGCCGGACATTTTTCATGTCGGGTATTTTGTACATTACCGGAAGCATAGCCTCCTCCATAATGCTTCGTAATCCACGAGCGCCTGTTTTGCGCTGTTTGGCTTTTTCCACGACAATTTGCAATGCATCTGTGCGAAATTCTAACTCAATTCCCTCCATGAGAAAGAGTTTTTGATATTGCTTCACAAGAGCATTTTTCGGAGAAAGCATGATATCGAGCATTGCTTCATCGGAAAGTGGCTCTAAAGCGGTAATAATCGGCAATCGCCCGATAAATTCCGGGATAAAGCCAAATTTCAGCAAGTCATCCGGCTCAACATGGGGAAATAGCGCGACATCAGCTTCAATGTGCGTGCTTTCTTCGGCGGTAAACCCTAATGTGCTTGTTCTCATACGCCGCGCAATTATGCGCTCCAGACCATCAAAAGCACCACCACAAATAAAGAGGATATTTTTCGTGTTGATGTTTACAAGCGGCTGTTCGGGGTGTTTGCGTCCGCCTCGTGGAGGTACTCCGGCAACGGTTCCTTCCAACATTTTCAGTAACCCCTGCTGAACACCTTCGCCGGAAACATCGCGGGTAATACTTGCAGAGTCGCTTTTGCGGCAGATTTTGTCAATTTCGTCAATATAAACAATACCGCGTTCAGCCCGCTCCGCATCAAAGTCTGCATTTTGGAGCAAATGCGACAGAACACTTTCCACATCATCGCCCACATAGCCTGCTTCGGTTAGCGTTGTCGCATCGGCAATCGTGAGCGGGACATCCAAAATGCGGGCAAGTGTTTGCGCAAGCAGTGTTTTTCCCGTACCTGTGGGTCCGATAAGCAAAATATTACTTTTCTCAATTTCGACCTCTTCCAAATGTCCAACAAGCGATTCCGACTGAATCCGCTTGTAGTGGTTATAGACGGCAACTGCCATAGCACGTTTGGCTTCATCTTGCCCAACAACATACTGGTCAAGCGCTCGTTTGAGTTCGGAAGGTTTGAGCAGCGTAAAGTCTTGGAATGTTGCCCGCTTCTGTTGCGAATAGGGCTGGGCATTTTTGCGAAGAATCTCCACCGAATTTTGAATACAAATATCGCAAATATAGACCCCTGCCCCAGCAATCATGCTGGTAACTTCGGCAGAAGCACGTCCGCAAAATGAGCAATGAATATCGTCGTGCTGGATAAAATGATTTTTTGCCATAAATAAAACATCAAAAATATGTCTGTGTTCGCACACACTTTTTGCCCGAACACTTGAGAAAGGTCGAAAAACAATATCGTAAAACGTAAAGAACAGAAAACCCGCGAAGCCTTATTACAAAAGGTTTCGCGGGTAATCGGTCGAATTATCAGTGCGTATAATCACTTATGTACCACAAGAGGAATTGATGATACCTACTTATTCGGCTTTTTTGTCACTAGGTTCGCTGCTGCGCTCCATGACTTTATCAATCATGCCGTAATCAAGCGCTTCTTGGGCGCTCATCCATTTATCGCGGTCAGCATCCGCTTTTATTTGTTCCGTCGTTTTTTCCGTATGTTTGCCAATAATGCTGTACAATTGGTCGCGCATACGAATCATTTCTTTGGTGTAGATTTCAATATCCGAAAGCGTTCCTTGCGAACCGCCGCTTGGCTGGTGCATCATAATCCGTGAGTGGGGAAGAGCGTAACGCTTACCTTTTGCTCCGGCACACAAGAGAACTTGTGCCATCGAAGCCGCCATACCAATACAAATCGTCGAGATAGCGGGGCGAATAAACTGCATCGTATCGTAAATAGCCAAACCCGCAGTAACACTACCTCCAGGCGAATTGATGTACAAGTTAATGTCTTTGGTCGGGTCTTCGCTTGCCAAAAAGAGTAATTGCGCAACAATTAAACCGGAAATAGTATCATCAATCGGCGTATTGAGAAGAATAATACGGTCTTTCATCAAACGCGAAAAGATGTCGTAAGAACGCTCGCCGCGTGAAGTCTGCTCGACAACTATCGGTACTAACTGGTTTTGAACGGGCTGCTGTGTCGGAGGCGCATACACTGATGCGTCTTTCCACAGTTCATAGATGCTTGAAATCATCGTAGTCTCCGGTGAAATGGATAGAAAATGTACTCTGGTATTACGAACATACAAATCTGTGTCGCAACACACAAATACTTTTTCTTGTAACGACAGTCAAAAAACAAAATTATTGCATCACAAAGGGTAAAATCCGCGAGAATAGCATTTTATGCTAAATCTTCCGCTAATTGTGCTGCTTCGGCTGCATTCGGGTCGAAGTCTTTTTCAGTAATCACGGCATAACCACGAAGGACATCCATGACTTTTTCGTGCATAAGTCGTCCCTGTAACTGCTCATCACCAGCAATCGCAGAGCGCATATACTCAATGTTTGCATCCGGTAAATTTAACATTGCCGTTAATTCTTCAACGTGTCTATTGATATCGTCTTCGGTAACTTCGATTTTTTCCTCATCAATAATGCGCTCGCGGATAATCATCCATTTTGCAGTATTACGAGCAATCGGTGTACGTGATTCAGCATACGCACGAACATCAAAGCCTTTGGGCAATTTTTTATCCGGCAAACGCTGCATATCTTCTTGCAGCATCGAAGCAACCACTTGACTTATCAATCCCTGCGGTGGTTCAAAGGTATGCGCATCCAAGATTTTTTGGACAAGTTGGTCGTCCATAAGCGATTTAATGGAACGCTCACGGGCTTCGCGGATTTGCTTTTCCATGTCCTGACGCAATTCTTCCGTCGAAGTAATCTGCCCTTGCGTAACTTCCTCTACAAAAGCATTGGTAAATTCTGCCGGAACAACGCGCTTAATTTCCTGTACGCTTGCATGAAATGGTGTCGGTAAGGACTTTTCGTCTTGTGCGGGAAGATTAAATCGGAAAGAATCGCCAACCTTCAAATTCATCACCGATGTTTTCAATTCCGAGTTAGCGGGTTCATTTTTCAAGAAGGAACGAATTTCCTCTGATTTTCCGCCAATAAGCGGCATTCCTGTTGCGCTGTCAATCGGATTCAAGCGCACAACGACATAGTGCATTTCATCGGTAACCTGCTCTGCATCTTCCAATGTGGAACGTTCTGTCGTGAGACGTTCGATTTCTCGTTCGACATCGGCTTCAGTAACAGGATAAATCAATTTTTCGATTTCGATATTGCGATAATTCTGCAATTCAAATTCAGGCATAACCTCATAGGCAATCGTAAAGCCCAAACTACCATCGGATTCACGCTGCACATCGCGCAAAGTCGGCTGTCCAACAGGTTCTATCTTATTTTCATCGAGAGTTTGACGAAATACTTCATTGGCAATATCTTCCGCCGCATTCGCTTCAATTGCTTTACCAAAATTTTTCTTAATCAAGTGAATCGGCACTTTGCCTTTGCGAAAACCTTGAATTTGAATCTCCGGCTGTGCTTCGCGGTAGGCTTTTTCGTAGTGGGGTTCGAGTTCTGCTGCGGTCAGCGTAATTTTGACTTCGCGTTTGCAGCCTTCGAGGGTGATAAATTGCGTTTCCAATGGCGTAGAAAATGAAACTAAAGGAATGAGTGAATTGCGTGGGAAGAGTGTACACCGAAGTGTTTGACCGTCTACATTGTGCGGGCGAGGAGACTTGAACTCCTACGGGTTACCCCACCAGATCCTAAGTCTGGCGCGTCTGCCAATTTCGCCACGCCCGCGTTTGTGCTAATTTTTTTCCGTGTTGCCAAGATACCGACAAATAATTACAACAGACAATACAGAAAAGACTTCAAATATACGGATTCTTTTTGCACTATGGAAACATTTCTTGAGATAAGCGTTTGAAAATTATCTCATCACGACTTAACGCATTTGCCAATCTAAAAATTTCGCTTCAAATTCTTCCGGAGAAAATTGCGGCGCGTCATACATTCCCGCCACACGGCGCTGACGCGAGGCTTCAAAAAGGCTCACCGCACAAGCAACCGAGATATTGAGGCTTTGAATCATCCCGACTTGGGGAATGAGGACATTCCCATCTGCTAAACGCAGTGCTTCTTCACTCACTCCACTATGCTCATTCCCAAAAACAAGCGCTACACGTCCCGTCAAATCAAGGCTGTATAATGACGCAGCATCACTAGACATATGGGTCGTGTAAATTGTGTACCTTCTTTGACGTAGAGCAGCAAAACAATCCTCAACAGTGGTAAATTGATGTAGATCTATCCATTTTTTTGCACTTGCTGAACTACGCTCCCCTAAATCAGGAAATTTTTGCCGACCGTTATACACTAAAAATGCCTCGACCACGCCGACCGCATCGCAAGAGCGCAGCACCGCCGAGACATTATGCGGGTCGTGGACGTTTTCGAGAACGATTGTCAGCGTTGGCTGTTTGCGTTCGAGCGCCCGACGAAGTTTTTCTGCACGTTCTGGGGTGACAAATGGTGCGGAGATGCTTTGTTCAGTAGTTTGCTGCATAGTGTATGTATCTTTACTTACTCAGATTTTCGTTGGATTGGTACTTACTTCAGGAACAACTTCGTCAGCATGGGAAACCGAGCGCCACGAAATGCCGCGTGCGTGTTCGCGCATAAAAAACAGCCCGCCGACGATGATATTGAGGAAATACCCCACACCGTGCGCAACAAAAGCAAAGGCAACGGCTAATTCGCTGGGAATGCCGTAGAATTGTGCTAGAGTAACCTGCGCAAAGTAGTGATAAAATCCCCATGCGCCCGGAGTCGCCCCGATGGTAATACCAATCGTTGTCATTGTTAGTAAAACATTGGCGTCAAACCAACCAAAATTGTATGCTGAATTGAAACCAAATGCCAAGAAGGTAAGATACATCGGAACAAGGTATAGTACCCAAATTGCCACCGTCTCCAAAATCACGCGCCAATACAAACCCGGAGATTTGAAAATGCTAAAACCATTGATAAATGCTTCGAGATAATTATGCAATTTGAGATACCATGCTTCCGAAAAACGTTTGACCGTAATGCGCAATAGCCATTCACCGAAATTAGTCGTAATGAGCAGGATGATAAACGTCATCAAACCAACCACCGGCAATACCAGCACTTTCACAAGTGCTTGCCCGTTGATTTGCGGAAAAACCTGTGCAATTTTCCCGTGCAGATAGTAAAACGTAATCAGCACAAAAACGCTTAAACTCAAAATATCAATCACACGCTCAACCAAAATGGTTGCAATTGCCGTGGAAAAGCGTACATTCTCGCGGCGGCTCAAAATAAACGGACGCGCTAATTCTCCTCCACGCGGCGTAAGGTTATTCATCATATACCCAATCATCACGCCCGAAAAAGCGTTCATTGCATGAATACCGCTTTGAATCGGCTTCATCATCGTAATCCACCGGAGCGCACGAAGATAGTGCGAAAGCAGCATGACGGGAATTGTTGCCAAAACCCACCAGTAATTTGCCTTTTGGAATGCCCCCCAAAGTTCGTCCAGATTTTTGACATCTTTTAGCGCAAATGCCATCGAACCGACGAGCAAAGCCAAGCTAATAAGGGTGCGAAGAAGAGTTTTCAGAAAAGAATTTTTCTGTTGTGTTTGTGCCATATGTCTCTGATAATTGAGCGATAACCGAAGAATCTTATTTTGTACCGCCGCTTGTTTGTGCAGTTTTGCCGAGTTCGGAATAATCAAACACCAAGTTTGCAAGCGCCCGCACACCGACGATTAATGCCGGTTCGTCAATGTAGAATTGCGGAGAGTGATTTGCCGCAGCTGTTGCAAGTTGCTCTTTGGGCGTAATGCCCAGAAAGAAAAACATTCCCGGAACTTTTTTCTGATAAAACGAAAAATCTTCCGAGCCTGTTTGCTTCGGCGATGTGGCGACATTTGAAGCACCTGCAACGCGCTGGAGCGTCGGCGACATAAGCGCGGTTAGTTTATCGTCATTCACGGTTGCCGGATATTGTCGGCGAATACGCACATCGGCATTTGCACCACTTGCTTTTGCAATAAACTCGCTTGTTTGCTTGATGCGCGAATGAATTTGTTCTTGCATACCTTCGTCGTAGGTGCGGATAGTGCCGGTCATTTCTACGCTATCGGGGATAATGTTATTCCGCACTCCGCCGTGCATCGTGCCGACAGTAATAATCGAAGGCTCTTTGGTAACATCTACTTGACGACTTTCAATTGTTTGTAAACCCATAACAACCTGTGAAGAAACCACAATCGGGTCAATACCGCCCCAAGGCTTTGCACCATGCGTTTGGCGACCTTTGACAATAATCCGCAGAAAATCTACCGCAGCCATTGTCGGACCCGGACGAAAGGTAATTTTACCGGATTCCACGCTACTAAAGACGTGCATACCAAAAATTGCTTCGGGTGTTGGATTTTCCAATGCGCCTTGTTTTATCATCAATTCTGCGCCGCCCTCTTCGCCTTCGGGAGCGCCTTCTTCTGCAGGTTGGAAGATAAATTTTACTGTCCCACGCACGTCGGATTTCATGTCAGACAATATCTCTGCTACCGCCATTAAAATCGCCGTATGCGCGTCGTGTCCACAAGCGTGCATTACGCCTACCTCTTGACCATTATAGGTTGAGCGAACTTTGGAGGCAAACGGCACATCTACTTGCTCAGTAACAGGCAGTGCATCCATATCGGCACGAAGCGCTACAACCGGACCGGGCTTGCCACCTTTCAGTACGGCAACAACACCGGTATATGCTACACCGGTACGAACTTCTAAGCCAAGTTTCTTCAAATGTTCCGCAACGATTTTTGCTGTGCGTGTTTCGCGGTTTCCAAGTTCGGGATTTTGATGAAAATCGCGTCGCCACGTGAGCATCTTTTGTTCAATCGCTTTAGCCCGTTCATCAATTTTTGTGCGAACAATTGCTAAGGATTGTGCTAAAAGCGACAGAGTGCACATCATATACAATACCGCAAACACAGTAAACACAAGGTTTTTACGACGAATGTTCATGTTTTTACCCCAAAAGAGTGAGAGAAATACAAAACAACAAATTTACGGCGAGAATCCCAGCTTTCCCAATACATTTGATAATCAAGCGTCAAAGTAAACAATGAATCCTTTCTTTTTTCTATCAAAAGCACGGTTTTATGCCGATTTCAAATGAAACCCACGCTGTTTTGGAGTATTTCGACCAATACTCTGGTTTTACGCTTCGTAAAAAAAATGACATAGCGGAATTGCTTGATATTGCTTCCTTGCACGACGAGGCAGAAGCCTTTAACACCGCTGTTTTCACAGGTAAAATTGTGTGGAATCTATACGCACAACTCAAAAAAATTACCGCGCCGCCGTCTGATTCCTCGTATCACAATCTTGAGCAGGAATTTGCTAAAGCCGTTAACGAACTGCGAGGATTTTTACTCCATTTTGCAACAATTTCCCAAAACGACGCGACACAACAACGTTTCGAGGAAACATATCTCACCGTTCATCAAGGTACAATGCGGAATATCGTAGATTTAGCACATGATTTGGCACGGTTCAAAGATATGCAAAGTGATGCGCAGCGCGGGAAGGCATAAGCCGAAAACCAAGAACATTGCGGCGTCTTCCGCCAGAGCATCTTCCGTCTGGCGTGTTTGAGTAGGCACAAAAATTACGCAAGCCCTTCTTGAGCCGCTTGCTCTTCAAGCCGCGTCAAATCTTCATCAGAAAGATTGTAGAGTTCAGAAATACCACGTAAAATATCCCACGAATAAATACCGGTATTGTGTCCGTCTTTCCAATCGGCTTGAATAGCATAATTCCCAACGGCTTGAATACTCGCTAATTCGTACATTCCGGGCTTCATTACTTGTATTCCAAAGGAATACGTCGTTCCCATAATATTCTCTCCTTTACAGGAAGCACACGGACACTCATCACGAAACGTGCGTAGGGTCATCGTTGTTTTTAAGCCGTCAGACCATGTTATAGCCAGCAAATACGGCTTCGGGCGAGTAATTGTTGTGGGGGTTGGCATATAGCAAAACCTTCTTGCGTTAGAAAAAGTGCTGCAAACACGGAAGAACCGTGTTTACGTGTGATAGAGACACACTAACAGGAAATTTAGTGTATAATTGCGAATTCTTGAGAATAGATAAACAAAACAACTGTGCCGCCATGCAATCCAGCATATATCAATGCGCCGCAGCCCAATTACTGCCGATACCCATCTCTACGACAACCGGAACGTCTCCAAGCGTTAATGCACTTTCCATACAAGTTTTGACGAGGCTTTGCAGCGTTTCCGTTTCGTCGGGGTGCATTTCAAAAACGAGTTCATCGTGGATTTGCAGTAGCATTTTGGACTGCAAATTGAGCCGTTTCATTTCTTGATGAATAGCTGTCATAGCAAGTTTCATCATCTCTGCCGCTGTGCCTTGAATCGGCATATTGATCGCTGCACGTTCAGCAGCCGTGCGCTCTACGCGGTTCGCACTGTTGATGCCGACATAATATTTTTTGCGCCCCAAAAGCGTTGTCGCATAACCGTTTGCTCGCGTTGAGGCGATGGTCGAATCAATATATTCTTTGATTCGCGGGTATTTGGCAAAATAATTATCAATAATGGTCTTTCCTTCCGAGCGAGCTATTTTCAGGCGTTGCGCAAGCCCAAAAGCCCCCAAGCCATACATCACGCCAAAATTCACGGTCTTTGCAATGCGCCGCATATCACGATCAACATTAGCAACGTCTACTCCAAACAGTACCGAAGCAGTCGCAGCGTGTACGTCCAAGCCTTGCTGAAAAGCGCTGACAAGAGTTTCGTCGCGGCAAATATGTGCCATGATGCGAAGTTCGATTTGAGAGTAATCAGCGGAAAGCAGTATCATTCCTTGATGTTTGCGAGTGTCGGCAATAAAGGCTTTACGAATTTCCATGCCCAAATCCGTGCGAATGGGAATGTTTTGCAAATTCGGCTCAGTGGACGATAAGCGTCCTGTGCTGGTTACGGTTGGGTTATAGGTCGTGTGAATCCTTCCGGTAACGGGATTGACAAGGCGTGGCAGGGCTTCGACGTAGGTGGATTGAAGTTTTGCCAGTTGGCGGTATTCTAAAACCCGCTCTGCTATTGGATGTTCGGCAGCGAGTTCCTCTAAAACCGAAGAATCGGTGCTGTATCCGGTTTTTGTCTTTTTTACCGGAGGAATGTGCATTTTGTCAAAAAGAATTTCACCGAGTTGCTTTGGAGAATCAACGTTAAATTCCGTTCCGGCATCAAGCCAAATCTGCTGTTTGAGTTTTTCTATTTCCGTGCGAATCATCGCAGAAATGCTCCCAAGCGAGGCTGTGTCAATAGCAATACCATTGTATTCCATTTCCGTGAGCACTTCAGTCATGGGAAATTCGACTTTTTGTGCAAAATCCAGCATTTGTGCGATTTCCAACTCTTTGTGCAAGATATTGAAAAGCCGCATTGTAACATCGGCATCTTCAGCAGCATACTCCGCAACGCGCTCTACGGCTACTTCCGCCATTGAAATTTGTTCTTTTTTCTTTTCACCGATAAGAGCCGAAATCGGTATAGGCGAGTAATGAAGCCATTTTTGCGAAAGAGCATCCATACCATGCTGCGCATCGGAATTCAGCACATAACTCGCCAGCATCGTATCAAAGCCGACGGACGCAACATTGACACCATACCGTTTCAGAATCAATGTATCAAATTTTGCATTTTGTCCACACTTTTGCACACGAGGATTTTCAAGAAGTTCTTTCAAAGGTCGCAGAGCCTCCGGAAAGTGCCAATTGCCCGACACACGCACCGAATCCGATGTTGCACTCGAAACCGCCGCCGCACTTGATTGATACGCCGATTCATCCGGCACATCAAAAAGCCCACCTTGTACACTTGCCGGCGATGGAAGAGAACCAGCTTGAAACTGAGGTTGCGTATCGTTAGTCACGCTGAAAGCAGCCATCGGCACATAGTACGCTCTGCCTTCACGTCCGCAAAGTGATATGCCGACAATATTGCACAACATCGCATTTAAGCCATCGGTTTCTGTATCAAACGCCAGCATTGAAGCGGATTGTAATTCATCCACCATTACACGAACTTTCTCGGTTGTATCGGCTGTGATATAATCGTGCTGCACATCTTTCAATGTCTGAAGCGGCTTGGAAGCAGGCATTGTTGCAGTGTCGGCAGTGGAAGCGGCTTTTTCCGATACATTTGGCGGCGCACCGACTAAAAATTTTCCGACAATCGTCCGAAAACCAAGATTCAGAAAAAACTCCCGAAGCGGCTCTGCTTCCGGCTCTTTGCGAATGAAATCTTCCAAGGTGTGGTCAATAGGAACGTCGGTGTGAATCGTAACCAATTCTTTTGAAAGAAACGCCATTGCGCGGTCAGCTTCCAATTTTTTCCGCACGGAATCTTTGATTGCAGCAAGATTCTCATACACATTTTCTACCGAACCATATTGCTGAATAAGCGGAATAGCGGTTTTTTCGCCAACGCCTTTTACGCCCGGAACGTTGTCGGAAGCGTCACCAATAAGCGCCAGCACGTCAATCACCTGTTCCGGTGCAACCCCGAATTTTGTGTGAACACCGGCAATGTCCATTACGTCATATTCACCCATTGCAAATCCCGGACGAAAAAGCCGCACACGTTCATTGACGAGTTGGCAATAATCTTTATCGCTGGTAACGCAGTATAAATCTACCGAACCATTTGCACTGAAGCGCTTTGTGAATGTACCGATAATATCATCGGCTTCATAACCGGGAAGTTCAATCTGCGGGATATTCAAAAGCCGAATCATCTCTTTGATGCGGGCAAGCTGCGGAACAAGTTCCTGCGGGAACTCTGGGCGATGAGCTTTATATTGTTCAAATTTTTCATGACGAAATGTCGGAGCTGCCGTGTCGAAGGCAATACCAATGTATTCCGGCTTTTCTTTGTTCAAAATAGTCGCTAAGATGTTAGCAAAGCCAAATACCGCCCCTGTAAGTTCGCCGTTTGGCGCTTGCAAGCCCATTTTGGACATCGCGTGATACGCCCGAAAAACGAGCGACATCGCATCAATAAGGAAAAATTTCATAGCCTCGAAAAAAGAACATCATAAAAGCCGAAAAGCGCATTGAATCACGCTTTGTGTGGAATTGTCGGCAAAATACGACGCAGCCGATGAATACACAAGGAGCAAAAAAATGAAGAGGCTATTGTTTCAAAAAATCCGGTTTTCAATTGAAACAGAATTTGCGTACTTTTGTACTCTTACTCCACATATCTATGAACATTCTTTCTTTAGAAAGGCGCATATTCTGAAGCAGCGCGGACACTTTGGTAATTCACAATATCGGCGAATGGCATAATCATTGCTTATTTCTCCTGACAATGATGTACGGCTTAACAAAAGCCATTCGTATCACAATGCAACTGATGTTCATGGTTCGCAACCTTCGGAAATATCTCGTTTTGGGTATAGCGCTTTCTTCCCTTTTCGCGCTTCTTTGTACCTCCTGCAAAACACTTCCTCAACCGGTCAAAAACGGGCTGGCATACTTCAACACGTATTATAACGCTAATCGCCTGATGGTGGACAGCGAAGACGAGTTTTTGCTTTTTGACGAACAAAACCGCACAAAGCCGCGTATTCTTGTTATTGATGAACCAACTATTGTTGATGACAAGCCCGACGACCGCGAAGTGCCGCAGTTTATGAAATCCCTTATCGTCAAGCCGGAAAAGCTGGATAAAGCGCGTATTTGGATTGATTCCGTGTTGATTAAAGGCTCAAAATTGCTTGTCCGCCATCCGCAATCAGACCTCATAGACCAGACCTTATATTTAATGGCGAAGGCATATTTTTATCGGAGTGAGTGGCATAATTCGCAGATGAAATGCCAAGAACTCATGGATAATTATCCGTATAGCCAACTTTCACCCGATGCACATTTGCTTTTGGCAAAAACGCTCCTCATGCAGACAAAATTTGTTCAGGCAGATAATGCACTTTTGAGGGCAATTGATATTTCATGGGGACAGCACCGCTACGATGCGCTTTCGGAAGCATTTCGGATTCAAGCGGAAGTCGCCATGCACTTTGGTAATTTAGAAGATGCGGTAAAACCGTATCGCAGAGCAATCAAACAAGCTGACGACCAAGTGCAACAATCACGGTGGCAATTGGAAATTGGGCTTTTGTATTATCGGAAGCGCCAATTTGCTGATGCAGCGAAAGAATTAGCCAAAGTAACGGACTTTGCGCCGGATGCTCTGACGCGCTACGAAGCAGAATTGTATAGAGCAGCAGCACTGGCACAATTGCGCCGTTTTAAGGAAGCGGAGGAATCATTTCAGTATTTGCTCACCAACCGTAATTATGCAGAGTGGCGCTCATTTACGTATAGTGAGTATCTCACGCTGATGCGCATGACCAATAAACAAGGTACTGACAGCATCTTTGCAATGATTGACACGCTGAGTCATAAAGAAGCTCCCGCCGCTGCCCGTTACCGTCAGGCACTCGACCTCTTCAAGAAGCATGAGTACGAGGCTTCACAGTCTATCTTTATTCGCTCACTCATGGAGACATTGCCTTCATATTTTTATGCCTCCTTGTATTCGCGCTTGCTGAGTGATTGGAAAGCTCAAGCTCCGGAGGCAATGAATACAGTAAGGTTTTATGAACTTTTACGCAACGATTCTACCGCGTACAACAGCCCGCCGCAAGACACCGCACGACGTGTAGCAGCATTCACAATGTACAAAGTTGGGCGTATTCACGAGCGTTTGGGAGTCAAAGATTCTGCACAAAAATATTATCAAGCTGCTGCGGAAACGTGTCCGGAACTTGATACGAGTCGCGCCCGTTACCTCTATGCGCAAGCTGCATTGGTCGGTTTAGACCGTAAGACAACAAGACTTTCAACCAAACCAGACCGCAAAACTGATTCGCTGGAAGCGGCTGAAAAACATTTTGTTGATTCGATTTTGAGGGTGCTTGTCAGCAAATATCCTCGCACACAGCAAGGCATAGACGCACGTATTCGCTTGGGGTACACTGAATATTTTGTTGTCGATTCGCTCGCCGATGTGATGCAATCGGCAGACCGTTTTCGTCAGATAAAACAATATGGCAAAGCCATTCAAAAATATAACCTCGTGGCAATGCGCCATACAGAGTCTAAACATGCTCCCAGAGCACATTATGCGCAAGGTTGGCTTTTTGAAAAAGAATTACGGCAGCGAGATAGTGCGGTGTATTGGTATCAACGGTTGGTAGAGAAATATCCGAATTCTCCCTTTGCTAAAGAAGTAAAACCCTCGTTAGATGGGCTTTTGGAAGAAAAACGTTTACAAGATTCTCTCAAAAATCTCCCCAAAACCCCGATTATTAGTGGTTCAACTATGGCAACGCTCCAACATTCCACCACCGGAGCGACAGTCAATATGAGCGCTTCTTCGAGTACTAATGCGACATTGCAAAGCGATGTACCGATGCGCCGAAGAAAATAGGACATACAAGCACAATGCTCCGAAGCACCTTACGACTGTTTTACGAGGACACTTGCTTCTGCGCATGGCGCTCGCGCAGCACATCCAGCACACTTTCCAACGAAATACCCTTTGCAGCAAGCAAAACGGTGAGGTGAAAAAGCAAATCTGCTGCTTCACCTTTGAAAAGCTCGTCATTGTTGTCTTTTGCCTCAATCACCACTTCCACAGCCTCTTCGCCGACTTTCTGCGCCACTTTATTGATGCCTCGGGCAAAAAGTTTACTTGTGTATGAATCAGGCGACGGATTATTCTTGCGGTCAAGAACAATGCGCTCTAATTCATGTAAAAAGGAAGTTTCGCTTTCGTTTGTTTCGTTGAAACAGGTATCAGCACCGGTATGACACACCGGACCAACCGGATGCACCTTGATAAGGAGCGTATCATTATCGCAATCTTCTCGAATTTCCGCCACACGTAAAAAATTCCCCGATGTCTCGCCTTTGGTCCAAAGTCGTGATTTTGAGCGGCTGAAAAACGTTACTGTGCCTTCACGTTCCGTTTTTTCGAGTGCCTCTGCGTTCATATACCCCAACATCAAGACTTTATGCGTGGTAGCATCTTGAATAATGGCAGGAATAAGACCACCTTGTTTATCAAAAGCAAGTGAAAATGGCATGATGTCGTAGAACTGTCGGTGAAAGGATAAGGCTGCTTGAATGTATGTGATTCAAAGTGTGCTTATCTGTTATTGTGTTTATCAATGCTGTGTTTACGCTGTTCGTTTGGGTTTCCATGCCCAAAGCATTTGGCAAGTAATTGGCTCATTGCCGCTTGCATCACTCACGCTGACCTTCACAAGGATTTCTCCTTCTGCATCCTGCTGTGCCGAGCGGATTTCTTCCGGCGACAACGTAGCAACAGCTTTCATCGCTCCGCTTGCTTTTTTAAGAAAATCCACGTGTAACGACTTCACCACCAAATACTTATCATCGGGAACATTCATCCCCATCAGTATTCCGGTGGCAGATTCTGCAAGCAAAGTCATAGCGGCAGCATGAACCGTACCGATGTGATTTTGTACTTTACGGCGGTTTGCCAGCGTCATCACAACACGCTCTTGGGATAATTCCTCAATACGAATTCCCGCCGTGCCGAAAAATGGCACGATACGTCCAAAACTGAAACTTAAAAGAATGCGCCGAAGTGCCGGTGAGAAGCTATTCATGCGCCCGACGAGTGTACTGAGTTTATTTGCCATATGAAAAACAAGGAATAGTCGTGAGAATTTGTAACGTTTACATTTACTCAAATTGTTGCTTGAATGTGTGCAATTCTTCGCGTAACTGAGCAAGTTCTTGTCGTAATGATGCTACTTCTTGTTCGAGCGCAGATAACCGTTCAGCATCAGCACTTGCGGAAGGAGCGAGGTTTTGTGAGGGTTCAGTATATTGCTCTCCTCCGCAAAGCACGTGCATAAAACGGGCTTCTTTTTGACCTGTTTGGCGTGGAAGCCTTGTTACAAGCGGTTTTCCGACGATGCTTGTGGCAGGATGTTCGGGAGAAGACAGTTCTGTCAAAACGGTTTCCACTTCTGTCAGCGAAGAGAAGGCATACATTCTCTCAGCGCGACTTCGCAATTCACCCAGCGTTTGTGCGCCTCTGAGCAGAAGTTCACAGAAAATGGCGGTTTGGGACGGTGTGAGTTGGAAGGTCTCGGTGAGGCGCTGTCGGTATTTCGGAACGCGCGACGCACCTTCATCAACAATACGAGCAAGAGCTTTTTTCCGGGCTTCGTCGAATGCTTGAACGACCTCAGTTTCCGAAAGTTGGAGAACGGGGTCTCTATTGGATTTCTGATTACAAGCCGCCGTAAGAGCATTCAACGTCATTGGGTAATAATCGGGCGTGGTAATTTCTTTCTCCACCAGTGCGCCCAGCACCCGTGCTTCGTGCAAAGAAAGAAAAGCCCCCGTTTGTTCGGTCGGGGGCGTTGTATTCGTTATGAGATTATCCATAAAATCACTCACGGAAGTTTTTATCGAGCGTAAGCAGTGGAGCGGCGTTCACGAACAACGGTAACGCGGATTTGTCCCGGATATTCCAATTCATTTTCAATACGCGAGGCGATGTTATTGGCAAGGCTATCAGCCAAAAGATCATCAACACGCTCCGGCTCAACAATAACGCGCACTTCGCGCCCTGCTTGAATGGCAAACGTCTTGGTAACGCCATCGAAACTTGTGGCAATACCTTCTAGCTGCTCCAAACGTTTGATATAACTCTCCAACGATTCACGACGCGCTCCGGGACGCGCTCCGCTAATAGAATCGGCAGACTGGACAAGGGCAGCAATAGCACTTTCCATTGGAATATCATCGTGGTGTGCGCCGATAGCATTGCAAATAAGCGGATGTTCGTTGAACTTACGCGCCAAATCCATTCCGAGTAACGCATGAGGTCCTTCAATACTTTTATCCAAACATTTGCCGATATCGTGCAGTAGCCCCGCCCGTTTGGCAGGAAGTGGGTCTAAGCCAAGTTCCGTAGCCATTACACCGGTTAAATAAGCAACTTCCATTGAATGGTGAAGCAGGTTTTGACCGTAGCTGGAACGATATTTCATGCGCCCGATAAGGCGGACAAGTTCATTGTGCATACCGTGAAGACCAAGCTCTAAAATAGAGTTTTCGCCAATGCTGCGAATTTCGTCTTCGAGTTCTTTCGTCGTTTTTTCGACAATTTCTTCAATGCGGGCAGGGTGGATGCGTCCGTCATTCATCAGACGCTCCAGCGAAATTTTTGCCACTTCACGGCGGAAAGGATCAAAACCGGAAATCAAGACTGCTTCCGGTGTATCGTCAATAATAAGGTCAATGCCCGTTGCTGCTTCAAACGCACGGATATTGCGACCTTCACGCCCAATAATACGCCCTTTCATATCCTCGCTGGCAAGATTAACAACAGAAACCGTTGTTTCTATCGAATGGTCTGATGCGGTGCGCTGAATTGCCTGAACGATAATTTTCTGTGCTTCGCGTTTGGCGTGTTCTTTTGCTTCGTCACGAATGTCCTTAATTTTTTGTGCAACAGCAGCGCGAGCATCATTGATCATATTTTCCATCAAGAATTTACGCGCATCATCTTTCGACATACCCGTAATCCGTTCCAGACGCAAGGTTTGTTCTTTTACTAATTCTTCTACTTTGGCATATTCTGCATCAACGGAATGGCGCTTTTTTTCGAGATCTTTTTCGAGTTGCTGTACCTGCTTTTCCTTGCGGTTAAGGAGTTCTACTTTCTTTTCGATATTTTCTTCCCGTGATTTGACCTGTTTTTCGTACTGCTGCATTTTATTTTTCTTGGTCTGCACGTGGTTATCGTATTCTTGCTTTTTGTTAAACCACTCGTCTTTGACTTCCAAGAGCTTTTCTTTTTTTATCGTTTCGGCTTCTTTTTCTGCATCTTCCACGATATTTTTTGCACGTGAGCGTGCTTCATTGACAATGCGGGCAGTAGATTTATTCATAAGAAAATATCCTGCTCCTGCGCCCGCTACCAGCCCAAGAATGCTCAGGATAATCGGCAATAATGTGTCCATAACGTAATAATAATGCTAATGATAAGAGTGTGCTAGAAAAAATTCATTGTCATAAAAATCTATTTATCGGCGGGGCGAAGCTGCTGCGCCTGCCAAAATACCGCCATCAATCGTCAATTCAATGCCCGTGATGTAGCGTGATTCGTCAGAAGCCAGATACAATGCGGCATACGCAACATCAAGCGGCTGACCAAAAACACGCAAAGGAATTTCTTCCGAATGTTGCTGCAAATTCCGTTCCCGTTCTTCACCTTCGCCCAACACAGCATCCCACATCGGTGTGAGAATTGCCGCAGGGTGAATGGAATTACAACGGATATTATAGTTCATTTCAGCCGAATACAATGCGACCGATTTCGTGTGATTCCGTACGGCAGCTTTGCTGGAAGCATACGCCGCAGCACGAGGAATCCCCACTAAACCTGAACGCGAAGAGATATTGATAATACTTCCGCCATGTGGCTGCATGAGCCGAAGAGCATACTTACAACCTAGAAATACCCCGTCTAAATTTACCGCATGAACGCTGCGCCAATCCTCAAGCGCTGCGTTTTCGGGGTCGTGCGCGACGATACCTTGCTCGAAGCCCGTAATTCCTGCGTTATTGACAAGAGCATCCAAACGACCAAAGTTAGTTGTAATCTCCTGAGCAACGCTCTGCCACTCATTTTCATTGCGCACGTCAAGGTGAATAAAGCGGGAATCGGAAGTATGTTTTGCACACGTGCGAGCAACAGTACTGCCTTCTGCATCGCGCACGTCGGTAACAATGACCGTAGCTCCTTCTTGAGCGAAAAGTTCAGCGATGGATTGACCAATGCCGCGTGCAGCACCGGTTACAAGGGCAATTTTACCGGAAAGGCGAGCCATACAAGGAAATTATCTATTCAAAAAATCGTTCAAAAGTCCCAAAAACAAACATACCGTACAGATTCACCGTAGTAGAAGTCTATGATAAGAACTCTGGTCAGACACAGTGGGTAAACGCCTATCTATATTTTACTTCCACTGAATCCCGTTTGTTCCAGAGACGCAAGGGCGATACCTTGAACTATGACCGGACGGAATTTCCTCCAAAGAGGTGAGGCCTGTAATTTATAGCGAGAGCAGAATTCCCTAAATAAGTAATTACAAGTTCTTATATAAGGGTCTGTACGGTGAACCGGTACGGTACGTTTGGGGATTGCGAAACGTGCCAACAGGAACGAAGAATGCCGACAATGCGCAAAAAAGAACGATAACGCTGAAGATGATGAAGACGAACAACAGGTGATTCGTCAATGTGCTGGCGAAATTATGATTTTCCCGAAGTCTGCACCGTTACAATAGGAACGGCAGAAGAGGCGACTGAGACACCGGAAGATTTTTCAGGTTTTTCGTTAGAATAAGACTGTCGCAAATATGCTACCATTTTTTCTGTTTCCGCCGTAAGATATGCTTTATCTATACGTTGCTGTTGGCGGATTTCATATTCTTTTTCAGCAATATTCAGTGCCGTGAGAATTGATAATGTTGCGGTAGATTGTTCTTTGCTGATGCCTTGAAGTTGACGGAATTGCGCGTCCACATTCCCGGCGACTTCACGGACTTTCGTTTCGTCGTCGCTGCGGAGATTATATTCATTTCCGCCGATTTTTACGCGCACAGTTTTGGTCATTGAATTGTCTTAATCAATTGTTGCGTACTGCGGTTGCTTCATAGGAAGAAGTACAAACCGTTTCAACCCACAATCTACATATTTTTCCACACTGTTTCAAATGGAAACTCACTACGAATGAAAATTCGTTCATTATTGCAAGAAGACACTATGAAATAATGATACAAAACTCCCTAATTGCTCACAAAGTCGGTTGCGGGGCTTTATTTTGAATATCTGTGCGTTCAATAACAAAATTCGGTCGTGAACGCGAGGCATCAAGCGCCCGCCAGACATATTCACCAATAATGCCCAAAGCAATCATTTGAAATGCTGAAACCAACATCAAAACAACCATCAGCGATGACCAGCCTTGTACATACGGAATCCAACCAAAAAGCCGCGCCAAAACAACAAATCCTCCGTAACCAAAGGCTACAAGTCCCAGAAAAAGACCCAGAAATGAAATAGCGCGAATCGGTACAAATGAAAAAGCAATAAACGAATCTATCAGCAACTTGATTTTTTTGGAAAGTGTCCAACGCGATACACCGATGTCTCGTTTGCGCCGTGTGTAGGGGATATTCACATATTCATAACCTAACCAAACAAGCAAATACAGGATATGCGTGTTTTTCTCCGACATTCGGACAATCTCGTTTTTGAGCGCTTTGTCAAACAACACAAGGTCAAATCCCCCGTCCGGCACATTTTTTAATGCCAAGCGCTTAATGAGCGCATGGAACGTCGTAGCAAAAAACCGTTGCCCGAACGATTCTTCTCTGTCGGTACGATTAGCGAGAACCAGCTTCAAACCTTGCTTCCAATAACCATACATCTTCGGAATGAGTTCCGGTGGGTCTTGCAAATCGGCAGCGAGTATCACACACGTTTCACCCGTAGCATAATGCAAACCGGCGAGAATAGCGTTATGCGAGCCGACATTTGCGGCGAGTTTGATTGCTTTTACCTTGTGGGGGAATTGTTCTTGAAAGCGCAAAATTGCTTGATATGTTTGGTCTTTTGAGCCATCATCTACCAGCACATACTCAAACTCTACGTCGCTGTCAAATGCTGATTCGTTCTCAATAAGTGTTTGTGCTGTTACGGGGATATTCTCTTCGTTAAAATAGCAAGGAATAATGATAGAAAGTTTAGGCATACAAACAAACAATCTTCAAGTGGAAAAATTGGCAAAAGCCGCGACACGGACACTTGAAACGTCCGTCTGACCTCGAAACTACATAAATTCGTCATCAAAACCAACGCCCATAATGAGGGAATAGCGGGTAGAAATAGTGTTTTGTCGCATCATCCTTTCCAGCGTCCCCGCGAAACAAACTCATTTCCCGCCAAATAAAATCGCAGTAACTCGTTGGCTGCTTTGGTAATGCCGATGCGAGGCGACACAGCTATATCTTGCTGAATCGTATTCGGAAGAATACAACAAGAAGAATGGAGCAACGATTGATGATTGTCTTCCATTGTAAAGTCAAAGGCTTGAGCAAGTTTACCCGGACCATTGCATAATTGCCGTATTTGCTCCGTTTTTCGGCGACGCATCATTTCCTCCAAGCCCTCAAGCGGCTCTACTGCTCGCAATAACACCGCAGCCCCACGACCGACATTTTCGGTAACGATATTTGCGCAATAATGAATCCCGTAAATGCGATACACATACAACCGTGCTGCTTCACCAAACATTGCTTCATTTCGCTTTGTTTTGCCCCGATACGAGTGGCTTGCGGCATCCTGTTCATGCAAATAGGCTTCCGTTTCGACAATGCGCCCCGCCAGAACGGTACCATCAGTAAGTGTACGCACCAAGACCGTACCGATTAGGTCTTGTGCGACTTCGGGGGTTGGGCGTTCAAAAAAGTCCTTCCGAAGAGCGTTTTGGAGAGAATATTGCGGAGAATACTGCATACACATTGTGCATTAAAACTTCTAGCTCATTACACTTCGACAACAGCCAATTCTTTTGCCAGAAACGATGCCGGAAAGACTTTTTTTGCCTCCCGAAGTATCGGCAGCCCAGATTTATAGCGGACGCTGATATGTGTCAGGAAAAGCCGCTCCACGCCTGCTTCGCGGGCGACTTTTGCTGCTTGCGTGGAAGTAGCGTGAAAGCGCTCTCCTGCTTTGTCGGACATATCATCCCGAAACGTCGCTTCGTGAATGAGTACCGATGCGCCTTTTGCCAAAAGTACTGTTGCCGCGCATTTGCGCGTATCACCACAATAGACAAAACTTTTCGGAGGACGCTCCGGCAAAGCAATATCTTCAAAACACACGATTCTGCCGTCGGGCAATTGTACGCTGCCTTCGCGCTTGATGTTGCCAATCGTAGCGCCTTCTTCTATACCCAAAGCACGCACTTTTTCAATATCAATATTGCGGTGTGGTGGCTCGTCCACACGAAATCCAAAGCTGTCAATACGATGCTCCAACAGCCGCGCGCTCACGCTGTGTCCTTTCACAATAGCGATTTCTCCCGTACCATCCAATTCTAAAGTATGGACATGAATCGGAAAAAATGGTGCAGCATCCATAAGCACCATTCCCAAACGAATAAATTCTTCCAAGCCACCAGGAGCATAGATATGAAGCGGGGCTTTGCGCTTGTCACCGTTCATCGTATTCAACAGTGGTAATAATCCGAGCACATGGTCGCCGTGCAAATGCGAAATAAAAATGTGATTGATATGCGCCCGTGAAATTTTTGCCCTCAGAAGCTGAATTTGCGTTCCTTCGGAACAATCAAACAGTACCACCTCCGAACCAAGCAGAAGAGCGGTTGCGGAAGTATGTTTGCTGACAAGCGGCATTCCGCCTGCCTTTGTACCAAGAACACAGAATTTCATGGGGATAAATATTGCTGAGAAAAAGGGGTAATTGTTACCTTGACCAAACATTTAATGACTGTTTTGGCGCTGTTTGTCACGTTCGATAGCCTTGTATTGGTATTCGTTTGCTTCGCGCTCTAAAGCACCAAGATTGGTTTGAATACTCACAATTGGCGTTGTTGCGCCGAGTACACCAAAGGCAGGATTTGCCACACCGAAAAGCCCAAGCGGTGAAAATTTCATGTCAGTGTGATAGACAAATCGCTCAAACCAGGATGTACCGCGCTCTTCTGATTCATCCGTTTCCAACGACGTGGAAGGTGAGGCGCTCGCTCGGCGTACTTTGTCATTCGCCTCTGCCTGTTTTGCTGTACTCAAGTACCCGATCGTAAACCCAACGGCTCCCCCAAGTGAAGACAGCAAAGGAGCGTACAGTGCAAAATCCGTGCGAATACCTGCATAAAGAGGTATCAAGCCAAGTGTAGCGCCAAGCGAAGCCGCCTGATTGATTTGTCGCCCTTGGTCGAAGGTAAAATCTTTGTTTTGAATAAGCGCATTGCCAAGCAAGTAACCAAGCGCCTGAGCGCCAATCGTCGCACCGGAAAGAAGGCGAAAATCCGGAAGCGCATTAGAATTAAGAAACGAAGGTAGTGCCAGAGAAAATGGCACGAGACTCAGAAAACTCGCAGGACTCTCAAATACAATATCATCACCGGGAGCGATATGCTGTACTTGACCAAGGTGATACCCTAAAAAGTACCCTCCGACAGAACCCACGAGCGATGACAACGCTGTCCAACGCAGCGCATCAGGGCTAAGATTTCCACGGCTGTCAATCGAAAAAGCACCCAAGGCGATTGATGCCATTGCTCCGGTCAAAAATGTGCTACCGCCCATACTCACCATCATACTTGTCTGACCGTAGCTCAAATTCAGGGCTTCAGGCAGCCGAAGCGTTGCTCCCGCTTCAATGAGACTCCCTGCTATACCCGAAATGCCAATTGCACGACCTTCTATTGCATTTTGATTCGCAACAAGGAAATATCCTGCTATACCGTGTAAAAAACCTGACGAAATGCCATTCAGCATCATCAACGACGAAGAGCGGGTAAACCAAGGCTGATTCACCGCCCAGAGCGCCCCACCGCCAAAAGCGATCGGTGCAGCAATCGTTGTCGTTCCGAAGGCGGGGGAAAATGAAGGATTCGAGAAACCACCTTGAAATATCAACGCATCACTCAGAAAACCATACGACAAACCAACAGTAGTCATACTCAAAACCAGAGACAGTTTTTCTACATCATTGAGCCGTACTTCATCCAAAGGGCGGGCAAAATTTGCGCCGAAAAGCCCACCACCGCTTGATAACTGACCACGCTGAAGAGCATCACTGACGCGATTGCGTAGATCAACAAGTTCTACCAAACTCAGACGAACACGAGTATTTTCGGGTATACTGCCGATAAGTTGGGAAAGTTCGAGAACGAAGGAAGAATCAGGTAATTGAAACAACCGTGCATCAATGACATTGCGGTATTGCGGGAAAAAGCCGTATTGCCGCTCCATTTCTTCGGTGATAATCCACAGTTTACCGTCTTTGTCGAAAGGCGCTTGAATTTCGCCCGCAGTCTTGGGCGGCGCAGGCGTTTTTGTTGTCGGGGTTGATTGCGCAATAGATGTTTGAGGCAACAATATAAACATAAGAACCGCAATGCCCAAGGCAAGGGTATGGCTCATTAAGCGAGGAATGATGCGGAGTGTAATCATAGACAGGAGAAAGAAAAATAACAGAATGAAACAATGGAGAAGAGATATATTGACAAAGGTTCTTTTTAACTACCGTGCCTTTAGCGTTGCTCGTCAGTAAAGGTCTGAGGATTTGATGCGCCGAATGTTGTGCGAATACTCATTATCGGTAATCCCATATTCATTGCACCCAAACCGAGACCGGGAACCATTGTCGGGTTCAAAAGCGGCAATAAACCAAGTGGTGAGAACTGAACATCGGTATTAGCTGCTAGGTTTTCCAGCCACGTCGGTTCATGTGGAATCGGTCGTGAAAGCGGCAATGCACCATCAAATGTCTGCGCACCCGTCGCCACCAAACGTCGTGAATGCTGCTCTTCAGCTTCTTTTGAGTAGATGAGGTATGGAATGGTAAACCCGGTGGCTCCACCAACTATGGCTACTATTGTCTGTGCTATACCCAAGCCCAAACTCTCAGCAGATGTGTAGCCGACCTGCCAACCTGTTGGTCTAGGACTTCTGAATAAATTAAAAAGAGCAAATGGCAGATAATAACCTGCACTTATTCCGCCGTATGTTGCCAATGATATCACCCGACCTTGCTGAAAAGAAAAATCCTTTGTGCGAACAAGCTCGTAACCAAGGACGTTTCCGGCAATAATACTTCCAGCTGCAATTCCCGATATAATTTGTTTGTTGCCATTAGACAAATTGCCGGAAAATAACGATAAAAGACTGATTGGTGCAATTGAAAAAAGACGCGCCGGTGTTGTGAAGACAGTTGCATCTCCTCCCGTCAAGTCTCGCGATTGTCCCATCGTATTCCCAAGCCATATTCCAATTGCAGAACTTGCCAAAATAGAAGCACCGATAAGCCTTTCGTTACGTCCGAGAATATCAACAATAAAACCGGGTAATGGTTCTCTGCTATTAGAGGCTCGTAAAGAATACATAGCAGTAACTATACCGCTTTCAGATAGTGACGAAATTAGTTGTGTTTGCTTAGTGCTTAAATTCAATACATGAGAAAGCATAAGCCCTACACCTGCTTCTAGGCACCCACCGATAGCGCCAGCAGCAGCAAAATCGTATTGGTTACGCAACGATGGTGCAGCAAGCAAGTACGTGGCAAAACCATGAACGGTTCCTTGCAATAAGCCATTTGACCAGAGAGTCGAAGCAGAGCGATTGAACCAAGGCTGATGAACTGCCCAAATGTATGTACCGGTACTAACCACTCCCGGAACCCACCAATAAGGAAGCCATACCGGTTCACCTGGCACTGCAAAATAACGATATATGTACCGAAATTGTGCTGATCTTATTCCGTAGTAACCCGTTCCTACTCCCACAGCCCAATCTTCCCAAACAGCAGTGCGCTCTTCATTGATATACATACCGGAACTTCGCACAGCTTCTGAGGTTTCATAGCGAATACGAGAAAATTCCATAAGTGAAAGCGGCTTTAACTCTCGCTCAAGTTTACCATTGACAAAATGTGTCACTTCGATGGTATAAGCCGTGTCGCCTGTTTGGAATAATTGGGCTTCATAGAGATTCGGGTACGTTCGCAAAATGGAAAAGTATTTTTCCATTTCCCAAGTCATTCGCATAATTTTCCCGTCGGCATCAAAGGAAATTGCCCTTTGCTGGAGCGTTGAAGGAGGAAATATGAGTGTGCCGGAAACGGCTGTGGAATCTTGTGCGGAGGCAATTTGCACAAAAAACCCAACAAAAAAACTGAGCAGCACAGCAAGAACTTTTGGTTGAGAACAGTAGCGCTGAGAACAGTGGCGCTGAGAACAGTGGCGCGATTTCAACAAATACTTGCGCGACAGAGACGAAATATTCCAAAGGCAACGAGGCATAACAACTCCAAGCAAGATGATAAAAAGGAGAAATTCATGGTTTCATTCATTCAGCTCGGCGGCAATATCTATTGCCACACACTATGACTTTTTCAAAGTAAGTACGTCGCTCAATTTAGTTTATGTTTTGCAAGTTTGATTTTTGTTGTTTTTCAATAACTTACAGTTGCAAATAATGCAAAGTAAATCTAGCGATGTACTTATTATTCAATGCCTGACCGTATAAGATAACTCAAAGCCGCTTGATAAGATGTGCCGTCAGCACATTAGCCACAAGTAAAATTCCATTCGCACCAAAGGCAATCACCGCCAACGTTTCCCGTTCCAAAGCAAGATTGGTAAATCCTCCCAGACCCCAACGCACAACGATTGCTGCCAAAAGAGCAATGCTCAATGTTCCCGTCCAAAACGAAAACCAGAATAAACGGTCTTCTTGCCAGCCGTTGAGCGCCGTGTAAAGCCGCACCGAAGACGGGTGCTTCGCCGAAATAAACAAGCCCACCGCCCAAAATGCCAAACCAAAGATGCTGCCTAGAAGCGCAAACATCATCGTGTGGATGCCTAGAATGGAGAACATCCCAACACTTACGGGACCAGTCGCCAAACCGACTAAAAGCAATGCCCACGAAACCAGCCACAATGCGCTCCCGACTGTGTTAAAGAACTCTGGCGATTCCAACACGATTTGGAGTAGATGTCGCATACCATCGCGCCATGTGCGCAAATGCGGGTGACGACCGGGTTTGTCGGGATGCAGTGAAGCAGGAACTTCAGTAATATCTGCACCATGCTTCATCACTTTCACAATCATTTCCGATGCAAATTCCATTCCCGTACTTTTCACGCCCCACCGCATGAAAGCGTCTTTGCGGAAGCATCGGAATCCGGAATTACAATCTGTTAAGCGGTAATCGCCCTTGGCATAAAGGGTATTGATAATCCATGTCAAGACAGGCGTTCCCACGTACCTGTGCAGCGTTGGCATAGCCCCGCCATGAATCGTACCTTTAATTCGAGAACCAAGTACAATCTCGTATCCTTCGTCAAGTTTATACAACAGTGCCGGGGCTTCAAGAAAATCGTAGGTGTCGTCGGCATCCGCAAAAATTATCGCTTCACATTCAGCACCATAAATACCACATTGCAAAGCAGCACCATAGCCGCGTGTAGGACAGTGAATGACCCGTGCGCCGAAAGATTCCGCCACTTCGACCGAGCGGTCTGTGGAGCCGTTATCCGAAACGATAATTTCGACGCGCCTGTCGGTAAGAACATTTTCTTTCAAATGCTTGAGTTTTGTCAGAACATACGGCAGCACTTTTTCCTCATTCAAGCAAGGAATGACGAAAGAAACCGAGTGTTTATGCGGCGTACGGGATTGTTTTGATGATTGAGCCACGCTAGAACGGATGGTGAAAAAATCAGGGTTTATGAATTGAACGGTTGTTATGTGCAAAAAATGTAACAAACCCTGCAAAAATAGCCAAAATACAGTAGATAACCGCAAAATACATTGCTTTATCAGAACTTGTCCCGCCAAATGTTGTCATATGATGAAATGAACCAACGGCAATAAGAACGCCGAAAGCAAGCAGTGACGAAGGCTGCATGGCATCAAACAACTCAAAGCGTTTCAATACAATCGCAAAACCAAGCACCATTGCCGGTAAAGCATGAGAGACATAGCGCGTTACACCGCTCATGAATAGCTCCGGTCCGCCTAAAAATGCGAAACCGTACAGGGCTGCTACAAAAAGCATTGCCAGCCAAAAATCGCGTGGAATTTCAGAGAGAATGATATTGAATGTTTTTCCTTGCAAACGCAGATATAGTGCGGCTGCCAGAAGCATCGTTTTGAAAAACAACAGACAAATCACCGTGCGTAAAAGATACTCCACAAAGACTTTCATTTTCCCTTCGGAAGGCGCAATACCCCATCGCACCAAGCCTGTAAGCGCATCACCTTCCATACCGCGCACACTGAACGACGCAATGATGCGCCCGATAAGCACATACACTGCAATAGCGCTCACCGCAACAACGGCAAATCGCGCAAGCGACCTTAGAATGCCTTCAGAGCGCCATTTTTCGCCCCAAATCATCCATGCCGCCAGAGCAGGCATAAAAACAAGAGCGTTTTGCCGTCCGGCAATCGAAATAATGCTTCCCACAAGCACAAGAACAAAACCGCCTCGTTCCAGACCTTTAACCAAACCAAGAAGCACTATGGCAAATCCGGCAACAAAGACAATATCGTTTACCATCGCCGGAACGGCGAAGTAATATCGAAACATATACGGGTTAAAGATGAGCAATGCCATCGAAAGCGTATATTGCGTTTCCGAAACACTCAGTTCAAGCAAGATTTGATGCACCGCCCAAACCACAACCGCACAAAACAGTAGCGTTGCAATAAGAAACATTGACTCATGGCTTATACCAGTACCGTTAGCAATCGTTCCGGCAAGATAGGGAACAAGAAACCGCGCAGAATGGTTTGTCGGCAGAAGTGCTTCGTTAGCCAATACAGGAAGTCCCGGAGCAGCTTTTGCAATAGTCATATAGCTATTTGTATCGGCGGCTTTCAAAATATCAATGCCTTCCTGATACGAGAGCCAACGATTCGTTAGCAAAAGTATTCCACAGAATAAGAGTGTTGTCAGCAAACGAGTGTTCATGCGGCAAAGAAGAATGAGCGTTTCAAGAGAAATGTTTTGAGAGATAATATAGAAAAAGCAGGAACACGCGTGAAAAGCGCTTAATTCCTGCTTCTTCTATTGTCATAATTCCGATACTATTGTGCAGCACATATTATTCTACATGCTGCTCCTGCTCTAACAATGTATCTATACTATCTGCAAGTTCTTCTAAACGAAGCGTGTAGGTAAGCGCAAGTAACCTTGTCGCAATATGAATAATCCGCTCACGATTGACCAAATGTCGCAATTCCGATGCTTTGTACTTCCCCCCGAAAACTTCGGTGCTTGCTTGAGAAATCGCCTTGACCAATGCGACATCGAAATATTCGCTCCAATCATCCTGATACAGGTAATATGCGGCTTTTTTACTCATTTGGTTACGGTCTTTAATCTCTAAAAGCGCATTGCGGATAGATGTTTGCCAAGAACGTGTCAGGCGCTTTTCAACGTCCATTTTAATCAAATGAACGAAGGCAAGCACCAAAAACGAAACCAAATTAGTTATTGTCGAATGGCGACTCATTGCATCTAATTCATCAATAAGATTAAGCGCTTCACTGGTGCGTCCGGCAATAACATATTCGCGGAGTTCCTGTAATTCATCCATACCGTTGTTTCCAAGTTATGAGATTGTACCATCTATGACAACATCAGCCACGCCATAACCGCAATAATTCCTACGACGAGCAAAAGCGCATAATTCTGAGCAATGCCCGATTGTGTGCGACGGAAAACCTCCGCCAACGCCGTAACGACTGAGCCGGAGCGGTTCACCACATTGTCAATACCGTAGGTTTCTGCACCTTTGGAGAATACGACATCGGCGATTTTGTGCAAAGGATTGACAATCACCCCATAGTAAATCTCATCAATAAAGTATTTTTTCCAGAGAAGGTTGTAGAGCGCACCCATGCTTGTTGCGAGTTTATTTGGTGTTTCCGAAGACTTCGCATACCATGCTCTTGCTAAGAGAATACCAATAATCGCAATCACCAACGAAGCCAGCATCAGCACGTATTCAATCGCGTGAATTTCGTGTGATTCTCCGTGAGCCAAGACCTTATGAGCCGGAGCAAGCACCGGTGCAAGCCAATGTTCAATCCAATTCCCAAGATGCATCGGTGCGCCCAAAGCGTGGGGAATACCCAGAAAACCGCCTACAACCGACAACACCGCCAAGACAATAAGCGGAATCGTCATCGTCGCCGGGGATTCGTGCGGATGAACATGGTGATGGTCAAAACGCTCTTCACCGTTGAAGGTCAAACTTACAAGGCGGAACATATAAAACGCCGTGCAGAACGCCGCAATCACCAGTAATCCCCACATCACAGGCGAACCATGCGAAAAGACGTTCCACAAAATTTCATCTTTGGAGAAAAACCCCGCAAACGGGAAAATTCCTGCAATGGCAATCGAAGCAATGAGAAAGGTACGGTAGGTAACGGGCATATATTTCGACAAACCACCCATTTTCTGAATGTCTTGCTCTTCGTGCATTCCGTGAATAACCGAGCCGGAACCAAGGAACAAACAGGCTTTGAAGAAAGCGTGCGTCATCACGTGGAACACAGCCGCCGTGTAAGCCCCTACGCCAAGTGCAGCAAACATGAATCCGAGCTGGCTTACGGTCGAATACGCCAGCACTTTTTTGATGTCGTTTTGCACCAAGCCCATGGTTGCTGCCAAGAGCGCCGTAATGACACCGACAACAGCCACAACATTCATGGCATCATGCGAAAGCGCAAAGATAGGTGCAGTACGGGCTACAAGGAATATACCAGATGTAACCATCGTAGCAGCGTGAATCAGCGCAGACACAGGCGTTGGACCCGCCATAGCGTCAGGCAACCACACAAAAAGCGGCGCTTGAGCGGATTTACCCGTGCAACCCAAGAAAAGAAGCAATGCAGCAGCAGTAATCAATCCTTCGCTGTATGCAGAGCCGTTCGGGAACATTCCTTTTGCTTGAGAAGCAATCGCCGCAGTATTTACGTCATCATAACGCAGTGAGCCGAAAAGAACGTAGAGAATAAACATTGCAATGAGCATTCCGAAATCACCGATACGATTGACGATGAAGGCTTTTTTTGCAGCGTCGCCTGTCCAAGCGATATTCGTTCCTGCAAACTCGCGGTCATACCAAAAGCCAATAAGCAGGAATGAAGCTAATCCTACGCCTTCCCAGCCCAAAAACGTTACCACGTAATTATCTGCCAAAACCAAATTCAGCATCATAAAAATAAAGAGGTTCAAATACGTGAAAAACCGTATAAAGCCCTCGTCATGCGACATATAACCAATCGAATACACGTGAATCAGAAAGCCGATTCCGGTAATAATCAACGTGAAGAGCAGCGAGAGTTGGTCGAGTTTGTAGGCAAGGTCAATCGAAAAATCTCCCGCTTGAATCCACGTGAAAAGTTTGAATGTCTGCGGTGCAAAAGCGCCGGAGGACATCTGCACAAACAGCACACACGCAAAAAGGAACGGCAGTCCGACCATAGCGCTTGCAAGCGTTCCGGCAAGCATTTTGCCTTTCTCGAAGTAATTCAGTTTTGCGCCAAAAAGTCCTAACAAAACAAAGCCAACAAGTGGCAATGCGGGAATCAGGTACACGAGAGTATTCATGCAGTTTTGGGGTGATTGATGTTTGTGATAAATGTTATTCAAAAAATTTTGCTATATCCAACGAAAATCCTTCTAAGACCGAAGAGCGCGCTACGCCTGATGTTCGGGCTTGGTTGTCCACGATAAAACCGTCATCGGTATTTTGCAAAACTTCTACTCTACGCTCATCAGGGTAAATGAGCCAGTATTCACGCACACGGCGAAAGTACCTCGACAACAAGATCCGGTGCGCCTTGGATATTTTTCTCTGTCAAAATATGCAAGCGCTCGTTTGAGACAAATACTATATCCGGTTGAAAATAGTTTGTATCGCTAAAATAAACATCCACAGGCGAAGGGTAGATTTTTCCTGCTTTATGCGTTTTCATGAATAGATACAATTCAGCAGTCAAATTCCGAATCACTACTTGATGTAGAAGAATCGGTGCAGACATTTCAATCGCATCTCCATTGATAAACTGATAATACGGCACACTTTCGGGCATAGCAAGATATTCCGCGACGCTTTGAGGCGACTTTCGCGCAGGCTTTGTAAGAAGTTCTTTCTGCGCTTCAGCAATATCGTATTCCAAAACGGCTTCCATCATAGACAATTTACGGCGTATAAGCAGGTTCTTGTTCCAAATCTTCGACGGGCAAACGAAGGCTTTGAAACTTGATTTGTTTGTTTTCATCCACAACCATCATTACATTCCGCTCCACTTTCATCCAATCGGAACGGCGTGTTGTGAACGGCTCGGAAGCAATGATAACTGACTCAGGTCGGCTTCCGCCCGAACCATCCATACGGCATTCGCCACCTTCGCAATGATATTTGCTACCGTACATATAATACAACGTCGAGGGCTGTACGAGCGGGTTTGTGGTGTAGCGCGTTGCAACGATAGATTTACCGTTGGTGACGCAAAAATTCAAATAAGAATGTTTGTTTAAGCCACATTCTATATACAGTTCGCAGTAATCATCCAGCATTTTGTGCATAGCATAGACGAGTTCGTCGGTAGAGACATCGCCAAATGGGTCGTCTATATGGTTCAAGAACAAACCGAACATATGTTCAGAATCCGTCGAACCCAAGATAGCTTCGTAAGCGACATCATTCAAACGTCGCAAAAGCGGACGACGAATTTTGTTAAACTCACCGACCATCCCATTATGCATAAATGCAAGTTTTCCGCATTGAAACGGGTGAGAATTGACTTCTTCCACTGATGAACCAGGCGAAGCAGCACGAACGTGCGCCAAAAACAGAGGCGAATAAATTTTCTTCGAGAGGTTTTTTAAGTTCATATCACTCCAAGCGGGCTTAATACTACGAAAAACGCAGGGGTCTTCGTCAAGTTCCGGTTGGTACCACGCTACGCCAAAGCCGTCACCATTAACCGCAACAGACATTTCTTCCGCTTGCATACTTTGTGCAACGATAAGGGAAAACCGAGGTTTGTACAATAAATCCTCTGCGAGTACTGGTGGACCTGAATACGCTAGAAATCTACACATAACACAAAAAGGAAAGTGGTGGAACGATGCCTCATGCAGTCAAACAACAATTGACAGAGAGTACATATAAAGAGTAAATGTATCAAAAACAAACGATAAAGCCGTATATTTATTGCCTGAAATACCTAATTTCTCACCCTTACGCAATTTAGGTAGTCGGCGGACGGCGCACGGCAACCGCATACATATCCACACCGCATTGCATCAGGCTTTTGAATATGAATTTTTTTGCAATTTGCAGCGAAGGTGTTGAAAGCGAAGAGAACGAATGTAAGCCGCTACCCACAAGAATTGGTGCCGTAAAAATGTGCAATTCGTCTATCAAATTTTCTTGCGCAAACGAAGAAAATACCCGTGCGCCTCCTTCAATCATAATCGAAGCAATATTTTTGGAGGCAAGCTGTTCTAGTATTGCACGCAAACTAAGATAATCACCTGTTCCGGAACCGGCAGGGAATACATTCACTCCGCTAATTTTCAGTGCTGTTGCTTTTTGTTTTGCCATTGCTGCCGGTGTACAAAAAACGAATGTATTATGGCGGTCTTCTTCTGAAAAGACTTTTGATTTCAAAGACATAGCTAATTCTGAATCCAAAATAACACGCTTAGGATTTCTTCCTTCAACCAAACGTACCGTTAATTCCGGATCATCTTTTGCAACCGTTACAGCACCAACCAACACAGCATCTACTTCCGCTCGAAGACCATGCGTAACTTTACGGCTTTCTTCGCCGGTAATCCATTTTGATTGCCCATAGACCGTTGCTATACAACCGTCCAGCGATTGTGCGATTTTGGCAATGATATATGGCTGTCCGGTCGTGATATATTTCGTGAAAAAGCGGTTGATCCATTGCGCCTCTTCTTCCAGTACGCCCGTCGTTACTTCGATTCCGGCTGCTTGAAGTTCTGCAATTCCTTTACCGGAAATTTCCGGATTGGGGTCATTCATCCCGATAACTACACGCTTGAACTTTTTCTCAATGATGAGATTCGTACAAGGCGGCGTTTTGCCAAAATGATTACAGGGTTCGAGATTCACATACAATGTAGCACCTTCGACGGCACGCGAACTGTTACGGATAGCTTCAACTTCGGCATGGGGTCCGCCAAACTCGCGGTGCCATCCCTCGCCAATAATTTCACCGTTTTGGACAATCACCGCACCAACTCGCGGATTGGGGCTAACGTTTCCCGTGCCTTTTAAGGCAAGGTCGAGTGCGCGGCGCATTGCTTGTTCATCGGTCATAGTGCTTTGGCTCCGTCTTTAAGAACGTAGAAGTGTTTTGCTCGTGAAGAATGTAGCATTGGCTGTCGAAGAAAAAAAACGACATAACCAGAACGAGAAATTACAAACTGTGTTGGTTTTTTCCCACAAAAAAGTTCAGCGTTTGTGAAGAGTTATTGCAGAGTCGTGGTTTAGCAAGAATTCTTAGCCGTCAAATTTTTCTCGTGTGCCTCCGACTGCTCCACAAAAATTTCGACAAACGCTCAATTTTGCGTAAGTTTAGGGTTTGCCCCGTTTGTCGTACTATCTTCGCAGCATTTGTGAAACCAACCACCAACGCGACTAGTCCACAGCACGAGTCTGTTGATTCATCCGACGCACTTTCCACACCTTCTCCACGACGCACCATTGCGGTGCGCGGTGCGCGGCAGCATAATCTTAAAAATGTTTCCATTGACCTACCACGCAATAAACTTATTGTTGTAACAGGGGTAAGCGGTTCCGGAAAATCATCCTTAGCATTCGATACGGTCTATGCCGAAGGACAACGACGCTTTGTCGAATCACTTTCTGCCTATGCACGGCAGTTTTTGGAACGCATGAACAAGCCCGATGTGGACGTTATTACAGGAATTCCACCGGCAATTGCTATTCAACAAAAAACTATTTCTCGTAATCCACGCTCCACTGTCGGCACAACAACGGAAGTGTATGATTATATGCGACTTCTCTGGGGACGCATTGGAGAAACGATATGCCATGTTTCGGGCAAAATTGTTCGTAAAGACACGCCGGAATCCGCTTTGCAAGACATTCGCTCTGCCACAAAGCCCGATGAACGGTTATACATTCTTTTCCCGCTTCAAAACCATGACAAACACTCGCTGCAAGATGAATTAGATAACGTCAAGCAACAAGGTTTCTTCCGCGTTGTTTTGAGAGGAACAAATACTATTATCGATCTTAATATCGACAAGTTCTCCCCCAAAACCCCCAAAATTGACGTATTAGTGCTGGTGGATAGAATTGTGTTCCGCGAAGATGCAGACGTTCAGACACGGCTCAGTGATTCGTTAGAACAAGCATTTATCAATGGTGCCGGGCGTTGCGTCGTCCGAAATATCTCGACCGAAACCGATCTCAAATTCAGCAATATTTACGAATGTGCCACCAGTGGCATTGTGTATGACGAGCCGCAACCACGCTTGTTTTCGTTTAATAATCCGCTTGGCGCTTGCCCAACTTGCGAAGGTTTCGGGCGGACAATGGGCATTGACGAAGATTTAGTTATTCCTAACAAGCAAAAATCACTTGCAGATGGTGCCATTGCTCCTTTCCAAACGCCTGCTCACGAAAAATATCAAACTACGCTTCTTGGCGAAGCACAAAAGCGAAACATTAGTATTGACAAACCCTTGAGCAGCCTTAATAATGAAGAATTGCGCTTCGTCTGGGATGGTGGCGGGAAGTACGCGGGTGTCAAAGGTTTTTTCCAAATGGTTGAGGATAACTACCAAAAGATGCACTATCGCGTACTGATGAGCCGCTACCGTGGTTATACACGTTGCTACGATTGCGGCGGTTCACGGCTGAAACTCTCGGCGCGACAGGTGTTTGTAGGCGGAAAAAATATTCCCGCCGTGGTCAATATGACGCTGGAAGATGCATATGAATTTTTTAATACTCTGCAACTCAGTGAATTCCAAACGGCTGTCGCAGAGCGCATTTTGAAGGAAATCACAGTACGCTTGGAATTGCTGAACCGCATGGGACTTGGATATTTGACCTTAGACCGTCTTGCACACACGCTTTCGGGTGGTGAAGTCCAGCGTATTAACCTAGCGACTTCTATCGGCTCATCGCTTGTCGGAGCGCTGTACGTGCTGGATGAACCAAGCATCGGGCTTCATCCACGCGACACCGAGCGCATGATTTCCGTGATGGAACGGCTGAGAAACTTAGGAAATACGGTCATTGTCGTCGAACACGATGAAGACATTATGCGCCGCGCTGATATGCTGGTGGACATGGGACCACGCGCCGGTGAACTTGGCGGTGAGGTCGTGTTTCAAGGCGCACCGGCTGAAATTTTGCAGCACGAAGAATCGCTGACAGGCAAGTATTTATCAGGACGCTTGGAGATTCCAATTCCGCAGCAACGGAATAAAGGTAACGGTAAAGAAATCGTCGTCAAAGGAGCGCATGAAAACAATCTCAAAGATATTGATGTCCGTGTTCCGCTTGGCGCAATGGTCGTCGTTACGGGTGTGAGCGGCTCTGGGAAATCCACCTTTGTTCACGATGTCTTTTACAATGGGCTTTTGCGAAAACTCGGTCAGCCCGTGCAGTCTGTCGGCAAACATAGAAATATTCTCGGTGCGGAGCATATTCAGCACGTTGAAATGGTCGATCAATCCCCTATCGGGAAATCACCGCGTTCCACTCCGGCAACATACACCAAAGCATTTGACTATATCCGTGATTTGTTCTCCATGACGCAAGCCGCGAAGCAACTTGGCTGGAAACCCGGCTCTTTTTCATTTAACGTTCCCGGCGGTCGCTGCGAGACGTGTCAAGGCGATGGCATGGTCAAAATTGAAATGCAGTTTTTGGCGGATTTGTATCTTGAGTGCGAGGATTGTCGCGGCACACGCTACAAAAAAGAGGCGCACGGTATTCGCTGGCGGGAAAAATCCATCGTGGACGTGTTAAATATGACCATTGATGAAGCTGTGGAATTTTTCAAAGGCGAAGACCGCATTACATCTCGCTTAGAGACCTTACAAAAAGTGGGCTTGGGCTATATGCGTATGGGGCAACCCGGAACAACGCTTTCCGGCGGTGAAGCGCAGCGCGTTAAGTTAGCGTCGCATTTACAGGAGAAAAGCAGCGAAGCCACGCTCTTTATTTTCGACGAGCCGACAACAGGTCTCCATTTTGACGACATCGCGAAACTTGTTTCCTGTTTTCAAGAACTCGTCAAACGCGGACATTCGCTGGTCATCGTCGAACACAATACCGATGTGATGAAATGCGCTGATTGGATTATTGACCTTGGTCCGGAAGCCGGAGCCGGAGGCGGAAAAGTCGTCGCAGAGGGAACACCGGAAGCCATTGCAAACGTTGCAGATTCGCACACCGGACGATTTTTACGGGAAATTTTGGACAGATAATACTTGAATTCAAGTGTCGTAACTTGTTGAATTTCTAGACACTTGGATTTGTCCATACTATGATTTTCAAACTACTGTTAATATCTCATCTTCTCCGAACCACTATGAATCGCGTATTTACTGCTCTTTTGAGCCTCACACTCCTTTGCTGCTTGCATTTGTTGCTCCTTGCACAACCCTCTGAGGTCATGAATACGGCAAAAATCCACAATGCGCTCAAAAAACTGAATACACTGGGGAGCGTTCTTTATGTTGCAGCGCATCCTGACGACGAAAACACAGCATTTATCGCGTATTGCGCCAACGAGCGCCTTTTCCGCACAGCATACTTATCTATGACACGCGGCGATGGCGGACAAAACATTATTGGCAGCGAACAATCCGAACTCCTCGGCATTATTCGCACGCAAGAATTACTTGCGGCACGGCGCACCGACGGCGGTGAGCAGATGTTCACGCGGGCGCTGGATTTCGGCTATTCCAAAACGCCGGAAGAAACCTTCAAAATTTGGGGAAAAGACCGCGTTTTGGCGGATGTGGTTTGGGCTATTCGTAAAATGCGCCCCGATGTGATTGTTACGCGCTTCCCAACGACGGGCGAAGGCGGACACGGGCATCATACCGCTTCGGCAATGCTTGCAGGAGAAGCCTTTGCTGCTGCCGGAGACCCAAACCGCTTTCCTGAGCAGCTGAAATTTGTCAAAGTATGGCAACCCAAACGCCTTCTTTGGAACGCTTGGTTACCGATTATTGAAGCGCGGAAAGCTAATCCGGCACAGTATCCTTCGTTAGACATTAGCGCCTATAATCCGCTTTTGGGCAAGTCTGCCACAGAAATTGCTGCTGAAAGCCGCTCTATGCACAAAAGCCAAGGCTTTGGTGTCAGCGCATTACGAGGCGAAGTGATAAATTATTTCGAGCATTTAGCAGGTGATTCTGCCAAAGGTGATATTTTCTCCAGTGTCGATATGACGTGGAACCGCATCAAAGGTGGTGCTGAAATTGCGAAAATTTTGGATGAAGCACGCAAAACCTTTCAACCCGAAAATCCTTCGGCAATACTGCCATTGCTAATGAAAGCCTACAAGGCAATGAATGATGTCCAAAAAACAACCGGCGAAGATTTTTGGATTCCGCAAAAACGCAAAGAGTTGCTGGAGGTTATACGCTCTGTTGCGGGAATGTGGATTGAAGCCATTGCGCAAAATCAACCGCAACAAGGCGAGACGGGGTATTCCGGCGTTCCGGGCGGTACGGTGCGCATTGCCGCTTCTATTGTCAATCGCTCTTCGGCAGCAATAACACTCAAGCGTGTATTGTTCCCATTTGCAGGCGATTCTGTTATTGCAAAACCGCTTCAATCGGGAAAATTTCAAACTATCACCGTTACCAAGACCATTCCCGCCAATACACCTATTTCTCAACCCTATTGGCTGCAAGCTGCCTCAGAAAAGGGACTATTTACCGTTCAAGACCAGCAGCTTATCGGTATGCCTGAAAATAAGCCATCGCTGGAAGTATCGTTTGTTGTCAGTATCGGTGCCGAAGACATTACTTTTACCGTTCCTTTGCTTCACCGCCGCACCGACCGCGTACTTGGTGAAGTCTATCGTCCGTTTATCATAGCACCGCCTGTTTCCTTAAATTTACCACATCGCGCATTTATTTTTCCCGATACGGCAAGCAAGGAAATAAGCGTATTGGTACAAGCGAATATGCCCAAAGCCACAGGCACTGTACATTTGCGTTTGCCCGAAGGCTGGAAAGTTTCACCGGAGCAGGTTTCCTTTAGTTTGAACAATAAGGGCGATGAAATGCGGGCATTTTTCCGTGTCAAACCGCCGCAAGTGTCTGTAAATCCCGATGAAAGCGTTATTGCTGAAGCGACAGTCGGCACAAGTGCCACAACAACCGTCACCAAAGGCATGACAACGATTTCCTACACGCATATCCCGACACAAACAATTTTTCCTGAGGCGAAAGCACGCCTGACACGATTGGAATTGCGGAAAAACGTGAAAACTATCGGGTATATTGACGGAGCAAGCGACGATGTGGCAGAATACTTAAAACAGTGCGGCTTCGACGTTGCGCTTTTATCAGACGAAGAGATAGAAACGGGTAATCTAGCTCGGTATGATGCGATTGTAAGCGGAATCCGCGTCTATAATGACAACGCCCGCCCGCGCTTGCGCCAGCAATATCGCCGATTGATGGAGTATGTTGCCAATGGCGGAACAATGATTGTCCAATACCAGCTTTCCGGCGGCTTGGTTACTGATAGCATCGGTCCGTATCCGTTTACTATTTCCCGCGACCGCGTTACCGAAGAAGACGCTTCGGTAAAAATCGTAAAGACAAATCATCCGCTTTTGAACACGCCCAATGTCATTACAGCAGCAGATTTTGAGGGATGGGTGCAAGAGCGTGGCTTGTACTTTGCTAATAAATGGGATGACCGCTATGAAACGATACTTTCCTGCAACGATGCCGGAGAATCGGAGAAAAAGGGCGGAATGTTGCTCACAAGGCTCGGCAAAGGAGCATTTATCTACACAGGCTACGCATGGTTTCGACAGCTTCCGGCAGGCGTTCCGGGCGCGTACCGCTTTTTTACCAACATGCTGCACAGCGCACAAACGCTGAATTCACCTGCGAATTCCGGTGCAGCGCCTACAACAAAATAAGAGGCAAGTAAGTAGTGTACGAAGTCAATCTACATAATATTTTTTGTCAAAATTTTCCTGAAGACTTGCAACAAAAATTGTACATCATTATTTGTAAACCTCAGTATTGAGAAGGTTTCTAAGGTTTTTGTCATAGACTTTGATTCAGGACACATAAAAAATCGGTCAGGTTTTTCACTTCAACCTGACCGATTCTTTATTTTACATAAAGTATTATTTTTACCGCATCAGCTCTGCTTTATTCAGTGCTACACGCAGTTTCTCTTTGTTTTCCGGCTTCATCGGGACAAGCGGTAAATGCAGATTTTCTTCGATTATCCCCATCATAGTAAGCACAGCTTTGACAGGCATCGGGTTGGATTCAACGAAATTGAGTTTCATCAATTCTAAGTATTTATACTGCAAAGCCCGCGCCGTAACAAAATCTCCCGCTAATGCTGCACGAACCAAATCACTAAAGCCTCGTGGGGCGTAATTACTAAAAACTGAAATAACACCCTGCGCACCGGCAGCAACAGCAGGAAGTGTCAGCGAATCGTCACCGGAGAGCAACACAAACCCTTCAGGTGCGTTGGCGATAATTTCCATCATTTGGTCGAGATTGCCGGAGGCTTCTTTTGTTGCGACAATATTCGGAAATGCTTCTGCAATTGCCAACTGTGTTTCTGCCGGAACGTTAGAACCAGTGCGCCCCGGAACGTTGTAGAGAATAACAGGAAAATCCGGCGCCGCCTCGCAAATAGCACCATAATGCGCCATCAGACCGGCAGCTGTTGGCTTGTTGTAATAGGGCGTAACCACCAAAGCACCGTCTGCACCCAACTCTTGTGCAAATTTGGTATAACGCACGGCTTCACGGGTATTGTTTGAACCTGTTCCGGCAACGACTTTGACGGCTTTCCCTTGCGCAGTCATTTTTCCGCTATGGCGCACACGCTCAATTGCGAAGCTAATAACGGAGCGGTCTTCTTCTTCGGTCATTGTCGCACTTTCGCCCGTAGAGCCGCAGGCAACTAAAAATTCCACGCCGCCTTCTAATTGAAAATCAATGAGTTTTCCCAGCGCCGGAAAATCAATCTCACCGCTTTTGGTAAATGGCGTTACGAGTGCTGTTCCAGTACCATAAAATGGACAGTTTCGCATATTTGCTTCCCTTCAAAAAGAATGACACATTGCACGACAACACTATGCGTCGTGTGTGAAATTGTAAAAACAAACAAGACGACAAACTTACGGCTTTTTGTTCAATTGAGCGCAAAAATCTTCGTAATTTACTGTACAAATACTCTTTTTGCACCCCCATTCGTATAACTTCATGCCGAAACGCGAACCCACACAAGCCCGTGAACGCTGGATGCGTGTGGATATTATCACTGCCGTCCCGCATTTAATTACGCCTGTTATTGAGGCAAGCATATTGAAACGAGCGCAAGAAGCAGGTGCAGTCGAAATCATTGTTCATAATCTCCACGATGACGGTTTAGGAGCATATCACCAAATAGACGACGTACCCTTTGGCGGCGGGGCAGGAATGATTTTGCGTTGTGAGCCGATTTTCACCTGTATTGAGCGCTTGCAATCAGAACGCAACTACGATGAAATAATTTTTCTGACCCCCGACGGAGAGCGATTTTCCCAAGGAATAGCCAACGCTCTGTCACTCAAACGCAATATTATTTTGCTGGCAGGACACTACAAAGGCATAGACCAACGCATACGCGACACGCTCATCACGCGCGAAATTTCGATTGGCGATTACGTGCTGACGGGCGGCGAATTGCCGGCATTGGTTCTACTGGATGCGATTGTGCGACTTTTGCCCGGAGCAATGAGCGATGCGGAATCTGCGCTGTTGGATTCGTTCCAAGGCGGTCTTTTGGATGCTCCACATTATACACGCCCCGCAGAATTTCGAGGACTAACCGTACCGGAAATCCTGCTTTCGGGCGACCACAAACGCATCAATCAATGGCGCGAGGAGACAGCACTACAAAAAACCCGTGAACGCCGACCGGATTTATTCAACGAGAATTTGCCGAAGTAATACAAATTTGGTATGATTGTAATGCCCATGTAGTTCGTCATGTATTGGTCATTTCACCACTTTCATAAAATTTACCGCCCAAATTTCCAATGAAATCTTTTGCTCCCAACGAAATAGAACCCAGAGAACTTCATAAAATCTTGCTTTCCGGTGTTGCACCGCGCCCAATTGCTCTTGTTGGAACGGTAGATGCGAGAGGTAATGCAAATTTATCACCATACAGTTTTTTTAATGCCTTTAGCTCCAATCCGCCGGTAGTGGCGTTTGGTCCTGCTCATCGTGCGACAGACGGTACAAGCAAAGACACTTACACCAATTTGATGACCACAGGAGAATGTACCATTAGCGCCGTTACGCATAGCATGGTTGAACAATCAAATTTGAGTTCGTGTGTGTATCCGCATGATGTGGATGAATTTGTGAAGGCGGGCTTTACCAAACGCGCCAGCCAAGATGTGAAGCCACCCAGCGTGATGGAATCGCCTTTTGCCATGGAATGTCGCTTGGTGCAAATGATAGATTTAGCGCCACACATCAAAGGAAGCGGGAATTTGGCAATTTGTCACGTAGTGCGTCTGCACGTCAGTGGTTCGATTTTCAACGGAAATGTCATCGACCCGCATAAAATAGACCTAGTTGGACGTATGGGATTGTCGTGGTATGTCCGTGCAAGCGGTGACGCGGTTTTTGAGCTACCGCAGCCCCGCGTCAATGGAATCGGGATTGATACACTGCCGGAGCATATTCGCAAAAGCCAGATTCTTACGGGCAATGACCTTGCTAAACTTGCCGGAGTAGAAAAGAAGCCTGCTCGTAATCTTGATTTTATCAAGTTTGATGCAACAATGCAAGCTGAGGATTTTTACTTGGAATTAAAATCAGGAAACCCCTACGGAGCTCTTTATACCGTGCTTTCCGGCGCGCCACCACCACCGGAAAAGCTCCAAGAAAAACTGCATAAAGTCGCACAAGGATTTTTGGCGCAAGGAAAAATTGACGAAGCGTGGCAGACACTCTTGATACCACTATGATATAATTTGAACAATAATAAAAAAGCCGTCCAGTCCCAATGTATGTGAACTTGACGGCTTTGTTAATGATTCTGTATCAGTATTATCTTCCCACAAACTTCGGCGCTTGTTTGGTTGCAAAGGACATCAATCCAATAGCGCAATCCTCACTATTTCCGGCGACTTCCTGCCTGTCTGCTTCCATGTCCAAGACCTCATCCAGTGTCATAGTAAGCGCTTTTTGGAGCATTTCTTTCACTAAACCGAGGGTTTTGGTCGGAGCAGCCGCAAGACGTTCACCCAATGATTTGAGGGCACTTTCAAATTCCGCAGCCGGAACAACGCGGTTTACCAAGCCCATTTGCAGCGCTGTCGGAGCGTCCATTGGTTCATTCAGCGCCACAAACTCAAACGCACGCGGGTAGTTCATCATTCTCGCAAAAAAATACGTTCCGCCGGAATCCGGCACAAGGGCAATACCCGTAAAACCCTCGACCAACCGTGCATCCGCGTTCATAATACGCATATCTGCCGCCAAAGCAATTGCCAAGCCTGCGCCGGCTGCTACGCCGTTAATCCCTGCAAGAATAGGTTTCGGCAGATTCTTCATTGCTCGAATAATTGGATTGTAACCGTGTTGAATCATTCCTTGAAAATCAATCTTACCATTTTTGCTAAGTTCCATCGCTTCTTTCAAATCCTGACCGGAGGAAAAGGCTTTACCGCTCCCCGTCAGCACCACAGCGCGGACGGCTTCATCTTTTGCCGCATCATGCTGAATAGCGTGTACGAGTTCTTTTTTGAGTTTTCCGTTCAGAGCATTGTACACATCGGGGCGATTCAGCGTGATAGTAGCCACGCCGTTTTCGACGGAATATGTGAGTGTTTCGTAGGTAAATGTTTCGTGCATGGTTTTGGGTGGGAAAAGTCGGAGAAAACTGAAATTTGCAACATTAGACGGGAAAATTAGAGAAAAGCCCCGTCATAACCAAGATTGATGTGCTGTGAAAATTCCTTGTTGTATTTCCTTGGCGCTATTTCTCGCCCAAGACCAACGAAACATTGAGCGAAAGGAATGTACGATTCAATTCATTTGCTTCGCGCAAAATAAGATTTGCCCAATGATAGCGCACGGAAATATCCGCTCCAACGCCGAAAATCGTCGCTTCTACGCCCAATGCGGCACTTGCGCCGATTCTTCCCAATGCTGTCTGAACACTTGCCAAGCCGCTTGTTGGTTGAATATAGTCATTCTGCGAAACAATAAGATTGTAACTACCTTCACCAGCAACATAGGCGTGAAGAATCAAAAGTGATAGAAAGCGGTATTCAAACCCCAAACCAAGCGGAATAAAGGACTGCGAAACCTTCACGGATGTTGATGATGTCGGTAATGAGGGGTCATAAACGGAAAAAATCGGCGTTTCATAATGATGAACTGCACCGGAAAGCGTTATACCACGACCTTTTTCCAGCGAGAGCAAATACCGTCCCGCAACGTGATACCCCAGACTTTGCGTTTGCGAGACCGGATAGACAAAAACACCGCCTTGCGACAAAGGAAAACGCACTGCGACAATCTGGTCGTATGGCGCGGAAACACCGCCGCCAAAACGAAAACTTTGTGCGCAAAGCGGCATACTTACGCCTGCTGTCAACAATACCAATAAAAGTGTAAACAAAAGTTTTTTATGTACGACAAAAGTATGTTCAATAGAAGTATTGGTATGGCAGAATAGTTTTCCGAAAGATTTCATCTGTTTCTCCTTGCGGCTTGTGGCGGAAAGTCCGATATTTGCGGGTGTTGTTGTATGATAAAAAAAGCCTGAATTTGGCAGTTCGTTACAACAATCTCGTTACTATTTTTCTTCATTCCGCAAGAATCATGCCGACACTTCTTCACGCTGAAAACCTTGTCAAATCCTACGTTTCCGGTGCATCCACAAGCGAAAAAACGACGGTCTTGCAGGGTATTACTCTATCGATTGAGCAAGGAGAGATTCTTGCGATAGTTGGTTCATCCGGTGCAGGTAAAAGTACACTCTTACATCTTCTGGGCGCTTTAGATGAACCAGACACAGGTTCTATCACGATTACTTACCAGACACCGATACAAAATGGTGCATCCGAGACAGTGATTCGACACGAGTATCAGCAATTAGACGACAACGGACTGGCAAGTCTGCGAAACTCGATGCTGGGCTTTATTTTCCAGTTTCACCATCTTCTGCCGGAATTCAGCGCACTGGAAAATGCGATGATGCCTGCACTTATTGCCGGAATATCTCATGTGGAAGCACGCAAAAAAGCAACACAATTGCTTGAGCGCGTTGGATTATCGCATCGCCTTCACAATAAACCGGATGCCCTTTCGGGCGGCGAACAGCAGCGCATTGCCTTCGCCAGAGCAATGATGAACGACCCAGTGTTGGTCTTGGCAGATGAACCAACCGGTAATCTGGATGCGACCAATAGTGCAATGCTTCTGGATTTGATGAAGCAATTTCGCTCCGAATCCGGTGTTACGTTCGTCATTGTTACTCATAGCAGCGACATTGCGAGCGGTGCTGACAGAGTTATCCGCTTACATGAAGGGCGCTGCATCTGACGACAGCAACATATTTGCCTCGATAATCTTTCTTGAAACTTTCTGTACAGATATTCGCAATATCATCGTTCGTTTGTGTATTTTGACTTTATGGATAATAAACGCTCATTTTGTGTTGTCGACTTTGTCGCTGTTTGGATACTGCTGTTTAGTGTATGGACAGCTCCACAACTGCTATGTCAGATTCATCCGATTTTTGAGCATATTTCCGTTGAACAAGGGCTTTCCAGCGCAAACATCAATTATATTCTTCAAGATTACAAAGCAATGCTGTGGTTTGCCACAGAGGATGGATTAAATCAATATGATGGAATCACATTCACTGTATTTCGTCCTCCGATGTTGCCGGATTCACTTGGGACAGGTGTGCAGAGTGTTTTATCAATCTATCAAACCACAAAAACTCATACAGAATCATTATGGTTGGCAACCAGTAATCGCCGCACTGTCTCTCGTTTTTTTCCTTCTTCGCGGCAATTTCAAGTATTTCTTTTTCCAAACAACGTAGAAACCAGTGTTCATACATTTGCTGAAAAGCACAACGGGACAATACTTATTGGTACCAGCCATGGTCTTTTTAGTTGTGAGAGAACAACCGTAACCACACTTCTTCGACGTGTACAAGCCGTTCCGGCTTCCCTCTCTATACAAGCAATAGTGCGGGACAGCGGTGATGTATTTTGGTTAACTACACCCACTACTTTGTATCGCTTTGATGCAAATACAAACACCCTTTCTCCGCTTCACATTACACTTCCCGGAACAATCACAAACATTTTTCCCCACTACGACAGTGTATCACAGGCGCGTCCTTCGGCACTTTGGATTGGCACAAGTAATCACGGGCTTTGGCTCTACACACCGCAGCAGCAACGTTTTTTTCTTGTTGCGTCGCCGGAACAGCTTGGAAGCCGCATTATCAAAACGGTTTGCGTCGTCAGCCCCAAAGAACTTTGGATTGGCACGGATAACGGCATTGCAGTTGTCACAAATCATAATAACTCTTGGCGTGTCTCCCAGCGTCTCACCCACGACATACGCGGCGAAAAAACACTTTCCGGAAATGCTATTAACCACATTTGTCAAGACGCATCCGGTGTAATGTGGGTCGGAACTGCATATTACGGTGTAAGCAAATACTCACCTTTTCGACAAAAATTTCAGCACTTCGGGGTCAATCTTCTCAAGGATAATGCAAGTTTGAATAGTGGCTATGTACGTGATATTACTGAAGCAGGGGACTATCTCTGGATCGCGACACAAACAGGCGGAATTAACCGCTTGAACCGCAAAACCAGCTCGTGGTCGTATTTTCGGGGCAAGCAACTTGGAACAGACACCGCATGGGCATTGCGCCATGACCGAACAGGACAACTTTGGGCAGGAATTGTTGGCGGAGGACTATGGCAATGGAATCCGCAGCGTCAAGCGTTCACACGCTTTTCCGGTATTCCTGCTCAAACAAGCATTCAACTCCTTTACGAAGACCGAGAAGGGACTTTATGGGCAACAGGCGACAACGCGCCATTATATGCTATTTCTCCCGACCGAAAAACTGTCCGGCAAATTACTCTTTCTTTACCCCAAACAGCTAAAGCCTCCGGCAAACGGATATTATCTATCTTTGAAACATCCAGCGGTCAGATTCTTGTAGGTTTACCGATGGGAATTAGTGCATTGGATAAAGCACAAGGCACGATAACAATGCTCTTAGGGCGGTACGCTGTGCGGGCAATTACCCAGGATGTGCGCGGCGACCTTTGGTTTGGCACGCGCGGACAAGGATTGCTGCATTACCGCATGAAATCCGGGATGCTGACAAAGATTGATACGACACTGCTTTTTCCGATAACCGAACGCGAAGGATTGCCGAGTAATCTTATTAGTGCTATTCTGATAGATAGCGCCAATCATCTTTGGGTTAGCACCAAACAAGGCTTGGCGGAAGTTGATAGCGAAACACGCAAAGTTCTCCGGACATTTAGCATGGATGATGGATTACAAGGGCGGGAATTTCATCACGGCTCGGCATTCCAAAGCCCTCGCGGAGAAATGTTTTTTGGTGGAACAAATGGTTTTAATGCGTTTTTCCCCCGTGATATTCTGGTCAATAAGCTCATTCCACCCGTAGAAATCACATCCGTCAAAAAGTTTGGTCGAGACGAAATGCTGACAGATTCTACCACAGCAGCAAACCGCACCATTACACTTCGTTATGACGAAAACACCGTTTCGTTTTCGTTTGTTGCACTTGATTTTACCATGCCCGAAGCAAATGTTTATGCGTATCGCATGGAAGGCTTGGACAAAGGCTGGATTCAATGTGGTAACAGGCGCGAGGCGACCTACACGAGTTTGGATGCCGGAGAATATACCTTTACTGTCCGTGCAGCCAATAATGATGGCGTTTGGAATGAAACAGGTGCGTCATTTCGTGTCATTGTAACTCCCCCAATATGGCGTACATGGTGGTTTATCGGGTTATCTCTGGCAAGCATTATTTGTACAGGCTTTGTCCTCTATCGTTTGCGTATTCGGAGCATTGAAGCGCGTAATGCTTGGTTAGAAAAACAAGTAAAAGAGCGCACGGCAGAAATACAAGAAAAGAACAAAGAACTTCAACAGTCGCTAGATGAAATTAACATTCTCAGTTCCGTGTTGGAAGGTGAACGCAATAAATCGGAAGACCTCTTACTCAACATTCTTCCTTCGTCTATCGCAGAGCGCTTAAAATGGGGCGAGACAACCATTGTTGATACCTTCGAGAGCGCAACGGTATTGTTTACCGATATGGTAGGCTTCACCAAAATTGCTTCGCGCGTTTCGGCTGAGGAGTTGATTGTTATGCTCAATCGTATGTTTTCCGAGTTTGACAAACTTGCCGAAAAACATGGTGTTGAAAAAATTAAAACTATCGGTGATGCGTACATGGCAGTTGCCGGAGTACCAATTCCCAATGATCATCATGCCGAAGCAGTTGCCGATATGGCACTCGACATCATGCAGGCTATCCGAGATTTAGCAGAGAAAGAAGACCTACCGATTCAAATTCGCGCCGGAATTCACACAGGGTACTTAACCGCAGGCGTGATTGGGGAGAAGAAGTTCGCGTATGACCTTTGGGGCGATACGGTAAACACTGCGAGCCGTATGGAATCAAGCGGAGAAGCAGGGCGTGTGCAATGTTCTGAAGCAACATACCACGCTCTCAAAGACCTTTTTGATTTTGAAGAGCGCGGTACGATTGAAGTCAAAGGCAAAGGCGCAATGAAAACGTATTTTATTGTCGGGCGGAAAAGCCGCAAACCGTCATCGTCAAGCTACACTTAAAAAAACGCCTTGATAACCTCTACAACCCGCTCCACTTGGCTATCGGTCAATCCCGGAAATATCGGCAACGAAAGGCACGTTTGCGCGATTTCCTCTGCAAGCGGGAACTGTCCTTGTTTCCAGCCTTTATCGGAATATGCTTCTTGTAAATGCGGTGGTACTGGATAATGAATCATCGTGCCAATGCCGTTTTGCGTGAGGTGTTCTTGCAAAGCGTCGCGGCGTTTAGTACGAATCACATAGAGATGAAAAACGGAAGTCGCATTGTCTGCAAGAACAGGTGTAACAATATCTCCCACGCCTTGAAGCAATTCCGTATAATACGAAGCAATTCGCTCGCGCTCGGCATTATCGTTGTAAAGCGAGGGAAGTTTTTTCAGTAATAATGCGGCTTGCAGCTCATCCAACCGCGAATTGAAGCCCAAAACTTCATTGTAGTATTTTTTGTGCGAGCCGTAATTCCGCCAAGAACGGGCGTTTTTATCATAATCAGCATTATTTGTCGTAATTGCTCCTGCATCTCCCAATGCCCCCAGGTTTTTCCCGGGATAAAAGCTTGTGCCGTTAATATGCCCAAAACTGCCCGTTGTTCTGCCGTTGTAAAATGCCCCTTGTGCTTGGGCATTGTCTTCTATCACGTATAAACCATGCTTTTCAGCAATTGCCATAATTGCGTCCATTTCTGCTGCCTGCCCGTAGAGATGAACAGGCATGATGACCTTCGTGCGAGGAGTAATGGCTGCTTCAATAAGTTCAGGATTGATATTATACGTTCCGATGCGTGGCTCAACCGGAACGGGAGTAGCGCCTACAAATGACGATGCAAGCATTGTTGCGATATACGTGTTCGAGGGAACAATCACCTCATCTCCCGCACCAACACCCAACACTTTCAATGCGATATGCAACGCATCCAAGCCATTAGCCACGCCAATAGCATAAGAAGTACCGGAAAACTTTGCGTATTCTTCTTCAAATGCCGTAACGTTTTTACCTAAAATAAACCACCCGCTATGGAGAACATCGGAAAAAGCGCTTTGTAACTCGCTTTCTAAGGCAAGATTGATAGATTTTAAGTCAAGAAATGGAATGGACTGCATAGAGAAAAAATGAGAGTGAAAAATGTTCTGCCTGCAATAGCGCGTAAAACCTTGTTCTTCTCAAGGAATTTTCGTCAAAAGAAGTATTGAAAGCAGTATCTGTAACTACGAAAATATCAAACCCTTTGCTCATGGCAAACGGCAAAACGCATTTTGCAGGATTTATCCCAATAACACTCCTTCCAAAACGACAACAGCCTTCCGTGAAAATTTCTCACGAAAGGCTGCAAGCAACAAGATTTAATGAGTCTTAGAGCCTGTTTGAAAACTCACGAATCTATGCTTTTTTACCCTCATCCCAGCCTTCTCCCAAAGGGAGAAGGAGGAAAAAACAGCTTCATATCTTGCTTCCTCTCCCAAGCGCTTCGCTCGGAGAGGATTGAGGTGAGGGTGTTCAAGGTTTTCAAACAGTCTCTTAGAAACGTGTTTCCATGTAGTATGGAAGCATAGCACGCCATGTGGGCCAGTCGTGGCGCATATCATATCCCCAAATATCTAATTCATGCGGGATAGATTTCGAGTTCAAAATATTCGAGAGATTTCTCGATGCTTCCGGTGCTTCATATGCTCCCTGTCCGGTCAAAATATGAATACGTCCGCGACGTAACAGTTCTAGGGTATGATGGTCGGTTAAATTCGGAAGATAGTGAATAGGCGAATTGAAGTAACAATCCTCATTAAAAAAGCCGTCGGAATACTGCGTTAAATCATACACGCCGCTCATGGCGATTGTACCGGCAAAAAGGTCAGGACGGCGGAAAAAGACATTTGCACCGTGAAATGCACCAAGCGAAACACCAGTCGTCATAATTGGTACGCGCCCTTGGCAGTGCATCTGAATAAACGGTACAACTTCGTCGAAAATATAGTAGTTATAGGATTGGTGACGAATTGCTTTGTGATGCGGTTGCATTTTGCGGTTCAGCCAGCTTTCCGAGTTGATGCTGTTAATCGAAAACACCTTCACTTTACCGGCTTCGATATAGGGCGCAATCGAATCAATCATATAAAAGCGCTCATATTCAAGGTAATCTGCCGCCGCACTGGGAAACATTAAGAGCGCAGGACCAAAATGCCCGTAAACAGCGATTTCCATATTTTTGTCGAGGCGGGGACTCCACCAGGAGTGAATCTCTCTATTCATAGTGCAAACCTTCCGTGAAAAAAATGAAACAAGTAAAATTGAGCCTGTGAGCAGTATTTCGGAGTAGATTGTTGAGAACACATTCTCAAGTAACTCTCAGCAGTTTCTCAAGCAAGTGCGGTGAAATTATTACATTGTTTGCTTTTGTCCAATTACTTTCGCAAAAAATGAATTTTTTTTCACAAAAAGCCCGCAGACAGCATCAAACCTTGATGATACTACTGCTTCACCACAACAAACGGTACACAAGAACAGGCTTTTTGCACGACAGCTTTCGCCTTTTCAGCAGCCTCACGCGATGAATAATTACCGACGGTAACGGCAAATCGCGCCGAACCGTCCGTGCTTTTTTCAATCACATCAGAACGTAATCGCGCTTTTAAGAGTTTTTGAACATCCGCAATAGCGCTTTCCCGCGAACTGTAAATGCCTACTTGAAGCGTATAACGCTCTTCTTGAGCATTATTTTCTGTATTGGCTTCAGACGCATTATGAAGTGTTTGCGGCGGCGTTGGTTCGGTTTTGGATTCCGGCTTGACTGATGATGATTTTACTGGTTCGGATGTTGTGGTCGTCGGTTTTTCCAACGGCTTCGCTGTTGTGGGCGCAGGAACTGAACGCGCTGTAGATGCAACAACGACAGGATTACGGTACGTCGTAAATGTTGGCGGCAAACCTACGGTTGATTTCACAATTTCCGCAGCAAAAAGGAGAAATTCGCTCGTCGGATAGTTCCGACGAAAATTTTGGAGTTCCGAACGCGCATTGGATGTATCTTTGCGAAGGGCATAAATTTGTACAACACGCCACTGTGCGTCGTCAGCCCAGATACTTTGCGGGTTTTCGCGGACAATACGAACAAATTGCGGAAGCGCCTTTACGCCATCGGTCATAAGTGTTGCGTTCAGAAACTGCATACCGGCATCATTTGGATAAGTCCGCAAAAGGTCGGGCAGTTCCGCACGGACATCGCTCGCATTGCCCAGCGCCACTTGACGAAGTTTTGCTCGAACAATGTTATCGGTTGCTTGCGCCGGAAGAAGACTTGCAACAAACAAAGCGAGTATTGTACAAAGACTCAACCGCTGCATATAACATTGAAAAGGAAAAGAAAAAAGACGCATAACTATCAGAAAAACATGGTTAGACGATAACTCAGCTTTGAGACACGTTAGTCCTATAAAAAAGACTTTTGAAACGTGGGCAAATCTACTGTATTTTGTGGGAACAACAAGGACAAATTCTTTTGAACATTATGGATACAACACCAACGAAATCAATATCTTTCCAAGAAAAGCCTTTCAAAGTCGTCTTTGCTGCCGGCGGTACGGGCGGACATTTGTTTCCCGCTATTGCTGTCGCAGAAGAATTTAGCCGATTAACCGGGGGAAATTGTGTGCTGGAATTCATCGGTACTGCTGACCGAATCGAAGCAACAATCGTGCCAAAGCACGGCTATCCTTTTCACACCATCCCAATAGCGGGTTTACAAAAACTCCTTTCGCTTAGTACACTACGATTGCCTTTTCGTATTCTTCAGTCAGTCATCCAATCACGGCAAATTTTGGAAGAAAGCAAACCTGATTGCGTCATCTGCGCAGGTGCATACTTGAGTTATCCGGTTGGTTTAGCGGCTTCGCAACTCGGCATACCGCTTTTTCTCATGGAATCTAATGCGTTTCCTGGAAAGACTATTAAACGCCTTGCTCCCCGTGCTACAAGAATTTACGCGACATTTGAAGATTCAAGGCGGCATTTTTCTTCTACCATTGCTGAAAAAATCGAAGTATCGGGTAATCCTGTTCGCTCGAATCTCAGCACTCTTCCCGACAAGGCAGAAGCACGCTTGGCACTTGGTTTAGTACCCGACAAACCAACGGTGTTTATTTTTGGAGGAAGCCTTGGTGCGCGGTCTATCAATCTGGCAATGGAGGCTTCAGTAGAAAAATTCCGACAAGCAGGAATACAAGTGCTATGGCAAACGGGAAAAAATTATACCCCGAATAGTGCGCTCAATGCCGAGAACATCAAAATTATGCAATTTGTGGATGATATGCGTACAAACTATGCTGCTGCTGATGTGGTTGTATGCCGTGCCGGTGCGACGACTATTGCTGAATTGGCAATTATTCGCAAACCCGCCATTCTTGTCCCGTTTCCACAAGCAGCAAATGACCATCAAACAGGCAATGCACGGGCGCTTCAAACCGAAGGCGCAGCAATTCTTTTGCCCGACACAGACGTAAAAGACCGCCTCTTTGCTTCGGTGCAAGGCTTACTAAGTAATACTCACGCCCAAGAAGCAATGAAGCGGTCTTTAGAATCATTTGCCAAACCCGACGCTGCCGAGCATATTGCAGAAGCAGTATTGAAGTATTGTCGGCAATCGTAATGCGACAGATAGATTGAAGATTCTACGCTGAATACTGACGATTATTTCCCAATTCCGGTAGATTTTGTGATACCGCCAAAGACTTGTTGTAACACGTCGGTTGTACGAGCAACGGGATTTTGGCGGATATTTTTTTCTTCCTGCGCAACCATCGTAAACAATCCCTCGATAGCACGCTTCGTGACATAATCCGGCAAATCGGGATTCACTTTTTGGACGAGAGGAATTTGATTGTATGCTCCCATAATTTGCCCCCAATAGCGCGTTGCTTCTACTTTCCCAAGCGCATCAGAAATTGTCGGCTTAAATTTTTGGACGAGTTGATCTGATGTTGTGCGTTGGAGAAAATCCGTTGCCGCGCGATCATTGCTTCCACTCAAAATAGACATCACATCCGTAAAATTGAGTTGTTTAATCGCATCAAGAAAAATCGGCAAGGCATCGGAAGCCGCCTGTTCTGCCGCACGGTTCATAGACGTAACGGCTTGGTCGGCAACATTGCCCAAGCCAATTTTACGCACAGCGCCCTCAACCATAGAAAATTCCTGCGGAAACGGAATTTTGATAAGTGGATTGCCTAAATAGCCATCCGTTTTTGAAACAATCTCCACACCCTTTTTGATTCCCTGTATCAGTGCCTCTTGTAAGCCACTTGAAGCTAAGCTGGGCGTTAGGGCAGGAGTTGCAGCCGGAGCAGGTGCTTGTGCAGGAGCCGTTGATGGTGCAGGGCTTGGTGTCGCAGAAGGTGTTTTGGAAATACCGCTATTTGTTGGCGTGCTTGTGCCGGCAGGGGCTGTACTTGCAGGTGCCGGAGCCTCTGTTGGCGCAGGAGTGCTTGGTGCAGCCGGAGCATTCGTCGGCGATGTACTTTTGGTTGAACTGCTTTTGGTTGAACTGCTTTTGGTTGAACTGCTTTTGGTCGAAGAGCTTTTGGTTGTTTTGGAAGACGATGATGTTTTAGTCGTCGTTTTTTTTGTTTGTGCAAAAGACAAATGCGACAAACCAAGTGTTACTGCCGTTACAACGACAATGATACGGGAAATATTCATAGCAATTTCAAAAAATAGAAATACAAAAGGCTTGAATTCAAGAAATGGTGTTGCTCAAACATATTCAAACAATGACAACCATGATATAATGTGATATAATGTTTGAGAACAGGAAGTATGAGAACAGGAAGTATGAGAACAGGAAGTATGACAACCAGTGCGCGATAAACGTTTAAGATGCACAAAAGATTCTTTTCAAAGGATGAGGCACTTTGCAGTCCCAACGTCACTTAATGACGAGCAACGCCGCCATCAACATTGATTGCCTGACCGTTGATAATACCGGATGCCGGCAACGCCAAAAACGCTACCACGTTTGCAATATCATGGGGTTCATCAGCGCGTTGTACGCTTTGCGACGGGAGAATATGCTCCAAAATAGAACTACTCACCCGACCACCTTGCTCAGGACGCTGAATTGCTGTTAAACCAACGGTAATTGCATTTGCGGTAATGCCGTATTTACCAACTTCGCTTGCCAAAGAGCGCACAAAACCTATCACACCCATTTTTGCCGTCACATAGTGCGTAAGATACGGCGTCCCCAGCCATACGGTATCGGATGAAAGGGCAATAATTCTCCCGAAACCGCCTTCTTTCATTGCCGGAAGAACAGCCTTCGTTGTCAAAAACAAACTGTTCAAATTCAAATCCAGCATTTGTCGCCATTGGTCGAAAGAAAGTAATTCAAAGGGTTCTTCCTCGTATTTACCCACATTGTGGACAAGAATATCTATTCGCCCAAAACGCTGCATCACTTCTTGTGCCATACGCTGTACATCGGCAGGATTGGTTGCATCAACGTTCAAACTTAACACCGTCGCCCCAATAGCCTCGGCAGCTTTCACAGTATCGCTCGCATCAGCAATATCTGCAATGACAATGTGTGCGCCTTCTTCGGCAAGACGTTCGCAAAAAGCCCGTCCGTTACCGACGGCTGCTCCGGTGATAATCGCCACACGACCTTGTAAGCCGCGTTCAAACTCATGAATTTGCATATAACAAAAATTTATTCTACAATAAGGAAAAGAAAATACCGGGGTTGATTGCAGACTTAGCAAAAACTATCAGCAACCCCATGATCAACTTTTTTGTAACTCTTCAAACGAAATGTCTTTTAACAGTGCCGATGTATTGATGGAGCGGTTTTTCCATTCGATACGACCTTGTTTTACACGGATAAAGGAGTTAATGCCAATGGCAATGACAAAGCCAATACTCACGGGGTGTAGCAGTACACTGACGAGAAGGGGATGTTTATACTTGAGTGAAATCAGTAAGCGTAACAAAAGATTCAGAACAATTGCGCCGAGTGAAATCCAGCGATAATCAGCAAACCAGACCGTGCAATATGGCAAAATACATGCCACAAAGAGCAATGTCAAAAGCGCAAAAAAGCCGATGGAACTATACCCGACCAACCCGAATAAATTCTTGGTAAATCCCGTCCAAACGCTGTCAAAACTGTTATACATTCGGCAAAATACGGTGTCTGTTCCGGCGGTCGTAATCATGCGCAAACCTCGTGATTTCGTGGCGCGGCTGAGTTCGACATCCTCGACGACGTGCTGACGCACGGATAAATGCCCACCTAATTCGATATAGGCTTGTCGTGTAAAGGCAATCCATTGACCATTGGCTGCAGCTAAGGAGGGATAAGGAGAAATATACGTCAGCCAAAGCGGAAGCCCTGCATAAACAAACATATCAACAACTGGCACGGCAAGTTGCTCCGGCATTGTTTGTGTTTGCTGTTGCGGAAAAGCAGAAAGCATACTGAGGTCATAGCGCTGCATCCAACGCACGGTGTTTTCGACAGCATTGGGTGCGTGTGTGTTGTCTGCATCGGTAAAAATGTAGATAATACCACGCGCAGCAGCGCTTAATTGCTGACACGCCCAGTTTTTTCCCGTCCAGTCGGGCGGAAGCGGTCTTCCTTGAATAAGGTGAATTTGCGGATAATGTTTGGCAAATTCTTGAACAATTTCGGCGGTTTTATCTTCGGAATGGTCATCTAAAACGATGATTTCCATGTTCTTGTAATTTTGAGCCAAAAGCCCTGCCAGACAATTGCCGATGTTTGCCGCCTCGTTCCGTGCCGGAATAAGCACCGAAACAAGCGGGTTTGAAGCATATTGCTGAGGGTTTTGCGGCGGCGGGACATCTCGCAGCATCGGTGCTGTGAGGTAATTGTAAAGGGTAATTGCCAGAAAGACTGTCAAAACAGCCAAAGCCATGTAAATCAGAACCGTAATCATACTTCAGTAGTAACGAGTGGCAGTAAGGAAGTGAGAAGCAAGAGAGCAGTAACGGCGGTGCATTGGGTATCGTATGCTCCGGACGAGGGATTTGCCCAAAAAGCGCTTGCTTGCCGAAATATTCCGCCGAATATAGCGAATTTTCCCCACTTTCTAGGGGTAAAATCGTTGGTAAATTCGTATTTTCGCCTTGCATCAACTTTAACAGCTATGAACCAACAACACGCTCTACTCCCGAAGGTTACGGTCGTAACCATCAGTTTTAATGCTGAAAAATTTATTCGTAAAACGCTTGAAAGCGTCATCGCTCAAGATTACCCAAATTTGGAATATCTCGTTATTGACGGTGGCTCGAAAGATTCTACACCCGCTATTATACGTCAATACGCAGAATCCCCTCAAAGCCGCATTCATTGGTGGGTAAGCGAAAAAGATAGCGGCGTTTCAGAAGCCTTTAACAAAGGAATTTCTCGGCATACGGGGGATTTTATCGGCTATATGAACGCCGGAGATTATTTCGCATCGCCCGATGCACTCTCGCGCCTTTTTACAGCACTGCAAACAACACCCAATGCAGACATTGTTTTTGGAAAAGCACGGCTGACATTTGAAACGAAGCCGGAAAAAGTCGTGGGGTCCTCTGCTCTTCCCGCAGACAAACTCCCAACTGCTCATCAGGCAATGTATTACAACCGCCGCGTATGGGAACAATACGGCACTTTCAGTATGGATTATCGGTATGCGATGGATTATGAGCATTATCATCGCCTCAGAACCAAGATTCAGTGGGCTTTTTCTGATGTTATTGTCGCTGAACGCCCACTGACCTCAGCCCGTAATAGTTTCGGTAATCCCTCGCGCACATACCGCGAGTATCTTAAAGCTGATGTACAGCACCGCAATCCGGCAATTATTTTTAATCTCGCAAAATTTCTCCGCGATAGAATTAAGGAACGGCGTAAGTAAGGTTTGGTACGAGATTATCTTGAACTATCTGCACGGACAAGAGTACCTGTGCTACACATAAAATCAGACTTCTATAGCACAGATTGAGCGCCACGCTTAATCTGTACTGCAAATAATTGCTGTCCAGATGCTTAACACTCTTTCAATGTTTATCAATGTTGTTGTAAAACGGATGTTGGGTCAAAGAACGTACACTGTTAGCAAATAGCCCGCAACACAATTCTTCTGCGTTATTCTTCTATAATTTGCGTCATCGCTTGATAAGCATGAAGCTCTTTCCGCGTTTACCATTACATCATTCCTGTATAATATCCTATGGAATCTTTATTAAATATTTGGGGAATTATCCAACAGTCGCTCAAGGGCGAAGAACAAGATTATACCGAAGGCAGTATCCGACGCGCAGTATTCCTACTCGCAATTCCTATGATACTCGAACTGTGCTTGGAAAGCGTTTTTGCCGTGGTGGATATGTATTTTGTGGGCAAACTTGGCGCAAATGCTATCGCAACGGTCGGTATGACAGAATCGGTGATGTTTTTGGTGTACTCGTTGGCTATGGGTATTAGCATTGCGGCAACGGCAGTTGTCGCGCGGCGTGTGGGCGAGAAAAATCCCGACGCTGCGGCTAATGCCGGCTTACAAGCAATTATCCTTGCCATTTTTGTCGCGTTGATTTTTGGAGTAATCGGCATCATCTTTGCAGGCGACATCCTTGCTCTTATGGGGGCAAAATCGGACGTTGTAGCCGAAGGAACATCGTTTACCCGCACAATGTTGGGCGGTTCAGTCGTGGTTGTGTTGATTTTTGTCATTAACGGCGTGTTTCGGGGTGCCGGCGATGCTGCTATGGCAATGCGTAGCCTGTGGTTAGCGTCATTAACCAACATCATTCTTTGCCCTATATTTATTCACTATTTTGGTTTGGTAGGAGCAGCATGGGCAACGGTCATTGCGCGCGGAGTAGGTGTTTGTTATCAACTTGTTCATTTGTTCGCCGGGAAAACAATGCTTCGCCTGAACGCTGATGGGTTGAAGATCGATGTTAGTATTATTCGTTCTCTTGTGGAAATAGCACTTCCGGCAGCATTTCAGAACATTATTGCAAGCGGTTCATGGGTAGTGTTGGTGCGACTTGTCGCAGAAACAGGCGGCACAGCAGCGTCAGCGGGCTATCAAATCTGTATTCGCAATATCATGTTTTTTCTCATGCCCGCTTGGGGGTTAAGTAATGCCGCTGCAACTCTCGTCGGGCAAAATCTCGGCGCTCAAAAGCCCAAACGAGCAGAAGAAAGCGTTCTTTTGACGGCGAAGTACAACGCCGTGTTTATGGGATTTGTTACCATCCTTTTTATTTTCGCGGCTTCGCCTATCATCAGTATCTTCACCGTGGATGCTGAAGTCCATCGCTTCGGGACGTTGGCTTTGCAAATCATCGGCTCCGGATATTTATTCTATGGGCTTGAAATGGTCATGCTGCAAGCATTAAATGGGGCAGGCGATACAAAAACCCCGACCTATATCAATATCGTTGGTTTTTGGCTGTTTCAAATTCCTTTGGCGTATATTCTTGCCAAGGGCTTCGGTTGGAACGCACCGGGAGCGTTTGTTGCCGTTCCTGCGGCTGAGTTACTTATCGCTGTTGTTTCGTGGTATTATTTCCGGCGTGGTGCGTGGAAGGCAGTAAAAGTGTAAATTGCGCAATACAAGAACCAATACTTCAAACTATTTGAATCATTTATGAACCTTGCAATTGTCCGCTATAACGCCGGAAATATCCAATCGCTGCTTTTTGCTCTCGACCGTTTGGGCATTAAACCTGTCATTTCCGACGACCCCGATGTGCTGCATGGTGCAGACAAAGTTATTTTTCCGGGCGTGGGCGAAGCACGTTCAGCGATGACATATTTACGGGAACGCGGTTTGGACAAAGTCATTACCAGTCTTCAACAACCTGTTTTCGGAATATGCGTCGGAATGCAGCTTTTATGCGCCTATTCTGAAGAAAACGATACAACGTGTATGGGCGTTTTTGATGCCAACATCCGACGCTTTGCCCCAAAAGCCGAAGAACGCCAACGGTTCAAAGTCCCGCAAATTGGCTGGAACACGCTTTCGACAACGCAGCATCCTCTTTTTGCCAATCTTCCGCCGGAATTCTACGTCTATTACGTGCATAGCTATGCGGCAGAACTTGTGCCGGAGACGATTGCAACGACCGATTACGTTCAACCCTTTAGTGGCGGTTTACAGAAAGGAAATTTCTACGCTGTACAGTTTCACCCCGAAAAAAGCGGCGAAGCGGGTTCGCAGATACTGAAAAACTTTTTGGCGCTCTGATGATTGGATGTGTCGCTCAAGACAGCTTCACACGATGCTCAAAATCGCTTCGCTACATTCTTGGAACGATATTGGACGCTGACAAATTTCGTGCAGTGTTACCGAACGCTCGGCAATAATTTCACCAATTCTCTGCCGTTCCGTGTCGTTCGGGATGTTCAGAATTTCAGCTAAACGCTCGTGTCCAGCTCCCAAGAGTACCGAACCATGTTGCAGCACGACACTGCCACCGTAGAGCTTTTGTGCGCTTCCTACGACTTTGCGTTTGCCCCACTGTAATTCATACCGCGCTGAACTCGCAAAACACGGCATAGCAACGCTGCCATTGCGGTAATGTGCGCGGAAATCTGTTTGCGTTTTTTCAAAATCTACTTCTTTTGCACCCAGCAAATGCAGGGCTTTCAGCAATATCGTATGAACGTCGCGGTACACATCGTGAATAGTACGCTGAGGTGCTTCGGCAGTGGTAAGCGGCACAATAACGGAATAGGTAAGTTCGTTGGCATGGACAATCGCTCGTCCTCCCGTCGGACGGCGAACGATGGCTAGTCCCAAGCGTGCACAGGCATCTTCATCAATATCACTTGAGCGTTGATGCGCTCCAAGCGAGACGGCATGAGGTTTCCAAGAGTATAGACGGAGCATCGGCTTCGCTGTCCCGACAAGGAGTTCTTGAGCGCGACAGTGGTCAATGTCCATATTTGCCTGCGGGTCGTGTTCCGGGTGCAGAATAATATCTACATCGCGCCACGAATCAACGCCAAAGAGTTCCAATATGGTGTTATGCTGTGGGATACTGTCCGTTACAACTGGGATTTCGCGCATCGTTCTTCACATTTGTTTATCCGACGTTAGTATTCTTGCAGCACAAGTGCGTTGTACAGGGTATCGCGCGCTGCTGCACGTCCGGAAAGAATAATCGTGTAGGCTTTACCTCGTAAAAAATTCAGATTTCTCGCCGTAAATACCGTTGAAGTATCTCTTGGAACGGTCAAATTCTGAAAGGTGAGCGTGCGCGTTTGGCTCCTGAAAAATCGCTGCGTAGCTGAAAATTGGTACGATGGTAAAAGATTATTCAGCAAGGCAAACTCACCGTCGCCATCGGAAAGCACTCGTAGCGCGTTGATATTGCTTGTTGCATTGTAATATCGCACAGCAGATTGTACCGACGAAGGACGCAATTCCCGTTGTGCGGGAGTCCATAAGCTCCGTTCAACGGTAATGCGCCGATTTGTTCCAACGCCGCTTCCGATGACGATGGTATGCTGTCCGACTCGCGGCATAAAATTAACGGGGGCTGCATCGTCCATGCCGACCGTTTCCATTCCACCGGAAGGTATCACTGTCAAAATAGACGCACCATACCCAAGTGTATCTTGGAACATCGTGCCAAGCCGAACACCCGTTTTTACCATTTCTCCGAAGGCGTTGATGACTTGCACGACTGAACCCGCAGATATGGGGGTAAGCATTGATGACGGTTGCATAGCTCCCTGCCCTATATCCGGTACAACTGTCATTTTCCCGCGCTCAATGACGAGAATATACGATTTGCTGCTTGTTTCCGGTAAGGACGTAATACCGCTTTGCTGTGCGCTATCGGCATTAAAGACGATGAAAGGATGAAGACTCATCCCGCCGCGCTGAATTGTCAGTGGAGCAGAAATACCGCCTCGCACAAGGTTTGCCGCGATTTGTCGTTCCGGCTGCCGCGTTGTCGTTCCGCGTACAACCGAAATTGTTTCCGGTGAAAAATTGATAACGCGCACAACGGCTGAATCACCACCCGGCACACGAGTATTGGTAGGAACGGCAAGCGCTAGGCTATCGCTCAAAAAGAGCGTCTGTGAGCCATTGACTTCCAACGAGGTGGTGATTTGTTGGGAAAGAAGAGTACCTTGCAAGCGACTAATTGTCAGGGTATCGCGCCCGACGGAGACACAGGCAGTAGCAGATTGAAAGGAAGAGACCGTACCGGCAGCAATGTTCCTCAAAATTTCGTTTTGACCATATCGAACATTCGCCATTGCATTAGCAGCAAAATTTGCTACGCGCAAATAGGTCAGAGGTGCTGTGGTAGATTGCACCATCAAGCGTTCCGGCGAGCGTTCATTAATACCAAGAAGTTGAATGTTCGCGTTTACATCCTTGTAAAGCAGCAGTGTATAGCTATTGCCCTGACGCAGTGTTTGAAGAGTAAAGAGACCTTGCTGAACACTGACAATACCTGAGGCTGTCGTAGATTGCTCCGTCAAAGCCAAACTTAGCACACCGCCTTGCGCAATGCTGACAGGTACGACACCGCTACTCCGCCGAAATGCTAATGCGCCTCCTAACGGTGTACCACTTGGGCAGCCGATGTTAAACGAGTACGTTTTTCGCGGCTCGTTAATGCAATTCACGATACGAATGTTGATAACATTCCCAACCGTATCGCTTGGGAGCGATGTCAAAACGATAACGGTATCAATACCAAGTTTTGTGCCGCTTCCCGTCGGCAATCCGACAAATGTATAACGGGCATTACGGTTGGTAAAAAGGTAGGGAGGCAGCGTGTAGAGCGCTTGTCCGGCATCGTCGATAAGACGGACGCGCCCGCTATCGGCTTGAGGCAATAAAAAAGACGAGGCAGTAAACTGAGCAACAAGTGTGCTGGTTGTACCAACGTCAATTCTTGCTCGTTGGGCTTGCGAGTAGGTGGCAAAGGACGCTTGGATAAAATGACCATTGGGAAGATTGGTCATGTTGATATAGCGAAACTGCGTGGTTTGGAAGTCTTGCTGTGCCGAAGCAGCCTGATTTGCCGTCGGGAAATCGCACCCGCCGAAAACAGGCAGTAAGCAGAATATGATGATAGCGCTGATTATAGCACAGCGACGGCGCACGAGCGCAAACAATAATGAGTTCATTCGCAAGGAGGAGTGTGAAAAATGAGTATTCATGCGCATTATAGGTCGAAACAATAACGACAATTTTTCGACACGGTTTGGATACATTTCATGGATATTGTCTCCATGAAAACACAAAATCTGCCTTATCCCATACCATCCGCGTTCAAAGCCCTCTGTAGGGCTTAAAGCCTTTTGTCCGCGCAGTCCGTACTTATTGTGCAAGCAATTACGGCACTTCAACAGCATTCAGCAATTCATTGATAATGTCTTCCGAGCGCATATTTTCTGCTTCAGCTTCGTACGTTAAGCCCACGCGGTGCCGCAAAACATCGTGGCAAATAGCACGAACATCTTCGGGAATCACGTAACCGCGATGTTTGATAAAAGCAAAGGCTTTCGAGGCATGGGCAAGTGCTATGGTCGCACGGGGCGAACCACCGTAACTGATGAGATGTGCAAGTTTTCCGAGTTTGTATTGCTGAGGATTACGAGTTGCCGAAACAATATCCAAAATGTACTGCTCAATTTTTTCGTCCATATAGACTTCCCGTACCACACCGCGTGCTTTCATAATACTTTGCGGCGAAACGACGGGTTTGATGGTTACTTTTTCATTCGAGAGATTTTGCCGCATAATCAGGCGCTCGTCTTCGCGTGTAGGATAGGAAATGAGCGCTTTGAGCATAAAACGATCCACTTGTGCTTCGGGCAAAGGATATGTTCCCTCTTGTTCGATAGGATTTTGCGTTGCCAAGACCAAAAACGGCTCTTCGAGTTTGAACGTCTTTTCACCGATGGTTACTTGACGCTCTTGCATTGCTTCCAAGAGAGCGCTTTGTACCTTTGCAGGAGCGCGGTTGATTTCATCGGCAAGAATGAAATTGGCAAAAATAGGACCTTGGCGCACGGAAAATTCTGTCGTTGCAGGGTTATAGATGGTCGTCCCGATGACATCCGCCGGAAGCAAATCGGGCGTGAATTGAATACGACTGAATTTGGCATCAATCGCGGAGGCAAGCGTTTTAATCGCAAGCGTTTTAGCAAGCCCCGGAACCCCTTCCAGCAAAATATGTCCGTCTGAAAGCAAGGCTATCAGCAGCCTTTCGACCATGTATTTTTGTCCAACAATCGTTTTGCTGATTTCATTGGTAAGAAGTTCGATAAAGGCGCTCTCGCGCTGGATACGTTCATTCAATTCACGAATATCGGTCATGGCGGTAAGGGCAATTACGTTGAAGGCTGTAAAAAAATGAGAATTGCGAACCAACGATAATACCAAATGCAGTAGCGTATGGTTTGCAAAAACCTTCTCTAAGTGCTTGATAAATCGTCGGCACAAACAGAGAAAAGATTTTTGCTCGACAAATATAGGGGTTTTTACCTAACCATCAAAAGCTATCTTTAGTTGAGTTGAGCGAGGAATGAACACAATTGGAAATCTCAAAGAGTGGCTTTGTTTTCAGCCGTGATTATCGTAAGTTCGTACTAAAAGCCGCATGGTTCTTGAGATTATCACAACATTTGCAGGCACATCAGGCTCATGAAATTTATCCTTCGGGCAATACTCATGCTGAGTGTTGGGATGATTGCCCAAGCATCTATTCCCCAAGCACTCACCGCGCAAGCCGTCTTGACGGACAGTGCGTACTCCAATGCTTTGCAGCGCATGAAGGTGTTCTCTGTCATGCTTCCGCAAAGTTATGATACGGCACGGCGTTATCCTGTGCTGTACCTGTTGCACGGTTGGGGTGGCGGACATTGGGATTGGTGGGGAAAAACTCGATTGAAAGACTATTGTTCGTGGTACGATATGATAGTTGTGATGCCCGATGCAGAAAACTCGTGGTATGTCAATAGTGCAACAAAACCGCAGGAGCGTTTTCAAAAGTATATTGCCGAAGAACTCCCCACGGTTATTGCTCAACGCTTTGTTGCCGACACAAGCAAACAAGCGATTGCCGGACTTTCGATGGGTGGGTATGGTGCTATTATGTTGGCACTCAAGTATCCTCGGCGATATGCTGTTACAGCCTCGTTTAGCGGTGCGCTGACAATGCCGCGAGATTTAGTCATTCGAGAAGGCTGGAACAAAGCGGCAAAAGGAAATAACGGTGATTTTGCTTTGCCAAGCCTGCAAACAGCATTCGGTCTTGACAAAAGCCGTGCGCGTGATACCAATAGCGTCTTTACCTTGCTGCAACGCGCTTCGGCACTTGATTCTACAGGTAAAGCACAATTACCATATTTCTATATTTCCACCGGAATCCAAGACCAACTTGTGCATATTGTTCCGGGCAGCAGAGAGTTCAGAGACTCGCTCTATTCTTCGCATTTGCGGTATGAATACCACGAAACACCCGGCAAACATTCGTGGGAGTATTGGAATGAGGCTCTCAGGGCATTTTTACCAAGACTTTTGGAAATTACCGGTTGGAAATAACCCTCATTTTGCAAAGGAAACGTCATGGGATATAGTAATTTCAAGCGATTACATCAAGTAAGTGAAAAATTTGGTATTGTCAGTCGCAGAGCGCGACTTTTCACTCATATTGAGCCACAAGAGCCATCCGAATGGCTCAAAGAGTCGCTCCGCATTGCCTACACTATCACACTTTCCAACGAAAAGGCGAAATCAGAGCGTGTTATTTCGCCGATTTTGTCCGAAGTGCATCTGCGCCACCGCGATACTATCACTCTGTTTTCGGGTGAAGAATTAACTGTCAATCCCGATGAAGATTTAAGTGGTGCCTGTGATTTTTTCTTTGCTGCAAGCCCGGATGCCTATGTTCTCGAAGCACCTATCGTTGCTCTTTCAGAAGCAAAGGACGAAGATTTAGAATGGGGTATTGCCCAATGTAGCGCTCAAATGATTGCAGCGCAGCGCTTTAATAGTCAGCGTGGTAAACCAACGCCCGTTGTATGGGGCTGTGCAACGACGGCAGGAGAATGGAAATTCCTTAAACTTACCGAATCTACGCTGTATGTAGATGAACAATCATATTTTATTGATCGTTTGGAACTTCTTCTAGGTGTGTTTCACGTCATTATCAGCCAACTGTGATTTTTTTATGAAAATACCTTCTTTTCATATCGGCATCGTAGGCGGTGCCGGCTACACAGGCGGGGAGCTGCTGCGCATACTCCTGCATCATCCCAATACGCATATTTCCTTCATCCACAGCACGAGCAATGCCGGAAAACCCGTTGCAAGCGTTCATGCGGACGTACTCGGAGAAACAGACCTTCATTTTGCAAAGGACATTTCGCACGAAATAGATGTGCTGTTTCTTTGTGTCGGACACGGGGAAGCGAAAAAATTTCTCGCTGCAAATAAGATTCCAAGCCATGTTCGGACGATTGACCTCAGCCAAGATTTCCGATATAGCGATTCCAAAGATTGGCTGTATGGCTTGCCGGAACTCAACAGAAACCGCATTGTATCTGCATCAAAAGAACAAATCAACATTGCTAACCCGGGCTGCTTTGCAACGTGTATTCAACTTGCGCTCCTTCCTTGGGCAAAAGCGGGTTTGTTGCCGGAAGAAGTCCATATAACAGGGATTACCGGTTCAACGGGCGCGGGGCAGGCGCTTTCTCAAACGTCTCATTTTTCTTGGCGTTCCAGCAATCTTTCGGTGTACAAAGCCTTTGAACACCAGCATTTACGCGAGATTCGGGCAAGTGTGCAAACCTTGCAGCCAAATTTTGATGAATCACGCTCCATCCATTTTGTACCGATGCGCGGTAATTTTACACGCGGTATTCTTGCGTCGGTGTATGGAAAATGTCCCGAGAGCCAAGATGTTATGCGGTCTTTATACAAGGAGTATTACGCGGAACACCCTTTTGTGCATATTGCTTACGGTGAATCCGACAGCGAACCGGATGTGAAACAGGTCGTGAACACAAATAAATGCGTTCTTTCGGTGCAGAAACACGGCGATATGCTACACGTTGTCTCCGTGATTGACAACCTTCTCAAAGGCGCATCCGGACAGGCTGTTCAGAATATGAATCTGCTTTTGGGCTTACCCGAAACAGCGGGTTTACATCTGAAAGCAAGTGCGTTTTAGAACGACGGTTTATTTCTCATTTCTATTTTCTCTTTGCAAATTGCCTTGACAATGATCATTTTAGCAAATTATCCTTTGGATTACTCCCAAGTAAAAATGCTATGAGTCTAACGTATCATTTTCATACTGATGACCTCAATGAATCCTTTTTGGCTTCAATCAAATCACTGTTTCCTCATCGTCGTGTAGAAATTGTCGTTATGTCATTGAATGACGAATCATCAGCGACGACAATTGGTCGTACTGATAATATGGAAGCCCGCCCGCGTTTTGGTAGTGCGCAAGGGAAAATTCGTCTGAGCGAGGATTTTAATGACGAAGTAGAGGATTTTCGTGAGTATATGCCATGAGTATGTTTCTTGATACCCATACATTTTTGTGGTTTATTATCGGGGATAAACCTTTGCCCACTCAAGCGCGAACAATGATTGAAAACGTAGTAAACAAGCGCTTTCTCAGTGTCGTCAGTCTTTGGGAAATGGCAATCAAAATTAGTATTGGGAAATTAGAAACCGATATTTCCTTGGAAGAAATTATCAATGAACATATTACTAATAATCTCATTGAGATAGTGCCAGTACGACCTGCGGATATTCTCACCCTAAGCACATTGCCATTTTTCCATCGCGACCCATTTGATAGAATGATTATTGCTCAAACAATAAACAACAACATCCCAATTATCAGTATTGATGCGGCATTTGACGCATACTCGCTGCAACGCTTATGGGATTAGGGACAGAGCGACTTCATGCGAAATTTTCTCGTTGCAGGGCATCGTGAAAATCAACATTTTGGTGGGAATATCCTACGCACGGCACGGGGCACTCACCCCATCACGACTTTGACAACACCAATATCAGAAATTACCGTTTACCATTCTTATTTACGTTATTTACTTTTCCATGACAGCACATATCATTGTATTAGCCGGAGACGGCGTAGGACCGGAAGTTTCGCGGGAAGCAGTCCGTGTTTTGCAAGCTATTGGCACGAAATTTCACCATACCTTTACCTTTGAAGACCATCTCATAGGTGGCTGCGCTATTGATGCGACGGGCTCTGCTTTACCGGAGGCAACCATCGCAGCAGCAGGGAAGGCAGATGCCGTGCTTTTGGGAGCAGTCGGCGGACCGAAGTGGGACGATCCGAAAGCCAAAACACGCCCTGAAGACGGCTTACTTGCTATTCGGAAAGCACTTAAACTTTATGCAAATTTGCGCCCCGTGAAAGTCTATCCCGAACTTGCCTACGCATCGCCGCTTAAACCTGAAATCCTCGCCGGAACAGATTTTATCGTTGTTCGTGAATTGACGGGTGGTTTGTATTTCGGACAGCCCAAAGAACGCCGCAAGCGTGCAGACGGCGGTACGACTGCCGTGGATACGCTAGAATATCACGATTACGAAGTCGAGCGCATTTTACGTCTCGCCTTTGAACTCGCCGGAGGCAAGGCGCGGCGCGGTATTGTAGCAAGCGTTGATAAAGCCAATGTCTTGGAGACATCCCGTCTCTGGCGTGAACACGCGGCGGTTTTGGGCAAACATTATCCCTCCGTTACGCTTCAGCACGTGCTTGTGGATACAGCAGCAATGCGACTCGTGATGTCACCTTCACAATTTGACGTGCTTGTTACCGAAAACACCTTTGGTGATATTTTAACCGACGAAGCGGCTGTTTTGGCGGGTTCTATGGGGTTGTTACCATCGGCATCCATCGGCGAAGTCAAAAACAGCAAAGGCTTTGCTCTTGGACTATATGAGCCGATACATGGCTCTGCGCCTGATATTGCAGGCAAAGGCATCGCTAATCCCGTTGGAACAATTTTGAGCGCCGCTATGCTTTTGCGTCATTCTTTAGGTTTAGAAGAGGAAGCACAATCTATCGAAACTGCTGTGGAAACCGCATTACGACAAGGCGCACGAACAGCCGATTTGACCAAATCCAATCCGCTTTCTACCGCCCAAATGACCGATGCAATTCTCACGCTTATCTGAAGTGATTGAACATGGCTTCTTTACAAGCTCCGTACATTATTACCACTATCGCCGTTCAGAAAAAAAACGCCTCGCGGTGTTCGGTATTTCTGAACGGCGAGTTTGCTTTTGGCTGCACGATAGATACAGCCGTGCGCTTTGGTCTGACGAAAGGAAAAGAGCTTTCCAAACAAGATTTAGAGCGGCTTCAAGAGCAAGAAGATATTATCGCTCTCAAGCAAGCCGCTTTGCGGTATGCGACGTATAAATCACGCACCGCAGAGGAGGTGCGCCGCAAGATGCTCGAAAAAGATTTTGCCCCCGAAGAGGCAGAATACGCTGTGCAGTTTTTGGAGGAATTTGGCTATGTAGATGACCGCAAATACGCCCGTGCTTACATCAAAGAAGCAACGGAGCGAAAATTCATGGGTGCCGCACGGTTAAAACAAGAATTGCAAAAACGCGGTATTGCCAAACACGATATTGAAGATGCCCTGACAGAAGCATTTCCTCCCGAAGACAGCCGTGATACCATTTTTGAAACTGCTCGCGCAGCCGCTCATAAAAAGCTGCGCTCACTGGGAAATAAAACAGGGGAGAAGCGCAAGCAGGCGCTTGTAGGATATTTACAGCGACAGGGTTTTTCGTGGGAACTCATCAAGCGCGTTTTGACGGAGGTTTTGGATAATGACACGAATAATGACAACGGCGAGGAATAGGCATTTACACAAACGTTTTGAGCACATCATACCCGAAACGCAGCATAAGTGCCAGAACTATCCCCAAAAACACAAGCCGCACAAAGCTGCTACCGCGCAAAATAGCCATCCGGCTACCCAAAAACGAACCTGCCATATTGCAAACCATCATTGGAAGAGCAATCTCATACCGCACAAAGCCACCACGAATAAAGAAAAGCAGGGATGCCGCATCGGCAATCACATTCACCATTTTGCTAATAGCAGAAGCATGGAGAAAACTGTACCCGATGATGCTGACAAAACCAAACACCAGCAAACTTCCCGTTCCCGGTCCGATAAACCCATTGTAAAAACCAGTCATCGAGCCGATACACAAACTCACGCCAAGCAGCATCCCGCCGGTAAATCGGAGATGGTCTTCTTGTCCCAAATTCTTTCGGCGAAAGGTATAGACCGCCATAGAAGCCATTAACACAAGGATAATCGGCTTGAGAACTTCAGCCGGCAAAAGACTGGAAAGTTTTGCGCCTAAAAACGACATGACGGCAGCACCGCCTCCTGCTGCCAATGCAACGCGCCACGAAATTTTCACGTTCCGAGCATACTGCAACGCTGCAACGCTTGTTCCCATAACTGATGCGAAGCGATTGGTTCCGATAACAGCCGGAACGGGAAAATGCGGAAATACAATAAACAATGCCGGAACTTGCACCAATCCCCCTCCTCCAACAATAGCATCCACAAAACCAGCGACAAATGCTGCACAGGCAGCAAAAAAAATTTCTATCAATAAAGGGTCGTGCATAATGGCGATTATCCGTGAGATTTATGCGAGAACAACAGAAAGATGGTGAGCCTTACAACACTCCCCCAAAGACCGCATCCAAAAGCAGAATGGAAGCCGCAGACAGCGTAAATGACCGCACCGTACTTTTTCCAACGCCTTCCGCTCCGCCGTCGGTCATATACCCGACATGACAGCCGATCAGCGCTGTTACACCACCAAAAATTGCTGATTTCATCAGACCGGTGGCAATTTCCCCGATACTAAAAAAGCGCTGAATCGAATCAAAAAACATCTGCACAGAAAAATCAAATTTCAGACTTGTCAGCAAATATGCGCCCGCAATTGCAACAATATTGGAGAAGACCGCCAAAACAGGCATCATCGTTAATGCGGCAATGACACGCGGCATGGAAAGATAGCGGTTTTTGTCGATTGCCATCATTTCTAAAGCGTCAATTTGTTCGGAAACCTGCATTGTTCCTAATTGCGCTGTCATCGCTCCTCCTACACGCCCCGCAATCACCAGCGCAGTCAGCACCGGCGTAAGTTCGGTAAATACTACCGTTGCAATTGAACCACCGATAAACGGGCGTGCTATGCCGATAAGATTAAATTTTGCAAAAAGATTCGTCGCCTGCAATGCCGCAATTGCTCCGGTAAATGCGCCAATTAAGACCACGAGCGGCAAAGAGTCCGCACCAACAATAGACATTTGCTCTAAGACCAATTTTCTATCTTTGACAATGCGGGGAATATAGCGCAGAACTGCTCCCAAAAGCATAACCAAACGCCCGATTTCTCCGACAAAACCAAGCACTCCTCGCCCAACGTGTCCGAATATCCGTTCTAGTATCTGCGTCATTACTGCACCTTCTTGAGCCAGAGCGAACCGGCAAATTTGGTTTTGGGGTCGTAAGCAGGAACTGTCCTTTGAAGAAGTTGTGGTGCGGTGTGATGAAGATAACTCCCACAAAACAGAATTTCAAACGCGGGATTAAATGCCAAAAACGCTTGTACAAGCGGGGATTCATTCCAAAATTGATGCTGACGGAAAATCCATGTTTCCGGCTCCGGAGTTGCAAAGGGAAAGAAAATATCGTGAATGTGAATGACCACACCCTTTTGCAGCTGTGGTAGGACTTCCAGATACAAGTATTGTACGTCACTGTCTAATTTCAACACGTGGCTGGAATCAATAAAAAGAACATCGCCCTCGCCAAGTTCTTGGAATGTTTTGACGGGAACATCTTGCACAAAATCTTTGATAAGATGCACCTTTCCGCTATCGGCAAGTTTCAGTAAACCTCGTCGCGGGTACGGCTCAATACACGTAACTGTAGGCTTTTCCGCACCTTCTGCGCCATTTTTGGCAAGTGCTTCAAGGGCAAACAATGTCGAAACGCCTGAACCGACTTCCATCATACGCTTGGGCTTGACGTGCCGCAGCATGAGATACAGTGTGTGCGCGTCCACTTCCGAATATCCCTCGCCCAAGCCCTGCTGTGTTACAGATTGATAATCGGGCAATGATGCGGTTTCGGGGCTGTAAGGCTGAAGATTGCGCAAGAAGATTTCATGCGCTTCTTGGGAAATATTCACTCCGGCAAGACGGGAGGGCGCATTCCAGCGTTTCATCGTTTTGCGCAAGATTCTTGTGTCCGGCACGGGGCTGTAAAAATGCGCCGGAAGAATGCTTAAACCAAAGAATTCACCGAAAGAAAAAAGTTTTGTCCAGAGAAAATTTTCCCATTTCATTTGCAAGGCTTTTTTGAAGCCAAGTGCTTTGAGGCGTTGGAGTTGGGTTGGGAGGCTCATTGAATGTTCGATAACTATGTGATTCTGTTCGTTATGAAAGTAAAGAATGAAGCGGTTCGTTATTGCGACCAAGCACAAAATTTACGCCCGTTGAAAAGCATACCGTTCCACAAGATTTCGTGCGGCGGCGAAGGCGTTTTCGAGGTCATCATTGACAATGACTTCATCGAATCTATTTTGCTGTGCCATTTCCATTTCCGCCCGCGCCAGCCGAAGTTTTAATTGCTCTTCCGATTCGGTATTACGCTCGGAAAGACGCTTTGCCAAGGTTTCCATGCTCGGCGGAGCAACAAAAATCAGCAGTGATTCGTCAGGGTATGTACGTTGCAGACTGAGCGCGCCTTTGACATCAATGTCAAAGACAAGACTTTTACCATCGGCAAGAGCGCTTTGAATCTCGCTTTTAAGCGTACCGTAGTAATTGCCGAAAATGTGTTCGTATTCTGCCAAATCCCCGCGCTCAATTGCCTGCTCAAATTCTTCCACACTCAAAAAATAATAATCTTTCCCATGGGTTTCCTTCTCGCGTCGTTTTCGGGTCGTGGCAGAGATAGAAAAGCGCATAAAATCATACTTCGCAAGTATATGTTTGGCAATCGTGGTTTTACCTGCACCGCTCGGGGCAGAAAAAATAAACAAGCGTTTTGGGGCGTGGCTCATGGCTGAAAAAACGTGATGAACATTCTTTGCGAATTGTCTTTGCGAACGTTCGCGGGAATTTTTGTCAGAATCTTTACACAAAATCTCGGGAGCATTTTGCAGAAAGAACGAAAATTATTTCTCGGAACCGCTCGGAATAATTGACAACGAAACGGCAATTTGCTAATTTTAGCGCGACTGAGAAAATGAAAGTTCAACCCTCGCAATATGAGCCTTTCTAAGCCGCATCAATTCTTGGTGCTTGCCATAAAATTCCCTCAGCATTGTTCATCTCTATCGCATAGAACTCTATTATGAAACGCTTCATTAGGAACGTTCGCACAGAAAGTAACCGCCGATTTCAACATTTTTCTGTGGGTGCGAATAAAGCCTTTCGCGCTATGAAGCGTGACGGATGGTGGCAAAACTATATTCTTGATAGTCCGATTCGGATTGCGGCATTCATTCTTGGTATTATGGCGTGTCTCGTCATCAGCATTTCGTTATGGCAGGGAGTGTATGCAGACCGCAATTTTCAAATCAACCTCATCAGCGAAATTCATGGGGTACTGTTCGACATTTTGATTTTGGGCATTTTGATGCTGTGGCTCAACAGGCTTGGTGAAAAGCGGCTTGAGCAGAAAAAATATCAAGAGGAAATTGATGATTTTCGCAAACTCGAAAGTGTTGAAGCAAAGCAGCGCATCATTGGCAATATCCGCCGACTCAATAAATACGGCATTTCCAAAATTGATTTGCGGATGTGTTATCTTGCTGATGCAAGTTTGACGGAGGTCAATTTAGCAGGAGCTAATTTGTGGGACGCAAATTTGTCGGGAGCCAAGATGCAAGGTGCGGATGTATCTTCAGCAATGATGCCGGGCATTATGCTGAACGACGCCAAAATGATGTGCGCTAATCTCGGCGAGGCAAATGTTTCAGGTGCGAAACTCACCAAAGTTGATTTATGGGAAGCAAATTTGTTTAAGGCAAATTTTGAAAGTTCCGATTTAAGTGGGGCAAACCTGAGCAGTGTTAATGCCGAACAAGCCGATTTTTCCTCCGCAATTTTAACCGATGCAATCTTGGATGCAGCAAATCTGTCTCATGCCAATCTCCCGGGTACAATGCTGGACAATGCGAATCTAACGGGAGCAAATTTGGAATATGCGACGATGTGGAATTGTAATTTTGCCGGCGCGATTCTTTTCGGTGCGGAGTTGCACCATGCAGATTGCTCTGGTTCGATTTTTTCGGGAGCAATGCTTGCCGAAACCAATCTTGCATACACGAATCTTTCCAACGCAGACCTTATGCACGCAGATTTATCAGGAGCAAATTTTGAAGAAGCTACCTTAGCGGGTGCAGATTTGTCGGGGGCAAACTTACACGGGGCGCGGCAACTTACAGTGCAACAACTGGGGTTTGTACGCTCGTTGAATGGGGCATCAATAGACGAACCTTTACTGCGAGATGTCCAAGAGCATCATCCGCACCTTTTGAATGCCGAATAGCCAGAATTCCATTAGCACAAAGAGTGATGCAGTGCCGTTCCTATGCTGCTTATTGTCCTAAAGCCCGTTCAATAAGCGGTCGTAAATCTTCGTGCCTCGTTTCTGAGCCGCCGATAAGCTGACCAATATTCATCCCTTTTCGGTCAATAACAATGTGCGTCGGGAAGCCTTCCACACCGTACAACTCACTAACGCTCTGCGCTTTGGGGACAATCGAATAGGTAAATGGTGTTTTTTTGAGGAAGTCATTCAAACTTTTTTCATCATCCAGCGCTAACGCTAAAAACACGACATTTTTCTTGGCATATTCTTTCACAAGTGTATTCAGACCGGGAATCTCCTGACGGCAAGGCGGGCAGCCGATAAACCAGAAATTCAGTACGACAGCTTTGCCTTTGAGTTTGGCAATATCGTAGGTTTTACCGTCCAGAGCCTTGACGGTGAACGGCAGTGCAGGTTTTGCTTTTGTGCCGAGAATGCTATCGGTTTTTTGTTTGATAAATGCCGTAAATCCTGAATCCGTGCCGCGAATATGCTTGTACACCGCGAGTGCGGAGTCTTTAGCGCCTTTGATATCAGCCGCAGCAGCAGCAACTAAGGAGTTTTCAGCAGCATCGTAAAGCCCGTTCTTCTGATAGATGATACCCTGAAAAAAAGCCGATTTTCCTTCTGCCTCACTGTTGGGGGAAGTCTTTTGTGCATATTGCAGTGCCGCGAGTGCTTGACCATATTTACCACAAAGCTCAAACCCTTCCGCTGCACGTCTAAAAATATCCGAAGTATTTGAAAAAGAAAACAGGTAGTTCAAGACTCTCACTTCTCTTTGCATTGCCATATCCATCATACGAGCAGCAAAGAGTGTTACAGTGTCAGTGACAGTCGCAGTACGCTTCGCAAGTCCAATGTACGTAGAATAAGGAAATGTACTCAATGGTTCATCTTGTATCCATGCGCTGATAACGGGTTTAGCCATAGCTAATGTGAGCAGAGAATCTGCATAGTATGCACTAACAGTCTCTCTCGCCGTGATGCTGGAGGGAAATTTTTCAACGACAGAGCGAAGTAAGGTACGTAGTTCCCGAAGCGACGAATCATTTTTTATCCAATTCCTTCTTGAATGCCGAACAGCATAATCCGCCGTGTACTGTGATGTGGGAAATTCTTGTACAAGGCGCTTCATAATGGCAAATTCCTCATTACTGTTCTCAAGCAATGAGTACGCGGCAGCTTTTACCGACAATAACTCCGCATTCATTGTTGTCGCAGCATTAAGTTTTTTGAGATCTGAGCTAATTTCACTTTGCAAATCTTTTTGTGCCAAACGTTTTTTATTGCGAAGATAATCCCATCGTTCTCTAAACGCCGAGAAATTATTTGGATAAAGTTGGAGTTCTTTCGTAAACGCTGAACTGTCACCCCAAATCTTATTGATACTAGCTCCTCGCGCAGGTATCCCATCTTTGCGTAGTGCAAGAAAATCATCTCCCGCATCTCCCTCCTTCTCAGGCGTGTCAATATTAAAAAAAACTACAGATACCGAATCCGGTACATAATACGCAGCAGTAAAAATATTATTCTGAACAGCTAGTTTTATAACCGTATCTTTCCTAGTGCCATTCCACATCTTCAACAAAAGATGAGCGTAGAGATCATCTCTGAGCGTCAGTGTTGCTTTGGTGGCGGAAGGATTGTAATAAATCTTGACAGTATCTCCCCACTTCACTTCTTTGGGAGAACACCATGCAATTTGTGCGGAAGCAGAAAATGAGGAGACCACTATCAAAAAACATACGGCAAGAATGTAAGCAGGCATACGATTCATAAGACATCAAGGAAAAAGTGAAAGACAGTTAGTTTGACATGGAGAAGATTATTCACCATTCACCGAATTAAACATCATCGCCTGATTCGACACAATCTTCGCAAAGCCGCGTACATCCTGCCCTGTCCACGCATTATTCATCTCGCCGTATTTGCCGAACTTCGCTTGCATGAGGTCGTGTGGAGATTCGATACCAACGACGTGAAAACGGTATGGCGCAAGAAACACTTTTACTGTGCCGCTTACAGTTGCTTGTGTGCTTTGGAGCAGCGTTTCGCAGTTGCGCATAGCGGGTTCGAGGAATTGCCCTTCGTGCAAAAGCGCTCCGTACATCGTCGCGGCTTGTTCTTTGAGCGCCATTTGTGCTTTGGTAAGTGTGTGTTTTTCGAGGGTGTGATGCGCTTTGATGATAACAAGCGGTGCGGCGGCTTCAAATCCCACACGCCCTTTAATGCCGATAATCGTGTCGCCGATGTGAATATCGCGCCCGATAGCGAAGGGCTGCGCAATCTCCGCTACTTTTTGAATTGCCTCCACTGGCGGCATCGTTACGCCGTTTACGCCTGTCAGTTCGCCTTGGGTAAAATGCAGCGTAATTTCTTCGGGATTGGTTTTGGAAAGTTGTGTCGGAAAAGCGCTTTCGGGCAGGTATTGGTCGGAAGTGAGCGTTTCCTTGCCGCCGACGGTTGTTCCCCACAAGCCTTTGTTGATGGAGTATTGCGCCTTTGTCCAATCTTGATTCACGCCGTGCTGCTTCAAAAATTCGATTTCTTCCTCGCGGGAAAGTCGGTTATCGCGTATCGGGGTGATGATGGGAATGTTTGGAATGAGTACCGTAAAAGCCGCATCAAATCGCACTTGGTCGTTGCCTGCGCCGGTTGAGCCGTGCGCAACAAAGTCCGCTTTAACCTCTTTTGCATACCGCGCAATGGCAAGCGATTGAAACACGCGCTCCGCGCTGACCGAAAGCGGATAGGTATTGTTTTTCAGCACATTGCCGAAAACGAGATATTTGATGCACTGCGCGTAATAATCAGCAGTTTCATCAATCGTAACGTGCTTGGTAACGCCGAGCGAATAAGCGCGGGCTTCGATTTCCTGCAATTCTTTCTGCGAAAAACCGCCGGTATTGACAATCACAGAATGGACGGTTTTTCCTTGAGCGAGAAAGTATTTAACACAATACGACGTATCTAAGCCGCCGGAATAGGCGAGAACAACGAGTTGGGACATGGTATAGCTTTGAAAAATGAATGTGATATGTTTTTGTGCAATGTTTTTAACTGAGATTATTCTCGAATACGTAATTCTGTCTTCCATTGGTTGAGTATTTGCCATATTCCCAGGCGTTTTTGCAGAAGAAATGTACTCTCATATCTATTTTGAGTTGTAATAAAATTCTTAAAATCCTTTCCCGTAGCGTTAGATTGCTTCCCCATTTCACAATTTGTTCCAATAGAGGCTGACCCTAGGATTTTAATACAAACTATTGCTGTGGAAGTGCTGGAATCAAAACTAATCCTTGATAAATGAATTTGTTGATAATGCATATGGTCGGATGAAAAAAAACTCGTTTGCTGCTCTGTATAATACATTCTCATGAAAAGTGCCTTAGTACGGTTTCTAGTATTCTTAATCGAATCTAACGTTATTGGCTTATTCCACATGAGTTTAGAGCCATAATAATCGAAAAATCGAAACTTTTGAAATCCCTTAAAACTAAAAGGAATAATGTATTGCTTATTATTTCGTTCCAAAAGGTTTTTCAGTAATATTCCATCTATTTCATGCGTATTTGTGACGGAATCAATTTTCATTGTATAATTCGATAGCCCATAACCATAAAGATTTTTATATCGCTCAAGCACAATTTCCCAAACTTCAAGCTCAGTTTGGGAAAGAGAATCAATACTTGCAAAAGACGCATAAAGCCTTGTATTTGCAAGTCCAAACAAGACAACTATACTTGTGATTAAGAATATGGATGTGATTTTCACCATAGGTCATGCTGATTGATTTTCCTGAATTTCCTTCTGAATTTCCTCTTTGTTGTGCTGATAATAATTTTCCGCACTCACAAGGTCTGAAGCCGTAAGTGTGGGATATATTTTCAAAATTTTGGCATTGGAACAGCCCATTTGTTGCCATTCAATAACCGACCAAACAGGAATCCGTGTGCGGACAATACAAGCACTTCCGCCACAAACACCTTTGGTTTTGACGATGCCTGGGAAAAGAGGTTTTCTCACACTTCTTGTACGCTTCATCGGCACAGAAATTGGTGGAGAAGTTGATTGTGAGCCTCTTGCAATGCGGGTTACGCGATTTGTCGTTGATGCAATAGCCATATCACAAAATGAAAAGCATGAGAAAATGTCTTACACCGTCTCCACCACCCACGCCCGAAAATGCCGTGCATCGTCAGTTGTGATGCGGGCTGTGAGTTCTATACCTTCGTCCAAATCTTTACGGTCAAGCACAGCACCAATGCGGTAAATCTGGGCAAGTTCTTTCATGGCGCTGTATGGCATAAGCAGATTCAAGGTTTCGTGGCGCTCATCGCCCATTTCCAGCATCATTTCTTGCAGCGTGGAAATGTTGATGCCGCGCTGCGCAGAAACACCGACACTTTGCGGGTAGTCGGCTTGCAAAGCATGAACTAAATCCAAATCGGGTAGCGCGTCAATCTTGTTAAAGACCATAATGACGGGTTTTTCGTGAGCGCCAATCGCTTCGAGTGTTTCTTCTACTGCGCGAATATGCTCCCGAAACTGCGGATGCGATACGTCAATCACGTGCAAAAGTACGTCCGCTTCCAGCGTTTCCGCCAGCGTGCTGCGGAATGAAGCCACAAGCTGCGTCGGCAATTTCCGAATAAAACCAACGGTATCCGAAAGAAGCACGGTTTTATGTGTTGTGTGGTCGCTGCTGGCAAGTTCTACCACGCGGACAGTCGTGTCCAGCGTCGCAAAAAGTTTATTTTCGACCAGAACTTCTGCACCCGTCAGAGCATTCATCAAGGTAGATTTTCCGGCGTTGGTGTATCCCACGAGCGCGAAGCGTTGCATAGAATCTCGTCCTTTGCGCTGTTCGGCTTTTTGCACGGCGACATGGCTCAGTTTCTCTTTCAAAAGCGCGATTTTATCCCGCACCATGCGGCGGTCAGTCTCAATCTGCGTTTCGCCGGGACCTTTCGAGCCGATTCCGCCGAACTGTTTGGAAAGGTGCGTCCACATCCTTGAAAGGCGCGGAAGCAAGTATTGAAGCTGTGCGAGTTCGACTTGCAAGCGGGCTTCGCTTGTTCTGGCGCGCGAGGCGAAAATATCCAAAATCAGACCCGTGCGGTCAAGAACCTTGATATTGAGTTCGCGGCTTAAATTACGCATTTGTGCGGGTGTGAGTTCATCATCAAAAATCGCCAGAACGATCTTATCTTCCTCAACCATTTCCTTGATTTCTTCCAATTTTCCACGCCCGACAGCCGTTGCGCCATCGGGGCGGTCGCGGTCTTGGTAGATTTTGCAAATCACTTCTGCGCCTGCTGTTTCGGCAAGAAAAGCAAGCTCTTCAAGGTGTTCGAGCGATTCTTCGCGGGTGTAAGCGCGGCTGCCGACACCGACAGCAATGGCGCGTTCACGGGGTATATTGACGAGTTCGTGCAAAGTATAAGGGAAAGTGTATGGGAAAACGATGTGGAATTATTGAGTATCAGAATTGCTCTCGAAGCCGCTCTATTTCTTGCTTGGAAAGCCCTGTGTAGCGTTCTATTTTTTCGATTGATTCATTATCTCGAAGCATCATTTGGGCGGTAAATTCTTGTTGGTCGTATCTTTCTTCTCTCCGCGCTGTATCTATCACATTCTGCATATCGCGGTAGTACTTCAAACTCTGCTCGTATTCCATTTGTTCATCGCGTGAGAACTGGCGTAATTCTGCCACTCGGAAGAGTTTTTCGAGTACGCTTTCTTCAAACTCCGAAAAACTCTTGTTTGCTTCTTCGTCAAGGAGTTTTTTGAAGGTGAATCCTGCGAACGGATTGATGTAACGGTCGCGGAGCATAATGTGGGTTGAATGAGTATTTACGCCATTTCCTCAGCAACTTGCAGCGTCGGGTTTTTCGTCATAATCGAAAGTTGAACATCTTCCTCGACAAGAATATCTGCCTCAAGTAGGCTGGCATAGCGTGAAAGCTCAATTTCACGCTCTTCCGGCATGGGCGCTAGGACATAAATCCAGATATGTTCAGAGTCTTCGGGGCTTACACCCAAACGTAACAATGATATTTCAGGATATTGCGCCTTGACCTTTGCAAATAGACTACCAATCAGTTCTCGTTGTTTAGGAGAAATATCCATATTGGAGTAGAGGTTTTGAGCGGCTTTCATGGCATTTTGTCCTTGATAATTGCAAGAAAATTTGTTGCAGAACGTATCTGCTCATTTGCTTTGGTTTTGCTTACTCCTTCCGCCTCGTAATCAGCATTATTCCTGACTTTCTGCATTTCAGGAAGGAGGGCTTTGTATTGGGCAGGAAGAATTTTTCGGCGGTTAATAAACTCAGTATTGAAGAGCGCTTGAACCTTTCTATAGTCAATTTCTACATTCAAACCGTTTGCCAGAATAAATGCTGCGGCAGCGTGAAAAGCCGAGTAATATGCACGATTCGCACTTGCATTATACAAACCCGCTTGAAACAGTATTGATGCGGCTTGGAGGTTTTCCTCTGCTCTGGCAATTAGAATGTGCTTCATAGTTCCAGAGTTTACACCAATTCCTGAATATTTGCCCGAATTTTCTTCATTGAATCCTGTGCGCTGGCAAGTTTTTCGCGCTCGTAAGCAACAATTTCCGGCGCTGCGTTGGCAACAAATTTCTCATTGGAAAGTTTTGATTCGACGGACTTCGCAAAGCCTTCAAGCCGCGTCAATTCTTTCTCCAAGCGTTTGCGCTCTTCGGCAAAATCCACTACGCCTTTGACCGTTAAAAATATTTCCACGCCCCCGGCAAGCGCAGAAACACTGCCTTCCGGCTTGGATGCCGATGCGCCGATTGTCAGTTCGGAGGCACGTGTCATCGCTTGAATAATTGCGGCTTGGTCGTCTGCCAAAGCGCGTACGCCCGTATCAGAGCAGGACAGCGTTACGGGCAGTTTTTCTGCGGGTTGGATATTCATTAAACCGCGAAGAGCGCGTATTTGCTCAATCATTGTTTGTACTTTGCCGAAATTCTCCAAGGCTGCCGATTCAATCTGTAACGAGTCTTGTGGTGCTTCGGGAACAGGTGCAACACAAATGCTTGCTCCTTCTTCGCGTTTCAAGAGCGCTTGCCAGATTTCTTCGGTTGCAAAAGGCATGATTGGGTGAAGCAGTCTCAAAACACCGTCAAAAAGATTAATAGCAAAATTGATAAGTGCGCGGTTGTAATTCTTATCAGAAGAAGCGTTCATGCGGATTTTGACCACTTCCACGTACCAATCGCAAAAGTCATTCCAGATGAATTGGTACATCGTGCGGGCGTAATCATGCAGTTTGTACGCCTCAAGTTGCTGTTGCGTTTCCCGAATCGTCGCATGAAATCTTGCCAAAATCCACTTATCGGAAAGGTTCTGCGCCTCGTTTTTGAGGACGTTGGTGGAAAGGGCGCGTTGCATGGGGTCAAGGTCGGCAAACGCTTCTTCGCGCTTCATCATCAGGAACCGTGCGGCATTCCAAACTTTGTTGGCGAAATTTCGTCCGAGTTCCAGCGATTCAATATCACCCGTTTTTTCATTGATTTGTAAACGCACATCCTGACCAATCGGTGCAGCGTTAATCATCGTAAAGCGCATTGCATCCGCGCCGTACTTCGCAATAAGCGGAAGCGGGTCGGGCGAGTTTCCAAGCGACTTCGAGAGCTTTCTGCCCTTCGCATCACGGATAATGCTGGTGAAGTACACGTCTTTGAACGGCACTTCGCCGTGAAATTTGAGGTTGAACATAATCATCCGCGCCACCCAGAAGAAAATGATGTCGGGACCGGTTACGAGCAGGTCGGTGGGTAGGAATTTCTGCATGGTTGGTGTGTTCGCGGTGGCTTTTGTGCCGTCCCAGCCCATTGTCGTGAGGGGCCAGATATTGGATGAAAACCATGTGTCGAATACATCATCATCCTGACGCAAGGGCGCATCAGTGCTTAATCCCAGCTTTTGCCGTGCTTCGGCTTCCGTGCGAGCAGCCGTTACGCGCCCGTCCTCTGCGTAGTACGCCGGAATGCGAATACCCCACCACAACTGCCGCGAAATGCACCAATCCTTGATTCCCGTCATCCAATGTTCGTAGGTTTTTATCCAATGTTCGGGATAAAACTGCACTTTTCCGTCTTGTACAGCTTTCAAAGCGGGTTCCGCAAGAGGTTTCATCTGCACAAACCACTGGTCGCTGAGATACGGCTCAATCGGCTCTCCGCCTCGCTCGGAATATCCGACGTTGTGCGTGTAATCCTTAATTTCTTCAACCAAATCCAATGCCTTCAATTTTTCTACTATTGCTTTACGGGCTGCAAAGCGCTCTGTGCCTTGAAACTCGCCCGTGAGTTCGTTGAGCGTACCGTCGGGATTCATCGTATTGACGATTGCCAAACTGTGCCGCTCTCCAACCATAAAGTCATTCGGGTCGTGTGCAGGTGTTATTTTTACGCAGCCTGTTCCAAATTCAGGGTCAGCGTAATCGTCGGCAATAATCGGTACAAACTGCCCTGCAAGCGGCACACAGACACGCTTTCCAATGAGATGTTTATAGCGCTCATCATTGGGATTCACCGCCACTGCCACGTCGCCGAAAAGCGTTTCGGGGCGGGCTGTTGCAACGGCGAGATAGTTCACGCGCTCAGTAATGGTGCGCTTTGTGGCTGTGCCGTTTTCATCAGTTTCCGTGATGGTACGCTGCATTTCAATCGTGGTCTCGTCCTCGAAGGTATAGCGCAGCGTGTACATAAATTCCTTCATTTCGCGCCATTGCACCTCCTCGTCTGACAAGGCAGACTGCGCTGCCGGAGACCAGTTAATAATGCGCTTGCCACGATAAATCAAACCTTCGTCGAAGAGTTGAATAAAAACCTCTTGGACGGCTTTGTACGAATGTTCATCCATCGTGAAGATATTCCGCGCCCAATCACTGGAATTACCCAGTGCGCGGAGTTGGTCGAAGATAATACCGCCATACTGCTCTTTCCATTGCCAAACGCGCTCCAAAAACTTCTCGCGCCCTAAATCTTGCCGCGTCAGACCTTCTTTGCGAATTTGCTGCACCACTTTGGATTCAGTCGCAATTCCGGCGTGGTCTGTTCCCGGAAACCAGCATGATTCTTTGCCTTTCATGCGATTCCAGCGAATGTAAATATCCTGAATGGTGTGGTTCAAAATATGCCCAAAATGCAGCATTCCCGTTACGTTGGGAGGCGGCATCAGCACGCTGTATGCGGGTTTGGACGAGGTGTCGGATGTAGCAAAAAACTTGCGGTCAATCCAGTATTTATACCACTTTTGTTCGGTATCGGCGGGGGAGTATGCTTTGGGGAGTTCGTTGGTCATGGAATTATTGATAAGCTATTGTAATAATTGATGATAATTGATGATTCTGGAAAGATGCGTACCGTTTTTATCTCACAAATTTACACTGGTTCAAGGGTATTATCCAGCATGATAGCAAAAGAATAGCCTTCTTTGACGAGAATATCCATTGCTTTGCGGGCGACAAATCTACCCATGTCTATTTCGCGCTCTTCATCCATATCACCGGAAACGTTTATCCAGTATCGGTCGGCTTGCTCAGGGTGTTCTTGGATATTGACAAACTTGATTTCCGGGAATTTCTTTTGTGTCGTCTCGAAAAGATCCATTGCGAGAGTTTTGACTTTGCGTTTCATGGCTGTAGTCTTGAAAAAATGAGGGAGAGAAATTCTTTACTGAGTTGTAGTTGTTCTTTCGCTGTTTTTTTACTCGTCATAGTTGGCTTGTAATCTGCATTATCCCTTATTCTTTGCATATCCAAAAGGTGCGATGACAGTTTTGCCGGATAATACTTTCGTGCCTTGATAAGGCGTTCAGAGAACTGTGCTTGTACCCATGCGTGAGGGTTTTTCGTATGCGTAATACTCTCTTGTGCCAGTGCCGCTATTGCTGCCTGAAAAGCTGCATAATATGCCCGATTAGCGCTCGCATTGTAGCGACCTTCTTCTAATGCGCGTTCTGCATCCTGCAAGTTTTCTTGCGCTTTTGCTAAAAATTCCTGTATCAAGATTGCCTCGTCTTCTTTTCAATTCACGATATTCTACGCAATTTTTCACGGTTTCACAAAAATACTCGCCGCTTTCATCTGAAAATTCGGCAGTGCGGGCGCAGCAGAGCAAATATCCTCTCCGGCACAGTACAACCCTTGCCGCAGTGAGGAATAGACCCGCACCATTTCCAAGTCCGTATAGACGTACCACACCGTTTCAACACCGACAGAAAAATAATCACGCAATTTCTTTTCCAATTCATTGCCATTGTCATGCGTGGAAACGACTTCCACAACAAAGGCGGGAACAGGATGTTCGCCCAAAGCGCCCAATTTCATTTGGGCTTGCGTGAAGTACGCAATATCGGGCTGCCGAGCGCGACCGAGTTTCTCAAATTTACACCGTGCTTCCGGCATCAACGTTGCGCCTTCAGCATATTCCGGCGTTTGAGTAAATGCTCGCAAAATTGCATCAAAAATAAGAAGTTGGTATGCATTCATGGTTTCCTCTTCGGCAATAAGTATTCCGTTGTCCCATTCATATTTCCAGCCATCGGCGTGAGTAGGTTTCCATTCGAGAAAGTCTTCTAACGGCATACGCAAGCCTGCGTAGTGCGCTTTGGGCTTCACGAGAATCTCATCATCGTAGAGAATATCGGGTGTTTCGGGCATAAACGTCTCTCCTGTTCAGAAACTAGGTATTCGGAGATTATTCCGCAAAAAGTTGTTCGACATTTACAGCAAAACCGCTTAAAATCTGCGATTGTACCATACCTTTTCCATATCCTTTCGAGGCAATTTGAAAGCCGTTCTCGGTGTTGAACAAAACCTCAACGGACTTCTCCAATGGGTCTAACAGCCAATACTCTCGCACGCCAAATTCCTCATACATCCGCTTTTTGTGGCTGAGGTCTTTGTACGCATTGGACGGCGACAACACTTCCACCACCAAATCCGGCGCACCGTGAATACGCTCTTGAATGATGCTTGTACGCTCGTTGGACACAAACAGCATATCCGGCTGATAGTATTCTTCATCGCTTAAATACACGTCGAGTGGCGAAATGAAGACCTTACCGAGTTGATTTTTTTTGACGAATGCTTTCATTTCAGTGTATAATTCGCCTAAGCATTCCTGATGTGAAGTGGTGGGAGAAGCCATAAAATGAGCGATTCCGTTGATAAATTCGTAGTATGGCGCACCTTCGGGCATAGCGAGGTATTCCGCCAGTGTACGCGGAGGATCGTTGAGCTGATGCGAGGTGCCAGCAAGCGCTGTATATTCGAATGTCTCTGTCATCACAGATTCCTTTCTCTGCTGTAATCTTTATACTGCAAACGTTTACCATGTAAGGCAGCGTAACCATTTTTTTAGCTTGCTTACAACGAAATTTGGCACCTACAATTTGCAAAAAAACGAGGTAAAATGCGATAGAAAAGAGCATAGCTCTTCCTACATCGCCGAAGGTTCATCGTCAAACAATGATGTAGGGTAAATTTTTTGCTCTATGTTATTTTTATCCTCTTGTTCGGAACTTCATCAAAAAAAAACGTGTTGTCCGTTGCATAGATACGCGAAAAAGTGTGCGGAATTTTTGTGCGATACATCTGAAAAATGTATTTTACGCAGCACAAAGATACCAAGCAGTTTTATGCTCAAAGAACCCTGATATTTCCTAATTCTCAATTCTACTTCTTAATCCGTAATGCTTTATGGCAACAGTTCTCGACTCCAAAGTTCCAAGCGGACCGCTTGGCGAGAAGTGGGAAAAACACAAGTTTGAATCAAAACTTGTGAATCCCGCTAATCGTCGTAAATTCTCGGTGATTGTCGTCGGAACAGGCTTGGCAGGTGCTTCGGCAGCCGCTACGCTTGGCGACATGGGCTACAAAGTCAAAGCCTTCTGCTTCCAAGATTCTCCGCGCCGAGCGCATAGTATTGCAGCACAAGGCGGCATCAATGCCGCAAAAAATTATCGCAATGACGGTGATAGTATTTATCGCCTTTTCTACGATACCATCAAAGGCGGTGATTACCGCGCACGCGAAGCAAACGTCCATCGTTTGGCGCAAGTGAGCGTGAACATCATTGACCAGTGTGTGGCGCAAGGCGTTCCCTTCGCACGGGAATACGGCGGACTCTTGGACAATCGCTCCTTCGGCGGAGCACAGGTTTCGCGGACGTTCTACGCCCGTGGGCAAACCGGACAGCAGCTTTTGCTGGGTGCGTATTCTGCACTTGCTCGCCAAATTCATCTCAAAAACGTGGAAATGCACACCCGCTCGGAAATGCTCGACCTCGTTGTGGTAAACGGCAAAGCGCGTGGTATCATCACCCGCGACCTCACCACAGGCAAGGTAGAACGCCATGCGGCTGACGCAGTGTTGCTCTGCACGGGCGGTTACGGCAACGTCTTTTTCCTTTCGACCAATGCACAAGGCTGCAACGTTACGGCAACATGGCGTGCGCATCGCAAAGGAGCATTCATGGCGAATCCGTGCTACACGCAAATTCACCCGACCTGTATTCCCGTTCACGGTGAAGACCAATCCAAACTGACGCTCATGAGCGAAAGTTTGCGTAACGACGGGCGCGTCTGGGTTCCGAAAGCAAAAGGCGACAAACGCCGCCCCGAAGACATTCCCGAAGCAGAGCGTGATTACTTCCTTGAGCGCAAATACCCTGCCTTCGGTAATCTTGTTCCCCGCGATATTGCTTCGCGCAATGCGAAAGAAGTCTGCGACGAAGGGCGTGGTGTAGGCGAAGGTCAAGCAGTGTACATGGATTTCAGTCACGCTATTCAGCGCGTCGGCGAAAACGTTATTCGTGACCGATACGGTAATTTATTCGATATGTACGAAAAAATTACCGCCGAAAATCCATACAAAACCCCGATGCAGATTTATCCCGCCGTGCATTATACGATGGGCGGCTTGTGGGTAGATTACAATCTCCAAAGCACAATTCCCGGCTTGTTTGTCTTGGGCGAAGCAAATTTCTCCGACCACGGTGCAAACCGCTTGGGAGCTTCCGCGCTCATGCAAGGCTTGGCAGATGGATATTTCGTTATCCCCTACACACTTGGTAATTACTTGGGCGGCACGAAACTTGACCCGGTTGATGCGAATGCACCGGAATTTGCAGCAGCTGAAAACGACGTAAACGAGCGCGTTGGCAAACTTCTGAGCGTGAAAGGCAACAAAACACCGCTACAATTCCACAAAGAATTGGGTAAAATCATGTGGAATGAATGCGGCATGGCGCGCAACAAAGCGGGTTTGGAGAAAGCTCTGAAAGCTATTCCGGCATTGCGCGAGGAATTCTGGAACACGGTAAAAGTTTCGGGCGAAGCGGGCGAATTTAACCAGCAACTTGAACGCGCCGGACGTGTGGCAGATTTCCTTGAGTTTGGTGAACTTTTTGCCAAAGACGCGCTTATCCGCGAGGAAAGCTGCGGCGGACACTTCCGCGAAGAGCATCAAACCGAAGAGGGCGAAGCGAAACGCGATGACGAAAACTTTGCACACGTCGCTGCCTATGAATGGACAGGCAAAAGCGGCGAGCAAACACGCCACGTCGAGCAACTCGTTTTTGAAAATGTCAAACTCACACAAAGGAGCTACAAATAATGGGAAGCATAGTAACCAACGGAAGTCCGACACACGGACACAGCAAAATGCTGAATTTGACGCTCCAAGTATGGCGACAAAAAAACGCCAACACCAAAGGGCGTATGGAAGAGTACAAATTGAAGGGCGTTTCGACCGATATGTCGTTTCTCGAAATGCTGGATATGCTCAACGAACAGCTTATCAAAGATGGCAAAGACCCCGTTGCATTTGACCACGACTGCCGCGAGGGTATTTGCGGGATGTGCGGCGCAGTTGTGAATGGATACGCACACGGTCCTGACGAAGCAACGACGCTTTGCCAAACCCACATGCGCTCATTCAGCGACGGCGATACCATTACGATTGAACCGTGGCGTGCAAAAGCATTTCCCGTAATTAAGGATTTAGCAGTGGATAGGACTTCGTTCGACCGTATTATCCAAGCAGGTGGCTATGTATCTATCGGCACAGGCGGAGCACCGGACGGCAATGCTATTCCGATTCCGAAAGAATCTGCAGACAAAGCAATGGACGCAGCGCAGTGTATCGGCTGTGGCGCGTGTGTAGCGGCTTGTCCAAATGCTTCGGCAATGCTTTTCGTCAGCGCAAAAGTATCGCACTTGGCAAATCTGCCGCAAGGGCAGGTAGAACGCCGCGAGCGGACAATGAACATGGTTCGTGCCATGGATGAGCTCGGTTTCGGAAATTGCACCAATCACGGCGAATGCGAAGCAGTCTGTCCGAAAGAAATCAAGATGGAAAATATCGCGCTTTTGAATCGTGAGTATTTTAAGGCGTTGGTGTAAACATCCTGTTGGAGCGAGTAATAAAGCGGCTGTGCGAGTTTTCGTGCAGTCGCTTGTATTTTTCTTGATGACACAGCACCAGTGGCATACAGCGGCAAAGATTTCTCGAATGTAATTTCTCCAAAAACCTTTCGGTCTAATGAATCACCTATGATAAAGCGATTGATAGTTACACGAACCGCTCTCTTTTTATCTCTTTTGTTCCTCTTTTTATCTTTTTTGTTCTCACCTTTACAAATACTGTGTCAATCTCAGTCCCAGAACATCAATCTATTCAGAACAGCCTATAACCAAGCGTTTACTCATAAAGATTACCACGCTATGAAGCGTGCCTTAGATAGTATTATTACTTACGATTCAGAAGACCTCGATGCACGGCGACAGCGTATTATTCTTGCTTGGGAAATAAGCGCATGGGAGCAGACAGATGAAGATTACACCGCACTTATCAAGCACGACTCAACTAATAGCAAGCATTGGGGAGAGCGCGGGATTTTTCGATGGTACATAGGAAAGGATACAAATGCTTGTGCAGATTTGCGTCGAGCCGACACAAACTCATCGAAATTTCATCATCTGATCGAACCGATATGCAGTGGTACAATAGCAACACGTACAACCATGTCTGCGTTTGATTCTGCCATTGTCCAAGAAATCAACCTTTTGCGCTCAAAACCCAAAGACTACATTTCGATTGCAGAAGAAGAATTTGCCCGCAATCAATCTATTCTTGCTCCACGGGAAGGCATGATGGTATGGAGAGAACTTGTTCAAGCACTTATCAATACTCCGCCTCTTGCGCCGCTTCAAAGCGCTATACCACTGCGTTTGGCGGCATTAGACCATGCTGAAGATATAAGCGCCCACATACAGTATGGGCATCGCGGTACAGACGGTTCGTTGCCGAATGAACGCCTTGAACGGTATGCGTTGCATCGAAAAATGCTCGGAGAAAATATCGGTTATGGCATACAATCCGCGAGAACACTTGTTGTTGGGCTTTTACTGGACGATGGCGTACAAGGGCGCGGACATAGAGAGAATCTTTTGAATGCCCGTTATCGGAGCATCGGTGTTGCTACGACTAAACATCCTATATATCCTTGCGTTTGTGTTCAAATGTTTGAAGAAGCACGGTATCCGGCAATCTGCAAATAACTGCTTCCCCCTATCAAGTAGTATCACTTCATAAAAAAAGATTGCCCCTTTGTGCTTACTAAAAAACATCTTGAGGCAATCTTTTTCAAGAGAAAATCCTGTACGCAATTATTACTGCGTGTATTCAATCTCTCTTAATCCAAACGCTCATACGCCGGAAGCGTGAGAAAATCTACATAATCGGGCGATGTTGCCAAGCGGTCAAAAATTTCACGTGCTTCTGCAAAACGTCCTTGTGCAAAGAGCGCTTCGCCAAACGATTTTTTAATCGTTTCCATTTCTTCGGCGATAATCTGGCGAACAAGTTCGACTGTTACTTTGCGCCCATCGTCCAGTACACCTTTTGCATGATTCACCCACTGCCAAACCTGTGTCCGCGATATTTCCGCCGTTGCTGCGTCTTCCATCAGATTGTGAATAGCCACAGCGCCATTACCGCGCATCCATGCTTCAATATACTGAATGCCGACGTTAATGTTATTCCGCAAGCCTGCTTCGGTAATTTTTCCATCCGGCACAACAAAATTGAGCAAATCTGCTGCTTTGATGCTTACTTCCTCGCGCAAACGCTCCTTTTGGTGCGGCTTATCGCCAAGTTTTGCTGTGAATGGTTCTTTCGCAATGGCGACCAAATCCGGGTGCGCTACCCATGAACCGTCAAAACCGTCGTTTGCTTCCCGTTCTTTATCTGCCCGAACCCTTGCCAATGCTGTTTCGGTAACGGTTGCGTCTTTGCGGTTCGGAATAAACGCTGCCATACCGCCGATAGCGTGCGCGCCGCGTGTGTGGCAGGTTTTAACCAAAAGTTCCGTATAAGCCCGCATAAACGGGACAATCATCGTTACTTGTGCGCGGTCGGGAAGTGGCGTATCCATGCGGTTGCGGAACTTTTTAATCACGCTAAACATATAATCCCAGCGCCCTGCATTCAAACCTGCTGCATGGTCGCGGAGTTCATAGAGCATTTCTTCCATTTCAAAAGCGGCAGGAATTGTCTCGATAAGCATCGTTACCTTCACCGAACCATGCGGTACGCCAAGCGTTTTTTGTGCCAGCGTAAAAACATCATTCCACAAACGCGCTTCCAAATGGCTTTCCAACTTGGGAAGGTAAAAATACGGTCCCGAACCGCGTGAAAGAAGTTCTTTTGCATTATGGAAAAAATATAACCCAAAATCACAGAGCGAACCGGACATCGGCTCGCCATCAACGGTAATGTGCTTTTCGAGCAAATGCCAACCGCGAGGGCGGACAAGCAACGTAGCGACTTGTGGATTGAGTTTGTACTCTTTGCCTTCCGGCGAAGTAAAATCTATTTGTTTGCGAATAGCATCGCGTAAGTTGATTTGTCCCTGAATCGCGTTAAACCACGTCGGCGAATTTGCGTCCTCAAAATCTGCCATGAACATATTCGCACCGGAATTAAGCGCATTCACAATCATTTTTCTATCCACAGGACCGGTAATTTCGATACGGCGATTTTGCAAATCTTCGGGAATAGGAGCTACACGCCAATCACCGGAGCGCACCGATGCTGTTTCCGCCAGAAAATCGGGCATTTTCCCTGCATCAAAATCTTTTTGGCGCTCGGCACGTTTGGCGAGAAGTTCTTTGCGTCTGGCATTAAATGTACGCTGTAACAGCACGATAAAATCAAGCGCTTCGGGAGTAAGAATTTCATGAAATTGCGGTAGTATCTCGCCCGAAATGGCTACGCCGCTTGGAATGGTCAAATTGCTCATAGATTCTGGGGATTTGAGGTGAGAAAAGTAGAGTTACTCTCGTAAAATTGTTCTCTGAAGGTACAAAGTATTGCGTGTTTTTGCCGATAAATAACCGCTCTTTTGATGATTATGTGCGGCGTTTTGCTTGAAGAAATTCCTCGTAATCGCGGTAATAATCATCTTCCGAATAATGATTAGAAGCCAGCACAAACAGCACTGCGCCGGAAGAAAAATTGACTAATTCCCGCCAAATCATCGTCGGCACATATAGCCCGTGATACGGACGATTCAGCGTAACGGTTTTGCGCTGCCGTCCGTCGTCCAACATCACATCAAAACTACCGGACATAGCAATAATGAGCTGCTGTAGGTCTTTGTGCGCATGACCGCCCCGCTCTGCACCGCCCGGTACATCGTAAAGGTAATAGGCGCGGGCAAGCGAAAACGGTAAATGTTTTCCGCTTTCCACAAACGAAAGGCTTCCGCGCATCGGTTCACCAAGCGTGGGAAGATTGATAATTGCTGTATCGTGGATGCTGGTCATAATTTCCGAATTATTGAACCTTGATTTCAAGAATTTCACGCTTACAAAATTTTCCGAATTACTTCTTCAATCGGTACTTCCTCAATCGTTAAATCGGCAACATCGTGAGAATTCAGAATAGACGAAGCAATTGCCGCAATTTCACCTCGCGGAGCGCGAATTTGTGCGCGTTCCGGCTGCCATTCGGTTACGGTACCGAAGCGCTCCAATTCCTGCTTTGGCGCAGCATCGCGCAAGACGATGGTGATGATTTTTTCATCAACATAACCGGCAACCAAGTCCCGAAGCGCTCCGTCAAATTTAATTGCTCCGTCGTCAATCACAATCACCCGCTCACAAAGCTCTTCTATGTCGCTCATGTAGTGGCTTGTGAGAATAATCGTGGTCTCGCTTTCGCGGTTATACTCACGGATAAAATCACGAACCGCTTTTTGAGCAATAACATCCAAGCCTATGGTCGGTTCATCCAAAAACAACACACGCGGAGCATGAAGCAATGAGCCGATAAGTTCACATTTCATGCGCTCTCCGAGCGAGAGACGACGAACTTGCACGTGGAGTTTATCAGTGATATTCAGCCGTTCTGCTAAGTCTTGAAGCCGCTTTCGGTAGTCTGCTTCGGGAATACAGTAGATTTCTTTATTGAGCAAAAAAGCGTCTGCTGCCGGCAAGTCCCACCAAAGCTGGTTTCGCTGACCCATGACGATAGCAAATTGCCGCTTAAAATCCTTACTCCGCTCCCAAGGAACAAATCCCATGACATGGGCATCCCCGCTTGTGGGCGTAAGCAAGCCGGAAAGCATTTTGAGCGTGGTTGTTTTTCCTGCACCGTTTGCCCCCAACATCCCGACCAATTCTCCTTGCCGAATATCAAACGAAACGCCCTTCACGGCTTGCCGCTCTTTATACTCTCGTTTGAAGAACGATTTTAACGAACCCGCCAAACCTTCTTGTTTGACGTGGCTGCGGTAAATTTTGATAAGATTGCGGACTTCGATGGAATGAGGCATAATTACGCATCCAAAAGAATTTCCGTGCGTTCCCGTGCCGAAACGTAGAGCGCATCAATAATGCGCATACGGTGAACGGCTTCGGCAGGAGTAGAAGCAACCGGCACCAAACCTTGCACGGCGTTCACGAAATGTTGTAATTCGTTTTGATACGATTTTTGGTAGAGTGCTGTTTTGGAGCGGGTTGCGTCGGGCGACTCCGTACTGACAAATTCATTGCCTTTGCGGCGAATGATTTTGAGAGGGTTGATAAACGCAGAGCCTTTATCACCGAAAAAGTTGCAGTAATAGAGTTCTTCCGGGCGCTGAAGCGTCCAACTTGTCTCGAAAATACCGACCGTATCATCGGCAAAATTCAAGAATCCCGTCACGAAATCTTCGACATTTTTTGTTTGATGTTTTTGCATGACAGCCCGCACCGAATGAACTTTGGGGAAGTTTGTCAGCCAAAGCATAAGGTCAATCAGCACAATGCCCAAATCCAGCATCACACCACCGCCGGAAATATCTGCCTGCGAAAGCCATTTTTGTTCGCTGGAGCGCTGTTTCAGCCAACCGGATTTGATATAGTGAAATTTACCCAATTCCCCACGCTCAATAATACTTTTCAGCGTGATTGTATCAGGGCGAAAGCGGTGATTCATTGCCACCATCACTTTGCGCTCGTGACGTTTGGCGGTTTCGTCAATCATCGCGGCTTCCTGCCACGAGCGGGCAAGCGGTTTTTCGATAAGCGCATCCTTACCTGCTTCTAAGCATGCTACCGCAACTTCATAATGCGCATCGGTACTGGTGCAAATATCCACCGCATCAATACCGTCAATAGCGAGAAGTTCATTGACTTCCCGCGCGATGTGTGGAATCTTATATTTCTCTGCCAGCATTTTGGCTTTGGATTTATTACGGTCGCACAGTGCCACCACTTCTACGCCGGGAAGTTTTGTTAAAATCGGCAAATGGATACTTTGCGCGATATTGCCTGCGCCGATAAGCGCGATTCGTGTTTTTCTCATACTCGCTTAAACAGTCAAAAACATTTGTGCAATCCACACTTCTTGAGTTAAACTGCAAAAATAGAGAAAAATCCTTGCTTGCGCTAGTTTGAACTGTTAGATTGCAAAGGTAATTTACCGTTTTTCTCACAGATTGTTTCCATGCTGCAATGACTTTACCTGATGACCCCATTATTCTGGAGCTTTTGCCGGAATTTGTGCTTGATTGGCTCAAACAACTTGATGCCGAATTTCATGAAATTCTCGACAAAAAAGATGAACAACGCCTCTACCGTTTAGGGCATACGCTAAAAGGCTCATGTTTGCAATTTGGTCTGGAAGACCCAGCAAAACTTGGTATTACGCTTATGGAACACTCCAAAGCGCAGAATTGGGATGCAGCCCGCGCTATGTATGACCCGATTCGGAGCTATTTCCTTGAAGCACAAAAACTCCTCCAAGCAAAAGGCTTAATGTAAAAAGGACAAAGGATAAGGTATAAAGAATACAATCTCAAAACTTATACCCATCTTAAGACCTATAACCTGAGAGCTATAACCTCAATTTTCTCTTCCAATGATTTCTCAATTAGCAGTCGTTGAAACAAATGTAATCGGCGAGCATACCAGCATTGCAGAGTTTGCTATTGTACGTGCCGGTGCGAAAATCGGTGCGAATGTTGTCATTCACCCACACGTTGTTATCAGCGACGGCGTAGAAATCGGTGATGGCGTGGAGGTATTTCCGGGTGCTGTTGTCGGCAAAGAGCCGAAAGGAGCCGGCGCACTTTCGAGAACACCAATCTTTGAGCGGGTTGTCAAAGTGGGCAATAATTCTTCGATTGGTCCGCACGCAGTGATATATTACGATGTCCGTATCGGCGAAAACTCACTTATCGGTGATGGTGCTTCGATTCGAGAGCAATGCACAATCGGAAATAAAACGGTGATAGGGCGACAAGTTACCATTAACTACAACGTCCGCATCGGTAGCGGCGTGAAAATTATGGATAACTCGTGGATGGCAGGGAACATGGACATCCGCGACGGGGCATTTATTTCTGGTGGGGTATTTACCTCGAATGATAACGACATTGGTCAGCACGGCTACTCTGATGCACACGTCGTCGGTCCGACGATTGAAGAAGGTGCGATGATTGGTGTTGGAGCAAAATTACTGCCCAATATTGTCATCGGAAAAAATGCAGTTGTTGGCGCGGGAGCAGTCGTTACCAAAAGTGTGGAAGCAGGAACAGTCGTTATGGGCGTTCCGGCAAAAGTAGTGAAAAAATAATACCGGTCATGAAATCAACAACATTTCTCAATGTCGCGCCGAATGGTGGTTGTTATTAAAGCAATTTCGTTTGTACCATGAAAACATCTTTGAACGAAGCCCGCATTATCAATCTTCCCAAAATTTCCGACCCGCGAGGAAACCTGACCTTTATCGAAGGAAATGGACGGCATATTCCCTTTGATATTAAGCGAGCATATTGGATTTACGACGTGCCGGGTGGTGAGAAACGCGGTGGTCATGCGTATCGTGCAAATGAAGAGTTTATTATTGCCCTGTCGGGTAGTTTCGATGTTGTTTTAGATGACGGTACAGAACGAAAAACCTTCTCACTGAACCGTTCATATTTCGGGCTGTATGTGCCCAATATGGTATGGCGGCAATTAGAAAATTTCTCTACCAATGGCGTAACGCTTATCCTTGCTTCCACGCCGTATTCGCCGGAAGATTATATCCGTTTATATGATGATTTTGTCAGGGAGAAAGCACGATGAATTATCAGGCTTCCATCCGGGATTGTAAAATTTTCGATTTACCCCGCATTTTCTACCGTGAAGGCAATCTTACACCCATTAACGGCGGTACGGACATTCCCTTTGAGATTAAGCGCACCTTTTATATCTACGACATTCCGGGTGGTGAAAGCAGAGGCGCACACGCCCACCGTGAATGCCATCAGTTTATTGTCTGCATGATTGGCGGCTTTGATGTTGCCATAGACGATGGTACAAACCGCGATACTATTCACCTCAATCGTTCCTTCAAAGGGCTATATATTCCCCCGATGATTTGGGCATCGGAAATTAACTTTACTGCGGGGTCGGTCTGTGCCGTTTTTGCCTCCCACACCTACGACGAAGCAGATTACATCCGTGATTATCGTACATTTTTAGAAGCGGTTAATTCCCCATTGCTCCAGAACAGCCTTGACGCGCGCTCATAACTCGCCCAAAAGAAACCGTGCCACCACTACCAACACAAAGACTGTGCAAAAAAACCGTCGAATACAACTGCGAAGCGGTAGCACGGAAAAACCTGCCTAATTATTTAGCGGTGATGATTTTCAATGTGGTCGTACATACCGCTTGAAATCAAGTCTCGAACATTTGTCGTTGCCAGAAAATCATGCGGGAAACCACGTTCAAAGGTACTTGCGACATCAAGACGTTTCATCTGCGCTTCGCTCAGACTGATATTAACTGCACCTAAATTGTCTAATACCTGCTTTTCTTTCGTTGCACCGACAATCGGAATCGAAACACCACGAGAAATTTCATCATTGACCCGCTCTTGCATCGTCCAACGCAGCGCTACTTGCGCTGCAGAACAACCGATTTCTTCGGCAATGGCGATAACTTCCCGCGTAATGGCTTGACTGCGGTCATTCAGGCGTACACTGTCTGCCTTGAGCCGCCCGGGGTCATTTTTCAGATATTTCCCCGTAAGCGCTCCTCCGGCAAGCGGCGCCCAGGGCGTGATAGCAAGGTCGAGTTCCCGTGCAAGCGGGATAATTTCTCGCTCTGCCGTGCGTTGAATCAAACTATATTCAATCTGATATGCCGTAAACTGCGACCAACCACGCAGTTCCGCAAGCGTATTAGCGCGGGCTACTTGCCACGCCGGAGTGTCCGATACGCCAATATGAAGAACTTTGCCCGAACGGACTAAATCGTCCAAACCACGCATAATTTCGTCAATCGGTGTGGTAAAATCCCAGATATGAAGCCAATACAAGTCAATATAATCCGTTCCAAGCCGCTTCAAACTTGCTTCCACCGATTGCACCATATTTTTGCGATGATTACCGCCGGAATTCGGGTCGCCGCGTTTCATGCCAAGGGTGTATTTGGTTGCAAGCACGAAATAATCACGGTTATCGGCAATAAACTCACCCACATATTTTTCACTTGTGCCGGCGGTATAATAATTTGCCGTATCAATGAAATTCCCGCCCGCAGCCGTAAAGGCATCAAAAACTTTTTTACTCTCTTCTTTGGAAGCGCCCCAGCCCCATTCTTCACCAAAACCCATTGCGCCTAAGCAAAGTTCGGAAACCCGCATGGCGCTTCGACCGAGAAGTTTGTATTTCATAATCTGTATGGTAATAATGAAAAAAAATCGGAGTGTACCGCAACTTGAATTCAAGCGCAATACCACTCCGACCAAAATACAGAATTATTGAGGAATATCAACACCCCCACCGCCCACCACGTCGCCACCCACCGCCCCAAGGTCGTGGGGCAACAAAATGGCGCGGACGCGGAGCGACAAAAACTTGCGGACGGACAAATCCGGGAGCAACGGGAGGACCATAGAGAAATCGCTGTTGCGGAAACGGACGACCGAAGCCAACACCGCCACCGACAAACATACGAGGTTGTGCGCAAGACGAGCCGATACTTGCTAACATAATGCCACAACAAGCAACTATCAAAAAGCGTTTCATAACGACACCTGTGGTTGAAGGGTGAACAAACCAGTGAACATTGTAGAGATAAACGTGTGGTGATGTTTTGACACATCAACACTACAAAATGTTTAATCAGTTCCTTGAAAAGCATTGTGAGCAATTCGGAAAAATGCTTTGCATCACAGAAGAATTTTCCGTAATCTGACGCGCTGTTTTTTACACCATTAGTCCACCGACCAAGCACTGACGTATGAATCTTTCACCTAAGCACCTTTCTACCTTACGAGCCGTTTGCGATGCGTTTGTTCCGGCTCTACACGCCGAAGCCGACCCACATGGATTCTATGCTTTACGGGCAAGTGATTTTCAAACCGCAGAAAAAATTGCCATAGCGCTTGACCATCTTTCCCCACAGCAACAGCAAGATTTTCTGCGACTTTTGGATGTTCTGTCCTCGCCGGTGCTTGGATTAACGTGGCTTGGAGCATGGAAGTCCGTTCAAAACCTCACGCCTGAAGAAGCGGAAACAATGTTACAGCGTTGGTCGAAAAGCCCCTTACCTCCGCTCCGCCAAGGCTTTCATGCGTTGAAAAAACTCACGACTTTTTTATTGTACGGCTATTCCGACGACAACACGCAGAATCCGACGTGGGCGGCAATCAAGTATCCGGGACCGCTTTCTCAGCCTCCGCTTCACAAACCCAAGCCGATTCAACCACTCACTATAACACAATCAACAACGCTGACGTGTGATGTCGTGATTGTCGGTAGCGGAGCCGGCGGCGGTGTTGTTGCGGGTGAATTAGCAGAAGCAGGATTTGATGTGATTGTTGTCGAAAAGGGAAAGTATGGCGCAGAACGAGATTTTACGCAGCGCGAAGCCGAAATGATTAGTGCATACTACGAAGCCGGCGGCGCATATTCGACTAAAGACGGCTCTGTGTCTATTTTTGCAGGGTCTTGTCTTGGTGGAGGCACGACGATTAACTGGACAGCAGCTTTGCGGACACCGGAATATGTTTTGGAAGAATGGGCAAAAGACCACGCCAATCCTCATTTTCTCACCCCTGAATATAAGCGCAGCTTTGAAGCTATTGAACAGGCAACGCATATTGACACGTTGGAATCACAGCACAATTTGCAAAATCAAGCATTGGAGCGCGGTGCAATGGCATTGGGATACCACACGACGACTATTCCGCGTAACTCGCATGGTTGCTCGGCGCATAACTGCCAAGAGTGTGGCTACTGTTCGCTCGGCTGCCAAAACGGGACAAAAATGGGCGTACTAAAAACGTATTTGGAGCGCGCAAATGGTAAAGGAACGCGCTTTTTAGTCGAAACAACCGTGAAGAATGTTCTTGTGCGCGAGGGCAAAGCAGTTGGTGTTCAAGCCGAATGTCAAGGGCATGAACTTGTGATTAAAGCGCAAATAGTGGTCTTGGCTGCCGGTTCGATTCACACTCCCGCAATCTTGCTGCGAAGCGGTCTTCGGCATCCGCACATTGGAAAACACTTGCATTTGCACCCGACTGTTTCGGTCGCCGGCGTGTATCCTCAGCCGATGAATGCTTGGCAAGGTAATATGATGACCGCACTATCGAATGAAATTACCCATATTACGGGAAATTGGGGTGCAAAATTAGAAACGCCACCCATTCACAGCGGTCTTTTAGCAATGGCATTGCCCTGGCTTTCGGGAAAAGCACACAAGGAAGGTATGCTCAAAGCCGCACAGGTAGGAGCGTTTATTGTTCTGACACGCGACCGTGACGGCGGAACAATCACACTGGACAAACACGGAAATCCCGTTGCTCATTATCACATCAGCTCTTTCGACCTCGCGCATTTGCAGCGCGGAATTCAAGAAGCTGCAAGAATACATCAGCAAGCGGGCGCGGAAGAACTGTATTTCCCGCATAATCATCAAGCACCGTTGAATTTGAAAAGCGGCATACAAGCGCTCGAAACAGCCCTCCGCGAGATTCCTTTTTGGCGGTGGAAACCCAATGACTTTCCGCTTTTTTCGGCGCATCAGATGGGAACGTGCCGTATGGGCGGTCATCGAACAACGCATCCCGTCTCGCCGGAAGGCGAGTTGTACGAAGTCAAAAACCTCTTTGTCGCCGATTCCAGCCCTTTTCCCGAAGCAAGCGGCGCAAATCCGATGCTTTCCATTCAAGCTATGGCGCACTTTACTGCTCAGGGCTTAAAAGCACGATACTCAACGGTTTAATCATTTTATCTACGACAACGATGAATACACCTCGCAAATACACGCTCTTGACAGTATGTATGCTCATTGGATGTTTGCTGCACGCTTGCCAAGCAAGTAAATCCATCACCATTGGCACGTTTAATATCGAATGGCTTGGCGATAACACGGCGGATGACCGTAAAATTCGCACTGGTGCCGATGATAACCTGCTCCGCACTGTATTGCGGGATGCAAATGCGGATATTTTAGCAGTGCAAGAAATTGAAAATGAGCAAGCGTTACAGCGCCTTGTTGTGCCGTCGCCTCAGCCGGACACTTCCTTGCAATACCGTTTTATTCTTGGTTCGACAGGCGGAAAACAGCGCGTTGGTTTTCTGTATCGCCCGTCGGTAGAACTCGTGTGGTCTCGTGAAATTACCAGTATCGCCGTTGAAACGGGGCGCACCCGTGCCGGATTGTTAGGGCTTTTTCGCTCAGGAACAGCTTCCGTTCTTGTTATGACAGTACATCTCAAAGCAAGCTCCCGTGCCGATTCTACACCTGAATTAGCCGAGCGGGCAATACAACTCCGCACCGCACAAGCCGCCGAATTACGCCGATTCGCCGATTCACTTGCGAAGGCAGATTCAGCATTGCCGCTTATCATCCTTGGTGATTTTAATGATTCTCCACTCAAAAAGCGCACTGCCATTGATACGCTGTACCGTGCGCCCAATCTCACATTTCTTACCGCAGAGCAGCAAAGTTGCCTGCTTCCGGGACTGCCGAGCATAGACCACATTGTGTGCAATGAACAAGCAATGAAGCGCCTTCTGCGCGGTACGCTACGGAGCATTTCTCTTGCGGCAATGTTCTCCGAGCAAGATGCAAAGCGCGTTTCCGACCATTGCCCTATTCTTGTGCAGATTATGGTGCGGTAAGGTTTTTGTATAATGTTTAAGCACTCGCATCAATACACTGCGCATAAATCTGCTCCAAAGCCTGCATATTTGCTTCTGCCGTGTAACGCCGCTCATACTCCTTCCGTGCGGCAAGGCGCATTGCAGCGTACTGTTCTGAGGGTAAGCGGTTTATAGTTTCTACGGCATTGGCAAGGGCTTCTATATTGCCAACGGGGATATGCAATCCTGTGCGACCATGCTCGACGACTTCTTGTAATGCGCCTAATTGCGAGGCAATAACAGGCGTTCCACCCGAGAAGGCTTCAATCATCGTCTTTCCGAATGTTTCGTAGAGCAATGAAGGAAATACAACCATTCGTGCAGTTTTCATAGCTTCCAATGCCTCTGAAAACGGCTTTCTACCTAAAAATTTGACCAAGGAAAGTTGATGTGTATGTGTAAATGTTTGGGCTGCTTCCTCAAGCGGTCCGTCGCCAATAATGTGTAATGGCGTGGTATCGCCTCGCTTTTGCAGCACACGCCATGCCTCCAACACCGCCATTATCCCCTTTTCCTCTGATAATCTCCCGACGTAGAGCGCATACGTCTCGGTCTTTTCAGCCGAGACAAATCCCGCGTCTAATTCCACAAAATTTGGCTTGACGACAATTTTTTCCGCAGGCAAACCGCCTTCGATAAACTTCGCACGGGCAAATTCTGTGAGGGCAATGTAGGTCTGAATACGCTTGTCCCACGTTCCCCACCAATGATGCAACGCGGTTGTTCCGGCAACAACGGCACTCGCCGGAAGACTGCCGCGGTAGCATTTATGACGAATTGCCGGCAGTGCAAAAGTTTTTCCTAAACAATCTTCGCAGACACGTCCTTCGCGGAAAAACAGTGCGTTGGGGCAAAGTAAACGATAATTATGAAGCGTTTGTACAACAGGGATGCCGGTATCATTCGCTGCAAAATAGGCAGAAGGCGAAATAAGTGGCAACGTATTATGACAATGCACGACATCGGGCTTTTCCCGCAGAAACATTGCCTTCAACTCCTTGTAAGAATCAGGGTTCCAAACAGTAAGCCGCGCAAGTTGCAACGACGAATACCGCGACACATCGTCATTATGCACGGCGTACCGTATAACGCGATGTCCTCGTTCTTCCAAAAGCCGTGCTTCTGCTTCAAAGACAGTATCCTCGCCGCCTCGGTGCTGGTAATAATTGTGAAGAAGTGCTATGGTCATCAGTATTCTTTTCAAACGTTATTGATAAAATGCGATTCTGCGGGCATACCGCCGAAAATCGCTCTTGCTTTTTCTTCCGAAAATAACCAAAAATATGCGTAGATTGCGCGTTTATTCACGTACAATATACCGCTTCAGGCAATGCACAGAAATCTTACGAATATCATCCGTACGATTATGGATGAATGGATTCCCCCGACAATACGCGATAGCAAATGGTTTATGTATCCGTTTTTTTGGTATTGGTATAATGGCGATAAAGAGACAATTCGTGCATACATGGATTTCAAAACCCGCGTTTGGTCAATGACACCGGAAGAATATGCCCATTTTTACACCGTGCTGAGAAAAAAGAGCCGCGCTGCTTCGCGCCCTACCGACCTTAATGATGCCTGCATTGAATTTATGCTCAAAACGCTCGACCCGACAGCCCGCACGGTACTTGATGTAGGGTGCGGTAATGGTTTTTGGCTGCGCAAAGTGCAAACCCTTGGCAAATACGAACTTCACGCCTGCGATGTTATGCCACACGTAGATTTAGGGGAAGGTATTACCTATCATCAGGGTAATATCGAAGCCTTGCCTTTTCCTGACAAATCTTTCGATGTGGTAACGTGTCATCATACTATTGAACACATTCCTCATCTTACTGTCGCACTGAACGAACTCAAGCGTATTTGCCGTAAACAATTGATGATTGTTACGCCGCGACAACGCTATTATTACTACACGCTTGATGAGCATATCAATTTTTTTCAGATGAAAGGCGAACTTATCTATCGTATCGGTCTTGAGCGCTATGTTTGCTTAAACATGGATGGCGATTGGATGTATGTTGGTTTGCCGGAGTAAATTTTTGAACTGTCTTTCTGTTTGCTTTATGAACCTCGCATTTGTACACGCCGGAATGGTTTCCGACCTCATTCAAAAAATCTCGCAATTACCGCTTTTCCTTCAAGTAGTATTGGCGGTCATTCTGATCGGTGTCGTATTTGCCATTGTTAAAAAACTCATCAAAGTATTGTTATGGCTGCTCCTTATCGGTCTGGCAATTCTTGCATATCAAGTATATTTTCGGTGATTGTATGCGAGTATTATTACAGCGTGTGAAGCAAGCATCGGTAACCGTCAATGGCGTGATTACCGGTCAAATAGCGCATGGAATCTTAGTGTTTGTCGGAATTGCTGCTAACGATACGGTGCATGAAATCGAATGGATTTCGCATAAAATAACGAATCTGCGCATCTTTAGCGATGAGGACGGTAAAATGAATCGCTCGGTCAGCGATGTACAGGGTGGAATTTTGCTTGTTTCGCAATTCACCCTGTACGGCGATGCTCAAAAAGGTCTGCGCCCAAGTTATATCAACGCAGCACCACCGGAGATTGCAGAACCGCTCTATAATCAAATGCTCGAACACCTCAGAGACAAAAGCGGTTTGCGCGTTGAAGCGGGTATTTTTGCAGCGATGATGGATGTAGAACTTATCAACGACGGTCCGGTAACAATTTGGCTGGAACGTGAACGCGGTAAGGAATCAAGCGGTACGCCAAACAATCCTCCTTCATCACAGGTACAATCAGCATGACGACGCGACTTCTCCGTCCGGAAGATGTTGAGGAAGCAGCAGAACTTCTTCGCACGGGAAACAATGTTGCTTTTCCGACCGAAACTGTCTATGGCTTAGGCGCACGGGTATTCAATGAAAAAGCAGTACAAGCGATTTTTACTGCCAAAGGTCGCCCTTCGGATAATCCTCTTATTGTGCATTGTGCCGAAAAGCGTGATATGATGCTTGTTGCAGAGCCGCTTCCTCTTTCACGGCAACGATTATTCGACGCACTGTTTGCGGCATTTTGCCCCGGACCGCTTACTATCTTGCTTCCCAAACGTTCAGCCGTACCGTCCGTTGTAACGGCAGGATTACCGACAGTGGCAGTACGATTTCCTCATCATCCGCTTGCTCAAGCCTTGATTCAAGCCGTTGGAGAGCCACTTGTTGCACCTTCGGCAAATCGCTCCGGTTATCCCAGCCCCACTTCCGCACGGCACGTTCTCCAAGACCTCGAAGGGCGCATTGCTGCCGTCATTGACGGGGGAGAATGTATAATTGGGATAGAATCTACCGTTGTGAATATTCTGGACGATACACCGACCATTTTACGCCCCGGTAGCATTACCAGCGAAGAGTTAGATATGGTTGCGGCACAGTGTGGTTTTCCGCCATTTCAAGCTGCTTCTTTGATACATTCGGATTTGATACATGCAGATTCGACTCACTCAGAAACGATAGAAAGCGCACCACTGTCGCCCGGCATGAAATATCGGCATTATGCTCCCAATGCACAGGTGCTTGTTGTTGCAACACCGGACGAAGCCGCGGCCGCAGCACAGAAATACGCTCCGGCAATGATTCTCGCACGTGAAGAAATCCTTTCCCATGAAAACATCCTTGCACAAAGAGCATTATTAGAACATCCTACGACGGTGGCACACATCCTTTCGCAACAATCGCTTTACGCAGCGTTACGCCGAGCTGATAACGAGCAATTGCACACGGTTATTATTCTCGCCGATGACCCCATACAACGCGATGCCGCACTGATGAACCGCATTACCAAAGCCGCATCAGGCAGGTAAATTTGCCGTCAGCAGGCTTTATCTATCATCCGACAAACAATTACTCCAGACATTCACACCATGCTCAAACCACCGCTTTACATTTTTACCGATTTTGACGGAACAATCACCATTGACGATTTAGGTGACAAAATTTTTGATGAGTTTGGAGCGTTTCGCACGTATTATCCTCAACTTACATCCGGTATGCTGACTGTTCCTGAGTATTGGCGGCTCTTGGCAGGCTCTTTGCACAAAGGGACGACACCCGAAACACTACGCAAATGGGCGCTGGCACAGGCTGCGGACAAGCATTTTCGGGGCTTCGTTCGGTTTTGTCAAGATAATAATTTGCCATTAACGGTGGTCAGCGACGGCTTCGACGTGTATATTGATACCGTGTTAGCCAGAGAAGGTGCTGCCGATATTCCGCGCTATTGCAACCGATTACTCTATCACGACGGCGTTTTTACGCCGGAATATCCGGGGCGTGATGAATCCTGTACCTGTTTTTGTGCCTCCTGCAAACGGAATAGCGTACTAAAGAGCGTACCGCCGGAAGCGCTTGTTGTCTATATTGGGGACGGATATTCGGATTTTTGTGCTGCTGAACACGCAGACATTATTTTTGCAAAAAAAGCACTCGCCGCGTATTGCAATCGCCAGCGTTTACCACACTATCCTTTTTCGACTTTTGCCGATGTGCAAACTATTTTGGAAGGATTACTTGCTCGACGGCGCTTGAAATATCGCCATCAAGCCGTACTAAAGCGCAAAGAAGCCTTTGAAACGGAGTAACTGTTCATCAGGGGGTTCAGTTCAATGCGGCACCGTGCGGCACTACAAACCAGTACAACGCCATAAACCATTGCAGCAAATAAGTTACCATTCGTTCGGAAATTACCGTGAAGCCAGCACCGCACGAAGAGTTTGAATATCCGACCGCTTCAAAATACCTGCCCAAAATGCGCACAAAAGGCTCACCGCAATAATGACAATTCCTGACAAGACAAGCAATAACGGCGAATAGTGCAGCACATCCACATTTCCGCGCAAAAGATGTATTGCCAGCATTTGAACCCCAAGCACCAACAGCACAAATACAACGGTGCGCCGGAGAAACACCATAAGAGCGCCTCCACCCAAAAACCGTTGCAACGCCCATAGTCCCACAGCAGAAGCAAAGACTGTCGCAGCTATCCGGGCTGCTATTGAACCCATAATTCCAAAGGTTGCCGTCAAGATACTATTTCCCACCAGTGCGCCCAGAGCAAGCACAATCATCATCGGTAGGGCTTGGCGCTGTAATCCGAGTGCCGTCAGAATTGCAAGCAAATACGCCACAACCATTCCCGGAAGCAATGTCCACGCCGCGGCGACAAGCGCTGAAGCAAAAGGTTGATAAGCTCTTCCTGCTGTTACGATAAGAATTTCCTGTGCAAAAACTCCCAGCATCACCGCACACAGCACCGAAGCCAGCACCGTCCACTGTACACCTTTAAGAACAAATTGTTTACATTGAGCAACATCTGCTGTCTGCAATCGTGTTATCACCGGCGCAATAACGCCGGAAATAATCATCAACAGGCTTATACACGGCACAACAACACGCATTATCGCCCCAAAAGCACCCAACGCCTCTCGACCGAAATAGGCATTAAGAGCAATGGTATCACATTTATCCTGAACCTGCATCATCACGATACTCACAAGAATTGGTGCAGTCTCGCGGAGGAGTAATGCCGCTAATGGCTTATCAAACTCCCGCCAAGAACGATTCCACAGCTTATCGCCAAAGAGCATGACAATAAATCCCGGTAATGATGTCAGCACAAAAAGCGTCATAACCGCCCAAAGCGTCAGATGCTCCCGCAACGCAAGAACAGCCAGGCTCATCAGCACAATATCGCTTATTCCGGCAAGTGCCGGTAACATTTGGTCATTGACCGCACGGCGGCGAATTTCCAACACCATACGAAAAAGTGTCCCACGAGCAGCTATTCCCAAATACACGGCATACAGCACGATATGACGGATAATATCAGGCTCGGTCAGCAGAGCAAAACCACAGACGCCGAGTGTTGTTATCAACCACAATCCCAAACGCAACCCGAAAAACGTCGTCATAATACGGTTTTGCTGCTGAATGTTGTCCTGATGTTCAACATACATTCGTATCACGACAGAATTCATCCCCATTTCTGCAACGATAAGAAATGCTAAACCCGATATTTGCTGAATCCAAAAAAATGTCCCGTTGTCTGCTTGAGATAATTGGTGTTGGATAGTGCTAAAAATCAGCAGTTGCAACACCATGCCAATAACTTGACTTCCCATCAATATCCCCCCGGCACCCGCAAGTCGGCGGGCGCTGTGGTGCTGAGAATCGGAAGCAGAAGTATTCACACACGTAGAAGGAAAGGCAAAAATGATGAAAATATTTCCATCATTCTTTGCGATAATAGCGAACAGTATAGAGATACGGCTGTGGAACGGCATCCTCTTTGAAACCGCCTAAAGGAAGTTTGAGCATTTGCGCCTTAAACCAAACATCCATCGCAGATTGTTGCTGTAATTGCCGCTCGGCTTTAAGAGCGTACCCGGATGTCGTCAGTGCTAAAGCAAGATTGTCGGCGTTGATATGCAGACGATTTCGCTGCACAATCACAAATTCCGACGTAGAGTGCGCAACCATGCGTTTACAAGAGTCCACATCCACAACACTCGTCATATCGGTTTCGCGCCAAAAAATACCCGTTGAACCCGGCAAATATCTATCAACAGCGGTTGCCGAACCCTCTGAAGACGAACCAACACTTTCCATCCCATAACGATACCCAAAAGGATGAGCAATCGTTGTTTGCGAAATATTTTTTGCTTGAGACCGCACAAAATCTCGCACTTCGCGCAATGGTGGTGTTTGCTGAGTGGCAACGATGTTCAAATTCCATACCGTGATTGCATAGACGTTGCAGAGGAGAATAATTCCCCCAAGCGCCCATTGAAGCCGTTTTTGCTGAACAAGCACCAATGACGCTCCCAAGACCACCCAACAAAACGGAGCAAGAAAACCGACGCGCTGAATGGAGGGAACAAGGTAAAATTGCAACGGCGGATACATACGAATCACCACAAGCGACATGACAATCAGTGGCAAAACAATAAAAAACAAGTTGGTACGAGTACGTAGAACACGTGATTGCCGCACACCCAAGACCACTAAATAGAATACCACCAGTACCATCGGCAGAACGACCCACAGCGTCCATGGTGCAACGGCAAAACCATTGAGAATGCCGACAATTGCTGCACCGAAAAATATAATAGCAGCAACAGGTTTACTGATATTTGTTACGGCAAGCGGGCTTGTTCCCAGATTCATTTGTGAATACGTTGTCAAAACCGTTACCACGATTGGCACCAGCAAAAGTAAAATACCTAGTTGTGAAGCTCCCCAGACAAGAATCTGCTCCGTAGAGCGACGACGAATCGTCGAAAGATAGTGCAAGCCTGCGCAAACAGCGAATATCGCAGCCGAAAGATAATGAAAGTAAAATGACAAGCCGGTAAGTGCGACATATAACATCAAATACCGCACATTTCCTTGCTTTTGAGGCTCTTGCTCATGGCTTTGAAACCAACGAAGGTAATAGTAGAGCGCCGCCAAACCAAGAAGAATAACCATTGCTTGATACCGCGCGAAGTTTGCAGCCATCCACATAACTGGAGTTGATGCGGCAACGGTAAATATTATCAAACCCGCGAGGGCAGTGTTGTCGGAGCTATTCGTACTGTCCTGTTCTAAATTTGTGGTTTGGAATAATGGTAAAGACTGTGCCGTAAGGTGGCTTAATTTCCAAAGAAACCAGAGCGCTCCCCAAATACACACCAACGACAGTATGCGCAAAGATTCGTCGCTAAAGCCAAAAATATTTCCCCAATAATGTTGTACTATCGCGCATCCGGCAGGGTTATTCTCATACGGCGAAAAATATAAATGCAAAATAGTGGCAAGCGGCTTTTCGGCAGACCAATACATAGAAAATTCGTCTGCTGCAACCGAGCGTTGCCCCAAGGTCAGTATGGTAAAAAGAGAAAGAACAGCCACCAAAGCAAACGCAACGCGGCTTGTATGGCGAATGAGCAGTGTTTGTAGCATTGTATCGTGTGTGTTGTGAAGCTCGCGTATAGGGAATCGGCAAATATGGTCGAATCGCAATAACTAACATTCAAACCATTATATCGTCGCTCCGGCTTTCAGCATTTCTGCGCGTTCCGCGATTTGGAGTTGCCGAATAACCGGCTCTATTTCGCCGTCAATCACTTCTTGCAGAGCATAATTTTTCGCATCGCCTTCTAAACGGTGGTCTGTTACACGGTTCTGCGGATAATTGTAGGTGCGAATTTTATCCGAGCGGTCGCCGCTTTTGACCATATCTTTCCGCGATGACGAAAGTTCGGATTGTTGCTTGGCTAATTCTAATTCGTAGAGCCGCGCACGAAGTACCTTCATTGCTTTTTCGCGGTTTTTCAACTGTGAGCGCTCGTCTTGGCACTGCACGACAATGCCCGTCGGAATATGCACCAAACGCACGGCAGTTTCTACCTTATTAACATTTTGACCGCCTTTGCCGCCGGAACGAAAAATATCAATCCGCAAATCATTTTCGTTGATATGCACTTCGACATCATCTACTTCCGGCAAAATAGCTACTGTTGCCGCCGAGGTATGAATCCGTCCGCTCGCTTCGGTTTCGGGAACGCGCTGCACACGATGAACACCGCTTTCATACTTCATCATACCGAATGCCTCTTCGCCTGCTAAGGAAAAAACAATTTCTTTGTACCCGCCGCGCTCACTTTCATTAAAATCAATCACTTCGGTCTGCCAACCTTTTTGGTCGGCAAAGCGTTGATACATTCGGAAAAGGTCTCCGGCGAAGATACCGGCTTCGTCTCCGCCTGTTCCGGCTCGGATTTCCACGATGCAGTTTTTATCATCGTTGGGGTCGCGGGGCAGCAAAAGCACTTGCAACTCAGATTCCAAGCGCTCTTTGGCTTCGGCTAACTCATCCAATTCGGCAGCAGCAAGTTCCTTTAAGTCAGGATCCATGCCGGGTGTCGAAAGAATTTCTTTATTTTCTCGAAGGTTTTTGCTCACTCGCAAATACTCTTCTCCCGTTTTCACAATACTTTCCAAGCGCTTGTGTTCGCGGGAAAGTTCGCTAAACCGCTTGTAATCGTTCAGCACATCGGGTGCAGCAAGAAGATTGGTGAGTTCGCCGAAACGACTGATAATAGCAATGAGTTTTTCTTCCATGAGACTTGTATTGGGTCAATTATTCTGGGCTTTTTATTTCGGGCTTTTTATTCGGAGCTTTCTGCCGGAAATTTCTGTGATGGTTCATACAAAACATATCACCATTCAAGGCGCATTAACACTCAATTTGTGTGCGGAGTTTGATTTCTTCCAGAACGTTGCTCACGCGCAAACAATCGCCCATATCACCTTCAAAGACCATTGCTTTGCCGCTATTGTGAACTTCCCACGTCAAATCCTCTGCTTTATCAAAGGAACAGCCCGTTGCCTTGATAATTTGTTCGATAACTTCTTCAAACGTATGCCATTCGTCGTTGAACAAAATGACGCGGCTACTGAGTTTAACGGCAACATCTTCATCTAATTCCGGCATATCCAATTCAGCAGGACCAGCAGAAAGCAACGATTGATGAAGCATGAGCAATGGCGCATCAACCACACTGCTTGATGGTACATGAAGCAGATATGAATCCAACAACGACGACGATAACAAAAGCATTGATGCGGTTTTCATAGCATGAAACAAAATTAAACTGACAAAAATTGATAACTCGTGACAAATGCAAACACATTCCACCGCCTCATTATACCGTTCCGTGATAACGGTCGCCGGCATCACCAAGACCGGGCATGATAAAACCATGCTCATTTAAGCCTCGGTCAAGCGTTGAGGTAAGTATTTGCAAATTCGGATACGCATTTTCAACGCGCTTTACGCCTTCGGGTGCAGCAATAACCGAAACAATCACCATTTTTTTTGCTCCTCGTGCCTCCAAGCGCTCAATCGTCGAACAAACACTTCCGCCCGTCGCCAACATCGGGTCAAGAATAAACACGAGCGAATCAGGATTTAAGACGGGAATATTGCAGTAATACTCCTCAGTAGCAAGAGTTGCTTCATTACGGCTGAGTCCGATGTATCCAATCCGTGCTTCCGGCATAAGGTCGCTAAAGGCTTGCACAAGCGATACCCCCGCCCGCAAAACCGGCAGCAAGACAACATCATGCCCGATGTCATACCCTTCGGTTTCTTCCAGTGGTGTTTGGACGCGAAATGTCCGCATAGCAAGGAATTTTGCCGACTCGACAGCAAGAGCAGTACCGATACGCTGCATAGCAGCACGGAAGCGGTCAGGCGTAGTTGTTTTGTCGCGTAAAAGCGTGATGTCGCGCCGCACAAGCGGATTATCCAGAACAGTCAGCATAATTTGGAAAAAGATGAAACGGAAGAAGGTGAATTCACAATTCTTGTGTGAAAGATGCTATTTACCGGAGAAATTTGGGAAGAAATACAGACCCACACGCGGAACAGAGAAGACAAAACCATAGAGTTGGCGCGTGTCACCGGGTCCGTATTGCTTAAACTCATCCCGCAACCCAATGACCAAGTTTGCTCGGTATTCCGCACAGGGATACAATAATCCAATGGGTGTTTTAATGTTTACTCCAATACCGATAAGATTTACGTGAAATCCCAAATATCCTTTTACGCCGTCTAAGTTGATATTGTTCGTCAAATACGAACCACCAAGCATAAAATAGAAGTTCAGGATATTCCAAGGATTGACGTTGTATTGCACCGACAAATCAAAGGCTTGATGCTCGTTTGGTCTGTCTTGACGCGACATGCCTGTTCGCGGGTCAATATTAGTAACAGTGCGATTGATACCATACAAATACGACGCATTAATCGCCCAATGATTCGATAAATATACCACCAAACTTCCGCCCGGTCCGAGTGCTTGTCCCTCGTAAGGACTTTGTGTACCGCGACTGTTAAAGTCTGTGAGTGTGTTCGCACCAAATACCCCTCCAACCCCAATCAGTTTCGGAAAAGGATTCGGCGGTTCGACGTATTCCTCCTCTTCCTCCGACGTTTGCGCAATTGCCAAGGATGAAAAACTTGCAGCTAACAACGTTGTGACAATAGCAAACAACACAAGATTCAACCGGAAAAAGTTTTTTGCGGTTTGGGTGGTTTGCTGAAGCACGTCGCTCAAACTCATTGAGCGAATTTCTGCTATTTTTTCTGCAACCAGTCCCACGTACAACGGCTCGTTACGCTTGCCGCGATGCGGTACGGGTGTCATGTAGGGTGCGTCGGTTTCAATCATGATTGTATTCATTGGCACAGAAGCTACGGTTTCGGAAAGAGAAGATTTTTTGAAGGTGATATTACCGGTAAAAGAAACATGAAAGCCAAGTTCGACAGCGCGTGCAGCCTGCTCCGGCGTGCCGGAAAAGCAATGCAATACGCCTCTGAGTGTACCGTCTTGTTCTTCGGTGAGAATGTTCATTACATCGTCGTCGGATTCACGATTATGAACGATAATCGGCAGATTCCGCCGCTTGGCAATACGGATTTGCTGACGAAAAACCTCTTTTTGCACTTCCGGCGGTGCAAAATTATAGTGATAATCTAAGCCAATTTCACCAATTGCCCGCACTCGTTCATTATGGCTCAATTCTTCCACCCGCCGAAGCGCTTCATCACTTGCTTGCAAGGCATCGTGCGGATGAATCCCCATACCACAGACAATTCGCTCATCCGACTCAGCTAATGCTAAAACGCCGTCGAAGCGCGTCGGCTCTATTGCCGGAATGACTAAATGAGTCATACCGCCTTCAAAAGCCCGCTTTAGTGCTTCGTTGCGGTCTTGGTCGAATTGTTTGTGGTCGAGATGACAATGCGTATCTATCATATCGCTCCTGTGAAAATGTTCCTAAAAAAAAGAATTGTTTCTCTCGTACACGATTTGCGGCGCAAAACCCCGTCAATACCGAGATAAGGCGAAGTACGAAAAGAATTGGAACAGTGTTTCATGGAATATTCAGCTAAAGTATTCTTAATCAGTTGTTTGCGATGGTGCGCTTTTAGCTTGGTTTGGCTTTTCCTCAGATTTTGCTTTCTCAGGTTTTATTTTCTCAGGCTTTATCTTTTCGGATTGTGCTTTTTCGGGTTTTACTTTTTCCGGTTTTATTTTTTCGGATGATGAGGAAGTTGCTTGTTTTGCTTTGGATGACGTTTTGCCACGCCGCTCTAATCGCGGTCGGTCATTCATCCAAGCAAAGCCTTTCAAACGCAAGGTTTGAAGCTGTTTGCGGGCAATATGCTCAGGGATGTACTCGCCTTCGACTTTACCACGCCAAACTATCGTTTCGATATTTCCATCGGTAAAAAGAATCTTCACAGTATCGGCAGCATTTTTGACTGCCCCGTCGGGTTCACTTTCACCATTATCATTTTCCGAAGATGCAAAATACAAACTAAATGCTTTTCCTTCAGCAAGAATTGAACGAAGTGTATCTCGTCGAAGCGAAATTATGATATTTTCGCCTTGCAATTGGTCTATTCGGTCGGCTTGCGCAGAATCATTTTTTGTTGCTGAAAATGCGTTGCCCAAAGCATTAATGCGCTCCAGACGTTTTCCTTCCAATACGATAAGGATAGAGTCTGCTCGTAATTGTGTGGAATCAAGCCACAGTCGTGGTCGTTCGGAAGGTGATGCTTCCGATATTGTTTGTATTGTAGCTTTGGTATTTTGTATTGTAGCTTTAGTATTTAATTCCGTCATTATTGATTTGGTAATTGCTTGTTGAGGGATAGCTTGTGGTGTAAGAGCCTGTGTGCTTGTCTGTACGGTTGCTGTTGATTCGAGGCGTGTAGCGGATGTTGTTGTATTATTGAGACCGACTAGGGGCAACAACCGAATACGATTCTGCGTTTTTTCGTAAATGCCCAAATCTGAGCGCCCGGCAAGCTGCCTTCTGTTCAATTGCACATCTCCGGTGGCGTGATACACTTCGCTACTATCCGAGCGAAAGGCTTCCAGCACATTACCCGTAATGCAGAGCGTATCTAAGCGCTTTTCAGGAACTTCAATACTCGCAATCGTGGAAGATTGTTTTTTCTGCGAGGTTTTTACCGAACTTTTTTTGTTGGAAGTGTTTTGACTCGTGCGTTCTTGCTTGCCTGTTTCGACGGTATCAATTTGACTGACCATCGGCGGCACTTTTCCTCCTTGTCGGCGCGTGAGGCGAGTATATTTATCAGCCGGAATATGTACGAGCGAATCACCTTGTAATAAAGCCGTAGAGCGCCTGCTGGCGGCAGAGGCATTGCCAGTTGCATAGCTATTTTGGCTTATGCGGTGATGTTCTAACGTATCACAGGTAATAAGAAGTGAATCATTTTCAATCGAAACCGCCCGAAAAAAACGGGCAATTTTACTGACTGTCGAGTACCAGCCTTCGCGGGCAGTGAGTGTGCTGTTCGAGTCCACAAGCGTAACGCCGCCCGAACCGGAAATTTGGCGCGAAAACCCATTATATGTTGCTTGAGCAGCTTTCATCGTTACGCCGCCTTGCTTCAAAATAACGTTGCCAAAAAGGTCGGCACGATTTTGCTCGACATAGTGAACAGCGCGATTACACGTGATATTCACCGAACCTTGCGTCAAAACAACATTCCCGATGAGTTCCCGTACAAAACCGTTTGGCGTAGCATTTCCAATCAGTTTTTCCGCCTGCAAAAAAAGCGGTTGATTGGACTGCACATCAACCGTGCCTTGTGCAATAAGGTTTTGTGCATTGCTCAGGCACAATAGCAGAAAAATCCACGTATAGAACGCATTTGAGAAGCGTATATTTGCAGCGATGGTTTTCGCAGCGATGGTTTTTGCGGCAATAGTTTTTGCCGATTTCCACCTGCGCAGAATAGTATTGCTTCGTTTAACTCTGATTATTCTCATACTGTACGTACACTTATGCGAATTTTGCATCTAGCCGTTGAAAATTTTGCCGGGATTCCTATGCGTTTGGTGCAGGAAGAACGCCGACGTGGACATGAGAGCCGCCTTATTACGTTACTTTCACCGATGCAAAAATACGAAGAAGATATTGCTTTACGACTGCCCGCGCTCAATCTTCCGCAGATGAAGCAAATACGCCGTTTGGTACGTGGCTCGGCAACCGCACAATTACTCAACAAGCGGCACACAGGAGCGGCAAAACTATGGAAACCGGCGAATATCTTCGATGCTGTATTATTCCGCTTACGGGATGCTGTTTGGTTGCCTAAGGTGCGGCGTGTGCTGGATGATTTGGGCGGTTTAGAGAGTTTCGATGTCATTATTGCTGACGGTGGGCATGATTTTACGCGCTTTCCACGCCTTTTAGCCGAAACGAACCTTCCAATTATCACCATGTACTACGGCTCAGATATGCGTACACGCGGCTTTATTCGGGGTGTACAAGAAAAAGCACGCCATACGTTTACCTTTGAATACGACCATACCTTACTTTTCTCCGACGCAGAATTTTTACTCTATCCTTACAACGCACCTGAGTACGCGCCCTCCGTGCAGTATCGCCCTCCGGCAATGAAGGAAGCTATTCGTATCGGACACGCTCCTACAAACCGCGCCGGTAAAGGCACGGCGGAAATTCTAGCAGCATTGGAACGGCTTGAAGAGGAGTTTCCCTTGGAGATCGTGTTGATTGAAGGTTTGCCGCACCATGAAGCACTGCGCCTGAAGGCGACGTGTCATTGTTTTATTGACCAAATCGGCGAACTTGGTTATGGGGTAAATTCTTTGGAAAGTTTAGCAATGGGCATACCAACGGCAGTAGAACTTATGCCGGATTTTGAGCAATTGTTGGAACGGTATTGCGGGGAAAAACATCCTTTTTATCAGTGCCGCAAAGCGTACCTTGACGAGGATTTACGAGCTATGCTTAAAGACATTTCCTCGTGGCAATTGCGAGGAAAAGAAGGTCAAAGATGGGCGGAGAAGCACCATTCTGTGAGGTCTGTGGCGGATGTATATTTGCAGAAGGTGATGAATTGTGTACAACTATGAAATTGAGGAATTGGGCTACTACGGTTAATGAACGACGATAGTTTTCGGCACAAATTCTTGGGAATAATGGGGTACGAAGTCTTCAGACAGCACCAATGCTTGTTCGGAGAATCGCCGGAATGCCGCTTTAGCAATCATCGCCGGAGTACAACGGAACAGTTCGGGAAGCGTTGGAAATTTCGGGGAGTGAGCAAATGCTGTTCCTGCATAGAGCGTATTTGCTTGTATATCAACACTTCCCTCCTCAACCAACTGTACAGGACCTTCGGAATTTACCTCCAAAGAGTCATTTGCTGAGCCATTCACCATAAAATACTGAAGATAGACCAAATTTTTATGCGAAGGAATCCCAACGCAGATTCGGTTTTTCCCCAGTATTCGTGCACTTGGAAGAGCAGAAAGAGCATATGCTTCGGGTGTAGGAATAGGAAGCAGTTGAGGGGAATTATCAAAACACAAGGCTTTAGCAAACGCCGCACCAATACGAAGCCCTGTGAATGAACCTGGTCCGGCGGAAACAGCAACCGCCGCGATAGCGTCAAATGTCACTGCCGTCATTGTCATCAGTGATTGAACGGCTTCAGCAAGGAGTCTGTCATGAAGAAATGGCTCTGAAAATGATATATCGGCAAGAAGTGTGTGGGAAGCGGCATCCGCAAGAGCCACACCACATAGAGAACCGGAAGTCTCTATGCACAGGAGAACGGAGGAAGAGCGTTGGTGCTGCACGGTCAAACAGATTTATTCGGTGAAGATTCACTCGGTGATGATTTCAAAGTCCGAAAGCTGTTCGTCAATCACGACGTGCGGCGTACCAAACTCCGTTGGAAAAATGTGGAGGTCAAGCGTATTGGGGTCTTGACCTTTGAGTTGCGTTTCTTCAATACGCACCTGCGTCAGCCATTGGAAGAGTGTCGGCGAAAGATAGAGTTTGTCGGGACAAGCGCCATTATTCTTGTCCATGAACTTATGAATACTACCGTAAATCTCTTCGGTTGCATCGAAGTATTCCATTGTCTAAACCTCCTAAAATAACGATGAACTCAAAACAAAATGATGTGTCTAGGTGTCAATCCTTGCAATGTAAATCTACCCATTTGATGAATATACGATTTACTCGGCTTAATAGTTTCTCGCATTGTGAAGAAGTTTACTTCTTTTTATGAAGAAACAAATTTTGTGCCGATACGTTACGTTTTCCAAATACGCATTTTCGAGGCATTTCTGCAAGTACAGGCATGAGGTAATTTTTGAGTAGCAGGAGAAGTATTGATGCGGTAAAGAGTTATTAAAGAAAATATTTTTTGTGCGCGGAGAACTTTTAAGCACTTGTTGAGTGTTTTCTGAAATGGAGAACCCTTTTTCTTGAGAAAGTTTCGTACAAAATTCAGAAGAAAAATGTATCTTCGCTTCTTGCAATATTCTCAATGATATTCCCAATTCTGAACACAACATCTCTCTTTATCGTTTTTTTCGGAGAACATTATGTCTATGTACACCGCACCACATCTAATTTTACCGAAAATCCCCAACCTTCATCAAATTGACGTTTATACTGCCAATGGTGGCTATGAGCAAATCCGCAAAGCACTTAAACTCTCACAGGATGATGTTATCAACGAAGTAAAAAAATCTGGGTTGCGCGGGCGTGGTGGTGCAGGTTTTGCAACAGGCTTAAAATGGAGTTTCATGCCCAAAGGCGATATGGTCAAATATCTTGCCGTCAATGGTGATGAATCCGAACCAGCATCATTCAAAGACCGCCAAATTTTCGAGCATAACCCTCACCAACTTATCGAAGGAATTTTGATTGGCGGTTATGCAATGGGCATTACAGCTGCATATATCTACATTCGCGGTGAATACCACAAGTGGATTCGCCTCATGGAAAAAGCCCTAGAAGACGCTTATGCAAAGGGTTTAGTCGGTGAGAAAATGAAACAGACCTTTGGGACTGATTTCAAGATGGATATTTATGTTCATAAAGGAGCAGGTGCATATATTTGCGGCGAAGAAACGGCACTCATGAGTTCGCTCGAAGGTGACCGCGCTTACCCCAGAGTCAAACCGCCCTTTCCTGCACAAAAAGGCTTGTGGGGAAAACCGACAACAGTAAACAACGTGGAAACAATGGCACACGCTCCGGCTATTTTTGCCCTTGGTGCTGAGGAATACGCAAAAATAGGCGCTCCCGGACACACCGGAACAATTCTCTACGGTCTTAGCGGACACGTCAATAAACCGGGCGTGTACGAAGCAGAATCAGGAACGCTTCTCACGGATTTGATTTTCAGCGACAAATATGCTGGTGGTGTTCTGGGTGGCAAGAAGGTCAAAGCGGTGATTCCGGGCGGCTCTTCGATGCCTGTTTTGCGCGGTGATGAAATTGAAGGCGTAAAAATGGAAGAAGAATTTTTGAAGAAAATCGGTACACACATTGGTACAGGTGGCGTTGTGGTCATGGATGAAGATACCGATATTGTCAAAGTAACGCTTCGCATTGCGCATTTTTATCACCATGAGTCTTGCGGTCAGTGTACACCATGCCGCGAGGGTTGCGGCTGGATGGAAAAAATGCTCAAACGCATTTCCAAAGGCGAAGCCACATCGCAAGATTTAGACACACTACTGAGCGTCGCATCGAATATTGAGGGCAATACAATTTGTGCGCTTGGCGACGCGGCTGCTTGGCCCGTCAAAGCCTTTATCACTAAATTCCGCGATGAATTTGAAGCCCGTGTGAAGGCTTCACGCAGTTTTGTACCGCTCAATGTAGTTCATGGTGTGCGTCATCGTGCGGAAAAGTTCGAGGTTCTTGCATAAAAAACACCTCCCTTCCAACAAAAAAACCCGTAGTATGGTTTTATTTAAGCCGTACTACGGGATTCTTTTACAATACTGTCAAGCGGTTTTATGCCCTATTTTTCTGGCTTTGGTAATAAACCACTTTTCGCGCCCGCATTACATCCCCCAATGGGCGATGCTCCGCCAAAGCGCACCAAGGATCAAAAATTCCTTTTTCTGTGTGCTCTTGGATTTGTTCCCTTTCGGCAGCCCATTCATCCAAACGAGGGAGCGTTAGCTTTCCAACAGTAGTATAAGGCGAGTTTTTTTCCTCCCAGTTGACCGACGCATCTTCAATTGGTGTGAGTGTTTCATTGACGAAAAATTGGAGTTGAAGTGCGTAGGAAAGTGAGGATTTTTCCAAACGAGCCAGAATATCCGCCGTCCAATTCTCGTTTGACACAGCCGGAGCGCCATTGTTTTTGTCCGGGACAAGCCGCACACGCGCAGCATATTTTCCACAAGCAATAGGAGCAGAAGAAAAGAATGTATGCGCTGCAAAGCCGTGAAAAGGCTTCTGCATAGAGGCTTGAAGGTTTTTAATTTTGGGAAATGCTTTGAATAAGCCTTCTTCACGGATAAAATGTTTCAAAAGTCCCGAAGGACCTTGCTCTGCTGCTTTGACCAATCCTGCAAATTCTTTGCTGCCTTTCATTCCAAAGACTTCACGATTGATAAGTAAAAAATCTTGTGAATCTGTTTCCCCGCCCAGAGCCGAAGCGCCGTGAATACCCAAAACCTTAAATGAAAATCCACGAATATCCGGCACTTTGTCTGGTGCAACTGCCGAACCGCCATTGGAAAGGCGTACCAGTGCTTGATATTCTCGTGCTTGAGCGAAAAGACCTGCTTGCGCATATTCCGGCAATCCTGATAAAACCTCAAGTTTCGCCGGAAGCCCCAAAATTTGCTTTCGATGTAAAGCGCGTCCGTTCCCGTATTTCGCCGATTTGCGGCGTTGCATTTCCGAAAACTGCTCTGCGTATTGTGCATAGCGTTCTTCGTCGTTGGGCGCAATAACCTCGCGCCAGTCTGTGGAAGGTTGATGAGCCATAGAACTTTCCGAATAATGAATAAAAGCCCCAATATAAAAAGGAAAAAGGACTTTAACCATAAATCTGATTAAAGCCCACTTGTACAAAAAATATCGCTGTTGAAGGCAGTGTTTAATAGCGGAAGTGCTTTATGCGTTCACCCTTTTCACCGATTTCAGTCATAGCTTCAATACCGATTTTGAGATGTAAATCCACAAAATTAGCCGTTACTTTTTTGTCTGACTCTTCAGTTTTTACGCCTTCCGGAAACATAGGCATATCAGAAACCAGTAATAATGCGCCCCGAGCAATTTCGTTTGCATGACCGACAATGAATACCGTTGCTGTTTCCATGTCAATCCCAATGGTCGAGAGCCGACGCAAACGGTCTTTGAACTCTTCATCCCACTCCCAAACACGACGATTGGTCGTATAAATAACGCCGGTACGGTATTCCTGTTCATATTGCAAAATTTTATCCGAAACAAATTTGTGTAGCTTAAATGAAGGTAATGCAGGTACTTCCGGCGGTGCGTAATCCAAACTTGTTCCTTCGCCTCGAATAGCAGCAATGGGCAAGATAAAATGACCAATTTCCGTCGAATCTTTCAAACCGCCACATTTCCCCAAAAACAACACGCCTTTGGGCTGCCGAGCAATCAACAAATCCATAATTGTTGCAGCATTTGCCGAACCAATACCAAAGTTGATAATTGAAAGCCCCGCCGAGTTTGTTGCTGCTTGCATTGGTCGCCCGATGCCTTTAACATCGCAACCAAATTGATTTGCAAAGCGAGTAACGTAATCATGAAAATTGGTCAGCAAAATATAATCTCCGTAATCATCAATGTTAGCACCAGTATAGCGCGGAAGCCAGTTTCGAGCAATATCCAATTTGGTTTTCATGGTGGGTTCCTTTAGGATAGTCGTGAAAAAATCAGTAAAAAATCTCTAGGGTGCATCTTCGGTATATCGCATTTTGTTAAGAACAATAACCAGCAGTGAGCATCAGAAAATTCGCGCAAGTTAGGTCTTTTTACGCATTTTACCAATCCTAAAAAGTTTTTCCGAACAATGAGGAAAAACGAGTGTTTCCCATAAAAAAAACTTATATTATCAGCGTTACAGTTTTGGTTTCCTCACCCTATTGATATATTGATAATGAAAGTTATACTTACCGGAGGCACCGGACTTATCGGCGATCGCGTATCGCGGTATTTAGCACAGCAAGAATATGAAATTGCTGCTTTGACGCGTCGTGCGGGACAGCAAAGCCCTCATGGGCTCAATTTACGCTTTGTTAGATGGGATGCACGAACTGAAGGTGCTTGGATGAGTGAAATCGATGGCGCGGATGCAATTGTTCATCTAGCTGGAGAAGGAATTTTTGATGCACGCTGGACAGATGATGTAAAAAAACGGATTCTTCAAAGCCGCATTGAAACAACGCGTTTACTTGTTCAAGCAATTGCAAAAGCTCGTAATCCTCCTGCCCTCTTTGTCTCCGCCTCAGCAGTCGGATATTACGGCGACAGAGGTAACGAACCGACAGACGAGACAATAAGCGCCGGCAAAGGTTTTCTTGCTGATGTTTGTGTGCAGTGGGAAGCAGAAGCCGCAAAAGCACGCCAGTACGGAGTTCGCATTGCAAACCCTCGTATTGGCATTGTTCTTGATAAAGATGGTGGTGCTTTGGGGCGCATGATTCCTGTGTTTAGGTCGTTCCTTGGAATGGCTTTAGGCTCAGGTCAGCAGTGGTTTCCTTGGATTCATGCCGACGATGTTGTACGCGGCTTGTTATATCCCTTAGAACAAGTCCGACTGGAAGGTGCATATAATCTTGCTTCTCCCAACCCTGTCCAAATGACAGAATTTTGCGCTCAATTGGCTCAATCGCTTCATCGTCCATTATGGCAATGGATGAATGTACCGGAATTTGCACTTCGTTTGGGGCTTGGAGAAGCAGCACAATCACTTACGCAAGGACAGCGCATTATTCCTCGTGTTTTGAACGATGCGGGGTTTGAATTTCACTATCCCATGCTTGCTCCGGCGCTTGAAAATATCCTCGCATCGCCCTAACAGTTTGTTTTATCCGTTGGGTATATTTCCGTTTCTTTGACTATCTCCTTTTTCTTTTCTTTCCCCAATAGTTATGGATTTCATTGAAAAAAAACTCCGCATCGAAAACACCGATACTTTGACGCTTTTTGGCTATAATGACAGCAATTTACGATTAATGGAAAATCACTTTGACGCGACAATTACCGTGCGGGGTAATGCCGTCATTGTGAAAGGCGATGCAAACGAGGTACGCACTATCGAGAAGGTCTTGAACGAACTGCAATTTATCATCCGCCGCACAGGAACGCTTACGCCGAATGATGTTTTGACGGTTATGGACTTGGTCGGTCCGAAAAATCCTTTTGGCAAAGATTCTGCGAAAGACGTGGAAGCATTGCTTAATCAAGTTCCATCTTCTCCGTCCGGCTCAATGCCAGCAGCCCGCAACAGCGATGAAAACATTATTTATCTTGCTCAGGGTGAAAGTATCAAAGCCCGTACCCCAACGCAAAAACTCTATTTTGAAAAGGTTCGCACAAATGATATTGTTTTCGGTATTGGTCCTGCCGGAACAGGTAAAACCTACCTTGCTGTGGCAATGGCACTTGCGCTTTTGCGCAATAGAGAAGTGAGCCGATTGATTTTATCACGTCCTGCCGTTGATGCCGGTGAATCTTTGGGATTTTTACCCGGTGATTACATGGAAAAGGTGGACCCGTATTTGCGTCCGCTTACCGATGCACTTGCCGAGATGGTGACGCCGGACAAACTGAAGAGCATGATGGAAAAGCGTATTGTGGAGATTACACCGCTCGCATATATGCGCGGTAGAACGTTTAATAATTCAGTAATTATTTTAGACGAGGCGCAAAACGCCACAGCAACGCAGATGAAGATGTTTTTAACACGTATGGGGCGGAACTCGAAACTCATTATCACAGGCGACATTACACAAATTGACCTCCCACGCCGCTCTGATTCGGGTTTGGTACAAATTCAAGAAGTGTTAAAAGGGATTCAAGGCATTGCGTTTGTATATTTTGACAAAGGAGATGTTGTGCGGCATCGGCTTGTTGCGGAAATTATTGATGCGTATGAACGTTATGGACAACGACAGGAAGCGCGTTTTGAGCAAAAAGGGGAACAAAAAAATGAGCAAAAACAAGCAAGTCAAGATGTATCCATACATACGGACACCATTTCTCAACTAGTAGAGCAGCAAAAACTGAGCATATCAGCGGGATAATTTTTCATGATAAGTCAAAACCCTACTTAAAGATGTAGTGATAATGATGCTTGTACAAAAATAATTGACGACAAGCATTGACAGCATCGTGCTACATTTGTGATATAGGGCTTCAGTCCAAAACAACGCCCGATTCAATTTCTCTGCTCTGTTTTTTGCAATGCCTCGAAATAACGCTGAATCAAGGCTTCATAATCTTTTGTGTAGCCTTGCTGGGCTGACCGCAGAAGTTCCTGCAAAGCACGTGTGCGCCCTTCTTGTGTACGAAGGTCGATAGCGGCAGGGCTTTGGCGAGAAAAGTTTTGTCCTGATTTTGCTTCACGTTGCTTCTCAAAATCCTGTTCGCGCGTGGAGCGGCTAGCATCCAAAAGACGTGATAAAATCTTCTCCTGACGGCGAATGGTCTCTTCGGAAATATTCCCGCTTTTCATATCGCTGACGATTTCCTGCATTTCTTTTGCGAGCTTGTCCAAATCGCCCAAAGCCCGTTTACCACCTTTTTGGTCTTTTGCCAAATCCTCCAACGATTTGCGAATAGCCTCTTGCTGGGCAGCCATACGCCCTGTTTCCTCGCCTCCCGGCTGCTGTAAACGCTGCTGACCTTGCCCTTGCTGCTGACCTTGCATCATTTGCTGCATTGCCTGATTGAGCATCTGCTGTTGTCCGGCGGCTTGTTGCAGGCGCTCCGTAAAACTCATACCGCTTCCTTGTCCCATGCCTTCGCCTTGCTCGCCTTGTTGCTGTCCGCCGGGACCGTTGCCTTGCTGCATTTGCCCCAGCATAGATTGCATTTGCGCAGCAGCTTTATTCATTGCCGACATAGCACCACCTTGCTGCTGACCTGCTTGCTGGGCATTGCGTTCTTCGAGACTTTGGGTGGCATTTTCCATTTGTTGCAGGGCATCGCCCAGTTCTTTGCCCATTTCAGGCGTTACGGCAAAGGATTTTTGTGATAATTCTGCCATACGCCCAACAACATTTCTCAAATCTTGAAGTGCATTTGCTTGGTCTTGAGCTGCCTCGCGGAATTGCGTGGAATTATAATCCATACTTTGGCTTTGCTGCTTGAGCTGTTCTTGGCGCTTTGAGAGTTCCAGCATATTCTGCGTCGCTTTTTGGAGTTGGCGAATCGCTTCTTGCTGAATGTTACGCTGCATCTCTTTTTTCAGGTTCTGCATTTGTTGAGCAAATTTCTGCAAGTTTTGCTGCGCTTTTTGTTGTTGTTGCTTGGCTTCTTGCTGTTTGCCTTGCTGCATCTGCTCTTTTGCCTCTTGCATTGCTTTTTCGGTCTGTTCCTTTTGGAGAGCTTCTTGAGCCTTTTTCATTTCTTCCATCGGCATATCACGCCCGCCTTTTTCCTGAATTTCCTTCATCAATTGCTCAAGATCGTCGGTTTCTTTGCTCAAGCTTTGCATATCTTCCTTGAGTTTTTCCTGCTTTTCTGCCAATTCATCACGCTTTTCTTTATCATTCATGTTGGCATTATCCATTTGTTTTTCCAAATCGCGCTGCTGCTCGTCCAGTTCTTTAGCACGTTTGGCAAGCTCGTCCGATTTTTGATTTGCCTGTACACGCTTCAAAATTTTCATCGTGCGCTCGATAGATTTCTTGAATTCCTCCTCATTGAACTGAAATTTCTGTAGTGCTTGCTGCATCTGCTCCGGCTGCATTTGGTCGAGAGCGCGTTGCATCTGCTGCATGGCTTTTTGTAATTCGGGTGCGTTTACTTGCTTCAACAGTTTTTGAACTTCCATGTATTGCTGAAGCGTTTCTGGCGAAATACTTTGATTTTGCTGAAGTTTTTGTGTCATATCTTCAAGCTGCTTTTGCACATTTTCGACGCGCTTTTGCATATCATCCTGCTTTTTGAGCAAGTCCTCAAGTCGTTTTTTCTCCTTCCAATCGGCTTGTGGCTTTTCCTGCTGCTTCCGAAGCTCACGGGAAATTTCCTCCATGTCACGCTTCATTGTTTCCGCGTCTTTAAGTACCTTTTGGAGATCTTTCGTCGCGATTTCCTGCGTTTTGTCTGCTTCTTTGAAAATTTCATCCAAAGACGGTAACCGAGCTGACAGCACACCTGTTCGGGCGGATTTCGGACCCGTTACAACATCATTATCAATGATTTCCAGATAAAACTCATATTTGTCCGACGGCGCAAGCCCAAGTTTGTTTAAATCCCAGATATACGGCACTTCAAGCGATTTTTCCGCGCCAGGAGTAAAGCCAATCGGGATTTGCGTAAATTTTTCCTGCGGCGGTGAATAGCGAGATTCCGTGCGACGATAATGCAATTTCAAACCAGAAAAGCCATAATCATCGGCAATGGCTACTTTGATAGGCAGCAAACCACTTTCGGTCAATTCTGCATCAGTAGTGGGTTGTAAAAACGTGATCGAAGGCGGTGCATCGCGTAGTGCAAGCACGGAATAGCGAATCGGATCGGCATTCTCTTCGCCATTTTCATCGATAATACGAATAAAGTATTCGCCTGAAAAACCAACCGAAAAAGCACCGAAAGCCTTGCGTTCACTTGTTTGCATCGGTATTCGCACGGTATCACGTTTTGTAGAATCACCATTGAAAGTATTTTTCAGCAACACAATTTCTGCGGATTTCAGTGTTTTGTTGGAAAGTGCCGTCAATTCTACACGCGAACCGGCGAGCGACATCACGGAAGCCGTATTTTCATCAAGGCTGCGGGGCGGAGTTTTGGTGTATGCAGGCGGTGTAACGCTACCCGAAAGTCCACGAATATCCGGGCGATCGAAGACAGTAATCAAACCGCGCTCAGTGCGCACAACATCCAAATACCAAGGCACCTCTGCATACATTTCCACACTGCGTTTGACTGCCGGAAGATTAAACCGAAATACGCCAACAGAATCAGGACGAAGCGTGAACGAATCAAATGCTTCATCCCCTGATACACCATCAACTTTTTCACGCAATCGCAAGGTAATTTCCACCGGAGGCACATATTTGCTTATTTCAGGGTTTTGTATAGTGCGGACATGAATTTCTACATTTGCCCCGCGCAAAACCTTTTGTTCAATCGGCTCTAGAACGAGCAAAAATGGGGCAGGAGGGATGAATGACTGGCGAAAATGGATTAAACGATTTAACGCTGACCCCATTGCACCTGAAAATATCGCAAATACTAAACCCGCAACGATTGCCGTACTAAAAAAGAGCATCAGTGCGGTTTTGCGGGGTTTCTTGTCTAAAATTGCTTCAAAGTCGAGTGTTTCTGCGCGTAAGCCGATAGCACCAAAATTCGCTAACGCCAGTTCGTTGGAAAAATTGCTTTGAGTGAGACTGGAACGGTAAAGTTGGAGAGCATTCAGGAGCTTATCTTGTACTTCATCATAAAAGTGCCCAACGCGGAGCGCCATTGTGTCGTCGCTGTCTTTGGGTTGAATTCCCATAAGCCGCAGGATTGCCTTACCAGCAAAAAGACCCAAAGCGCTCAATGTTCCGACAAACCACATTGTAGCCATTATCGTACGCGATGCTGTACCGGAATAAGCAAGCGCCTCAATAATGGTCAACACAAGCAATAACGCTATTGAAACCGCTCCTGCAATGAGTAATCCCGAAGAAAGGGAAAGCCACAATTCTTTGGAACGAACAGCCTGTAAGCGAGTAATAATGCGATTGTAAAGGGATTGATAATCGTTCATGGTTGTCGGAAGGAAAAACGAAGTTGAGAGTTTTTGTAAACTACATAAATTCTCTGTTTTGGACAATGCTTCTAGGTGTATTGATAAGAATTTAACAGAGTTTAACCAAGATACAGACTCTTCGCAATTGGGTGAATGATTGCAGTAGGAAAATCGCAAACTTTAACTATATTTGCCGAAGCATTTTGGGTACAGTAATTCTTTGCGCTTCATAGAGGGCAAACCAACGAATTCACCCTAAATCAGATGAGACAGTAAACCTTTTGGGAGGGATATTCTGTCTTATCGTTATTATGCTGTTCTTACTTCTTCCCAAACAGCTACACAATTGATTTGAGTATATCACAATTTCATGTTTCACACCAATTGTTCAATGAGGATTCTATGAACATGTTTTCTGTCCGTCAAGTTGCGGTCGTCGCACTTGCAGCACTGATTTTTTTCGCATCCGGTGCAGCGTTACGCGCTCAGGTGACAACCCAAGTGTACGTGCCACCTTCAGCACTTGTTTTCCACAATTTGGACAGTTTGTCCAAGGCGCAGGTTAATTGGAAAACACTACCGACATTTAACAAAAAAAGTAACTATGCTAATAAATATACCATTGCGCTTAATCTCGGAACTCGTATTTGCGATGCTTTCGTTGCCATTCAAGGTAAAGACCAAAATAAATTCGCCGATATGGCAACAACAGTTGCTGGTTTAAGCGGCAAGTTGAACGCAAATATTGAGCAATCTTTGAATGATAAAATGTTTGCCCTTGTGAAACAAGGAAAATGGATGGAAGTTCGTGGTATGTTGGATGAACAGCAAACAACAGTCAAAGAAAAACTGAATCGCCTTGACAAAGACGCGGCAATTTTGGTAACAATTGGAGGTTGGTTAGAAGGATTAAATGTTGTAACAAAATCACTGGCGACGAACTATTCTGCTGATGCCACTTCGATTATCCGTAATCCGAAACTTGTCGAATATCTTATTGGTGAAATGAACAGCCTTAGTGCAACGGCAAAAGGCAATGATTTAGTGAAAGATATTAGCAATAAGCTTGGCGATGTCAAAACATTAGTGAACATTGAAAAAGGCAAACCTGTTCCCCAAGAGAATGTCAAAAAACTTGCAGAGATTTCAGCCGCTCTTATCAAAAGCGTAGAAGGGGCGAAATAAATCGCGCAATAATAAATAATAATGGCTAAATCCTGAATATCAAGTATTCAATGACAATATGTTTACAAGGCTTTGGAAGTTTTCTTCCGAAGCCTTGTTTATTTTTACACAAAATAGAAAAACAACTGATGATTCTTTGAATACGCCAAAGAAAAACCTTGTCACGGAACATCATTTTTCCGTAATTTTCCGTTTTAGTGAAGTGTTTGTGTGTTTACAATTTTTGCCTGACTTTTCTTATCTTTCTCCATCTTATGACGAACTATCGTATTCTTGCCCGTGAAGTAGCTATTCTGCTTGGCGCTTCTATTCTTTTAGCATTAAGCTACAATGCATTTTCACCCAAACCGTTAGACCTTATTCGCACTGAAACAACAAGCATGGCATCTGATTCACTAATTATGGCACTTGTAACGACAACCAATTCACAAAAAGGTTCGTCCTTACAAGATAGCACAGCAGTACCCCCTCTCAATAATAACGTTTCTCAATCATTGTCACAAAAAGCAGCCACACCGGCGATACAAAAAAACAATACACCAGTATCATTCTCTGAGCCATCACAACAACCATTATCAGGCTCAACATCTACACCTCTGAAATCTGAATCGGCAAAAACTACCGATGCTGCAAAGTCAAATTCATCCTCACAAACTATCCCTCAAGCAGCTGAAACATCAAAGACCGAATCAACAAAGCCAATAAAGGCACTAGAGATTCGTACTGACCAAGTAGAAAAATTGCTTGCAAATCCTGATGTATTATTTATCGATGCACGTCCGTCACATGAATATCAACTCGGACACATTGGTAATGCTATCAACATTTTTACACCAGAATTTGAGCAAAATATCCCACGCATAATCGGTTTACCACGCGAAAAGCCGATTGTTGCGTACTGCGGAGGTGGTGCATGCGAACTTAGTCACGAACTTGCAGAAAATCTCATCAAAATGGGCTTCCAACGTGTTTTTGTCTATGTTGGCGGCTGGAACGAATGGAAACAACGGAAATAATGCTTCAACATTTTATCACCTCACTTCCCCAAGCATTTATGAGTTATTTAACGCTTCAAACCGAAAAAAAACAAGGATATACCATTATCACACTGAACCGCCCCGATAAATTAAATGCCCTTAACGGACAACTTCTTGCCGACCTTCATCACGCTATGACACAGGCGCAGCAAGACGACAGCGTTTATGCAGTTATCTTAACTGGAAGCGGCACAAAAGCCTTTGCTGCCGGAGCGGACATTGCAGAACTTCAGCCATTGGATGCCGTCACTGGTTTACCTTTTTCCGAGCGTGGTCAGGCAGTAGCAAATTTGATAGAACATCTTGGGAAGCCTGTCATTGCTGCGGTCAATGGCTTTGCTCTCGGAGGTGGCTGCGAAATGGCGCTTGCCTGCCATATGCGTTTTGCCTCAGAAAATGCACAATTGGGCTTGCCGGAAGTGTCTCTGGGAACACTTCCCGGTTATGGCGGTACGCAACGCATGACACGACTTGTAGGACGCGCAAAAGCTGCAGAATTAATTCTTTCCGGCGACCGCATCACGGCTCAGGAAGCATTGCGTATCGGGTTAGTCAATGAGGTTGTACCACAAACAGAGTTACTCGCTCGTGCTGAGAAATTTGTCCAAACAATGCTGACACGAAGCCAAAGCGCCATTCAATCAGCATTATCAGCTATTTTAGCAGCCGATGAACTCGGACACGTTGAGGGTATGCGCTATGAAGCAGAGCGCTTTGCTGAACTGTGCAACACATCTGATTTTAGAGAAGGTACAGGCGCATTTCTTGAAAAGCGCTCCGCAACGTTTCAGCACCAAACGGCATAATTGCGTTTTTGATTTTTTTCGCAATCTTTTCTTTTACTATGAACGACGAAATACAAACAAATTCCGGTGCGACAGCGCATCACATCGAAACCCGGAAAACAGCACGGTATTTTTCGCTGGGAACACTTTCAGCGCAAACCCGCGAAATTTGGTTTGTTGTGCATGGATATGGACAATTAGCTGAGTACTTTATTCGGCATTTTCGTAGTTTAGATGATGGAACGCGCTACTTTATTGCACCAGAAGGATTATCACGTTTTTATGTCAAAGAATGGACGCGTGTTGGAGCAACGTGGACAACAAAAGAAGACCGCGACACAGAGGTTTCGGATTATATAGCCTACCTTCAAACACTGGAAGCAGAAGTTTGGGCACAATTCGAGCAAAGTGGTGGAATACGTGGTAATGTTAAAGTTTGGACTCTCGGCTTTTCGCAAGGTGTAACAACCCTCTGCCGATGGATTGTTCGTGGTGGTTTGCGTCCCGACAGGCTTATTTGCTGGGCAGGAGATTTTCCGGCAGAGATTGATATTGCCGGCAACAAAGAGCTTTTTGAAAACATGAAAACTACCTTTGTTATCGGATCAGATGACGAATTTATTACTCCTGAACGCATCACGCATCACAAAGAATCCGTTGCCAAGGCAGGATTAAACATAGGGTTTGTAGGATTTGATGGAACACACGTCATGGACGTAAGCGTTCTCAAGGAAGTTGTACAGCAGCTTTCACCAATTTAATATCGGAACATTCATTTGTCTGCAGAATGAGTAAAAAATTTCCAACGTAGAGCCTTGATTCAAAAAAAACGCTGCTTCTCAGATAAAGAAGCAGCGTTTTTTGTCTATCCTATTTGGTGCCTATTAAGAAATAAGCTCCATTGATTCTTTCAGGTATGGGTCATTAACAGCAACGATGGAACGTGTTGCAAATTGACGTGCTGCCATAAAGAAGAACAAACCCGCAAAGAAAAGCCAGCTTGCTACATCTTGCCAGCCCAAATGTAAGGTCGGGCTGAAATTCGGCAGGATAATGAAGGAAAGGTCAATAAAGTGCATGAACAAAATCCAGCAGCCAACGCCAACGAGGACAGAAGGATTGCGTTTATTGTTCTGTGTCAGCAAGGTTACAAAAGGAACGATAAAATGCCCAAACACCAAGCCATAGCCCAAAAACTGCCAGTTTCCGTGCGCACGAGTAATGAAGAAAAGAGTTTCCTCCGGTAAATTACCGTACCAAATAAGGAAGTATTGAGAGAAGGTGATATACGTCCAAAACACGGTAAAAGCAAACATAAATTTGCCAATATCGTGATAATGCTCATCAGTAATACCTTTCAGCAACCCCTGTCGTCTGAAAGTAACAATGAAAATAGCAATCAAAGAAAGTGTTGAAACAAAATTACCAGCAAAGAAATACACACCGAACATCGTACTAAACCAATGCGGGTCAAGCGACATAACCATATCGAAGCCAGCAAAGGTAAGCGACATAGCAAAAAGGAGGACAAACGGAGCAGAACGTTTCATGTTCGTGCGTGTCGGAGTGTAATCGGTGTTACTTTCGTCCTGTTTGAAGGAATTACCAATGATGAGGCGGTATGTAGCAAACCAAATCAATGCATAAAGTGCCAAACGAATCGTAAAGAAGGTCGGGTTTAAATAACCGCGTTTGGTTGCCAATACTTCGTCAAAGTGCGGTCCCGGTTCGTAGATATGCGGATCAGCCCAATGATAAAGTTTGTGTGTTACCCATACATCAGCAATAATCGGAATCATACCGATAAGCACTATCGGCAAAAATCCGGCAAAAATTTCGGGAATACGGCGTACCAATGCGCTCCAACCAGCATTCACCAAGAATTGCAGCGTTGCAAAGAACATCGAAACAATCGTAATACCCGTGAAATAGATATACCCAACAAGGTATGCTTGCAAGAATCGCCCTGAATCAAGAACTGCTGCACCGACCATGCCCAAAGCGCCTACGCCTAAAGCAATCATCGAGTACGTCCGCAGTTTCTGCACAAAGCTCGAATCAGCAATAATCACAGTATTCATAGAACATTTGTTGTTTAGAGTTTACGGATTCAAGCCTGTTTATTGAGCAGATGCAGCTTTTGCTGTACCGGCTTGAGCAGTTGATTGATTATTTTTTTCTGTTGTCGAAGCGGAAGACATTTTCGGGTGTGTACCGCCGTTTTGCAAGACACGGATATAATGTACCACGCACCAACGGTCAAGTTCCGAAAGTTTGTCAGCGTACGAAGACATGATATTTTGTCCGGCGCTAATGACATGGAAAATTTTTCCGTCGGTATAAGCAACTGCTTCTGGGCGCACAAGACTAGGCGGATTAGCAAAGCCCTTTTGTACGACCAAACCATTGCCTTTACCATCATAATTGTGACAAGGTGTACACATCGTCTCGAAGCGATTTTTGCCACGAGCAAGAACTTCTGCAGTTACAGGAACGGTGTTGATATTCTTCGTATCAGCTTCTTCCATTGCAACATTATATTTTGTGCCATTGCGCGGGACAGTATATTCAATAGGGTCGCGCGTTGCTTTGCCGTCGGCAAAGAATGATGAAGGCGCTTGGCCTTTTACCTTTGGCTGATTATCCATGTCGTCAATGATTTGGAGTGGCGGTGTATCCGATGTCCAAAGGATATTGCCGGAGAGTAATCCCACCCAAAACAGGGTAAAGAGAACCAAACCCACGACCGACCAAAAGCCAAATTTGCGTTTGTTTGTAGCCATGATTTTGTACGGTTTATTTGAGGGTGAAAGATTAGTCTTGTTCAATAGTTTCGTGGACAACACGCACATTGTCAGCACCGAGTTTTGTGAGCAGTGCTTGTGCGGTTTCTACTGTAAATCGTGGATCATCTGCTTCCAAGACGACACAAAAATTATCATCCGTTGCAGCTTGAAAACCTGCATCATACTGATATTTGGAGTGCCAGTTGGGAAGGCGGTTCAAATAACCAAACATCGTGAAAAACACGGTCAAACCGGTACATAAAACTGTTAATTCAAAAAACACCGGCACACCGAATTGTGGGGCAAAAAGCGGTTTACCGCCAATATTGAGTTTGTATTCAACTGCACCCGACCAAAATTGTAGTGCGAATGCACTAGCAAGCCCAAAAAGCGCTCCCGCCAAAGCAAACTTTGGAAGCTTGGTTTTCGGCATACCCATCGCTTTTTCCAAGCCGTGTACAGGATATGGAGTATGAATATCAAACTTTGTGTAGCCAGCAGCATGAATGCCTTTTGCTGCTGCAGTTACTTTATTAGGGTTTTTGTAATCGCCCATGACGGCGATAACATTTCCTTTTTCAACTGTACTCATAGTTTTCAAGAAATAGATGTTTCGTCTTTCATGGATGAATTAGTGTTTTGCTTGAGCATCATTGCTCTCAGCATAATGACCACCGGCATTGTAATAATCACCATGTTCTCCATGATCTTCATGGTGGTGATGACTCGGCTGTGCACCCGGCATAATGGATTTCACCTCACCAATGGCGATAATTGGCAAATACTTTGCAAACAGCAGGAAGAATACCATAAACAAACCGAATGTACCGATGAAAATGGTAATTTCAACCCACGTCGGCGTGTAGTAATGCCAGCTAGAAGGTAAATAGCCGTGATGGAGCGATGTTGAAATAATCGTAAAACGCTCGAACCACATACCGATATTGACAAAGATAGAAAGTACAAAGGTAAACCATACGTTGCGACGCAATTTCGCGCTCCAGAAAAACTGTGGAGAAATCACGTTACAAGTCACCATTGCCCAGTATGACCAAGCATAATCGCCGAATGCACGATTAAAAAACACAAATCGCTCATATGGATTACCGCTATAGTAAGCAATGAACATTTCCATTGCATACGCATAACCGACAATCATACCTGTCGCCAAGATGATTTTGTTCATGTTGTCAATGTGCTTCAGCGTGATGTAATCATGCAAGTCGAGGATTTCCCGTGCAACAAGCATGAGCGTCAGTACCATCGCAAAGCCGGAAAAAATAGCCCCAGCAACGAAATATGGGGGGAAGATCGTCGTGTGCCAACCGGGAAGAATCGAAACCGCAAAGTCAAAGGATACGATAGAGTGTACTGAAAGTACGAGCGGTGTCGAAAGACCAGCAAAAATCATGTACGCAAATTCGTAGTGATGCCAGTTGCGGGTAGAACCAGTCCACCCCAAACTGAAAATCGTATAACCTGCTTTTGCAAGTTTGGTCTTTGCACGGTTGCGAAGCGTTGCCAAATCGGGAACAAGTCCGGTAAACCAAAAAAGAAGCGAAATTGTGAAATACGTACTCACCGCAAAAACGTCCCATTCAAGAGGTGAGCGGAAGTTTACCCACATTTTCATTTGATTAGGATACGGCAGAAGCCAGTAATCAAGCCAAGGACGACCTGTGTGCGTAAGTACGAACACAGCCGCATTGATAACGGCAAAGATTGTCATTGCTTCGGCAGAGCGATTAATCGCCGTGCGCCATTTTTGGCGGAACAGAAACAATACTGCCGAAATGAGCGTACCGGCATGACCGATACCAACCCAAAATACGAAGTTTGTAATGTCCCATCCCCAACCGATTGTATTATTTAACCCCCAAACACCAATACCCACTGCAATCGTGTATGTCAGGGCACCGATTCCTGCACCAGCAACCAGCATTGAAGCCAGCAGCGCAGCCCAGAACTTCGGTGTAGCCTTCTGTTCAGCAACACCACAGATGTCTTCAGTAATTTGGTGTATGGTTTTATTTCCCAGCACGAGAGGTTCACGAATGGGCTTTGCAGAAGGGCTATCCAAATAGCTACCCACCCCGTTTGAGTATCCTGCTGTGGCTGTCGCAACGTGTTCTTTTGCTTCCATAGCCATACCTTTTGAAAAAAATTTGATAAGTATTTAGTTCGTATATTTTCGGTAGTTACCCGTGCTTTTCTGCACCGTGCTCTTTACCATGTTCGGTACCATGCGCTTTTGCTGCTTGATTCCGTACTTTGGCAAGATAGGTAATCTGTGGACGGGCATTAAGTTCTTCGAGAACCAAGAATCCACGCTCGCTTGTGCGGGTTTTCGAGACAACGCTTTCAGGGTTGTTGGTATTGCCGAATGTGATAGCTGCAGCCGGACAAGCCTGTTGGCAAGCTGTTTGGAAAGCACCATCTTTGATATAGAGCTCGCCTGCATCTTTTGCCTTCTGACGAGCCTCTGCAATACGCTGCGTACAGAAAGAACATTTCTCCATGACACCGCGCATACGAACAGTAACGTCAGGATTATGAACAAATTCCATTGGTGTGCGTTTGCCTTTGTGCCAGTTGAGCCAGTTGAAACGACGCACTTTGTACGGACAGTTGTTTGCACAATACTTTGTACCGACGCAACGGTTGTACGTCATTTCGTTTAATCCTTCGGGGCTATGTGTTGTAGCTGCAACAGGACAAACGTTTTCGCACGGTGCGTTTTCGCAATGCTGGCAAAGCATTGGCTGGAAGGTAACGTTCGGGTTTTCAAGATTGGAATGGTCATAGTAACGGTCAATGCGAATCCAGTGCATTTCCCGCGCATTCAAAACGTGCTCTTTTCCTACAACCGGAGTATTGTTTTCCGCTTGGCAAGCCGTAATACATGCACCGCAACCTACACAAGCAGACATATCAATTGTCATACCCCAACGATGACCTTTGTAGGCAAAACTTGGTATAATGCTTTGCGGAAGTTCTTCGTTCTTATGCGACTTTTTACCCGGCACATGTTCTTTATGGAACAGATGCTCATCTTTCGCTGCAATTTGTCCTGCTGTTGTTTCCAATGCAAGCTTACGTCCGATAAGGTCAGTATGTTTTTGTGTCGTAGCGACATGGTATGTTCTCTCTGTTACTTCTATTGTCACAGGAACATATCCAAATGATTGCTCACCCGACATAATTGCATAGGCATTACCGCCAACATTATTTGCCACCTCACCAAGTTTTTGACGACCGAAGCCCGTTGTCGTTGCAATAACACCGTCTTGCATACCGGGCTGTACCCAAAGTGGCAACTCGACAACACCGTTGGCGCTTTTTAGTCGCACAAGCACTGTATCTTCGTATGGCGGTGCTTCACCAGCGATTTCTTTCGCTTTTTTCTCGCCGAGAAGTTTGACCGCTGTGTTCATACTCATCAGCGCAACGTTGTCCCATGTCATTTTCGTCACAGGATCGGGCAACTCCATAAACCAACTTGTGTTGGAAAGTGAGCCGTCGTATTGCGCGTAAGAAGGAGTAACCAAAGCAACTAAATCGCCTTTAGCAACTTTTGCCTGTGCAACAAGAGCATTTGCAGCACCTGCATTAACGCTGACGGTTGCACTAGCATTGAGACTGGCTGCCACAGCTCCATCGCGGAGAACTGTCGCCCAAAAAGCATCAAAAGTAGCAGGTTTTTCACCTGATGTAGCAGAGTAAACATTTGTCCAGCGATTGCGCACGTACTCTACATACGCAACCTTTTCACCCAAACTAGCAAAGGTATCTGCTTTTACAACTTTAGTGAGTTGCATGAGCAGATCAGCCAACGAAGCACTGTTCGGGTTAAGCGGTGCAACGAGCGGTTGCTGTACCGAAAGCGAACCGTCGAATGCCTGAGCGTCGCCCCATGATTCGAGGTAGTGCGCCGCAGGAACATACGCAGAGCACATTTGCACCGTTTCATCCTCATACATGGAGAATGCAAAGCGATGCTCTACTTTTTTGAGAAGTTCTTGGAGTTCAGCATCAGCCGAGTATGCGGGATTCACACCTGCAAACAAGACAGCGCCTACTTTACCTGATTTCAATTCTTCACGAAGAGCAGCAAACGCTGCTTTTTTGCTGTTGCTGTAAGGAAATTGGTGAGCAGTATTGATAGCTTTGTCTGTGCCAAAAGCACCAACGGCAGCGTTAATGGCGATACCCAAAGCATGTGCGCCTGCGGGCAGGTGATCTCCGACAGCAACAACAGCTTTGCCTGATGCAGCTTTGAGTTCTTCGGCAACTTTTTTCGCTTCCTCTTTTTGCTCGGCTGTGAGCGTAGAATCATCGCCCGAAACACTTGCACCAACGCCTTTTGCAACCGCCGCCAAAAAGGCAATAAGTTGGTCGGGAGATGCTTTAATACGTTTGTCCGCGTTCATACCTGTCAGCGACATCATACCTTCGACAACAACAAGTTTGCTCATCTTCGGATTGCTGTATGACGGCTTGCGGCTTTTCGCAAATTGGCGAATGTTATAGACCGAATTTTTATCTGTGCCAAGGAAGTCGGCATCAACGCTCAGAATAACGTCTGCTTTACTATAATCAATGGCAAATTCAGCATCAATTCCAAGTACTTGCTTGTTTGCTTCAGCAGTATTGCCGCCATTGAGGGCAGGTACAACTACGAATTTTACGCTGGGGATTGCTGCTTCAATTTCTTTTGTAAGCGCATCAAAACTTGGTGAAGCATGCTCACCAATCAAGATACGTGAAACTTTCCCAGCTCCATCAGCATTCTTCATACCTTCAGCCATTGCCCCCAAAGCGGTAGCAATAGAAACGAAGCCCGGAGCCGCTTTCTTCACGGTACTGGGTGTAAAGCCGCCTTTATTAACAAAGGGGTTTTTCATACGGTCAGGGTCATAGAGCGCAAGAAGCGAGCCTTGAATCCATGCTGAGGACGAACCCATCGAAGCAATGTGTTTCTCATTACCTTCGAGTTTCACCGGTCTGCCATCGCGGGTTTTTGCTACTAGTCCAATAGCAGCATTACCATGCGAAAAGACGGTTGTATAATACGTCGGCAAGCCTGGTGTGAGGTATTCACTTGCTTTGACGACAGGAACAATCTTAGTGTCGGGGCGGCGGCAAGCTGTCGCTGCAAACGCCATAGACGCAGAAAGGATGCCGATAAAACTGCGGCGATTTATCCCGCTTGTATTCTCCATGATGTTGTCTGCGCTCCCGTCGGCAAACTCTGCCGTCGCGGGCGAAGAGTACTCTTCGGAGAGCGACGATTTTGCAGACAGCTCATCGAGACTTTTCCAGTATTTACGCTCCATAGTTTCTTCGTGATAAAGTTTTAAGGAATATCTATTTCAACGAGTAATAATAGGCTTCGGGAAGTAAGATTATAACATTGATTCTTTCTCGCTTGCGCTAGCTTTTGCCCTATTTATTTTAATAATGGCAAGCACCGCAGTTTTCTGGTCCAAGAGCCAATTTTTTCGGCATGACAAGACCCGCAACGCTGGCTTTGCCTACTTCGTGTTCGTACACGCCTGCACCTTCTATTGCGCAATCTTTCATCGGAACCCACTTACCTTCACCACGTGAAGGTGCTTCATTTTTAATTTTCTTTGCTGTTTCTTCATAAGAATCAAGACCTGTGAAGATACCGGAAATTTCACGTGCTGGTACAACGTTTGCTTGTGGATTGCGGTGGCAATCTAAGCACCATCCCATTGAAAGAGGCTTCATCTGCGTAACCACACCCATTTTTTCCACTTCACCATGGCAGGAAGCACAATCTACACGAGCGCGAATGTGGCGAGCATGGCTGAAATTCACATAGTCAGGAAGTTTGTGGACCTTACGCCATTCCAACGGCTTGCCCGTCTCCCAACTTTCTTTGATTTTAGCGATTTTCGGACTTTCTGCTTTGACTGCAACGTGGCAGTTCATACAAGTGCTTGTTGCCGGAACGGTTGAGTGTTTAGATTTTTCAACCGAAGTATGACAGTACATACACTTGATTTGCAGTTCGCCCGCGTGGAGTTTGTGCGAAAACGGAATCGGCTGTTCTGGTCGGTAGCCGACATCGGTAACAGCATTGTCAAAGCCAAAATAGCTCACAATGCCGATAAAACCGAGAAGTGCAAGACCAGCCAGAATAGTCGTCTTGGTTCGTTGGTTTGTCTTTGCGGTAAACATAGCAAACAAAAAAATGTGAAATGTTTAGTTGTATTGAAAATTCGGGAACATCACATCACTTCGCTTTAGACACCGGCGGTAGGCTCGCCAGCTTCGCGATACAGATGTGTTTTATCATTTGCATCCATTTGGCGCTTAACTTTAATCACTAGCGTGACAATAATCACCACCGGAAGCAAAATCATAAAGTAAATGGTGTATCCATATGCTGCACCAATGCCGCCTTGAGTACTATTCAAATCGAAATTATCTTTGCAATTCGGACAGGCAACAGATAGGCTTTGCGTAAAAGCCATTCCGAGCAATGTAACAAATGCGATACGCCAAAAGTATTGACGAAGCGTGTTCATAGCAACAAGGAAAAAGCGTGATGAAACATTATAATGTTGGACCACCCAAAACTGTCAGCGCAAACACAAGAACGCAGAACAAGAAGAGCGGTATATAAATAAATACACGCAAATAAGGATTATCAAACTTGATGTGCATAAAGACATACACAACCATCCATGCTTTAGCAATGGCAATAATTAAGCCGATTGTTACGTGTAGCACCGTAGATAAACCGCCCCAACTTTCGGGGAAATGTAAAAATTTTGCGGCAACAACGGTTAAAAGTGTAAACACCATTAGTGCAGAAAACACTTTGATATAGCTTTTTTGCATATCTGCAGCTGTCATTCCTGCGCCCATAACTCACCTCAGAGAAAATTTTTTGTGGATAAAAATTCGTAATTGATTAGAAAATGAGATAGAGAACGGGAAAAAGGAAAATCCATACCAAATCCACGAAGTGCCAATACAAACCGAGAATCTCTACGCGCTCCCAATCATGGTAGCCACGCTTGGTAAAAGATTTTGCCAGCATCCAGCCAATCGGAATCATACCGCCAATAACGTGTAATGCGTGAAATCCGGTCATAGTAAAATACAGGCCGAAAAACGAGCTGGTACCAGGGTAAATTCCATGACTAAACTTTGCAGTGTATTCGATATACTTAATAACTAAAAATCCGCAGGCACAGAGGAATGTAATCCCTAAATAGAGCTGAAATTTTGACTTGTTACCATGTTCTAAGGAGAGAATTGCCATAGCCATCGTAAGAGAGCTGACAATAAGATTGACTGTATTAAGCGCAGCGAGGGGCCAATTCAATTCGGAAGCGCCGTGCGCAAAAACAGAGAGATTGGAATTGCGGAGGATAATAAATGCGGTAAAGAAACCGGAGAAGAACATCACTTCAGACGCAAGGAAAATCCACATACCGAGTTTTCCATGGCGGATACCTGTTACCGGCTCATGCGCAAGAGAAAGAGCGGACGACATAGACTATTCTTTCGTAAAGATGGAACAATGTTTCATTGACAATTTTGGGAAAAAGTGGTGCGTGAAAACGAAGCCCGCACTTACACCTTATCAATAAAGATAAGAATAAATATTCCAACCAGATACAAGTACGACGACAGCAGAACTTTCCGTGCATTGACAACGCTGACGTTACGTAAAAGTTGGAGAGAAAAATACAGAAAAACAGCACACAAGACAGAAGCGCCTGCAAGATACACCATTCCTGTTTCTCGCACAAATGTTAATGAGAGCGTGAAAGGAATCAGCAATAAAATATACATTATCGTCTGACGCGCGAGACTTTTACCTGTTGTATCATGAACAGCAAGCATTTCGTACCCACCACGTTCATAATCTTGCTTATACATCCACGAAAGCGCAAGAAAATGCGGCATCTGCCAAAAAAACATCAGAGCGAAGAACATCAGCCCACCAAGACCAACTGTATTGGTTGCTGCTGTCCATCCACCCAAAGCGGGTAATGCACCGGGAAAACCACCCACTATAAGTGAAAGTGTTGTTTTACGCTTAAGAGGCGTATAGACATTGACATAAAGAACAAAGGTTAATATTGCCAGACCTACCGTCAACATATTTACAAAGGTGAGGGTTACCACTCCTGCTATACCGAGAAAAAGCCCAAAAGTCAAAGCAGCTTTTGGACTTATGGCTCCTGCGGGAATCGGACGCAACATCGTACGTTTCATCAATTTATCGAAATCCCGCTCCATAAAATTATTCAAAACGCAACTCCCGGAAGAAACAAGTGCTGTACCAACCATAGCGAGAAAAAAATTGAGAACATTGCCAATTTCTGCGAAATGTTCACTTGCGTTGGAAACACCAAGATAATATCCTGCAGCTGCACTTAAAACGACCATACGAGTAATACCGGGTTTGGTCATTTCATAATACGCAGCGAGAGTATTTAATGCGCTAATCTTCGATACTTGCTTATTTTGAGCAGTATCGGATGCTAACGCTAAATCTGTTTGAAGTGTTTCCATGTACTGTTTAGAATGCGGTATTTTTCAGAATTGTAAAGAAAAAAGCGTTTAGTTTATAAACTAGACATAAAACTCCCAAGCGGGGAGTAACAAAACTCATACCCGCTTGGGATTTCCATAAGTCATCTAGTGCTTTTCAGCAGAAACAGTTTCTTCTTTTTCAACGTGTGCCGGTCGAATCCATTGAGGCAAGTAATCGCGCTTTGATTCTGGCGAAGCAAACTCATACGGACCGCGGTAAACGGTAATATCACGATCAAAATTACCATGCCCAGGATGAGCAGGTGCAGCCCATTCCAAAGTATTTGCACGCCAAGGGTTACGCGGTGCTGGGCGACCAAATTTCAAACTCCAGAGGAAGTTAAAAATGAGAATCAACTGCGAGAAGCCCATCAAAATTGCAAAAATTGTGATGAACTGGTTAATTGGCTGGAATGGCTTCAAAAACTCATATACGTATGGGTCATGAATACGACGCATATGCCCACCAACACCAATCATGTGCATCGGGAAGAAGCACAGGTTAAAAGTAATAAATGTGAGAACGAAATGGAATTTACCTAATGTTTCATTGTACATTTTACCAAACATTTTCGGATACCAGTAATAGATACCGGCGAAAATTCCGAAGAGTGCTCCACCAAACAGGACATAGTGGATGTGAGCAACAATGAAATATGTATCGTGGATATACACGTCAATCGGACCAATAGCCATAAATACGCCGCTTAAACCACCACAGACGAAAGTCGAAATAAAACCAAGTGCATTCAAATTCGGTGTGGTAAAATGGATATTGCCCTTCCAAATTGTTCCAAGCCAATTAAAAATTTTAATGGAGGAAGGAACAGCAATAACAATTGTCGAAAGCATGAAGGTTGTGCCAAGAAGGGGACTCATACCCGAAAGAAACATATGGTGCCCCCAAACGACAAAGCCTAGGAAGGCAATTGCCATAACAGCAAAAACCATCGCTTTGTAACCAAAGATCGCTTTACGAGCAAATGTAGCAAGTACGTCGGATACTACACCCATGATTGGTAAAATCATAATATACACAGCAGGGTGCGAATAAAACCAAAACAAGTGTTGGAAGAGTACCGGCTGACCACCGCCACCTGCACCGACATTAGCACCGCTTGGGAATAAACCACCTGTTGGTGTCAAAAGATTTTCAGGAATAAAGATACCTGCGTGGAAAACTTGATCGACAAAAAGCAAAGAAGCTGCTGAAGCAAGTACAGGTGTACCCAAAACTTGTAATACTGAGGTAATAAACAATGCCCATACGGTCAATGGCAAATCGAACATACGCATACCTTTTGCGCGCTTGTTCAACACCGTTGCCAAATAGTTCATGCCACCCAAGATGGACGAAAAACCAACCAAGAAAATACCAATTACCCACAACATATGCCCCGTTCCTGAAGCACTAAGCGGCGGATAGTTTGTCCATCCCGCAGCAGCAGTCCCACCTTCAACAAAGAAGCCGGACATAATTGTCAAACCAGCGACAGGAACAAGCCAGAAGGAAATCATATTAATCGTCGGCATTGCCATATCGTCTGTCCCAATCATCAGCGGAATACAGAAGTTCGCAAATGCTCCCGTTGCCATCGGAATAATCACGAAGAAAATCATTACCGTAGCGTGCATCGTTACAAGTTGGGTGTAAAACCCAGGCTGAACGGCACCACTTGAGACCAACGTATCCGGGAGCCATTTTCCAATTACCGGAATCGGTTCGCCGGGATAGGCAATTTGCCAACGGATAAAGAGAGCAAATGCACCACCGACAAGAAGAAAGAACAAGGATGATGTCAAAAACTGCTTAGCAATTTGTTTGTGGTCGGTCGAAAAAATATACTTACGAATAAATGACACGCTGTGATGTGCGTGATCATGGTGCGCGTGAGCATCATGCGTAGCTGCATGACCATGCTCAAGATGTGTGGCAACTGCTGACATAGCGTTCACCATTCAAAAAAGTTAATGAAAATTTGCGTTGAATTGCTTGATATATAACCTTGCCATATTTTAACCACACCCATTGACACAAGTCTGTGGTTTGCTTGATACAAGGCAAACGATCTCAATATCTGATTTCGTGTTTAATGCGAAGAACCATGTTCAGCGGCAGCCGGAGCAGCTACTGTCGATACCGGAGCGATAGCCTGAGGATTGGCAGCCTCAGCAGCTAAAACTGCTTTTTTTGCGGCATTTTTTGCATCCATCCATACTGCAAAGTCAGCATCAGATTGCAGATTCAGAACACCGCGCATTGCATAATGACCGCTTCCACAAAGTTCGGCACACGCCAACTCATATTTGCCCGCTTTTGTACCATTAAACCATACATCAATCCACGAACCCGGTACGGCATCTTGCTTAATACGGAAATTTGGAAGAAAATAGCTGTGCAATACATCTACCGAAGAAAGATGTACAACGATATTTTTGTTCATTGGCAAGTTAAATTCGCCAGTAAGAACAATATCGTCTTTACCGCGAGGATCTGTCGGATCAATACCGAAAAGATTTTGAGCTGACCGGTAACGCGCATGACGCTTACCCAAAATACCATCAGCTCCCGGATAGCGTGCATGCCAGTTAAACGCCTGACCAAGAACGTCAATTTCTACATCTGGCGAAGGAACACGTGACGAATACTTCATCACTTTCCAAATCTCGTCACTGTACAAACCCAGTCCCGCAAAAAGAACAGTCGGAGCAAGCGTCCAAATAAACTCTACTACATTATTTCCATGGTAGTAAATAGATTTATGACCAGGGCGGGTGCGGTACTTGAAAATAAACGTTACAAGCGTAATTTGAACAAGCAAGAAGATTGCTACCGAAATCCAATAGACAAGGCGGAACAAATCATCCAAAGCCTCACTATAAGTGCTAATTCCCGGAGGAAAATAGGTTAGCATATTCCATGAAAAATCAAACATAGATGCTCCACGTAAACAAAAAGAAAAGAAATTGTTATCAATTATCTAAAGTGGTGAACATAACGGTTACAGCATTAACTACTTACTACTTATAGTGGTTTCTGCAACTCAGCTTCTGTGTACGCACCGGGGCGGGCGAGTGTTTTTGCACGTACGTCAGCAACGTCTTTCGGGTCAATAGCAGGAGCATTATTGCCCCAGCTCGACCGAACGGTTGTCAGTACATCGGCAATTTCTTGATCTGAAAGAGCGTCTTTCCAAGGTGTCATCACGCCATTATACTCTTTCCCTGCGCGTTGAATCTTTCCTTGAAATCCGTGAAGAACAATGCGAATAGGAATGGTGACATCTGAATTTTGGGCAAATTCTGACCCGGCAAGAGGAGGGTAAACTCCGGGAAGACCTTTGCCATTGGCTTGATGACAAGCGGCACACTTTTGATTAAAAACACCGGCACCTGCGCCTTTAGCTGCATCAGGATTTGCAGCAGCGGCACCGTCAGCTTTTGCGGAATATGGCTCTTGCCAATGTGGATCGTCTTGGGGACTGGTGAAAAATCCCGATACATTCGACAAAAAGATAAAACCAATGCAACACGCAACGAATACTATCGTTATACGCATAAAGGGAAACAGCTGGTTCATATCTCAAACCTCAATTACTGGTAAAAATTTATTGTTTGCTTAACTTACGCGATAAACACATTTTTGGTTGGTGCATGTGTGCAAATTCTCATTCATCAATGCAACATTGCAAAAACTTCACAAAATGCAGAAACAAGACTACAATGTTACGCAAAAAATATGTTAGTACAAATGCAATTTTACAAAAACTAACACTTGGTTTTACACGTAAACACACTGCATTTATACGGTTTCCAGCGAAGATGTTGATGCTAAACTTGTTGGCGCAGCATCAATAATGATAGGTTTCGAGCGATCAATTTTTTCTTGGATGGTAATTAGACCTTTTAAGAGCGCTTCAGGACGAGGCGGACAGCCACCAATATAGACATCAACGGGTAAAAATTGGTCAATACCCTGAACAACAGGATAGCTACGAAACATCCCGCCGGTCGAAGTACAAACACCCATCGCAATAACCCATTTCGGGTCGGGCATTTGATCGTAAATTTTACGCACAACCCACGACATTTTGTAAGTCACCGTACCGGCAACTATCATTAAATCTGCTTGACGGGGCGAAAAGCGAAAGACCTCAGAACCGAAGCGCGAAGCATCAGTACGAGGTCCAGCAAATGCCATCATCTCAATAGCACAACACGAAATACCCATCGGCATCGGCCATACAGAATTTCGCTGTGCCCATTTAGTAATTGCTTCAACGGTCGTTAAAACAAATCCATCACGTTCTAATGTCTCATTTAGTCCCATTTTAAGGCTCCTTTTTTCACAACATAGATAAAACCTGCAAAGAGCAAAACCATAAACAATATCATTGCTACAAGTGCTTGAGCTCCGAGCTGCTTAAATTGAATTGCCCAAGGATACATAAATACAATTTCAATATCAAAAAGTATAAAAAGCATTGCCACAAGATAGAACTTTACCGTATGTCGTTCTTTAACAGAGGTAACAGGCTCCATACCACTTTCGTACGCACTTGCTTTTTCGCTATTTGCGCGGCGTGGTCCAAGCCATTCATGCAACTTTATCATTACGATACCAAACACCGCACCGACGATGATAGTTCCATAGATTGGAATATAGGATTCAAGCATAGCTCTTCCTTTAACAATGTAAGATATTGTCAGTTTTATACTTTAGTAATCACATAAGCCTCAGGGGGAGGGCGCGATTCATGCAGCATGGTGGTATAGAGTACTTCTCATAAAAGATACTACTTTTTAGAGCGTACTTTTTTCGCAGCACAAAATACTCAACCTGCACCGAAATCCAAAGCACCTTTTTTGAATTTTCCACATTTTGTCATTTTTTTGGACTATTCAGAATATTCTGCTGAAAATGACCAATTTTTTACCCTTTGTTTTTCTTAATGTTTTTGCCTAATGCTACATGGAGTTTTTTGCTAATTTTGTGGTGTTAAGGTTTTGCACAGAGTTATCTTGAACTATCGATCACAGACAAGTTGAGCGCAACACTCAAAGTACAACGCTCATTCTGTCTATGATGAAAGCCTTTAACATCCAGATGCTAACATCCAGATGCTTATACCCATAATGTTGAACATGCTTTATCACGTTTTATAATCAATTACCCATGCCCGACCAACCATCTTCGCAAGAACAATACATTGTTACCGCCCGAAAATGGCGACCACAGCGTTTTGCCGATGTAGTCGGTCAAGAACACGTCTCCCGGACATTGCGTAATGCTGTAGAATCGAAACGTATTCATCATGCCTACATTTTTAATGGTCCACGCGGTGTCGGAAAAACCACGACAGCACGGATTCTCGCCAAAGCTGTCAATTGTGAAAACCCCGGGACAGATTTTGAGCCATGTAACACGTGCGCTTCTTGTGTCGAAATTAACACCGGACGTTCGCTGGATGTCATTGAAATTGATGGTGCATCGAACAACAGTGTTGACGATATTCGCAAGCTTCGTGAAAATGCAAAGTATCCGCCGGTCAAGGGTGACTATAAAATGTACATTATTGATGAAGTCCATATGCTTTCTACATCAGCATTTAATGCACTTCTCAAAACTCTAGAAGAACCACCGCGTCATTTGCTCTTTGTTTTTGCGACGACCGAACCACACAAAGTTCCCGCGACAATTCTGAGCCGCTGCCAACGTTTTGATTTCCGACGAATGCAAATAGATGAAATTGCGGCTCAGTTGCGCCATATCGCTACGCAAGAGGGTATCATTATTGATGATGAATCATTGGCGGTTATTGGCAAAAAGGGTGATGGTTCGATGCGTGATTCTCAAAGTATTTTCGACCAGGTTATTGCTTTTTGTGGACGTACCGTCGAATATGCCCGTGTCAACGAAGCATTAAACCTCGTTGATACCGAGTTTTATTTTACCCTAGGACGCGCTGTCCGTGAACACGATATAGCAACAATTTTAGACATCGCACGAGAAGTATTTATGCGAGGTTATGACCTGCAAGAATGTTTACACGGATTAGCCGAACATTTTCGGAACCTTTTGACTGTCCTTGCAACCCAAAGCAGTGCTCTTATTGAAGCCTCTAAATTGCATCGCGAGCAGTATATCGCTGAAGCCCAATACTTCACACAAGCTGATGTTCTGCAATATATGACAATTATTATGAACACCGAGCAAGCCCTGCGCTTTGCTCCACAACCGCGATTACGTTTTGAATTTGCGTTGGTACAGATGGCAAAACTTGATTCTGCCATACAAATTTCCGAACTTCTCGCAGAACTCACCGAGCTAAAAAAAAAACTTGAAAGCGGCAGAATAAACACCGAATCAGTCTTGGTTACAAACAACACGAAGAGCCCGAATGCTTCAAATGCAAAACCTGCTTCTACCACTGACACATTCCCTGATGGTAAATTTCCTTCTCTTCGCACATCAAATAGGCAAACATCTGCTTCAATATCATTACATACCGAGCTATCAGATAGAACATTAGAGACAACCGAATTTAACCCAACGATTGAAAATGATGACAAAGAAAAGCCCCGAGATGTTGAGTATGTCCTAAGCAACCCACTTGCCGACAACCATCTTTTGACAGAGCAGAACTTGGAAAATTCTGAAAAAAAAACAACTGGGGAAACTTATGGAGAAAAACTGCCTGTGCCTGTTGAAAGCGTGGAAAATACTTTTGAAATACAAACAGAATCTAAACACACAACAAACACAAGAACAAGTATATCATTTGGCACAATACAAAGCACGAAACACGCTGTCAAACAAAACATGTCGGCATCAGAATTACAGGAACGTTGGTATCATCTCCTCACAAACAGCGATGAACTCGATTCGGCTGTTAAAACCTATATTCAACAAGAAATGGTACGAGCTGTATGTAATGATGGCGAAATTATCTTCCAAAGCACAATTGAATTCGTAGCAGATAAACTCGTTGAGAAAAAAGCACATATAAGCAATATTTTGGCACTGGCTTTAGGGGAAAACATCCGTATTCGGATCATTGGAGGCTCCCAAGACCGTTCATCGTCATTGTTTGGACACAATGACGTATTTTCATCGCCAACCACCTCAGAATTTTTGCCTCCCCATCAAAAACATTCTAACCAAGAAATAATCGTCAACAGCTTAAATAATAATCAGGGACAGAGCGATCATCGGCAAACACCTTTGGGCGATAAAGCATCGCAACCAACACCCTCAGGCAAAATATTACCCGAACTTGATGCTACTATTATTGAGGTATTTCAAGCAGTTGCTGTCCCCATTCGAGGGTAATCTCTGAATAGTATGTTGAAATTCCTTGTTTATCATTTATCCCGTCATTTATCGGGACATTTTTAGTAATTTTGCGTTAATAAGTCAGCCAGCAACTGACGCGATGAGCAAAAACACATAGAGGCTCTTACAAACGAATCTCTCAGCACAACGTTTATCAGCAATTCTACCATTATCCTCCCACTTCACATGTCTTCGCAACGCTCCTCTACAGTCGTTGAACCCTTCGACTTGAATAATCCGCAGCTATTACCGCATCAAGAACCACCAGCAGCAGAGGTTTTACGACAATTTCGGGAGAACTTAGATAAACCCCAGTGTAATTGTGGTGTTGTGGGCGTGTTTAATCATCCACAAGCGTCATTAATGACGTATTATGCGCTCCATGCCTTGCAGCATCGAGGTCAAGAAGCAGCAGGAATAGTCGCTTCACGAACTTCGGAAGATGGAAAAATACGCTTTACGGCGCATAAAGACGAGGGTTTAGTGTTGGATGTATTTTCTGAACAAGGAATCTTAACAGAACATCTTGCAGGCACGGCGGCAATTGGGCATAACCGATATTCGACAACAGGTAGCTCCAAAATCGCTAATATCCAGCCATTTTGGATAAAATATCGCGCCGGAAATATTGCCTTGGCACATAACGGCAACCTCACCAATACAAGGCTTTTACGCGAACAACTTCAAAATGACGGAGCAATTTTCCAAACTACTACCGATAGCGAACTTTTTCTCCACTTGATTGCTCGCAGCAAAGCTAAAACACAGTTTGCACAAATTCATGAATCCTTACACACGGCAAAAGGTGCTTATTCCCTTGTTGTTCTTACAGAAAACGCTCTTTATGCCGCCAGAGACCCACACGGTTTTCGTCCGCTCTGCATTGGTCGTAAGAAAGTAGAAATGAATGGCAAAGAAGAATACGCTTATTTTGTCGTATCGGAAACGTGTGCTTTGGATATTGTTAGTGCTGAGTTTGTGCGAGAAGTGGGGCATAATGAAATCATTATGATTGACCGCACGACCGTAGAAACAGGAGAAATCAAATCTTTTACTATTGAGAAAACAACTCCTAAATCTTGTCACTGTATTTTTGAGTACATCTATTTTTCTCGACCGGATAGTCGTATTTTTGGTCATAATGTTGATAAAGTCCGCCGCAAACTTGGCAAAGCCTTGGCAGAAGAACATCCCGTTCAGCCGGATAATGATCTTGAGCCCGTACGGGCAATTGCCGTTCCTGACAGCGCCAATACTGCGACGATCGGTTTTGCCCAAAACGCCACAAAACAAGGTGTGCCGACGCGCTATGAGATTGGTCTTATTCGTAGTCATTACGTCGGGCGTACATTTATTGCCCCGGGACAAGACCAACGAGAATTTAAGGTCAAAACAAAGTTCAACACGGTCCGTGGTGTTTTGAATAATAGAAAAGTCGTATTGATTGACGACTCTATTGTACGTGGTACGACATCCCGTTCAATTGTGCGCCTCGTGCGCGAGGCTGCTCCACGTGAAGTCCATCTGCGTATTTCCTCTCCTCCGGTAACACATCCTTGTCAATACGGGATGGATTTTCCCGACCATGAAGAACTTATTGCCAACCAATATCACAACGACGAAGAGGAAATTGCAAAGGCAGTAGAGGCAGATTCGGTGCGCTATTTATCCGTAGAAAAACTCTTGGCATCGGTGCCGCAAGATGCCGGATATTGTACAGCCTGCTTTACGGGAAAATACCCTGTTCCCATTGATACAAGTGGCGGTAAACTTTCCACCGAGCAAAATTAATCCAGTCTCTTTCTATCCCCAAAAACAAAAACCCTGACGTAATCAGGGTTTTAAAGAAATTATTGTGGGCCCAGAGGGACTTGAACCCCCAGCCAACGGATTATGAGTCCGCTGCTCTAACCATTGAGCTATGAGCCCTACAAAAATGTTTGCGTACTCGCTATCATATTGTTTAATTGTTGAACAGACCAACAAATAAACCCACTTGTGCAGTTAATCCCGTAGCGTTGATACTTGCCGGAACGCCAGTGATTGTCGAGACGTTATCTGCTCGCCAGTCTTGCATAAACGACAGATTATATCCAACATTTAACCGAACCATGGAAACAAGCGTAAAAGCGTACTCAATGTTCAAATTCGGCATCACAAAAACCATGTTTGCACGCATACGGCGCATCGAATTTGCTGTGGAAGCTATCGGAAAAAGTGGGTACGTTTGCGTTGTGCTTGAATTTTGACTGATTTCGTAATTAATTGCTCCCGTTCCGCCACGTACTCCCGGAATTAACGAAAAGCCTTTGAATGGTGTCCATGCATAATCAATGCTTGCACCAAACATATTGATAGTATATTCCGTCTGACGGGTCGGCTGACCGCCAGCAGAAACACTCTGGAGAGTATTCGTACCGCCAATACTCATCAGACCAACTCTGACATTCGGAATAATTCCAATTGCAGCAAATGCTTCTCCACCCAACAGAACAAAAGGTGCATTGTAATTTGCCCCAACAATACTGTTTGTAAGTGTGTTCAAATCTGTGACATTGCTAAAAAGCCACGTACTGATGAAACCACCGGAAACCGCGAAGTAAGGAGGTTTTGCTTCTTCTGTCGGCACATCTTCAAAAGAAAATTGATTGAGTTTATCGTCTTGCGCCATTACAGACGAGGCGAAAAATGCAATAATAACAAGCGGCATAAAGACAAGCGAAGCAAAACGTTTCATGGGTACAGTAAAAATGGACATGAATAAAACTTGCGCAACAAAAATACACGCTTCTTCCACGAAAACCTAATCAAAACGTCATCATTTGAGCAAAAGTAGATGACAAATGTACCGACAGCAAACAGGAGAACACAAGATACAAAGCAGTTTGAGGCTTTTTATTACCCAAATTTATGATGTAATGTTGCATTCCTTGGGAGTCCAAGTCGTCTACATTAAAATCTCAACGCACAATAGTATCATTATGATGATGCTATTCGCGGAAAAGTGGCTGAAACCAAATTTCTCCAACATTAACGGAAAAGCTAAACCGCCCGAATAATTCTTGTGTCAAACCGCTTGTGTTTGTTCCTCGTACCCCGCCAGTAACAGCTAAATCAAAGATAACACGTCGTGCCACTGGCAACTGTACACCAAAAGAACCATACAACTCATTGATGCCAACAGTGCCAAATTGAAGATACTGCTGATGATACCCTGCACCAAAACTATACCCGAGTGTTTCTAAGAATGATGCAGCATAATCGGTACTTCCGGCAACTGCAACTCCAGCACTTGCTCGCAAGGTGCGCCGAAAAGAAAGATCATCACGGCGCACACGATAGGCAAGAGTTGAAAAATCTTGTGTACACACATCTGCTAGGAGTGTAACGCGGTTAAGTGTATAACCAAGCCCAAAACCAAGTTCTAGCGGTAGTGTCGCATTCAACGTTTCACTAACAACGGTATCACGCAGTAAACCGGAAAATTTATACGTTGCAGCGCGTTCGATAATCATCGGTACGCCAGTTCCTACGGTTAGTCCAATAGCCAGATTCTGAATCCCAAGATACTGCAGACCTATTTTTCCATAACCGCCACTGATTGCATCGGTAATAATGGTACGGCTTTGTGCCAGTGCGCTTGTAGCATCAGTCTGTACATTTGCTTCTATATTACCAAAATTGTATTCCGCCGTGAATCCAAGGTGAAGTTGCGGCAGCACTTGAAATGCCCCCCCCAGATACAAAGCCGACATTCCGCCATTTCCACGAAACAGTGTAGATGACGCACGATTAGGATCATCAGCATTTTGCACGATACGGTAGGCGTACTGCACGTTGCTTTTAGGAACAATACCAAAACCCGCACTAATACCACGAGCCGTATCAATTGAAAAGATAGCGGAAAATCCCTGCAAATATCCGCCATTTTGAGCTATTGTACCTTGTGCATCGGTATTTAAGAACTGACGGAAAGTAAAACCGGTTTGAAAGCGTGTGGAACGTACCGCATTCCATGCAGCAGGATTGGCAAGATTAACCGCAAAAGGAGATGTTGCACCAATTGCCGAACCACCAACTGCATCAAAAGCTGCTCCATGACTTTCAATCATGTCACCGAAGCCAAAAGCGCTATAGTTTGACCCGCCTGCTGCTTGCGCTCGGAGCTCAATGTTTATGGGCATAATCCAGAGAATAGCTGCCAGAAGAGCTATACGCATAATTGCGGTACTGCCGGATACAGACCGAAGAAAACGAAAATCGAAACGTCTCATAAAATCAGAGTTCATTGCAAAGAAAAGCAAGATGAAAGAAGGTCTGCTGTATTAACGTGGAACAGTGTAACGCCGCGAGTACGTAATGACAAGTCGGGGTCGGTTAATCGGATTTTGCTCTTGTAGCCCGTAGAACACAATCCGTGAAGTTGTCTGCTCTTCGTCAGAACGAGAAATAATTGTTTGTCCGTTAGAATTGATAATTGTTTCGGGACGGAGTTGAAGTATCATCTGTTTTTTACCGCCCTCTTTAACGATATACTCAATCACGGTATTCAGATTTGGAACGGCGGTGGTAAGTTGTCCGCTAAAAATGTACCGCGCTGTGCCGGTGGTATTATCAAAGAAACCAACGGCAGAGGGTGGATTGATTACATTGCGACGTGACTCAAACGGACGGCTTGCGCTCGGAAAAGATGCTGTTTGCGTAAAGTAAAGCTGCATCGCCGAGGGATATCCTTGGTTACTTATCGTTGAGCGAATAGTATCAATAGGCAATATCAACTCCGCACGGTGAATAGCAGCAAAAGACGGTAAACTAGACAAATCAAATGACAACTGTGTACGCAAAGCAGCGCCACCTTGTACAACCATGAGGTTTTCGGGATTATTTGGCAGAGCAGTACGCACAATACTCGCATGAGCAAATTGATTAAATATTACTGTTGATTCTACGCTATCCGTCGGACGTTTGATTGTTACAACAACTCTCGCAAGCCCTGTATGGGCATACATTGTGCGTGCAAGTGAAGCATTTGGTATAATTGCTAATCCATCTACGTTTTGCCACGTAACTTCATTCGCTTGTAACCAACGAATCATCAATTGCTTGTCAGTAATAGGGATTGGAAGTTTATTGGAAAGATTTTGTGACGCATCTATCCGCCCTGTATTTCCAATGGTATTTTGATATATACCTACTTGGGGTCCGATAAGAGCAGGGTCTTCAAGAAAAATCGTGTTTCGGAGATTGTCCGTATACCAAGGGCGACTCAACGAATGAATGCGAAAAGGAGACAACTGACCTATGCTATCGCCCAAAACATACCGACTGGGATTCAAAAGTAACACCGCCGAAATAATATCGCTTGGGCGAAGGTCGCCATAGAGCGCCTGACGAGCAGAATCGGAAAGGCTCTGCGGATTAAAGCTCAAAAATGTTGTTGCGGTCACTTTCTCAGACCGCATATCATTTAGCACGGCAGCACCTATAAATGCCGGCGAACTTCCTCCGGGGGTGGCAATATCCTGTGTCAGTTTTGGTGTAATTTGCCCCACGAGCGTATTTGTAATCAGCGACACAGTGTCAGAATTGACCGTAACGAGATTTATATTCTCATTTGGGAGTGTTCCTGAGCCAACAGGTCCAGGCGGGTCATTACATGAAACAAGGTACACGCAAAGGACACCAAGCAGATATAAGCGGATACCGACAAGCCAAACGTTACGTTGATAAAAAATAGCCACAAAAATTTGCCTAAGAAAATAAGTATGCGAAAAAAAACTTGCCTGAAGAGCGCAGGAAATCGATTGTTCAAACGATGATTTCAAGCAAAAGGTTCAGACAAAGATTTTCAGACGACGGGTTTCAAACGACGGTCTTCACGCGAAGATGTTGAGACGATAGAGTGCAAACTACCAGAGCTTGTACTTGAGAAAAAACGGCTTTGCGAGAATTAAACAATCAGTGTTTGCCATTTACTTGCGTCTGGAGAATTTTACGGTATACATCCTCGTACTTGCGCGAGGAATTATGCCACGAATGGTCTTCAGCCATACCATTTTTCATCAATATACGCCATAGTGGCTTATCGTTGTAAATGTCTAGCGCTCGCTGAACTGCTTCGAGCATATCGGCTGCTTTATATTCCTCGAACACAAATCCGTTCCCTTTGCCGCTTGCTGGGTCAAATTCATGAACGGTATCCTGTAAACCACCGGTTGCCCGAACAATTGGTACAGAACCATATGCAAAAGAATACATCTGATTTAAGCCACAAGGTTCAAAAAGCGAGGGCATTAAATACATATCTGAACCAGCTTCCATCAGGTGCGAAAGATTTTCATCAAAACCAATTTTTACACCCATCTTCTGCGGATATTTTTTTGCCGTAGCCAAAAGCCATTCTTCAATTTCTTTATCTCCTTCACCTAAAATCACTAATTGAATATCTTCTTTGAAGAGCTTTTCAGCCGCTTGTTTCAATAGACCAAAGCCTTTTTGTTCGACAAGACGCGAAACCATTGCAATAACAGGTGTTTCAGGCTTAAAATCAAGGTTGAATTTTTTAACGAGTGCTTCTTTGTTATCTTCTTTTTTGTCGAGAGAGTCAATTGTGTACCGCTTGACGATGAGTTTGTCTTTTTCCGGTGTCCAAAGCGTTGTATCAATACCATTGATAATCGGCGTATAAACGTCTTTGCGGGCTTTCAAAAGCGTATTCAAACCATCGGTCAATTTCGCATCACTCAGCAGCTGTTCCCCATATGATTTGCTTACCGTTGTAATGTGGTCAGCATACATAATACCGGCTTTGAGAAAGTTGAGTTTGTTTTTGTGCTTCAAATTTTCCAATGCACTTTCCGGCAAACCGGTTTTGTGGAAGGTATCTTTTAATGAAAATACTCCCTGATTACTGACATTGTGAATGGTAAAAACTATTTTGGTGTTTTTAAATTGTTGTGCGTAAATTGTGCGCATATATGCAGCAACAAGCGCTGTATGCCAATCATTTACGTGAACAACTTGCGGTATCCAACCCAATAATGTACAGGTTTGAATTACCGAGCGTGCAAAGAAAATAAAACGCTCATCGTTGTCAGGATATTCTTCGCCGCTTTCGGGGTCGTTATACAAACCCCATTTGGAGTCGAAATAGGGTTTATTAGTCGTCATGTAGGCTTGTACTTTCGTCCGTGTATTAACGATTGACGACGATTTGACCGTAGCAAACTCACGCACCGAACCAACATCAATCGGAATATCTTTCAAGCGATTGATTTCGTGAATTTTATTTTTGCGTTCACTGATTGCGCCGTATTTGGGGAGCATTACGCGAACATCATGCTCAAGGTCGCGTAGTGCCAAGGGCAGCCCGTAAGCTACGTCTGCCACTCCACCAGTTTTCGCAATCGGATAAATCTCGCTTGCGACAAAGAGAATACTTAAAGGTTTTGCCATATGGGTTGTATTCGGAGCCGATACGTGGAAATTTTGACAAAGCCCTAAATATACGCAAATTTTACGACAAAATCAACTTTGCCAAAGAACGTAAGTGCAGCAAAACAAGCATAGAACGTCGTGCTAATATGAGTTAGGACTCATTTTCTCTCCTGCTTTTTTACCACTATTTACTGTCAAAAATAGTTTTTTGACTCGATTATTCATTTCGTTCAGTCATTACCACCTTTAATTGGGGGATATTAGAATCTAAAACGAATAAAACCGCCAAAGCTGAGTTGCGGAGAATAAGGTTGAGTAAATACTAACGGATAATTACCCTGATGCTCTGATGCTGCTCCGAAAATGTGTATCTGACCACGCAAGCCTATGTCAACATTGCTACTGACAGGAAAAAGATATTCGGCTTTCACGTGCGCCCCCCATTGCAGATATGTAGAATAAACATCCCGTATTTCCCATCCGCTTGTTGCAGGTACAAATGCAGTCGCTGAAACTGAGTTGCTTTGAAGCGAGATACCTGCACCAATGCGCAGACGTTCCCAGCCCGTACTCTGCCCTGCAAACGGCGTAAAGAGTGCTGTTGCGTCGCCCGTAAGCGTTCCTGTCATTGATGCCTCACCAAATAGTCCATAGTTAGCATTTGAACGCCCCGTGATATTCGCCGTTGCTTCTACATCGAACCACGGTAAAAATTTATGCGAATACGATGCAGAGAACATCGGGGTAAAACGGGCGGGATTATATTGTCTGCCGACGTTGATTTGATTATAGCTCAAACCAAAGGTGAAAAAGTCTTGTGAAGCGCTTTTTTGCTCGCTTTGCGGTGCTTCTTGTGCTACAGCTTGCATTCGTGATTGTACGTGCAAACTTATGACAACAGCTATTGTAAGGCAAAGCGTTTGAAATTGTTTATTGGTCATCATGTTCTATCGAAAATAAGGTCAAAAAAAACAGGTCAAAACGTGTTGAATATCGCGGGAACACGATGTTGAGCGAAACGCTCCTGATATAATCTACCATCCGCCGCGTAGGAAAATACCGATACCCGCAGAACCACTTACGGAATTTGGAACATAAGATGTGCCGGAAAAAGGCTCCAAAGCAAGGTGAACCTGTCCTCGAAACCCTAAATCCATTTTTTGACTAAGTGGGAAAAGGTATTCTAATTTCAGGTTTCCACCCAATGACATTGATTCAAAGGTTTGTAAAGGATTGCGCATTGCAGTACCATTTGGGTCGGTAGAAAAACCGGAACCGCCCGTAAAACCCTGCCAGAGTAGCGACGGTCCGAAACCGATACGAAATCGGTCAGAAGCATCAAACAGACGGAACATGAACGTCATATCGCCTGTCCAGCCATTCGCAAACCGCGTGCTTTGAACCGTGCTCGCATTAGTACGCCCCAGATAATTGACCGAAAATTCTGCTTCTATCATTGGTGTAATTGCATAGCCGTACAATGCGGATAACATAGCCCCGTTACCGCCTAAGGTTGGTGTTCCACCCGCAAAACTCAATCCCATGCCCACATGGTGCCGTAGAAATGGCGTAGTTTCTTTGACGATAGAAGTTGATTCTTGAAGAAAACCCTGCCCGAATGCTTCAGCCGACGGCAGACCAAAGGTAGGATACAGAACGCACCCAAAGATTGTGAGACACACAAAACGAAAAATCCTTCGTAAACAATATGTTCGCATGACGCATTACATTCAGAAAGTGAAAAAAATTGGCATTACAACGATATAGACACGCGAAAAAGAATTCTTTTACAGAAAAGATTGAGAAGAAAAAAACACAGAGATTTTGGCAAAGCCATATCAGAAAAACACTTAAAAGAAAACTACTCCCCGATGATAATAGTATTTTAACACCCTTTAACATTTTTGCCCGTTCTTGGCTGCTCAAAAACACAGCTTTGCAGATTCAGGCAAGTTCGTTTTTGAGGCACTGGGGTTTATGGTATTTGGTTTTTACGGTATTCGTTTTTACGGTACTTCCACAATCTTTCTTCTAGGCTTCAAACCGTTCAGCAACGTACGAACCTTACCCACAGCCCTATACAAGTGTGTTAAGTCTAGCACGGGCAAATCTCTTCCAACACGCCATATTAAAAATACTCCCAATACCGCCAGCACTATATCTCCAAGCCACATCGCAAGCCAAGGTGACATCAGCCCCCTGTCAGCAAGGCGCTCGCCGGTCATCAGAAAAATCCAATAAATCACGTAGAATACTAAGGTAATTGCGCCACTAATGCCAAAATTTCCTCGCCGTGTGGCAATTCCAAGCGGGCATCCAATCAAGACGAAGACCAAACACACTGCTGGTATAGCATATTTCTTGTGAATTTCCACCAGATATTTATTTGCCGTCATTTGTCGGTCACGAATCTGAAATGCGTCGTTGTCTATCATTGACAAAATTCCTGAGATGCGGCTTTCAGTGCGCCACGCAGCGTCTTTCCTTGTTACGGGTTTCGCTGAATCACCTGCAATCGCACTTGTTCGCATTTCCGGCAGGGTACTGTCTCGAAGACTGCTCATGTGCTTGATTTGTTGGTCAATGTTTTTTTGGATGCTTTGTTGAGATTGTGTGATACCTTTTTCGCTTTCCTGAACGATTCCCCGCATATCAGCGATACGCATTGTTCTGTCCCCACGAGAATATAGGCTTTCATCGGTGCGGGTAAAAGCAAAACCATTAGCATCCATGATGATACGATGCTGCTCAAATTTCAAACGGCGATAATCACCATAATTTTGCAATGCGGATTGGTGCAATTCCCCATTTTGCAGCATCAGCACAGCTTTGGTATAATCACTCGAAAAATTGATGCGTCCCGTGTCTGCCGATACTACACTCATTATGTCCAGCGAGGTATTATCGTAAATCGTTACCCCTAGCATCAATCCTTGTGCAGTGTCGATATTACGAGCTAAAATACTGTATCCTTCAATTTGCATGGAAAATTGCCCTTTGTCTACAACAAACGTCGGTTTTTTACGCTGAATGTCCACCATCAACATTTGTGCACGGTAATTGGCATCAGGTAGAACATAGTCATTAAACCAATACAACCACCCCGAAAGCAAAACCCCTGTTACAATCATCGGTCGCATCATCCGCAATAATCCCGTTCCACCAGACTTCATCACGGTAATCTCGTTAGTCGAACCAAGGTTTCCAAATGCCATAAGAGATGCAACTAATACACCTAAAGGAACAGCAAGCGTAATCATCCACGCTAAATTGAGCGCAATCAACTGAACAATAAGCCACCAACCCAAGCCTTTGCCAACGATTTGCGGCAAAAACAACATGAGAAAATTGAGTAAAAACACGAACATGACCGTAAATGCCCCGAAAAAAAACGGTCCAATATGCGCGCGCAAGATGTAAAAACTAATATGGCTCATACGCTAAATCAATCACGTCCGATTGTGTTCGCAATTATGGGCATCTTGGCACACAGCAAAAATCTGAAGGGAGTGTTTGAGAGGCTTGAAGCCATTTTTTGTCGCGATACGGTCTTGAATTTCGCTTAGAGTTTCTTCTTGAAATTCGACGATGTGCCCACATTCGGTACAAATAAGATGGTCGTGATTCGGCATTTTATCGGCAAGTTCAAATCGTGCGCTATCACCTTGGAATCTATGCTTGACAAGAATGTTACAGCGCGTCAGCAAATCTAAAGTAGAATAGACCGTAGCACGCGAAACTTGAATATTTTTTGTGCGAAGCGCCAAATAAAGTTCGTCAGCACTGAAATGTTCTTCGCATTCCAGCACACCGTCCAATACGTAATACCGTTCTTGAGTATTACGATATTTTTTGTCCCGTAAAAACTCTGCAAACTGCTCTTTTATACGTTCTGCGTCCGCACCAGACGGAGCAACTGCATCGCTTTGTTGAGAAACTCTTGAGGCGGTTTGCGAAGGAATCACGGGTAAAGAAATAAATGGACTAGTTTTCATGCTCAAACTGACGGAATGGTAATCGGTTGGGCGACTTGAATTCAAGAGATGCCAAGCGCTCACGTAACTCAAGAAATTGTTGTTTTGTACAGCAAGCGTTCACGCCGTAAGAAATCTTTGTATAGTGGCGGAAATGTAAAATTATCAAAATACTTCGCAAAAGCGAAATCTATTCCTGTAAAACTCTGCGAAAGTTAGCAGAATCTGACTATTTTTGCACTTCGTTTTTTCACTCGGTTGAAAATGAGCATTTTTCGCCCGGTTTCAACATTCTTTCTTCTTCACTTGTTATTCCATTTTCACCATGAGAGCTTGGTCCACCGACGATTCGTATGAACTCTATAACATGAATGGCTGGGGTGCCGGTTATTTCGGCATCAACGAGCAAGGTAATATCATCGTCAAGCCGCGCCGTACCGAAGGTCCGGGGGTTGATTTGAAAGAACTCGTTGATGATTTGATTTTGAAAGATCTTGCCTTGCCAATTTTGGTGCGCTTCTCCGATATTATCGGCGACCGTATTGCACAAATTTCTAACTGCTTCAAAAATGCCGCGCAGGAATATGGCTACGAAGGTCGCTATTTCGGGGTTTATCCGATTAAGGTCAATCAGCAAAAACACGTGGTAGAAGAAATCGTCCGCTACGGACGGGAATTCAACATAGGGCTTGAAGCCGGCTCTAAACCTGAACTGCAAGCAGTTCTGGCAATTATGGACAATCCTGAAAGTATTATTGTGTGTAATGGCTATAAAGACGAAGAGTTTATCGAATTAGCGCTTTTAGCACAGAAAATGGGCAAAGAAATTTTTCTTGTCGTCGAAAAATTAAACGAGCTAAAACTGATTAAAGCCGTTGCAGAGCGCAATAACGTTCGTCCGAATATCGGCATACGCATCAAACTGACCAATTCCGGAAGTGGCAAATGGGAAGAATCCGGCGGTGACCAAAGCAAATTCGGTTTAAATGCTTCGGAATTGCTGGAAGCAATCGAATATGCACGCGAAAATGGACTGTTAGATTGTGTCAATATGATTCATTTTCACTTGGGTAGCCAAATCACCAATATTCGCCGGATTAAAGCAGGTTTGCGAGAAGTATCACACTTTTACGTCCAGCTTCGCCAACTCGGTTGTAATATCCAATTTGTGGATATTGGTGGCGGCTTGGGCGTTGATTACGACGGATCATCTTCTATGGCATCAAATAGCATGAATTATTCTATGCAAGAGTACGCCGACGATGCCGTTTATATGCTTTGTGAAGCCTGCAAAAAGTATGGCTTACCGCATCCAAATTTAATTACTGAATCAGGCAGGGCACTGACGGCACACCATTCCGTGCTGGTGTTGAACGTCTTGGAAGCAACAAGTTTACCGAATTGGGACGATGAAAAAGATATCGTTTCGCCGGAAGACCACCAAAGCGTTCAAGATATGTTCTCGATTTATAAAAATCTCGCTCCGCGTAATTTGGGAGAAAGCTGGCACGACGCACAGCAACTCAAGGAAGAAGCATTGAATCTCTTTTCACTCGGCATTTTGGATTTGCCTACCCGCGCTAAAACAGAAAAACTTTTCTGGACCATCGCTCGTGCCGTGCGGAAAATTGCATCAAAAATGAAAAATGCACCGGATGAATTTGAACAACTCCAAAAAGTGCTTGCAGACAAGTATTTTTGCAATTTTTCTCTTTTTCAATCCCTGCCCGACGCATGGGCTATTGACCAACTTTTTCCTATCATGCCCATTCATCGCCTTGCCGAGCGTCCTACACAAGAAGCAACATTGCAGGATGTAACGTGTGATTCCGACGGAAAAATAGAAAAATATATCGGGATGTATGATTATCCCTCTTTTTTACCGGTGCATCCACTTAAAGAAGGCGAACCCTACTACATCGCAGTCTTTTTGGTGGGAGCGTATCAGGAGATTTTGGGCGATTTGCACAATCTTTTTGGCGATACCAATGCTGTTCACGTAACCATGAATAAAAAAGGCGAATTTGATGTCGCACAAATTATTGAAGGAGAAACGGTTGCTGATGTCTTAGAATACGTGCAGTTTAACCCGAAAGAACTTGTGCGAACAATGGAAAAATGGGTAAGCGCATCAGTAAAAGAGTCGAAAATCACACTAGCACAAGGCAAAGAGTTTCTCGCTATGTACCGCTCCGGCTTGTATGGGTACACCTACTTGGAAGAGTAAAACTTGAATTCTTACAACAAGGTTCTCCGTTTATTAGATTTTTTTGCTTCATATCTTCGGGCGCTCTGTACACAGAACTAATTTTGTACAAGCGCCCAATGTTGATTTCCCCTCTCCCCGAACTTTTTTCTCTCCCATTTCCACAATCGTGTGGAAAAGATTCGGCTTTTCCACAGATTTTCCTCAATTTGTTCCATATTTTGTGTGAAGTCCGTGTAAAAGTCGGTTACGGATTCTTCTCGATTTGACGAATTTTTTCGGCATATTGCGTTTGTTCTCTCACACTTGCACACAGGATTCACATATCCGATTCTGCACGATTGCCGTGCATTGCTGCATTTTTCGACACTACATTTTAGTACAATCATCGTGGCAAATTTCATTGAAGAAACACGCCGTGATGGAGAAATTATCGTCTCTAAACTGACTGATAACCGTTCGCGCTCCTCAGCGACGGCGAATATTCTCCAATTGGCTGCTATTGGCGACAAAGTCCCACCTCATTCAAGCGATGCGGAAGCCGCAGTACTTGGCGCAATCATGCTAGACAGGAACGCACTTTCTAAAGCCACCGAAGTATTGGACAGCGAATCTTTTTACAAGGAAGCTCATCGAAAAATTTATGAAGTGATGCTCTCCATGTCCGAGAGAAGCATCACGATTGACCTTGTTTCCTTGGGTGAAGAATTGCGCCGACGAGGAATACTGGAAGCAATTGGCGGTACGTACACGCTGCTTCAAATCAATGCCGGAACGCCGACTGCTGCTAACGTCGAACATTACATTCGCATTGTCCAAGAACACGCCCTCAAACGTCAATTAATCGGTGCTGCATCGGAAATTCTTGCGCGCGCATACGACTCTGCGAGTGATGCACTAGATGAAGTTGATAGAGCAGAAAGCGATATTTTCCGCGTAGCAGAAAAACGCTTGCGCAAAAGTTATATCGGCATGAATAAACTTGCCAAAGATACTTTTGCGACTATTGCCTCAATGGTCAATAAAGAAGCGCCGCGCGGCACTCCGAGTGGCTATACGAAGTTAGATGATCTTATGATGGGTGGTTTTCATCGGTCAGACTTTGTGATTATCGCTGCACGACCGTCTATGGGAAAAACGGCATTAGCGCTTTCCATCGCTCGGAATGTGGCTGTGGAAAGCGGCGTACCGACGGCATTTTTTTCTATCGAAATGTCTAAAGAGCAATTAACAATGCGCCTTTTGAGTGCGGAGGCACACGTCAGTTTGAATAAATTGATGAAAGGCGAAGTCAAGCCGGAGGAATTGCCGCGTTTAGCCGGATATATGGATAAACTCGCTAAGGCTCCAATTTTTATTGATGACAGCCCGATGTTATCCATTATGGAATTACGAGCAAAGTGCCGTCGGTTGAAAGTAGAGCAAAATATAGGACTGGTGATGATTGACTATTTACAGCTTCTTCATGCTCCCATTGGCAAAAATGAAAGCCGCGAACGAGAAATTTCCGTCATTTCACGAGGAATGAAACAAATTGCCAAAGAGTTGGATATTCCCATTGTCGCACTAGCGCAGCTTAATCGCGGAGTGGAAGGACGCAGCGATAAACGTCCGATGCTGTCTGATTTGCGGGAATCCGGTTCATTAGAGCAAGATGCAGACGTGGTGATGTTTGTGCATCGTCCCGAATATTACGGCATTACGACATTTGAAGAAGATGGCGCTCCCACTGAGGGCGCAGCAGAGGTGATTATCGGTAAACAGCGTAACGGTCCTGTTGGTTCGGTACGGCTCGCGTATGTGAAAGAATTTACCCGCTTTGAAAATCTTGCTTTTGGCATTGATGCACCGCCGGATTACAATACAAGTATTTCCGATTTTAATGCCTCGAAAATTATCATTGGCGATGAAGCACCGTTTTAAGCTATGCGGTAGGCAAGCAAGACTTTTGGTATAGTACTTCGGTACAGAGCATAGGAGCAGAGAGTGTACCCGGATAGCAAAAAAAATCCCTGTAAACATCAGTGTTACAGGGATTTTTTTTGTTTTTTGTGACCCCGGATGGGTTCGAACCATCGGCCCTTTGATTAAAAGTCAAATGCTCTACCGCTGAGCTACGGGGTCAGCTGTTGCCTTTAGCAATAGAATTACAAATATAGTGGTTTTGCTAATTGACACCAAAAAAAAATTTATTTTACTGAATAAGTGTTGTATTTCCAACAAGAAAAAATGTTGCTGTGAGGAAAACGAAAATTCCGAAGGCTTGATATAGAATCAAGCAAAAATTTTCCTATTTTTGCGCTGCCTCCTTTGAAGATATGTTTGGATTTAACGTTCAAAGGGCAATCAATTCGCACAATTTCTGCTTTTCTTCCACTTTTGATCATCATCATGCAACGCAATACTATATCGCGCTTTATCGAAGAACATTTTCTCCATTTCAATGCCGCAGCGCTGGTGGATGCCGCTAAAGGGTATGAAAAACACCTTGCTGAAGGCGGAAAAATGATGATTACTCTCGCAGGAGCAATGAGCACAGCGGAGTTGGGCAAAACACTGGCTGAAATGATTCGCCAAGACAAAGTGCAAATTATTTCTTGTACCGGCGCGAATTTGGAAGAAGACATTATGAATTTGGTCGCTCACTCCCATTACAAGCGCGTTCCGCATTACCGCGATTTATCGCCGCAAGACGAATGGAATTTGCTGGAAGGCGGATTTAATCGTGTTACCGATACGTGTATCCCAGAAGAAGAAGCCTTTCGCCGCATCCAAAAACACATCTTCAAACAGTGGAAAGACGCTCAGGACAAAGGCGAACGCTATTTCCCACACGAGTTTATGTACAAAATGCTTTTGTCCGGTGAAATGGAACAGTATTACGAAATAGACCCGCAAAACTCTTGGATGATTGCGGCTGCGGAGAAAAATTTGCCGATTATCGTTCCCGGCTGGGAAGATTCCACGATGGGCAATATTTTCGCTTCATACTGCATCAAAGGTGAATTGCAGCCAAGCGTAATGAAATCAGGAATTGAATATATGATGTGGCTTTCCAAATGGTATATTGACAATTCCAAAGGCAAAGGAGTCGGATTTTTCCAAATTGGTGGCGGGATAGCCGGAGATTTTCCTATTTGCGTTGTACCAATGCTGTATCAAGATATGGAAATGGAAGACATTCCTTTTTGGAGCTATTTCTGCCAAATTTCTGATTCTACGACAAGCTACGGCTCATATTCAGGGGCTGTACCAAATGAAAAAATTACGTGGGGTAAATTGGATATTACCACACCCAAATTTATTGTTGAATCTGATGCTACTATCGTCGCACCACTCATCTTTGCATGGCTGCTGAATATGTAGCACCGATATAGGTTTTTGCGAAGTATCACTAAATTTTCGGAAAATTATTGCTTCCCTCATGTATTCTATCGAACAAACCGACCAACAAGTTCTCGGCACACAAGCCGCTATTCGGTATCATTTGCATTTTGAACACGCACATCGCCATGTTGTTCGTGTTGTGATGGAAGTCGATATTACTCGTAACAGCGCAGTAGTGCTGGGTTTACCGGTATGGATTCCGGGAAGCTATAAAATTCGGGATTATATTTCAACGCTTGGAAGTTTCAGTCTTACCAACCAAGACGGAAAGCCGCTTCAGTGGCAATGGCTTTCTAAAAATCGCTTGGAAGTGCAGGCTGAAAGCGGTACGCTGCGCGTTGAGTATATGTACTATGCCTACGAAAAAGATAGTACCATCCGCTCTTCCCACGTTACACGCAATCATGCGTTTCTGAATTTTGTTACTTGCTGCCTGTATGTCGAAGGGCGTGAGCAAGAAACGCATCACCTCTATTTTCACCATGACCGCACGCACTGGAAAAACGTTTCTACCTCGCTTTCTCCCATAAAAGAAGAGTTTCTGCCGACAGAACCGCTCGTCTTAGGAGCGCTGAACTATGATATTGTCGTAGATTCTCCGGTGGAAATCGGTAATCATTTTGTGGCAAGTTTTGAACTTCAAGGTTCCGTCGTGGAAGTTGCCATAGCTTACAAAGGCAATTTTCACCCGGAATGGCTGACAGAGCGCATCAAAACGCTTGTTGAGAAAGAAGCTGCAATATTTGGCGGATTACCGTTTGACCGCTATGTGTTTATCATTCATCTTTTCCCGGGTATGCGCGGCGGCGGTTTAGAACACGCCCGTTCTTCGGTAAATGCGATGGATTCTTGGGGTGATACGGCAAAAATGCACCGTTTGCTCTCGCTTTTAGTCCACGAGTTTTTGCACGTTTGGAATATCAAGCGTATTCGCCCTGTGGAACTCGGACCATTCAATTACAATCAAGAGAATTATACGCGAATGTTATGGTTGGTCGAGGGCGCTACATCCTATTACGACGACCATCTGACCCACCGATGCGGTTTTTACACACGGGCAGATTATCTGAAAATTCTTTCAAAAGACCATTTGTCGCCGTTTTTCCGTCAGCCCGGGCGAAATGAAGCCAGCATCAAAGACAATAGCTTTCAAGCGTGGGTGAAACTCTATTTGCCGCATGATGACTCGCTGAATCGCAACGTCTCATACTATTTGCATGGTGGCTTAATTTTTCTGTGTTTGGAGTTATGGATTATTTCAGAATCACAAGGCACAAAACGCCTTGATGACGGCTTCCGTGCTTTATGGCAACGGTATAAACAACGCCCCGAAGAGGGTATCACAGAAGAAGAATTTATTACCTTGGTCGAAGGTGCAACGGGCATTGGTATTCGTCAAAACCTCCTCCAATGGCTGAATGGTAAAGGTGACGACCTTCCTTTTACAATGCTCTTTGAACGATTTGGTCTCGAATGGAAAGAACAAGCGCCCAACGAGCCTGCAAAAATAGGCGAAGAAATTCCCGGAATGCCCGTTTTACCGAAAGTATTTACGGGTTTGACGCTCAAAACCGATAATGGTCGGCTTATCGTAACGCAGGTAGAAGACTACTCTCCGGCATACGAAGCACGTATTGGTGTGGATGATGAGATTATTTTTGTGAACGGTCAGCGCTGCACAACGAGCGAAGAATTTGATACACAATTAGCAAAAAAAGGCATCAGCACAGCTTCAGCGCTTGTTCTTGCGTCCGATGCAGGTGTAGTTCATACTCAACTCACCCCTCAGGCAATGAAAGAGTACTCTCTAACTATACGCGAGGATGCAAACGAAGAGCAAAAGGCACTGCTTGAATTTTGGCTACAGCGGTAGAATTTTCGACAAGGGAAGTATGCACAATAATACGAAAGGCTGGAATATCTCTTTATTCCAGCCTTTTTCGTTTTCAAAAGGACAGCTATTAAAGCTATTTCGGAGGGAGCAGCATAGTTACTTGCTGGGATTACGACTATTAGGTCTCAATGTGAAATTGCTGACGCTCGGTCGAGCCGGAAAGCGCTGTTGTAGAAGATTGACCCGCACTCACTGTTTCAGCAATCAAGTCAAAATACCCCGTACCGACTTCGCGTTGATGTTTAACTGCTGTGTAACCCTGCGATTCTGCGGCAAATTCTGCTTCCTGCAATTCGGAGTACGCTGCCATTCCTCGGTCGCGGTAGCCGCTTGCCAAATTGAACATAGAGAAATTCAACGCATGGAAGCCTGCAAGCGTTACAAATTGGAATTTATAGCCCATTGCACCCAATTCACGTTGGAAGACGGCAATCTCACCCGGAGTGAGGTTACGTTTCCAATTAAACGATGGTGAGCAGTTGTACGCGAGCATTTTACCCGGAAATTGTGCATGAACAGCTTCAGCAAATTTTTTCGCTTCCTGCATATCCGGAGTTGCTGTTTCACACCAAATAACATCCGCATACGGAGCATAACTTAATGCGCGAGCAATTGCCGAGTCAATGCCGGGTTTGAGGCGATAAAAGCCTTCCACCGTGCGCTCTCCGGTACAAAATGCTTTATCGCGCTCATCTACATCGCTTGTCAGCAAATCAGCAGCATTAGCGTCCGTACGAGCAATAAGCACCGTCGGAACACCGCTAATGTCGGCTGCAAGACGTGCTGCAGTAAGCGTGCGAATAAAATGTGATGTCGGAATCAACACTTTTCCGCCCAAATGCCCGCATTTTTTCTCGGAAGCAAGTTGGTCTTCAAAATGCACTCCGCCTGCACCGGCTTCAATCATCAATTTCATCAGTTCAAAGGCATTGAGTGGACCACCAAAACCTGCTTCAGCATCAGCAACGATTGGAGCCATCCAGTGTATTGAAGTATCGCCTTCGGAAAAGGCAACTTGGTCAGCACGACGAAGAGTGTTATTGATACGACGAACTACATCGGGAACGCTATTAGCAGGATACAAACTTTGATCAGGATACATTTGCCCACCTAAGTTTGCATCGGCAGCTACTTGCCAGCCGGAGAGATAGATAGCTTTTAAGCCTGCCTTGACCATCTGCATTGCCTGATTACCTGTCAAAGCACCAAGAGCATGAACATAATCTTGGGTGGTCATCAGCTCCCAAAGGCGCTTTGCACCTTGCTCTGCAATAGAGTATTGAACTTCTACCGTTCCCCGCAAACGCACGACATCATCTGCCGAATAGGTGCGAGTTATCCCTTTCCAGCGCGGGTTTGAGTACCATTCCTGCGCGAGTTGCTGTGCAGTTTTCATAACGCTCCTCCAGACTAGTAAAAACTAGAAAGAAAAAATGTAAAAAATAGTGAGGTGATAAACATTTGGCATATACCATACAATCTGCTGCAAACAATGGAGGAAGTATGTACCGAGAGAAATTTCTTCTATGAATGATGGTTATGGAGGAAACCATACTTTTCACACCTTGTTGTCTTTAATTATTCACACACTACTTCCACTTCGCACACAATGATGCGAATTATTTATCAATGTTTACATGCATATCGTCCAAATGTAAAATACAGAAAAAAAAAAATCTTCAAAAGCGAAAATTTACTCTGAGCGAATTTTTTTATTTTTTTCGCTGTTGACATATCAACCATTTTTCTAAAAAAAACACAAACCATTGATTAAAAAGACTTACGGATATTTTTCATATCGTCGCATATAATAAATAAAGTTGACTAAACACAAGCATCGGCGCACAAGACAATGGTATCGATGAAAATACAAGACCAGAGAAAAAATCACACTATCAAGGCTGATTTGCGTATATTTGCTGAAAATCAACCCTTTTTGGCTGTAATTAATGCTACTGCAATGGAAATTACGGAACTCATCGCCTTTATTTCGTTTTCGGTTGGATTACCAACTGTCATTACTGCTTGGGCACTCGGAAAACGGTATTTGAATATCATTGAACGGCGCACGGAAATTCAACAACAAGAACTTGCCGTAACAGAACGGCGGTTGATTTTAGAAGAACGTGAGCGTGAGTTGGAGATTTATAAATTGGAGCTAGAAATACGCCATTTGGAACAAGAATCCGGAGAAAAACCCAAACTACCGGAATAAATTCTCGTGGTCATGGCAGGTAAAAGTAGTTGAATTGAACTATGTTCGCACGGCATTATACTGCCGAACTCTTGCATACAATCTTTGCAAACCCTTGAATTCACGATTGAATATCTATGGCAAAACAGAAATATACGATTTTAATTGTTGATGACGACCCGGCTGTTCAATCTGCCTGTGCCGCTCTTGGCGAACACTATGAAACCGTCGTTTTTTTTAGTGAACCTGATTATATCAAAGCATTTGCCGATGTCGAAAAACTTCGACCAGACCTCGTGTTGTTGGATGTCTATATGGGGGATAAAATGTGCTTCGATGCTCTGGATATGCTCCATGACCGAGGGCTAAAAATTCCCGCCATTATTATGACGGGGAGTTCCGATATGCGGATTGCCGTTCATGCGCTTAAATCCGGTGCAGAAGATTTTATTGTTAAGCCCCTTGACCCGATCCAAGTCGAATCAGCCGTCCAACGTGCGCTGAGAAATTATGATTTGCGTCGCCAAATGGACGTTTTGCAAGAACGATTGCAAGAAGAAGAACAAAATGAGCTTCTTGGAAATTCAGAAACAATGCGCCAAGTCAAACAATTTGCCGATATTTTTGCACAAACAGACGATACGACCGTACTGATTTTGGGCGAATCCGGCACAGGAAAAGAACTCATGGCTCGCTACATTCACCGCCGCTCCCCACGCGCAAGCGGTCCTTTTGTATCGGTGAATTGCGGTGCTATTCCGCGAGAATTAGCGGAAAACGAGCTTTTTGGCTATGAACGCGGTGCATTTACCGGAGCGACCGAAAAAGTAAAGCAAGGACGTTTTGAAATGGCACATCGGGGGACGATTTTGTTGGATGAAGTTGGAGAACTCAGCTACGAAATGCAAATCAAACTTCTGCGCGTGTTACAAGAACGCTCCTTTTATCGCTTGGGTGGGAATAAAGAAGTTTCGGTGAATGTTCGTGTTATTGCGGCGACAAACCGAAATTTGGAAAAAATGGTGGAAGAAGGGAAATTCCGGGAAGATTTGTATTTCCGCTTGAATGTAGGAACTATTATGATGCCACCTCTCAGAGAGCGTCCGGGAGACATCATGCTTTTAGCCACGGCATTTTTGAATGAATTCAATAAAAAATTCGGGAAGCGCATTAGTGGCTTTACACCTGATGCAATCGAAGCGCTCGAATCCTACGAATGGAAAGGGAATGTGCGGGAATTGCGCAATGCGATTGAGCGTATCACGCTTTTAGAATCGGGGGAGATGATTACCAAAGATTCCATTCGCTTTTTGCGGGTGGGTATGGGGGCATCCGCATCCTTTGCCCAACTCGCTAACGGGCAGCACACGCTCACAATTTCTAAACAGGGTGCAGCATTGGAAAATGTTATCCGCGATTTATTAGAGCAAACGCTCAAACTCACAGACGGAAATCAAACGCAAGCAGCCAAAATGCTTGGACTCACACGCGCCGTTTTGAAGACTCGCATGGAACAATACGGACTTGGTGGCAACGATGTAGAATAACAAACCATGGGCAAACCGGACGTTTTCAGTTGAAAATCATAGAAACGCCCGGGCGTCTAACGCCCTTCACAGCAATAGACCAGTGCACAAGTGTATAAAATTAGCGTTTTGCCTTTGCAATATTGATATTTCGCTTATCAGATGTCGCCAGAAATTTTCCATCAGGGCTGAATGCTGCCGGAGTACCTTCACAGGAGACACCAGCAGAACGCTGGATGGCTTCTCCTGTTGCAGCATCCCACACGCGCACCGTTTTATCCTTGCCACTCGAAATGACGGTTTTACCATCAGGACTAAAAAAGACTGATGTAACGGAAGCGGAATGTCCTCGCAATGACCGTAATATTGTCCCCGTCGCAGCATCCCAAATCTTCACTGTTTTGTCGTCACTGCCACTTGCTATCAATGTACCGTCGGGACTAAAAGAAACCGAACGCACATTACCAACATGACCGCGTAAAATCAAAAACGGCTCAAGGCTTTTTGCATTGCGCGCCGCTTTCTCTAATTCCACGGCACTCTCATCAACACTATTCGGAGAATCAACCGGATTGGAATTGGGTGCGTAGTTATCCTCACGGTTTGTGCGAGGGGTTTCTTTGGGTAATTCTTTGGCAGCTTTAGTACTGGATCGTGATTCTTTTGGTGTCGTATTTGTACTGTTTGCCGCAAATGTACTTGTTTTATCGGCAGTAGGTTTATCGATAGCTGATTTGTCGTTTGAATTGGTTGTACCCTTACGCTTCAAATGATCGGCATACTGTTTCCGAATACGTTCTCTTGCTGCTTCGCGTTCGGCAACACTCTGTGCATTTGCCTCAGCAAGCGAACCGCTTTTTGTTTGCGGTTTCGCAGGTTGGCTCGTTGAAGATTGATTATTCAAGGTCTGGTTATTCGGAGTCCGATTATTTGAGGCTTGATTGCTCGATTTTTTAGGATTTAAGGATTCTACGGCTTTCGGTACTGATTTTTCTGAAGTAGTTTTTTCTGAAGTAGTTTTTTCCGTAATTGCTTTTTCGGGTGCGGGTTTTACGGAGGGTATTTGCTGTGTGCCTTGAGCAGTATTTCGTGTATTATTCTGAGAGTTTTTCTGAGAATTATCTTGTGTCAAAGCCGCAGGACGTGCTTTACTTGCAGCCTCTGGCTTTACCTGTTGCGGATTTGTAGCAGATTTTTCTGATGTTGGCGAGGAACTTGTTTCCGCAGAGGTTGGAATACGTGGTTTTTCGTCTGAACTTGTTGTCTTCGGCTTCTCGCTTGGTGCTGTTAATGTTTTTTCTTCCTGATTCTGTCCTCCTTGATTTTGTGTTTCTGATGGTTGAGAATTAGAAATAGCTCCTGAAGCATTTGGAGATACTGTTTGCGGAGATTCTTGTGGTGCTTCTTTTTGAGCTAATTCCTCAACACGACGCGCAACGGAATCACGACGGCGCTCTTGCTCTTCCACGGACAATTCTTGCTGCGCAGCCGAAGAAGTAGAAATTTCACCGCCTTTATTCTTCAAAGCAATGTAGTAAATTCCCCCGCCTAGCGCTACTGCACCAACCACAAGCCAAGGCAGTACGGAGCGTTTTTTCTTCTCGTCATTTTTTTCTGCGGATTTGTTTGGTGCAGCGGTGGATGCAGAAATTTTTGCTGTTTGCGCTTGTAATTCCGATGGGCTTGGAGCTTGAGATATGGAGGAAAAAGGTTGTAAGGTATCTGTCGCTGAAGAAGCGTTAACATCATCTCCACTTTCTGCCCCTGAAGTACCGAAGGTACTTGGCGAAGATTGTTCTTGAGCAGCAAGCATGGCAGCACGTTCTTGCTCCGCTTTGACGGCTTGCATACGGCGCTCAATCTCAAGTTGCATCGGCGTTTTAGTAAGTGTTGGTGCCGAAAAAACCGGTGGAGCATTCGGCGGCGGCGGTGCTGGTTCGGCAGATTTACCAAACAAGGCACTAAAACCCGATTTTTCCTGTGGTGGTGTCGCGACATTATGCAAGCCTGCATCATCAGACTGCGACGGAAACTGCTCAATAGACGAAATTGAAGGAGTAGGAATTGGAGAAGCAGAAATAACACTTCCAACACCGACAGGGGAAGCAGCTGTGGGCTTGTTGACCTCCGATTTTGTTTCCGCATCAAGTTGCCTTTGTACTTCCGGTTGAATTTTTTGCAACAAACGAGCAAATTCGCGGCTTGAAGGAATGCGCTCACGACGATCTTTTGCTAGGGCGCGGCGGACAAGATTTGCCAAATGCGGCGGAATGTTGAGTTCAGGCATGGTCTCAACAATATCGGGCACAGGCTGTTGCAAAATTGCTTGGCGCAATCGTACTTCGGAATCGCGTTCATTCGTTGCAAAAGGCAATTTACCCGTAATCATACGATAAAGAATGACCCCCAAACTATACACATCGGTACGTTCGTCTATCGTTTCCCCGCGCAAAAGTTCAGGTGGCATATAGGCAATTTTGCCCGTGCGTCCGGCTGCACGAACTAAAGCTGCATTGCTCAAAATAGGCGCAATGCCGAACCCACTCACTTTAACAGCGTTATCTCCCGAAATGATAATATCTGCGGGCTTGAATCCGCCATGCAACACACCTTTAGAATGAGCAGTAACAACACCGCGCAGGGCTTGTTGAAAAAGCTGTACAGCGCTTTCATGAGGCACCGGACGGGATTTTTTGCTTAACAGCGTCTCTAAACTCCGCCCGGGAGCATATTCCATTACGACATGAACCGTGTCGCCACTTTCGAGCACGTCCAACACTCGCACGAGATTTTCTTGTTGTGGCAAGGCTTGAAGCGCTTTTTTGACTTCTTTTGCTCGTTTGCGTACTGCGGGTTCGCGCACAAGATCGGCAGCTAAGGATTTCACCGCGACATCGGTTTTGGTCTCGGTTTCGCGTCCTTTGCGGACAATTCCTGTGCCGCCTGTACCAATGCGATCGGAGACGGTATAATTCTGAATTTTCTCAGGCATAATGGAAAGACAAATCGTGAGTAAATGTAATGCTGCTGTCTGCGAATAGTTTGTTGTTATGCGTGTTGTATGCGATTAGTAAGCGTGCCGATACCGTCAATACTACATTCGACGACATCGCCAAGTTGTAGCCAAAGCGGCGGGTCGAATACTTTACTGCCGTTGAGTTCCAGCAAACACCCCGTTCCGCAGGTACCACTTCCAATCACTTCACCCGGATGCACTTCCACACCATAACTTACGCGCTCAAGAATTTGGGCAAATGTCCAGTGCATATCTTTCACATTGCCACGCGAGACAATGTTTCCGTTAATCGAAGCGGTCATCGGCAAATCGTAATGATTGCCTTTGGGTGTAGGAATAATGCGGTCTTTAAGCGCTTCTTTACTGACAAGGCAGGGACCTAATGACGTTGCAAAATCTTTTCCTTTTGCCGGACCGAGGCTCATTTGCATTTCCTGCATTTGTAAAGCACGAGCGCTCCAATCATTCATCACCATAAAACCGTAGATGTGTTCATCGGCACGCTCTGCGGGAATATTTTTTCCGCCTTTGCCGATAACGATAGCGCATTCCAATTCAAAATCCAGATTTTGCAAATGCAAATCTTCTACTTTCACATCGCCACCACCGATAACGCTAAGATGATTGGTGAAATAAAAAATCGGAATTTCGTCAAATGTGTCAATCATCGGTAAACCACGATTGCGCCTTGCTGTTTCGACGTGTTGCCGGAACGCATAACCATCGCGCATAGATACGGGGTGGGGAATCGGCGATAAAAGCTGCACAGAAGAGGCTTCTATCGCCACTCCTGCGGGAGTAGCAGCATGATGATTCGACGCAAACCATGCTTCCAGTTTGTGTGCTTCGTGGTGAGCAGTCTCTCCGGCTCGTAAATACTCAAGAACAGTAGAAGGTAGCCCTTCCAAACGCCCGTGAATACTTGTTTTCGCAAAAGCGTATCCTTGCTCAAGGTCAAGAATGTGATTATGGACGTGTAAGCCCAAGCGTGGATTAGTGCCTTGAGCAGTTGAGTACGTTACCAAGCGCATAATTCTAAAGCCCTCACGAAATCTGGAAATGAAACAGATGTATTTTCACAATAATCGGAACTGCGCAAAGATACGCAAAACGTTTTGCACGGCGCAATATCCTTTTCGCTTACGGAACGATTTTCCAAAAACATTTTTGGAAGGTATTTTTTTGTATGGTTTTATCGCGGCAAAAGGTAAATTACGACAACTTCGGTTGTTTTTTTGTGTGTTTTCTGGAGAGTGTGTAATGAGACGTCGTTCACGCTTGAGTATGCTATTCTGCTTTTATTCTATCGCTGTGGTATGGTGTTTTTCCATGCCTTCATTTCTTCTTGCTTATCCCGAATCTCAAACGCTTACCCAAGAATTTCTTTCCGGTTCGCCGCTTGGTACACGAATAGCGATATTGGAAGATGCAACAGCAACCATGACGCTTCAGAACGTCCTTTCCGCTCAGGAAACAGCGTGGAAGCGCTCAGAAAAACTCTCGCCTGCGTTTGGGTTTACTTCGTCGGCGTATTGGGTGCGGTTTAGCGTGACGAATCCTCAGCCGTATCCCATCGAATGGCTTTTGGAAATTGGCTATCCGATGCTGGATTCTATCACGGTCTTCGTTCTCGAATCTGGCGTGTATGTGCAAAGAAGCACCGGCGACCATTTTTCCTTCGCTCATCGAGATATGGAGTATCGGAATTGTATTCTCACGCTGAATGAAAAGCCGACTTCCGAGCGGACGTATTACCTGCGCTTTCGCACGACAAGTTCGATGAATTTGCCTTTGACGGCGTGGTCTCAAGCAGCATTCACGCAGCATTTGAGCCGTGAGCAAATTATCATCGGGCTGTATTACGGTGCAATTATAGTCATGTTGCTCTATAATTTCACCCTTTTTCTGGGAATGCGTGATGTGAATTATCTCTTTTACGTGCTGTTTATCGCCGGACAGATCATGTATCAATTTACGCTCAACGGGCTTTCGTTTCAGTATCTTTGGCGCGATGCGGTTTGGTGGGGAAATATCTGTTTACCGATGTTTATGGGATTTGCGACGTTTTGGGCAATGTTTTTTGCACGGTCTTTTTTGAACAGTAAACAGAATGCGCCTTTGTTTGAACGCTTGTATCAAGTATTTCTCCCGTTGATTGCCGCAAGTGCTGGTCTGGCGCTTGTGCTGCCGTATTCTTGGAGTATTCGGATTACGACATTTTTAGCAATGATTTCCTCACCGCTTTTGGTGATTAACGCTGCTATTGAGTGGCGGAGCGGCTTTGAACCGGCAAAGTATTTTTTTATTTCGTGGGTAGCCTTTATCACCGGAGTAGTGCTGTACACGCTTAAAACATTCGGGCTTTTGCCGTCGAATCTTTTTACCAATCTCACCATTCAAATTGGTTCGCTGTTGCAAGTGGTTTTGCTTTCTTTGGCGCTTGTCGGGAAATACAACGTCATGCGGCGTAAATACTACAAGGCACAGCAAGACCTTATTAAAGCGCAAATTACTTCCTACGAAGCGGAACGCGCAAAGCAAGAATCCGAAATTTACCGCCTGCGCAATGTGGAACTCGCCCAAGCCTACCGCGATGTCGAAGAGCAGCGCGTCGAAATGGAACTTTTGAACAGGTCGCTGCGGGAATTGAACGACGAAAAAAATGAGTTTTTGGGCATTGTCGCGCACGATTTGAAAAATCCGCTCTCGAATATCTCCATGCTTGCAAAGGTCTTACACGAAGAAGCACAGACACTTTCTCCGACAGAAGTGAGGGAGTTTTCGGGAGATATTCAAACGGCTTCGGGGCGAATGTTTGATTTGATTACGAATTTGCTGGATGTCAATGCAATTGAGAATAAAGCCGTTCGCCTTACGCCGATTCCGTTTGATTTGACGGAAGTAGCGCAGTATGTGGCTTCGGATTATCGTGGGCGGGCGGAGGCAAAGCAAATTTCCATTCACTTCGAGATTCCGCCGGAAAACACGATGGTCTTTGCCGATAAATCTTCGACGATTCAGATTTTGGATAATCTCGTGTCCAATGCTATCAAATACTCACCGCCGGAGAAGCATATTTACTTACGGTTGCGTAAGCAGGACAATGCTGTTTTGGTGGAAGTGCAAGACGAAGGGCAGGGGCTTACCGATGAGGACAAACGCAAGCTCTTCGGGAAGTTTGCGCGGCTTTCGGCACAGCCCACGGGAGGCGAACATTCAACAGGTCTGGGGCTTTCGATTGCGAAAAAGCTGGCGATTGCGATGAATGGCGATATTTGGTGCGAAAGCGAATTTGGCAACGGAGCAAAATTTGTGGTGAAACTGCCTGCGATGAGCGTTGTGTATGAACATTTCCCCAATGGCGGGGATTAGCCGCACTAATTCCGCCGGAGCAAAATTCCCCAGATGTTATTGTACGGATGAACAGTTGAAGCTGTTCCTTGCCCGTTGCTGACAGTGCGCCCCTCGTTATGCCATCGAAAAATTCCCCCGCGCAGATTATACGAATGTTTGATTCCTGCTTGCTTACAAGCGGTATTCAGTCTTAATAGTGCATCGCTACTGCGTTTCCCGACAGAACAATACCAAACGACCTCTTTGCCTTGCGCCACAGCACCAAAACGCCGCACAAATTCTTCCGAGGAAATATTGGGCGGACAGTGCAATGCCGTTGTGATGTGGCTTTGGCGAAACTCGTCTTCTTCGCGGACATCCAATACGACAACACGCGCTGAGTGAGATTGTAAACGCTTTTCAAGGTCTTGAGGAAACATTTCGTCCACAGGCACACTACCAGCAACACTATGTGAGACCAGATGCTCAACAAGCCGCAATGCGCCAGATTGCAGCACTGCCGGCGCTGTCCACCAGAGAATAAGCACCACCAGAACAAGTGCAGCGAAACAGTAGAGAATCAGTCGCATTACGGTAGAATTTAAGAATAGAGATTGAATGAACCTGATGAGATACATTATACCGATTTTTGATAGATTATACCGATTTTTTCTGCCCATAGTCAGGGCGCGGCGGTAGATTGGGTCAGCATATCAAGCGGGCTGATCATCTGTACAGCACTATCTTTGCGGACGTGGATATAACGCTCGGTGATTTCGGTGGTGGAGTGTCCCATCACTTCGGCGATTTTTTTGATGTCGTACCCGCGCTCGACGAGTGATGTTGCGAAGGTGTGCCGGAAGGTGTGCGAACTTGCTTTGCGAGTAATACCCGCTTTTTGAATAGCTTCCCGAATACAGCGTTGGACGTGATTTTCGTGAATGTGATGCCTACCTGTGCGCCCCAAACGAGGGTCTTTGGAGAGTGATTTCGAGGGAAAAACGTATTGCCATTTCCATTCATCCCCACGATAGACTTCGCCCATTGCATTGGGCATAAACGTAAAGCCGAAGCCATTGGCAAGGTCGTGATCGTGCTGTGCTTTCACAAAATTGAGATGGTCTTTGAGTGGCTGAACGAGGTTTTGCGGAAGCATCGTGCGACGGTTTTTGCCGCCTTTGCCGTCAAAGACCAGCACTTGGAGTCGTTCAAAATCAATGTCTTTGACGCGCAAGCGCAATGCCTCCATCTGGCGCAAACCCGAACCGTACATCAATTTTGCCACCAAGAGAATCTCGCCTTTGAGAAATGCCAGCACCCGTGGGGCTTCGTCGTCGGTGAAGGAGTCGCGTATGTTCTCATGGCGTTTGGCATAGCCAACAGTAATGATGAAATCGGTGCGCTCCAAAACACTTTTATAGAGAAACGTGAGTGCTGCCAGCGCTTGATTTTGCGTGGATGCAGAGACATTGCGCTCCGAGGCAAGGTAGGAAAGAAATTCCTCAACGTGCTTTGCACCAAGTTCGGCGGGGTGCTTCATTTGGTGGAATTTGACAAAGCGCAATGCCCAAGAAATGTAGATTTCTTCGGTGCGGAGGCTTTTGTGTTGAAGACGAATTTTGTCCCGAAATACCGACAGAAACGGGGAAGTGGTCACAGAATAGCCCATGACAAGATTATGAAAATAGCGTGAATAAACAGCGTGAAAAGCCAACGAAAATGTTTGGATAACCTACGATTTAAGCGTTATATTACCAAAAATAATTCATGAACTTAGAGTTCGGCTAGTGTAATTACAACCTCTTTTTTATCATACAATTTATTCTGGAAGGAAAAAACTATGTTGATTCGCTTAGTTTCCTTGTGCTGTTTCTTTTTTGTGTCATTTAATTACATGGGTTTAGCGCAAGAGCAAGAAAAAATTACTATCTCAAGCGAGTACGGTCCTAAATCTCAAGAACTTCTTGATTATTACCGCTTCCAAGGGGTTGATTACTTCAAAATGAAAATCAAAGGCAGCACATTGGCAGAGAAAAAATTTATGATTATTTCAAAGGAGTATTGGAACTCAAAGGTAAGTAAGATTGATACATCTGTTAATAGTGGCAGGATGGGCATAAAAGCGGGAACAAATGAATTTGAAATGACCGTTATTTCCAAGAAAGAGAACAAAGATTCCGCAAAATTTATGTTCTCTTTCCCCCGTTTTCTGACAACAAAATATTTTAGAACGATGCCAACTGATTCGTATAGTTTGAGAGATCCATTTAATGGTAAAGAATACGAATACAAAGCCAATGAAACAATAATGCTACTTGTTCTGAGTTTGCCCTATAAAGATCCGAAAAACCCTGGTTGGACAAGCTATTGTGAATTAAGCAGTAAAGGCGTTCCTCCGTCAGAATGGGGAGAAAAATATGGTATTGAGCATTACATTACTTTCGAGATGAAGTTTTATTGAAATTATACATTTAGTTCGGTGCTTCCCGTCTTACGAAGCCGAACTTGTTGCTTCCGGCGACCGAGGACATGGTGCATTTTGGGGTGGGCGGTCTGCTCTTTATTGGCGGTGTGCCGCTCCGGTGCTTGCATTGCGAATCGTGAACTTGCTTTTATGCCTGATTTTGCCTAGTTTGGCGTGAATGAAACCCAAAGTCTATATCGAAACGACAATTTTCAGCTACCTGACTGCTCGCCTGAGTACAGATTTGATTGTTGCTGGACATCAAAAAATCACAGAACTCTGGTGGGAAGAACGGCGTGAGAATTTTGGATGCTTTATCTCTCAAATTGTGCTAAACGAAATCAGTCGCGGAGATGCACAAGCGGCACAGCGTCGAGCAGCAAAAGCATCAGGTATTTCGTTGCTCAATGTAAATCAAGCATCCGAGAACTTGTCCGTACTTTTAGTGGCGGAAGGAGCATTACCCGCAAAAGCTGCGATTGATGCACTGCATATTTCGATTGCGGCAATTCATGAAATAGATTTTTTACTGACGTGGAATTGCACGCATATTGCTAATGCCCAAACACGCCCCAAAATAGAAAACATCATTAGAGCGGCAGGCTTTCAGCCGCCAATAATAGCAACACCAGAAGAATTGTGAGGAAACAATGTGGCAAGATCCAATAGTTGAAGAAGTACGCAAAGAGCGAGAAGCATATGCGGCTTATCTGAATTATGACATCAAGGCTATCGTCGCTGAACTTCGTAAGCAGCAAGAGGCGAATGCTGATAAAGTCGTTGATTTTTCGGAAGTAATGACAGAGGCAGAATAAATTACGTTTCAGCTACCCCAGCATCATTGCTGCTTTCGTGGGATGTTCGGTGCATCCCGTCCCACGAAGCCGAACTTGTTGCTTCCAGCGACCGAGGACATGGTGCATTTTGGGGCGGGCGGTCTGCTCTTTATTGGCGGTGTGCCGCTCCGGTGCTTGCATTGCGAATCG
>ERZ1066127.11-NODE-11-length-175716-cov-16.507079_pt1 | contig 175716 bp, 118 predicted proteins | sample MGYA00382774_ERZ1066127 | MGnify/ENA primary metagenome ERZ1066127 (study PRJEB33369, sample SAMEA5778357) | biofilm metagenome | biome: Industrial cooling water; feature: Water cooling tower basin; material: Biofilm | place: United Arab Emirates | collected...
GGATTCTTGAACTTTCAAAGAACTTTCTTCAACTAAATGTGTACGGTGATGAAATTAACACTATCAAAAACTCACGATTTCAAGGATTTTTCACCAGATGCAAAGCAAAAGCGGCTTAAAACCTTGGGTTTCAAGCCGCCTTGTGCGGAGAGAGAGGGATTCGAACCCTCGGTAGATCTTGCGAGCTACGACGGTTTAGCAAACCGTTGGTTTCAGCCACTCACCCATCTCTCCGAATGGTTGTGGGAAACTTTTGCCCGAAATAGACTACAATTATACTAATTTCTTCCGCACTGTGCAAGAAATTTTTCTCCTGTGCGGTACTTCTTCTTTTTTACTCACTCTGCGGTGTTTCCACAACTACCCGCACCGTGCGAGAATAAAAGCGCCCTTCGGGGAGGTTATTATCATACAATTCCACACTTGAGCCGTACCCGATAACATTTGTTTTCAGCAGCTCTGCCGCAAACCCCAGTGCCTGCGCCACTCCCTGCGCACGTTGTAAGGAGAGCTTTCGGTTAAATTCCGCGTCGCCCGTGCGGTCGGTAAAGCCATCCACACGCACCGTCGAGCGAGGTGTAATGCGGCTTTTCATCAGATTCATCATCGGCTCTTGGGCAGAAGTTATTGCGCTTTTGGCAAAATCAAATAAAATGAGATTAAAACGCTCAATCAGATTCCCGGCAAAAGAAGATTGTACAGCACCACGCTTGCTTCCACCGGAATGAGTATTGATACGTGTTTCGAGTGGTATGGCGGCAAAAGCGGACGTTAATTGTTGCCCCGATTTCGTCTCTGCAGAAAGCCGATACTCCACCTCTGCCGCATACGGATTTATCGCGTCCGGCTTCTCATCAAGTTGTAGCGCCGCTAGCTCGCGTTCATCCAAACGCCAATCCAGCGCTTGCGGGATATTCCCGATACCTGAAAATTCTTTGATGACCCGATCTGCTTGACGAACAGTTAGCCTCCAAGAGCGCACTGAATCAACGTCTCCGACTGCTTGTTCATTTCCGACTGCTTGTTTGTTATCATTCTGGGCTTCTCTTCGATACGTTACAGTCGGATAAAACCGCAAACTTGGCGGCGAAACACGGCGCGTAGTGTCCAAAAGCGTGATATGCTCCAAAAGCGCCGGAGTATCGGAGCGCATTTCCACGCGGCGATTTTCAGCCTGCTTTTCGGCTTCCGTAAGCGGTACAGACGGTGTATTAGGCTGAAGTGGTGTTTCTTGCAGTTTTAATCGCTGGGGTTCGATATTCCACACATCGGTCAAATACCGTACCACTACTTGCGCGCGAGATTTTGCAACGGAAGATTTATCCCGTTCTGAACTTACACCATCGGTACAGCCGTGAACGGTGAGCGTAGCTTTGGGCATACGACGAAGCCGCTCCCCGATGATGTTCAAGACATGATAATACGAATGTTCTTTGGGGCTAAGGTCGTATGCGGCAGACAATTTCGATTCACGGAATGTGCTTGTTTGCTCCTTTGTTAGCAATGCGTAGCGCTCCGGCAACGTCACAGAGCCAACTCCGTCAAAAAACACATATGGCAAAAGCGGAAAAACGCTACGCGAGATTGTCTGTTGCACGTACAATGAGACTGCTTCCCGCTCAATTTCTTTTGCTTCGGGTGTTTTTGAAGGGGATGCTTGCGGCAGCGATTCATTACGGGTGTCCAAACCAAATGCTTTCACAGCTAGTATTGGTACGTATTGTACAGTGTCGGGCTGAGGAATTGGAGCAGCAGGCGGCGCTTCGGGTAAAGGTAACATCAACGTCAAACCGCCGCGAAACTGATGCAACGCCCAACTATTTGCCTCCGACTGACCGCCTGAAAGTGGCAAAAAAGCATTCGTTAAAGCAAAGGCGTAGAAGGCTTCGGGGCGAATCCGCAGCTTTTCACCCAATGCGAACTCATATCCCAAGCCTGCCAGCACGTGCGCCTGTAATGATGCTATCTGCGGTATTGCTCTTGGCTCACTCCCAAGCGGCATCCGTAACACTGTTCCCGAACCGACAAAAACACCTTGCGCATTGGACAGCGTAGAAGTAAAGCGCTCTTGGTAGGTGAATTGCGGTGAAATAAGCAAAGCAGCCCTAAAACCCGCTTGAATACTCAGCCCCGTATTTGCTATGCGCCATTCGGCAAGCGCTTCTGCGCCAACACTTGGCAAAAGCATTGAAAGCGTGTGCAGACTGTAACTCGCCGTGTCCACCATTCCGCCTGCGCCAATCCGCGTCGGATAGACTTCTCGCGTACTCAATTCCGCATTATGCTGTGCGGCAGTGGCTCTTAGCGATAAAGAAAATTGCTCGTCAAGCGGAATTGTAGTCAGAACACCTGCATACAAGCCACCTCCAAGACCTTGCCGAAAATGTTCGGGAAATTTCCCCTCGCGGTCGGGGAAACGAAAGAGTTGCAAAAGGTCATTACGTAAAAAATCGGCTGTCTGAAGGTTATAGGCACACCCACCCGTAATACCGATATGGAGTGGTTTTTTCACAGGTGTGGCGGCTTCTTGCGCAAAAGAGCCGATTGCGTGCAGCGCTATGAATACGGAAGCGAGAATGATAGAAAACAATTTCATTTGGTTATCGAAGTATGGTAATCATTTGAGAGTGATATTCTACACCAATCTTTACCGTGAGCCAATACGCTCCTGAGGCAAGGCGTGTAAGAGGCAACACAAGGCTTTGTTCGCCACTATCAATCTTGCCTTCGTGCAATAGATATTTTTGACCAATGACATCAGTCAATTCAACAAGCACCGGAGCGGATTTCAAGGCGCTTACACGAAGGGTCATAACATCACGGATTGGGTTTGGAGCAATGGCAAGGAGTGTCAGATTCGGAGAATGAATAAGACGTGCAGCGCCGCCGGCATAGTTGATACCTTTGCTCCGATACAATGCCGTATCCGAGCCTTGCTGCCTTACTCCGCTAATGTGCAGACTATCCAAAAGTATCGTCGTCGTTGTGGCATTGCCCAATAAACTCCTCATTCGCAAAAGGACAATCGGTTCTCGTTCTTGTGCCGATGCGATATTCGCTTTGAAATGGATCACCTGCCCGACGGTATCACGGCGAGGCAGAAGATAGCTTGCAAAAGGGCTTGGCGAGAGAATTTCCAGCAAGGAGGTATTCAGCACAGAAAGACGGAATGCGGCTTCCATACCCGTTTCTACGCCGTTTCGATTCCGAAGGAAAACCGGAATATCCGCAACTTCACCGACTTGAATAGCGATAGTATCAGGCAACACCGCCGAACCCGCAACAATTCTTGCCTGCAAGGGCAAAAGCAACACTCTTCCACAAGAATCCATCAACCGCAGCGTATCTCGTACCAAACCGCCCGTCCCCCCTGAAAAGCGCACTTGCACTTGTGTTTGGGCGTTTGCTTGCAAAGGATTCATCGGTATTGATTCCACCGCGAAGGCTCCGGACCGAAGTGGCAATGAAAATCCCTGCGGAATCGTTCCCGTATTCAACAACGTAACGGCGCGGCTCGTCGGAGTATTGGCGGATAATGCACCAAAATCAAGCACGGCAGGAAGTACCTGCAAACCCGATGAATCCTTGCGAAGCATGATACTGAGCGTTGTATCGGACACATTAGCAGCATTCGAGCGAAGACGAATTTGTGCCGTAAACATTCCTGTTTGAGCGGTACTTGCGGCAATCACAATACTGTCCCGACCTGTACGAGCAACCAAGCGGCTTGGAGAGGAGACAATACGAAAAACAGCATTCGGATTAACCGTTAAAGCAGGTGTTTGCAAGACAACATCATCCGTCCCAATGCTTTCTAAGCGAATGGTAAAGGTTGTAGCATTTTCGCACAAAAGCCGTGCTGGTGCGCTTTGCACAACCGATACACGCGGCTCCGGCAAAATTTCTCCACGCAACGTCAATTCTTGACTGCGAATACACGAGGAACTCAGCACCGAAGCGCCTTCCAAACGAAATACTCGTTGCACTTGCATTCCGGCTCGTCCCCCCAGAAACCGCACCAACACCCGTGAATCACCGCCAACAGGTGTCTCTATCGGTTCGATACGCTCTAGCACAAATGTCGTGTCAATCTGGTGCGGAAAATTCCCCTGCCAGCGAAGCACTGTTGTTCCTGTATTTCGTACCAACAGCGTATCAAAAAGTGGCGTAAACTCTGCAACGGTGCGAAGATTCACTTGCACCCTTGGCAACGAAAAGCTCACAGAATCTTTCCGCGCCGCCAGAAAGACACGAATATCGCCCCTCGGCGCTGAAGCAGTATCATTGGTTTTCAGCAAAATACTCGCCGAGCGGTTTCCAAGCGTACTTGGGCGAACATACACCCGCAACGTTGTGCTCTCATTCGGGCGAATAGTCGTCGCACCAAGAACAACCGAATCTTTCGGAAAATCCTCCCGATGATCACCCTCAACCTGCACACTGTTAATAAGCAAATTGGCATCGCCGGTGTTGCGAATAACCACCGTCGCACGGCTTTCTGTCTCACAAAGGAGTGTTCCGAGCCGAATCGTATCAGCAACCACAATACGCGGCTGAGGCTCTAAAACACGCGCCGCAAGATTAAGCTGCGTTGGAGTGCTGCACGCATCATTCAGTTTCCACTCTAAAGCAGCATTGATGACATTAGCATCGCGCCGCCCTAAAAACCTCACAGTTACTTGTGCGGAAGCACCTGCCGGAATTGGATTCGGCTCTACGCTCTCAATCACAAAATCGTCGGTCAGACGCTGCGGCAATCTTGCCCATGTAAGCGGCGCAGTTCCTTGATTTTCAAAGAGTACCGTTTGCGCTTTCATCATACCAAAACTCACATTCCCAAAATCCACCGTGCGGGGTGTCCACCCATATTGAAAGTTCGTTTTTCGCCCTACCAAGCGCACAAATACACGAAATTGACGACTATCATTGGTATTGAGGACGATAGATGCCGTCGTCGCCCCGCCTGCGCTTGGTGTGAAACGAATCGGAATGGAATAGGACGTAAACGGCTCCACCGGAACTTCGCGGACAGGTGCAAGCAGCGTAAAGTCAGGATTGGTAATACCGACGCTAATCAAACGCAGGGACAGCCCACCGACGTTGCTCACCCTGAGAGTTGCCAAGGAACTTTCTTCGCAAATCAAATGCCCGAAACTCAGCACAGAATCTACTTCCATACGGGGTTGATTGGGTACAATCGTTGCCGACGCTGACAAACGATACTGCCCTTCCCCGCAGCCCAGTAAAAATGCCGTATCGCGGGCAATGCCTTCTACATCATTTTTCAAAAATGTCAAATGAATCCGACCCGAAGCGCCCGGCTGCAATATCGCCGGAACGAGACTATCAATAACAAAACCACCGGAATTAGACTGTACGCGGGCTTGCTGCCCTGATTGAGTGATATTTCCGAATGGATTTTGTGTGGGGTTTTGCGGGGTTTGGTATAAACCTTGATTACCCAACGAAAGCGGCACTGTGCCTGTGTTGCGAATGCTCACACTGCCGGATGTGATTTGGTATTGCCGTACACGCCCGAAATCCACCGTAAAGGTTCCTGACGACGACAGAGACGCGCCCGCCGCCGCTCCAATGGCAAGAGTATCTTTCTGTCCCGCTAGTGCTATGACAGCCAGTTCTGCACCGGAACTGTCTATAATACTGAGCTGGGCAAAACGGAAGCCCAAGGCACGCGGCACAAATTCAATGCCGAGCGTCATTGTTCCCCACTGGCGGGGAAGCGTGGTTATGGCTTCGGTAGAAGCAATAGCCATCCCATTCAACGAAACCAAGCGGAAATCCGCTGCGTGGTCTCCGCTTATCGTCGGCACACGGACAAACAAATCCTTCAGCCCGGTGTTTGCGACGACATTACTGACCGATGCGGAAGTTTGCTCGCAAAAAAGTGGCGGAAAATTGACATCGGCAGTGCGCACCGAACCACGAGGAATAATCGAAAAAACGGAATCGGAAATGTCTTCTTGGCAAGGAATCGTGCCGACATTCACCGGAGCAATAATTGTTGTACCGTCGTAATACCCTTGTCGAAAAACACCATATTCAACTTTTCTACCAAAAGGAAATGTTTCTAAGACCACTCTACTTGTGCGAATAGAAGGGCTGTGCAAAAGCAGGCGCTTACCGTCTGCACTCCATTGAATCTCTGTGTTAAAAAATGTTCGTTTATCATCAGTAATGCCATCGGGGAAAGGCAAACGAAAGGTTTGTGTGAGGCATCCCGTTTCTGCGTCCCATATTCCCACAGTATTGAGAGTATTATCTTCCGGAAATACACTTCTATTTTGTTGGTAGAGAAATCCCGCCACAAACTTTCCATCAGGACTCCACGTGATGGTTGAACTTTTTGTCTGACCGGTTGGTAAATTTCCCCAACCAAATGACCAAATTTGATTGGAAATATTACCAATAATCGGAGAAAGAGTGCCAGTCGCAATATCAGCAATAACACGCGAGAAATTGTACAGCGCACTATTATTGTTATCCAACATAAAGATTTTCTTACTATCAGGACTCCATTGCCCATAATAGCCAACCCAGTATCTTGTATTCGGGAAGCGCTGCACTACCGCTCCTGTAAAGGTATTATAGACAAACAATGTTGAATTTCCACTATTGGTATAACGAGGAATTGCAACAAGAGAATCATTAGGAGACCACATCAAACCATTTTGGTTATTATACCCGCCCCATCCCCACCCGTACCATTGCAAGCCGAAGCCCTGACTTTGAGCAAGGGTAAACAGAACAGAATTATCTCGCGTACTACGAACCACTAATGAATTTGAATTATTCAAACAAAAGTTTGAATCCAAAGAAAGTGTTATTCGACGCTCCCCATCATTGGATATGGCACTCCATAAATCGTAAAAGTTATTGTTGCACTGCCCATTGACAAAAATATGCCGCGATGTCATAAAAGGCGTATAAGCAAGCGCTCCCGAAGTAGCATTAAACCGCATCATGAAAAATTGGAGCGTATCGCCTTGACCAACGGTTGAATTTGGATTAAAAAAGCGGTGCTGCACCGTTGCAAGGATTTCCTGCCCTTGTGCCGTCCATTGTAGCCCTACACAGCGCGTTTTATTACCACGCCCGGGAACAGTAATTTGGCGTAAAAGCGCTCCATTGTCTGCGTCGTATATACCAAAGGTTGTATCATTAACTTGTGCCACAATACGCCGACCATTAGGACTCCATTGATAATTGTTATGACCAAAAGCCCAAGAACCCCAGTTGCTAAAATACGACGACCGTAGCAGATTAGTGGTATCAATCCTATACGAAGGTAATTGATACAATACAGATCCAGTCCTGCCATCTCGAACGATAAAATTTGTTTGTAGCCAGCCCAAATTCGTGTTTGCTGATAAAAGTTGGTCAGTAAAGGTAAGGGTCATAATCTTTGTTCCGTCGGCGCTAAACTCCAATGTATTTGCGTACCAGTAGTGATACTGATTATTTACCGCACTATTATAGGGATTCTGTACAAGAAACTGCGCCATACGGCTTTGCACCGGCACCGTCGAATCTCCCGCCATTCCGGTAACTTTCACCAAGCACGAATCGCTCGGCTCATTTGGAATGGGTTTCCAGAGGTATTCCGTACCGCGCACACTGTCGGCAATACGCTTCCATGTTCGCCCGTTGTCGGTGCTGTATTGCAGACTGACAGTGCGCGAAGTATCGCCTCCCGCCCAGCGAATACGGTATTCCGAACCGACAAGCATACGCTCTGCACCGTTCGGCTGTACCAAGCGGAGAGGGATATTTTGCATGATTTGCGCGAAACTCAGTATTGGTGAGAAGCACACACTTATTGTGGCAAGAAAGAGTACGGATAAGCAATATCGTATAAGAGTGTTCATAATTTTTGGCATAACGTCAAACAATATTTTCAATAAGACCCGGCATCAATAATAACCCTTAACCCGCCGCAATGTTGCACTTTTTTTGGATATAACCAACGAGTTTTTACGAAAAAGCCGCTCTTCTGCGTACACAAACGTACACAAAAGAGCGGCAAAACGAATAATACTTAGCCTTGATGTCGAGAGCTAAGGAGTTTTCCCTCATCCCAGCCTTCTCCCAGAGGGAGAAAGTGGAAGATTCTAAGCCCTCTCCTCGCGCTTCGCGTGGGAGAGGGTTTGGGTGAGGGGCTTAACGTAATGGACACTCTATCATAAACTTAGCGAATAATCTGCACACGCTCTTGTGCAGTCGCATTGACCGTTTTCAACACAAGGAAATATGCACCCGTAATGAGTTTATCTGTTGCCACCACACCGGAGTATTCGCCTGCTTCCTGGTAGGCATCGGTAAGCGTTTGTACTTTTTTACCAAGCACGTCGTAGAGCGCTAATTCGACTGCTCCGGCTTCCGAAAGTGTGTAGGAAATTTCCAAAGCGTCTTTGAGTGCAAGCACACGCAAAGGCGTGGTCTTTGTGCCGATAAGCCGCTTACCGCCAGCCAGAGAAACTCTGGACGTAAACGTATTTTCCTGTGCAAAAGGCTCAATAAAGACTGCGCTATTACCCCTGACAAGTGGCACTGCCAAACTAGCAAGTTCCAGTGTCAGGCGCGTTGTATTTGTCGTTCCGGCGACAGCGCGTGCTTTTATCGGCAGCAGCGTTGCTTCGCGGGTATCGGCTTCGCCCAATTGCAAATTCCACCGCGTTTGCGGAATAATAACACGAGTATCGTTTACAGACGGTTGAGTGTAAGCAAAGGCTTCACTTTTATCCAAGACCAATACCTGATTGCTCATACGGAATTGTGCTTCAAATAGCGGCTCAACAGCGCGGAATACAGACCTTGCCGTCACAGGCGTAATATCTGCGGTGCGGAAGAAAAGACGCAAATCAACACCGCTACCGGGCGGCAACGAATCTTTCAACGGCTTTACACCGACATTGACCACAATATCATTCAAACGAAGCGGTCGTGCAACGGCTCTAATGCTTGCTTGCACAGAGTCTCCTTCACCAAAGACCAGCACACCGCCTAATTTCCTTCCTGCGCTGCCTTCCGGTACAGTACACCGCACAATAACTTGCACGGTATCAAAAGGCTTCATCAGAATATCTTCCGTACCATAATACTGTTCGATGGTAAATACGCCATTTTCCGTTTGAAGCGGGATATTAGGGCGTTTCAAGCGAATAGTACGCTGGCTCAAATTCACCAAATCCGCCGTGCGGAGCGTTGTACCGCCTGTTCGGACGGTATCAAAATCAATGTCGTCCATTTTGAGCGCCCCGCCCACGCCCTGCAAAATATTCCGCACCGAATCACGCCGTGCGCCGTCTTGCGGACGCTGCTGAAAGGACAAAATACTTGACGCTGAGGTACTGCCAACGATACGCGGCGAAAAACTCACGCGAACGCTCAGTGATTCACCTGCCGGAATCACAATACCCGCAACGTCGTCTATAATCCGAAAAACGCGGTTGGTATCATTGCGAGCATCGCTCACGATAGTAATATCATTCAAAATTTGCGGAATACTACTGAAATTTGTTACCAGCGCCTCACGAATAGCTGTTTCTCGCAGTGGTACGCGGTCGAAATCAATCGAAGTCATTTGCAAAGGGCGTTCCGAATTTGCCGTTGTGAAAAATGCTTGCGACCACGCACTTTGCGCACCATCCGCTCCGACAGCCCGCACGCGCCAAAAATACCGCACCGAAGGACGAAGTTCACTGATACTTTGCGTTGTCGTCATAACGCTTGCGCTCAATATTGGAGAACTAAAGGTCGAGGTTGTGGCTACTTGCACATCATACCGCACAGCGCCTTCTGCTCGCGTCCAACGTAATGTCAGAACAAATGGAACAAACCGCGTTGCATTCGGCGGATACTGTAAAAATGGCTGTGCCACAGGGTTCGGCAGCACAGGAGGAGGCGCTGTACCATCGACACTGACGTTCCACGCACGGCTGAAAAGCGTCAATTCCGGCGCGATAGTGTTGGTGATACGACATTCATAGCGCCCTGCATCAGTTTGAGCAGCATTATCACTCACAAGAAACGTCGCCGAAGCACTTGTAGCGCTCACTGCTACGCCGTTTTTGAACCATTGATAGCGATTTGCCGTACCGCCGACATTCATCGTCAGTTCTATGCGCCGCGCAGGCTGGAATGCAAGATTTTGTGCTATTCCAACGCTGTCCTGCAGTGAATACCGATAGCCGCGAATACCAACGTTTCCTTCGATGCTTTCAAACGTCAGGCGGTTGGAAGAGACAACCAATGTTTCCAATACTTGACGCGAAGCTGTCAGTGTTGGGATACTGGTCAAACGGTTTGCCGAAACGTTGAATGTCAAAAGGTTTTGCCAAGCGCTCACACCTTCCGGTAGTGTTCCTTCAAAATTATTAGAATCAAGTTCCAAACGCCGCAAAAGCTCACATTCCGCTAATCCTGTCGGAATTGCTCCGCTCATCTGATTACGTGAAACAGAAAATTGCCGTAATTGCCGCATCAATCCTATATTCTCAGGCAATGTACCCGTGAGAGCATTTCTGGAAGCATCGAATATTTCCAAGCGCAAAAGCGCAGGAAATGTTTGCGGGAAATCACCACTAAACCTGTTATCGTTGAATCGTAATTCCCGCAACGCGCTAAATTGCGTTATTCCGGTTGGAATTGCCCCCGTCATGCTATTTTGAGCAATGTCTAACCGCTCCAGCGTTTGAAAAGCCGTTACCTGTGCCGCTTTAACGGCAAATGCTCGGTCAAAACTGCGCGGCAGCGTGCCGGAAAGCCTATTATTTGCTAATACCAGTTCTTTCAGTCGCGTCAGTTCGACAATACGTTCAGGAATACCACCCGAAAAGAAATTATTCTGCAAATGAATGTTCGTCAATTGCCGAAACTCCACAATGCAGGAAGGAACTTGTCCGGTCATACGGTTATTATTCAACCGTACTTCGCGCAATCTGCTGCTTTCCCGCGAAGAAACATTGCCCAACATACACAGCGCTTCTTCTAAGCTACCGGAAATACTGTTAGAATCAAGCCGCAAAGTTTCCAGCGAATCTAACAGTGCTATTTCTCGTGGTAAAGTGCCGCTGAGTCCAACATTACTCATAGACAAATTTCTTAGCGAGCGCATTGCGCCTATCGTTGCGGGTAATTCTCCGGCAAGTCCATTGCCGCTCAAATTCAGAGTTTGCAATGCTGACAGCGCAGATAACTGAACAATAGCACCGGTCAAAGAGCCATTCACAGCATTGTAGGGGAGATTGAGCGACGTTACTCGTCCATTTTGAATCCCAACACCGCTCCAGAACTGAATAGGCAAGCTACTGAGCCAATTATTGCTTGTTGTCCAGCGATTGCCGTTAGTGGCGCGGTAGAACCCAACCAAGACCAACGAATCAGCTTGCAACGGCGTAATGTAGCGGAAAATGCGCTGCGATGTTGCCGTACCCGTTGTTGTACTGACGCTGACCGTTCCCGTAGCTCCTGTTGAAATAATAGCGATAATACGCCCTGCATTCTCAACTGTAAAATTCCTCACCGCGACACCGCCAAAGCGCACCTCACGAACATTGATAAAACCTTGCCCCGTGATCGTTACCCGCGTACTGTCTCTGCCCACATCCGGTGTGAAATCTATGTTTGTCGGCAGCAGTGGCGCTGCTACGACTGTCAAAACTGTCATAGAGCTAACACTACCGAAAGGCGTAGTAACGGTAATCGTACCGCTTGTCGAAGTTCCCGGTATGGTAATAATTGCTTGCGAGGGCGAATTTACTTGTACCGGGACAGGAACACCACCAATGCTGACAGTCATTCCAGCGGTAAAATTTGTCCCCGTGATAAATACTTCCGTTCCGGCAACCGGCATGGTATTGGAAATGCTTGTCAGCGTCGGGGGCAAATTCACGGTGAGAGTCGTCGGTGAAAATGCTGTTCCGCCTTGCGATTGGACTTGAATCAAACCGGAAGACGCATTAGCACTCAGCACCGCGACAATTTGCGTTGAGGAAATCACCACAAAACTCGCAACCGGAAGTCCACCAACGGTAACATTCGTAACAGTGGTCAAATTTGCTCCGGTGATGGTAATCATACCTCCACCACCAACGGAAGTGGGCGAAAATCCGCTAATAATCGGGCTTGGAATAACCGTCAATGGCGGTGAAACAGTGCTTCCTCCCAATGTTTGTACAGTAATAACACCGCTTTGCGCATTCATCGGAATAGTCAGAATAATCTGCCCGTTGGTGGAAGTAAACATCGCCGGAACACCGCCTACAAAGACGGCTTGCACATTTACGATATTAACACCGCTTACAATCAGTGTTTGCCCTACTCCGGCTTGCGTCGAAGAAAGCATCAGCGCCGACGGCGGCGAAACAAAAGTAAATGGCTGCCCGGAAAATCCCGTTCCGGCAATGTTCATTGCCGAAATTAGCCCCGTAGCACCCGTTGAAACAATAACGGTTACTTGCGTCGGAGAATTAACAGTTAAACTATTGACAGGTACGCCGCCAACCCTCACCAACGTTACATTTGCAAGATTAAGCCCTTGAAGTGTTACGACGGAACTTGTCGCCCCGGTTGTCGGAGCAAAAGACGTAATAACGGGTTCAAGCGGTGTTGTTGTTAGTGTCAAATTGACACTTGTACTTTGTAAAAAAGTCCCGCTTATATTCTGTATTCTCAAAGTAACGGTTGTTGAAAAGGCAAGCGGATTCAACCAATCGATCGCTAAATTCGTAAAAATTCCTGATGAGGTATTGTTCAATATGACCGTTGCGGATGTTATCACAAAACCGTCCGTCTCACCGCCTGAACCCGTCAGCGAAGCTCGCACTGTTGATTGTGTTGTCGTGAGTTCGCTCCAGCCATTCCACGCTCCAAAGGCAACATTAAACGGTCTGCCATTGACTACAACTAACTGTCCTTGATTAAATGCGCCGAAATTTACGCCTTGCGTTCCCGTGCTGCTTATCTGACTTGCTGCTAAAGCAAGCGCCTGTGCGGGCTGAGCGATAACGGTAACGGTAATTTGTGTAGCAAAAATGAGCAACCCGTTTGTTGTCGAAAGTGTGACGACTGCTTGCGTTGAGCCTCCCTGTGGCGGTGCATTACGCCAAACAAAGGTGGCATTCGTTGAAAAGGTCGGTGAATTACTCAAGGTTGCTTGCGACGAGCCTTGAATCTGAAACTGCCCCGTTCCGCCAACAGTCGGTGCAATTGACCAGCGAACACTTGCTGTGGTCGCCTGCAAGAGCGTTGTGGAACGAAATACGCTTGCTGTAAAAGGCGTAGCGGCACGGCTCACAACAACCGTGTTTCCGCCGTTAAAACCATCGGTAAAACCACGCTGCACAGCGCTAAATGTCAGAGCATCACCACCCAAAGCGACGACAGTTACAGTCGTTGTAGCAGTAAAGCCAAGTGCGTCTTCAATTGTTAGTGTAAGATTTACACTTGCGCTTGTCGTTATAACAGGAACAGCAGGATTTGCGAGATTAAACGAAGTACCTGATAAACCTACCCACGTATATTTTATCGGCGGGCTTACGCCGCCAAAAATCATATGAGTACCCGTGAGAGGAGTTGCAACACCAACTTGTGCATAGACGGTAAACCCTTGCAACTTTGGTGTAAATTGAACACGAACTGTTCCTGTGCTTGTACTTGTGCCATCGGTAACAGAATACCCAAAATTATCCGTACCATTATGAGCAATAGTATTCCAGGCTGTATAGGTTGCATTGGAAGCAGGCGTAAAGGCTGTTCCACCGAGCATTGCTCCTCCCGTCAGCGCGTATGTTAGCGTTGCCGTACCAAGCGGGCGTTGCGTTGAAGCAGACAAGCGGTATTGCGATGCCGAAGGCGCGTACATATCAGCAATCATGCCACATTGTGCGCTGGAAAGTTGCCGTTGAGGAAATAGCGTTAGGGCTGTCAGCAACGTACCAAAGAGGGTAGGATTTTTGTAATCGAAGGTTGTCGCTCCAGCACCTTCGTTAAAACGATAATACGCTTGCAGATTCGTCCAATTTGGATGCGAACTTTCTATCTGTCCGCCACGATGAAGATTAATCGTTTGTTGTGTAAGCGTGGTATTCCAAAATCGTACTTCGTCTAAGGCTCCCGAATAAAAGGAATTCGGGGCAACGCCGGCAAAAGCAGAACCAAAAGATAATGCAGCGGTACCGATATTGTTGATACCGGGATTCGGATTCACGCCACTTCCTGCCAGCACACCATCGACGTAGATAAACAGCGAGTCGGCTGGTAGCGCTTTATAGACGGCAGCAATATGATGCCACTGGTTATCTTGTACATTCACACCTGCATTAACACTCAGCCCTGCGGCTTGATTCGACCAACGGAATTCCAATCGCCCCAAAGTACCATTGGCACGTAAGGTAAAACCGTTGCCATTGATACCATTATCGCCAGCGCTTAAAAACACGCCACTAGCAACGGGTGTACGAATCATTGCTTCAACTGTAAAGCTACCAGTTCCGACATTTACTCCCGTTGCCGTTGCTACACGAGAATAGGCATCTACTCCGTTGAATTGGAGTGCCTGACCAAAACAAGCCATAACATCGGGGTTTTTATTCAACAAGACTGTTGCTTGCCCCGACGTTGTTCTTGACACAAGTATATCCACATCCCCATCGCCATCAACATCGCCTGCAGCAATACCTCTGGATGTACTGCCAAAGTTGACAGGTGAATTGGAACCAAATGTACCGAAATTGCCCATGCCATCGTTAAGACGGACAATCATACCGAAGGGATCATTATTTGCAGTGAGCAAATCCACGTCCGTATCACCGTCAATATCCGCCAATACAGCAGTTCTCGGAGCAACGCCCATTGGATACGTCATCGCCGCACCGAATCCACCTGAACCATCGTTAAATCGCACCGTTACGTCGTTACTTGTTTGATTGACTTGTACTAAATCCAGAAAATCATCATTATTGATGCGCCCAAGCACAACAGCGCGAACATCCATGCCTCCGGAAATATTTGATCCGAGCGTAAATCTCGCTACGCCGTCATTAAACAGCACGTATGCACCGGCTGTCAGACCGGCAGCAACGATGTCAATATCACCGTCATTATCTACATCTCCGGCGCTAATCCCAAAAGTATTTGCAGCAACCGCAAACGGCGAACCCGGAGCGGGTGTCAAAAAATCCCCTAATCCGTTATTGAGCCGCACAATGACATTACCGCCGATGTCATTACTGACCGCTAAATCAAGGTCGCCATCGGCATCGTAATCCGCCAAAGCCGCATTAAATGGCAGGTTAAAACCTATAAGTGGAGAATTCGGTGCATTAGTCGTAAAATTCCCTCCGCCGGAGTTAATGCGCACGAATACTTGATTTGCCCCATTTGCGACGGCAATCAAATCCAATAAACCATCATTATTCACATCAGCAAATTTCACTGCTGTCGCACTATTAATACCAACGAGCGGAGAACCTGGGGCTTCATTGGGATAGTCGCCACGTCCGTCATTCAAGCGAATGGTTACGGAATTTCCAGCTTGATTCGCTACTGCCATATCCAGATCGCCGTCATTATCCACATCACCCAAGGCAACATCAAAAGCATTAGCTCCGGCAGAATGAGGTGAAAAAGGTGTTTCATAAAATGTTCCCGGACCCGCTCCGGCTCTTGCTGTGAAACCATACACATACGGGCGCGCAGAAACACGTGTTTGCGCCTTTGCAGAAGTAACGCTCACAAAAACCTGTTCACCCGGAGCAAAGCGACGAGGCAAAGCAAATGATGCTGTTGTGGTAGCTGCATTATATGTCCACTCCGCTCCGACAGTATTTAGAGGGGTTCTACCTCCACGAAGATTACCAAACACTCGAATAGCGCCATTTTGCCCAAAGGGACCGGGCATAGTTGAAGGATATGAAGCCGTAGCGGTGGTCATGGGTTCAGTAAACTGCCACGTCATTGTTGGCAAATTGGGAGCATTATTGATATTGCGCTGTGGAGCAATATTCGGCACGTAGGTCACAGGTCCGCAGCCCGCAGTACAGACAAAACGGGGTTGGGTAGCGTTGAGAAGTATCGAAACGGAATTAGACCCGAAATTCGCCGTCGCAAAATCAAGGTCACCATCATTATCAAAATCACCTGCCGTACTCCAAGAACGAGGTTGTGCACCTGTTGCAAACGAAACAGGTACAAACATTCCGGTATTATTCCCCCGTAACAGTGTTACCGAATTACTTAATTCATTGCTAGTCATAATGTCCAAAGCACCGTCGCCATTATAATCGCCCACAACAACCGACGAAACACCATCGCCGGTAGGATGGGTTGAACTTGGTAGAGCGGGAAATGTACCGTTCATGTTATTCAAATATACAGCAACTTGATTGGGCGTACTGTATTGCGTTACAATAATATCCAGCCATCCGTCATTATTTACATCCCCTAAATCAACATCATAGGCCGCGGCAAGGATATGAGGTATCGGTGGGCTTAATATACCTTGACTATTGTTTACCAAAATACTTATGCTTCCAGTGCCAAAACTTTGCGTAGCGACAACATCCAAATCGCCGTCGTTGTCAATATCACCAACCGCAACGGCAAAGGCATTGACAACAAACGGAGATGTTTGTGGCAAAGCAAATGTTCCATTTCCTTGATTGGGTAGTATTGTTACATTGCCATTGACTGCACCCGGATTGCCGACAATGAGGTCAATTTTACCATCACCATTCATATCACCGGCGGCAAGACCATAACGAGGACCGCCCGGACCCGACGGGTAGCCGTTAGGCGCTGAAAAACCACCCAAACCATTTCCCATTAACACACAAACATCCGGTCCAGCCGAAACAGCAATATCCATGTTGCCATTGTTATCAAAATCGGCGGCAACAATCTGACTAGGACTGGTAAAACCCGGCAAGGGTATAGTGAAAGGCATTGAAAAAACGCCACCCGCAGCACCCAGCATGAGCGAGAGGTTATTGGACATCGCATTTGCGGCAATTAAATCTAAATATCCATCTTTGTTGAAGTCAGCAGTAATAATGCTTCGAGGCTGCGTTCCGATATTCACATGCTGCACTTCAAAAAATGTCCCCGGTCCTGCGCCCGCACGGGTGCGGAACTGCCGCACAGTACCTGTGGTCATCGAAACGGTGTTGAGAACGCCGGCAGGCGGTGCAATACGAACACTTGTCGAGCTGATAAATTCAACCTTCTCGCCCGGAAAAAAGCGTCGTCCAATGAGTGGCAGGGTATTCGGTGTATAAATTGCCGTGTTCGTACCACCTGCCCAAGAACCGAGCAGAGATAGGGTAGAGCGCCCCGCACTCATACTGCCATAAACGCGAAGCGGACCTTGGGCGGGCGAATTATTCGGGAACTGATATGTCCCTGTTGTGATAGCCTGATTGTAATTTGTTGTAATAACAACGGGTTCAGCAATTGTGGGCGCATTTGGAGGCGGTGCAGTTGTTGTAACTTTTAATTCAGGAGTATGATTAAAGAGAATAGCGGTGCGCCGACCATTATTGAGCGGTAAGACAAGGTCTAGATCGCCATCGCCATCAATATCAGCTGCTGTACCAAGAGGATTAACGGGACTAGGATTATTGCTTGTCTCAATAAGTGGGCTGGAACTTATGAGAGAAAAAGTACTTGCGCCACTGCCTTTGTAGAGTAACACTTTACTATCGGCAACGCGCGGCTTAAATGCAGCAATGTCCAATTTTGCATCACCGTCGAAGTCTCCAACAATAGGTACAACTCCGGGACTTCCGGTGTTATAAGCAATGATATTGGTAAACTGACCACTACCCGTAGCATTATTCTGCAAGATGGTGATGTTATTCGTCACATCCGAGCTTACTGCAAGGTCTGTGTATCCGTCCTCATTGAAATCACCCGAAACGATTTCGGTACAATTTACTACCGGATATATCCACGCTGCTGTAGGCGACACAAAAAGTGAATTTACACCACCAAGTGCTCCTTGCCCAAGCCATATCCGAACATTGGAACCATCTGCTGTCGCAATATCCATATCACCATCATTGTCAAAATCTCCCGCCGTAAGGCATTCCGACACGATTGTCGGCACACTAAATACTTGAGTAAAATTTGTACCACTACCATTATTGAGATACACATCCAACGAAGGAGTGCCACCTACAACCGTCAAAGCTATATCCATATCACCGTCACCGTCGAAATCTGCAACAGCAAGACGTGAGGCAATATTAGAGAGGGGACCGATAGTAAAGAGCGTTGTTCCGAAGCTCCCAAGTGGGCTATTTCGACGAATCTGTATGGTATTGGTGGCAAGGCTTACGGCGACATCAAGCGCACCATCGCCATCGAAATCGGCGGCAACAGAATGATATGCCGTGATCCCTCCCACAATATTTGTTGGGGGATTTGTAAATTCTGTGGGTGATGCTCCGGTTTGAAGTCGTACATTCAATCCCTGAGAACTTCCTTGCATCATATCAATTTTACCATCGTTGTTAAAATCACCTAATGTAACATTACGCGCAACTCCCGCATCATCATACCGCCGCGAATCTATAAACCGCCCCGTACCACCACTCACACCGGCACGAAAACTATAGACATGAGGACGAGGACTCACACCAAAAGCCGTACTTGTTGCATTTGTCACCGTTACCATAACTACTTCTCCGGCAGAAAATGGCTTTCCGGCAGGAGTTGTTACGCGAAGCTGATTTGCGGAGGGCTGAGATACTGTTGCAGCATTTCTATACCCACGCAAATTTCCATGAACGAACAAATTACTTGGCATAGGTACATTCATCGCCTCATTATAGCTGAAGGTAATTTGCGTCGGAACATTTGGCACAGTAATATGCGAGTGCGTTGCAGGCACAGGAGCAGGAGCGGCTAAGTACGGCTGCGGCAATGGCGCAACACCAATGGCAAAGAAATTATTAGGCAAAGCAAGAAGCGGCGCGGATGTAACGATATTACCGATAGCAGAGCCATGTATAGTCGAATACATTCCCGGTTGTGTAGTAGAGGTTACTACTCGTGCATTTGCCGGCGGTGGAGCGCCATTATCAAGGGCAATAGCGGATTGATTAAAACCAGCCATTACCGTCTCTAACTGCCAGTTTTGAGCCGAAGCCAGACTTGTTACGGGAGCGGTAAATGTGGCAGCCCCTCCGGGAGCATAATTCATGCGAACAATTGGTGTGCCTGCTCCGGTACGAATGTTTGTTAACGTTGCCGGACGATACGCCGCTCCACCAATCGGAAAAAGGTAATTTGTCCCATTGATAGTAATGTTAGGTAATAACTGCCGCTCCAAAGGTCCGCCGGAAACATATCCGGTACCAACAACAATAGACGCAGGGGCGGGATTGGTAACACGCAGAAAATTGGCAACGCTGGTATTAAAAATTGAACCTTGGGTGAGAGTTAAGACTCCACCAACACTCACATCAGATTGCACAGTTACCCCTGAACCTGCCATAAGATTGACAGTCAAGTTGTTCAGCAACCGTGAACCGGCATCGAATTGCAAACCTGCAACGCCGGGAGGAATTAACCCAAAGGTTGAAGAACCTGAGCCAATAGTTAAATTTGAAGTGGCAGAGCCAATAAAGGAACTTGTTTGATGAAGTGTAATATTACCGTTAATCACAAGTGACTGATTATTCAGATTGACTTTTCCCGAAGTCGGAGTCACGGATCCCATAATGTAGGCACCATTCGCAGTAGTATTCCCGCCAAGCGTCAATGTACCATTACTAACAGTTAGCGTTTCTGCAAATGTCTTGCCATTATTGAACGTTACGATTGGTAATGGTGCCGTACCTGCAAAGCCATTAACAAGAACTTTTCCGTTCATAAGAGCCGGAGGAATTTCGACATCTGTTGTCGTGCGATTGGCGTTGTTGATATTATATTCAAGTTGCGAATTCATATTGTACGAGGGTGGATTTCCCGTCAATAATCCGGCAGTTCCGGTATTACCATCGCTGCATAAGACTATACGCGGATTTGCCCCAAGAAATGTCAGCCCCCCTGCATTAGGATTATTCACTGTGCCGTGAATAACTTCCAACACTTTTGCCGATGTTGTCGCATCAATAACATTTCCGGCAGGACCAAGCGTCAAAACATTCCCCGATGTTACCGAAAGCCCTGTATTAACAGCGGGTCCACTAATATTCACATTACCAGTCAATGCCATGGTATTATCCAGCATCACACGATCATTGGGATTATTCGGCGCAACCCTGAGGTCTTTTGCTTGTGTAATCGCCGGTTTCATTGCAACAGCCGCAAAACCTGTAATACCTCGACCCAAAAACCCATAACTCGCCATAGGATCGTAATTGATAGCACCACCATTAGCAACATCAATCCTCACAGCCCCTGACCCTAAGCTAATCCCGTTAATACCGTTTGGTCCTAAGGTATTAAGCACCCCGGTATTTGTGAGATTCAACGTTCCCCAGCCGCCAATATAGGATTCCGGGCTTGGCAGTGAGTTAATCTGTACCGTACCGGCAATGTTGCAAACGCTTCCTGTCGTAACATGGATAGCAGATTGTACCGCAGGACCATTTCCTAACCGGAGAATTGCTCCCGTGGGAATATCAACATCAAAAGCAGCCGCGTCACCATTGACAAGCAGAAACTGCCCCATACTTACGTGTTGAAACGTAACATCGGAAGCCGCATTAAAGCCTAAACGCCCAATTTGCTGAAATGGTATTCCATTCGCAGTTGCCGTACCAGCAGGAAAAAGGAGAATATCATCTGCAGAAGGAGTTACGCGCTGAGGATTCCAACTTGCAGGAGTCGCCCAGTTGCCAAAGGGAACTTGCCATGTGTAAGTATTCGGCGTGGCAGGAGCATACTTACCAAAGAACGTATCCAGTGCAATAGCCACAATATTCACATTTTGCACATCTGCCACCGCAGGACGTGGATCAACGTCCATCATATCGGAATAATCCGCACCAATATACACATTGCCGGCAGCATCAACAGTAATTGTCTGCGGGAAATCATTTGTTCCTGAGCCAATTTGTGCGCCGTGCAGGTATCGCCCGCTTGCAGCATCATATTCAGCCCAAATAATATCTGCTTGCCCAAGTTGAACAAACCCCGCAGTAAAACTCGGATGCCCATCAACATCAAACGGATTTGAATTTCCTTGCATTAAAGCATATACCTTACCACCATTGATAGCAATATCAGCACCTAAATCATTACCACCACCGCTTGGAGTAGAAAGCCAACGAAATACTCCAGTAGAATTATAACTCACAATAAATGGGTCAGTAGCAAGAGGAGTTCTCGTTTCTACGCCAGAAAATGTTGCAGTAGCAGAAAATGAACCGATAACGTAGGCATTATTAGCACCATCTACTTTTATTCCTCTCGGTTGCGCAATTCCGGCATTAGTAATATTTGACGCAAAGGTATAAGTTAATGTCGAAGTATATTTGGCAATAAAGCCCGGATCCGTACTTGGTAACGTTAAGACCGCAGCTGACGGGTCAAAATCTGCCGTACTGGATTGAAAACCCACAGCCCAGAGATTTCCTGCTCCATCTATTGCCAAATCGCTCACAGCATCACTTCCACCTATGCCATCAATCGAAAACGCAGGCGCACCGAGATTGAAATTGCCCGTCGCACCATCATACGAAGCGATAAAACCTGATTGTGAGGCGCTTGTTAAATTATACGTCGGTCCAATAGCCGGGTCAAAATCTACCGTTGCACTCACAAAATACCCCCCAATGTACACAACTGTACCGCCGTTATTGACGGCAATTGCTAATCCCTCATCAACACCAACTCCCCCAATAGCTTTTGCCCATTGGCATAAACCGGCTGGACTGTAACGCGCAATAAAGATGTCTTGCAGCCCGGCAGACGACAGCTGTACAGGCGCTCCAAGCGGGTTAAAATCAATATTCGTTCCCGAAAATGATCCGGTTACAAAAATATTCCCCACTGCGTCAAGCGCCAGACTGTACCTCGCGTTGGCTGTTGTAGGTCCGCTGTTGACCTTGATAACCCACTGAAACGTTCCTCCTGCATCATACTTGACTAAATACATCCCAGCGCCGACTGTATTACCTGCAGGAGAAACCGTTAAGTCAAAATCTGCGTTTCCGCTAATAAAACCTAAGTAGTACACATTGCCCGCACCATCGACTGCATTTTTGAAGACTTTGTCATTTGCCGCACCACCAACTGCATGTGGTGTTCCCCAAAGCGGTGCTTGCGCTGCGAGCGGTAATGTTGTCAGACAAAAAAGGCTGATAAGAATCAGCCACAACCAAGAATATCCCGTTATTCTTTTCATAATGCTTCAATCAAAAATTAGTCATAATAGAAGGTTACCGATAGCAGGGTACCGATGCTGAATTTACAGAACAAACTGCATATTTCCGCTAAAAATGGGGCAAAGTGATAAAATTTGGGATAAAATATGCGGAAGGAGAGAACTTGGATTCAAAAAATTCATTGTTTAATACAGCACCACTATACTTTCCCCATCATTGGGATAATTGCCCCGGAAATCCCCACTGCTCCCTCAGCACACAGCATCCATGCGGTTTCTGCTATACTTTGCGGTGTAGTCCACTTTACAATATCCTCCGGTGCGCCCCATTCGCGGTTTGCAGGAGTGTCAATAATACTTGGTACAATGCAATTTGCACGAATACCAAATTGCTTGTTCTCGTGTGCCGTTGCTTGCGTTAATGCAACCAAAGCAGCTTTTGATGCGGCGTAGGCGGATTTGTCCTTCTCCGGCGACAACGCAGATTTCGCTGCAATAGTCAGAACTACGCCTCCGTTCACTTTCAACAGTGGTATCGTGGAACGCAACAGATTAAATGCCGTCAAAAAATTGATTTCCAGCATTGCATGAACAGTCTCCGGCAAAGTCTCCTCAATCGGCTTTCCGGCTTGGATTCCTCCGGCGCAGTGAATCACAGCATCACACTGCAACAAAGCACTCGAATTCAAAAAATGCTGCACCGATGCAGCACTTGATAAATCACACACAACGACATTCAAACGGCGCATATACCGTGCAAGTTCGCCAGATAGCGTCTTTGCCGATTCTGCACGTTTGGTGAGTGCATATACACGCCATTCCCCTTGAAGAAAACGCTCACAAACGGCTTTACCTAATCCGCCGCTTGCTCCGGAGATGATTACTGTTTTCATGGCAATAAAAATTTAGTAACAAAAATTCCCTCAGATTATGTTCATCCGATTATTTTCCTCTGTGGCTCCATCCAACACTCCATTTTACGTTTCACGCAACAGAAACGACATTTTTTGACAATTAACGAACAATCATCATTTGCTTTGTCAGCCGAGCCGATGGTGTTTCCAAGACATAGAGATACGTACCGGCTTGCAACGCCTGTGTTTCTAATTCGATTTCATGCGCTCCGGCGGGAAGCGTCCCTAAATTGATGGTAGAAATTTCCGCCCCCAACATCGAAACAACGCGCAACTGAACAGGCTCTTGTCGTACCAAACCGAGTTGAATACTTGTTGAAAATCCTGAAGCCGGATTAGGATAATTTTGTTCCATAAAGTATTCAAGCGGTGCGCGGTTTGTTCTAAGTCGGACAAGTGCATTGCAGCGTCCTGTTCCTGAGCGAAAGAGCGCAATTCCCCTACCGGTCAGGGCGAGAGATTGCTGCTGGCAATATCCTTCCAACACCAACGAATCAAGATATGAGCGCTCCTCAAGCGGCGCAAAACAGACCGTAATGCTTCGTTCCGTGTTGGGAGGAATAGTCAGCGGGAAATCTGATTCGCTCACACTAAACCAGATATTCCCGCGCGGAGTTAATCTTTCAATAACATACGGTTTTAATCCTTGATTACGAAGGCGCACGCGCTGACAATTTAACACCGTAATTTCTACGTCCCCCCATGCACCTGTCGAACCGGCATCATTTCTTTCCCTCAGAATTTCTACCGTAAAGCCCTGTACCGTATCGCGGATTACCGTGCTATTTCCCGCAGAATCAGTAACGATGAGTGCATAAATAGCATCGCGATTGGGATTTTGAATCGTTAAAATTGCTTGTAATTCTCTCAAAGCATCGCCCGGCAACAATCGGAATGTACAGTTCACTAATTCATCCAAAGGTTCTACCCGTGCGATACCTGACGCAAATGGCTCTGGATCACGCAAACGAAGGTTGACCGTTCTTGTACATTCATCACGGTTTGCAGATATTTCAGGCTTTGTGCGATCTTCACCAACATCTATCACCAAACGTACAGGATTGTAGGGCTGACAATTATTGAGTGCAACCGACAATACAGCAGAGTATAGACCGCTGCGCGGAACATTAACGGAAACCAATACCGTATCACGCCCTTGCGGTGGAATGATTATGGCTTGGCGAGAAGCAAACAACGTTATGAAGGTGCTATCTGGTGAAAACTGTTCTAATCGTACACTTGTAATTGTTTGCGTCGTTGTACCATAATTCACGAGAGGAATCGGTAAAATTCTGGTTGCACCTGTTGGAAGCGTTATCCGGCGCTCTACGGGATTGGAAGATTGTGCATTGTGACCTTCGAGCACAACCGTTGCTCCGGTTACGAAGAACCGCCGACGGGTAATAAACCCGATAGAATCTCGGGCTTCAATCGTAAATTCTCCGTCCAGACGAATATCCCGCAAACGTGCTTGAAAGCCCACACTGTCAGCAAAAGGCGTAAAAGAATCAATCCGCACATCCACATTTTGCTGAAGTGCCGTCTGTGCAGGCAAAACACGTACGCTCGCAATTCGAGAATCTGTCAACAACGTATCATAGAATACTCCCGAAATACCATAACATTCTTCACGCCAGGCGAGTTCAGGCTGGTCACGGTCGGGAGCAATAATCCTCAAACGTCCTCCGCCAATATAGCCATAGGAATTCAAGACACCATAGCCATAGACATACACCCCAAATGCGCTGTCGCCACGTGCCGTATGGACACCGGGGCTCACAGCCACATTCGCAAATGAATAACCGGAATTGACAATCGGCGTAAAACGCGAAACATCAAGCGGATTATTATCAACCCTCAGCGAACTTAATCCCGTACCACCACTTGGTGCAATAACAGTAATAAAATGATCTTCAAACACCCGACCACGGCTTGAAGGACTGGCTTGTCCCAAATTAAGCGGATCAAACGCTTCCACATTAATAAAACGATAAGAGCGGTCGTACTGCTCTACTTGCGGTACCAGCAACATAAACGGGTCACCAATGAATTTCGCTTCTAATGTGCTGGATGTTTTTTTGAACTGTGCTACTAAAATTTGGTCACTTGCCGTAATCCACGCGGTACTTAAAAGCTGACCTTCAAAGACTTGTCCGGCATTTAAGACGGTCAGGAGCTGCCCATTGATAAACACCCGTGTACTATCAAAAGCAGCAATAATGCGAAACAAATCTGAGCCAATACCAATTTCATCGCGGGCGCGTAGCAGCGGTGTTAAAAAAGCGCTCTTACCCCATGTTTCTAATCCGGGAAGCTGCTCCACAAGGTGGTCGCGTGTCCAAAGATTCGGGCGCAGTTCCACAGGAAGCGTTGTTCGCTGATGCCCTGCAAAAACGGCAATTGGCTCCGTAGCGATAATTCTCGTTCCGGATAAATCAGCCAATCCTCCCGACACTCGTGGATCCGCTTGTACTAAGTAGACTTCACCTTCGTTTAGGCGAACAACCTGAGCCGCTGTTGAACCACTTACCAGCGTCGGTGCGGAAGGTAAAATGCGAATTTCAGTATTATTTCGCGTTGCAATAACAGCAAACTGTGATGGTGTGCTAACTTCATCGCGGCTATTGGGCATAAACAACAATCCTCTCGCGTCACTTTTGTACGCCAATACCATGTACTCTTTGCCTAATGAACTCACCGGTAAAGCAAGAAAAGCATCGCTGGTGTACTGCGCTTGATTCAACCCATAGACGGTAACATCGTCATTTGCCGTTACGCGAAAGACCTGTCGCGCAACGCGCTCTGATTGCGCTCCGCCGAGATCAAACATACTTCCGGTGTAAAATCCCTGCAACTCCAATCCTGCGTAATGAACACGGAAGGTAAAAATTTCATTGGGATTAGTAATGGCAAAAGGTACACTTACTTCACCGCCTGTACGATTACGATAACGGATATTACCGCTGGTAGGAACGTCACATGTGATGTAAATATAAAGCGAATCATTCAAAAACGTCGTATTTCTCCCGCCATCGTGAACATTGGGTAAAAATGCGATATAAAACTCACGCCCGCGACTGGTGCGATTCTGATTGACAGCAGAACTTTGTGCCGAAAGAATATTCGTCGTAAGTAATAGTCCGATGAATATATAAAAAACAGGATAAAAAAGCCGTGAATACCGCATAGAAACAAGAGTTGGTGAGAGGAGGGAATATCGTACCCTGATTGTACGATATGCGAACTGTTACACACTACAAAATCGCATAATTAGAGCATTTGTGCAAGAATTTTGAACACAAGCGGAACTCTTTTTGACAACGTTAAAGCAATATAATCCTCGTTATCACTCTCTGACTCTAATTATCCCAAACAATCCGCTCAATCAGCGCTATCCGCGTTCCCCGTACCGACAAAAGAAAATCTAAAACTTCAGCACCAATTTCACCGGACAATGGTCAGAACCCATGATTTCGTGCTGAATAGAAGCGGATTCTAAGTGAGGGAGTAAATCGCGTGTAATGAAAAAATAATCCAAACGCCAACCGACATTCCGCGTCCGTGCGCCCTGCCTGTAACTCCACCACGAATAATGCCCTCCGCCCTGCTCAAATTCTCGAAACGTATCGATGTAGCCCAAACGCACGATTTCGTCTAATTTCTCGCGTTCAATCGGTAAAAATCCCGATGTCGTCTGATTTTCTTTTGGTCGTGCGAGGTCTAATTCCGTGTGTGCGGTGTTATAATCCCCACAAACAACGATTTTACGACCTTTTTTACGCAAACCTTCCGTAAATGCAAAGAGCGCATCATAAAACGCTAATTTGTACTCCAAACGACCTTTTTCTTCCATCGAGCCATTCGGGAAATAGACATTTACCAAGACAAAATCGTCAAAATCTTGAGCAATCATACGCCCTTCAGCATCAAACTCTACTTTGCCAAGCTCCCGTATGGTTTGAATCGGTTTCGGGCGCGAGTACGTCGCCACACCGCTATATCCCTTACGAAGGCTGCAAGAATGAAATTCCGCCGTATAAGGTTCGGGATTTGTCAGTGCACCGTCAAGCTGTTCGGGTAGCGCTTTTGTCTCTTGAAAGCAGATAATATCAGGGTTTTCATGTGTAAGATACTCGAACAAACCTTTTTGCTGAATAGCCCGAATACCGTTGATATTCCATGAAATAAGATTGTAACGCATAAGCCAGAATAATGATTGGTAAGTCATTTTTTACTCGTTTGCACAGCCTTAACCAAAGGAATATCCGACATCAAATACCCCATTTCGCTTCGACATGTTGGCATTGCAAAAGTGAGAAAAAAATTGTTTGCCGCAAACCAAATCTTTGCCCCAAAGAAGACAAACTGAAGAAAAAGCCAGACAACAGAGTAAAAAAACTTGATTTTTCGCAAAATTATCTCCAATTTTCTTTCAAATTTTTCCGTTCCACATTCAGAGTTGTCAATATCATGAACCATACACCATTTCTCGTAAAACCCGGTAAAGCTGTGAAACTTAGCGATTATGACCCCACTTTCACCGGTAAATACAAAAAAGCAGAAGACTGCGCAGAGAAACTCCAAAAGAGCGTTCAAAAAATGGCGAAATTACAAGACATTCTCTACGCGCAGAACACTTACGGTCTACTTATCATCATTCAAGCAATGGATGCTGCCGGAAAAGACAGTGCCGTTAAACATGTTTTTTCGGGTGTGAATCCGCAAGGATGCACGGTGCAGAATTTCAAATCGCCGTCGGCATTAGAGTTAGACCGCGATTATCTTTGGCGTGCGCATATGGATATGCCGGAACGAGGCGGCATCGGCATTTTCAATCGCTCGTATTACGAAGAAGTCCTTATTGCAAGAGTTCATCCACAGATTTTAGACAAACAACAACTTCCCGATGAAGCCAAACACAAGCATATCTGGCGCGACAGATTTGAACAAATCAATGCGTTTGAGAAACACTTTGTACAAAATGGTATTCTTGTTCTCAAATTTTTCTTGAATGTTTCTAAAGGCGAGCAGAAAAAACGCTTTTTAGAACGCATCGAAAACCCAGACAAAAACTGGAAGTTTGCACTGTCAGATGTAGAAGAGCGCAAGCATTGGAACAAGTACCAACACGCTTACGAGGAAGTCTTTAAGCATACCAGTACAAAATATGCGCCTTGGTATATTGTTCCTGCTGACAACAAGTGGTTTACCCGCATTGTGCTGAGTGACATCATCAACGACACGCTCGAAAAGCTGCATCTACGCTATCCCGAAGTCAGCGAAGAGCATAAAAAGGCGCTTTTGCTGGCAAAAGAGGAATTATTACAAGAAAAAGACTGATAATTCGACGTTAAGATTGTAGTATTCACCACACTCTTTTCACCGAATTTCATTTTTTTATTGCTATGGAAAAACTTTCCGGTAAAACCGTTCTTATCGTGGGCGCAACAGGCGGAATAGGTCGAGAAACCGCACGTTTACTTGCATCTTCCGGCGCACAGCTTTTTTTGATGGGACGCAATCAACAGACTTTAGATGAGCTTGCTCAGGAGCTCCGCGTCAGTTCCAATCATCTTTTTGTTACGGACATTACACATTTGCACGAAGTTGAAAGCGCGTCAGCAAGCATTCATGCGGAAATTGGGCACTTAGACGTGCTGGTTAATGCTGCCGGTATTGGTATTATTAAACCACTCGAATCGCTCACCTCTGAAGATTTTATGCGGAGTTTGAACGTAAATCTTGTTGGCGCATTCAATCTTCTCAAAGCATTTTTACCGCCGATGAAAGAGCAGAAAAAAGGCTTAATTATCAATCTTCCAGGTGTGCTGGGAAAAACTCCGATGGCTGGCGCGGCTGCATACAGCGCTTCCAAATACGGCTTAAATGGTATGTTGAAGTCTGTACGCGAAGAACTGAAACGAACCGATATTCGCATTACTAATATCTTTCTGGGCGGCACCGATACGCCGTTTTGGGATACAATTGATATGCGTGTTCAGCGCGATAAGTTCGTGACAGCACAAGAAGCCGCTCGTGCAATATGGTTTTTATGCCAGCAGCCAAGTTCCGGTGTGGTTTCGGAAATGGTCTTACAGCCGTTTAACCATCAAGCTATTTAATCGTCAGGATATGTAATTATCAGGCTTTTCGGTACTGTTTCGGTGTGATTTCTTGAATTCCTCGTACAATCGCTTGCCTGCAATCGCTTATCGGCAATTGCTAATCGCGACTGTACGGGGAATATCTTCACTGCCCAGAACGAATATTTTCTTTCCTAATGAAGAAAAAATGGTATTTTAGAGCAATAACGTCTTTACAGTATTTCCACTTTCGTCAAAACTGCTATGATTGAAGATGTTTTTGAGCCTGTGAAACTCAAGCTCTCTGAACTTGTTAAATACCGCGATAATTACCTTGCATCGCTGACCACTAAACGCCCCGAAACAATTGGCACATATGAGCGATCGCTTCGAGAATTTGTCAATTTTTTTGTGAAAGACGGCAAATTTATGTTCCGTGTGCGTGATGTAGAACGCTATCGGAAACATTTAGCCAGTACAAAAAAGATGCAAGATGCTTCTATTGCGACGTATATGACTTCGCTACGGCGCTTATGTCAATATCTGGTAGAAATTGGTATTTTGGAAAAAAATCCCGCCAAGCGTGTTTATGGCAGCGCTCGCCCGAAGCAGCATAATCGTACATTTTTAACGCTCTTAGAAGTCGAGACGCTTTTGAGTGCAATTTCTCACACAGACCGCGTTGGACTCCGCGATACGGCGATTATTCGACTTATGCTCGGTTGCGCTTGTTCGGAAGTAGAAATTACCGCGATGGACGTTGGAGACCTCGAACAGCAAGGAAAATCGTGGTTTTTGGTCGTACAAGGCAAAGGAAAATCCATCAAAGATGAGCGGGTTCCCGTACCGCAAGAAACCGTCCAAGCCATTCGAGCATATCTGCAAACACGCAGCACAACCGACGAAAAAGGTAAAGAACAGCCTGTCAAGGCAGATGCTCCCATGTTTGTCAGTTATAGTAACCGTTCAATGGGCGGGCGCATAACTATTCGTGGTGTGCGTGAGGCTATCGTTCTCCGATTGAAAGAAAGTGGTGTGCAAAAAGGGCGCATTGGTCGCTTAACTCCCTTTTCTCTGCGGCATACAGCAGGAATTCTGATGGTAGAATCCGGCGCAAGCGTGGAAGAACTCATGTCGCGGATGCGCATTGCATGGCGACCAACGGCTATGCTCTATTTCAAACAAAAAGGCAAACTAAAAAGCCATGAGAACGTTGATTCTCGCTCTATGGTTTCTCTCGAACATGTCAAAAAAAGTAAATCTTCCGCATCAAAAAAGTAACCTGTTTACATTCTCAAGGACCTTTCAAACTATGATTAAACCTTGCCTGATGATTGTCGTTGCCCTTGTTGTTTGTGGCAGCACGGTGTTGTATTCACAGCAAGATTCGCTCGCACGGTTTATTTCTCGTCAGATTTCCGTGAGCGGCAAAGTTTCAACACCGCTTCAAATCTCACTTACCGACCTTGGCTCCTATAAGCAACATACCATTACCAATGTTGCCGTAATCTCGTACAGCGGCGAGAAAAAAGAGCCTATCCGTTCGGCAAAAGGTGTCTTATTGCGTGACATCTTGAATAAAGCCGGTATTGTCTTTGATGAAAAGCGAGATTTTAATAGAACGCTTATTCGTGCGAGTGCGACAGACGGCTTTCAGACACTCTTCACGTGGCATGAGATTTTCAACTCCGAAGCGGGTAATCACATTTTTATTTTGACCGAAAAAGACGGCAAACCGCTCCCTCCCAAAGAGGCAGATTTCATGCTCATTTCAACGACCGACCTTAAAACCGGTCCCCGCCATGTTCGCTGGCTAAAAAGCATTGAAGTTCTCAAATTGTAACTTGTTTGTAACAATTTTACTGTATCCGAAAAAACGGCTTGCTCACCACGCCCGCACTTGTTTCCAAGCGGCAAAAGAGTAAGCCGTTTGTTATTGCCGTGGATGGTAATTCAATCGGAATCGTGTGTTCGCCTGCATTCAATGTACCTTCGGCAAGCGTTACGACATGCTTTCCAAAGCTATCAAATACTTTTAACGACACTGTGCTAAGCACATCCAATGAAAATATCGCTGTTGCTTTGTCGTTATGCGGATTAGGGTGAATTTCCAAACTACCGCGCTGCAACTTTTCTTGGCGAATATTTGTTGTTTGCGGTGGAGAAAGTATCAGCACAAACCGCGTCAATTCATCGCTGCCTACATACAAATTCCCCCGCGAATCAGATTCCAATCCGACCGGACGCGCCCATCGGTCTCCGCGCAGAGAGTCCGTCAAAAAGCCTGTCAAAAAATCCGACGCAGTATTGGCAATAGTGTCAGCATCACTGTCAAAATCCAGATACACGACTTTGTAACCCGTTAGTGGCTGACGATTCCACGAACCGCGCAGTGCCACAAATGCACCTCGACGAAATTCCGACGGAAAACCGCTATTGGCAAATTCAATCGCCATCGGTGCAGAGTGCGCAGTGATGAGGGCAGCCGGCGGAGCCATGCGTCGCACGCGGGCGCTATCTTGAGCGGTTATCGGTAGTAATGCGCGGTAATCGTTGCTTCCGGTGGCAAAGTTAAAATACGCTTGAAAAGAATGGGCAAACGGATACCCATAAAAACCGCCATCCCTCACCATATCTATCCATTCCGGCGGAATATCATTCCCTTGCCAATCGCTACCGTTATTGGTCGCCCAGAGCCTGCCTGTACGTGGGTGCAGCGTCATTCCAACGGCGTTCCTCACTCCACTAGCCATAATGCGCCTTCCGGTGCCGTCGTCATTCCATTCCTCAATCACCGCCCGAAAATCTTCGCGGCAAACATTGCAGAGCGAGCCGATAGAAAGGTACATTTTTCGCCGTGCGGGGTCGAAGACGATTGTTCTGGTGCGGTGTCCGCCGCCGGGCTGCGTTGCACCTTCAGCAATATTACCAATAAAAGTAGAGCGCGATTGATACACTCCATTGCGGTCGGGATTAGTAAAACGCACGATTTGACGCTCTTCCGCAGCAAACATTGCTCCATTGTAAAATTTGAGATCATGCGCAAAGACATTCGCAGCTGCAATAATAGCAGTATCGGCTATACCGTCGCGATTACGGTCAGGTAAAGCAATAATGCGCCCTGCATTCACATCGGCAATATGCAGGACACTATCAGGACTCCACGCCATAAAGCGCGGTTTATTGAGCAAATTACCCGCGTAAAACACTTTAGCTCTCCATCCCGCAGGAATATTCACCGAACGAGACTGTACAAAAGAACGAAATTGCGCCGGAACATCCAGCGTTTGCGCTTGCAATCGCAGGTCTCCGCGTGGAGTAGTGTACACGCTGCCGGGGGCTTGCGCAAGAAGCAATACTGTATTGACAAGAAGCAATACACCACCGGTAAGAATATAGGAAAGATACATCATATCGTTTTCCAAAAGAAAAAAGTGACTTCTAGTTATACCAAATTCAAACGACAATTGCACAAAACTATTGTTGCCCCTGTAGAGACAAGGCAATGCCTTGTCTCTACAAAATGTACAATCAACTATTGAGTTTAGTATTATACAACAGCTTGTTTATTCAATTGTTCAGGTAAAGAATTGGCTTCAGCCAAGACCAGAAATCATTGTTTATCATAATGAAAGCATACACATGATTACTCGACGATTACCTTCTCAACAACCGTCTTCTCGCCAAAATTCATTTCCAGAAAATACACGCCACGTGCCAACGTCTTCACATCCAGCATTTTTCCATACACGCCATTTGAAGATGTTTCTTCCGATTTCAAGACCGTTTGACCAAGTGCATTACGCAAAGCAAGACGAATTGTCGTCGGTTGCACAACAGGAATACTCACCGAAACGAGATGCTGAGCGGGATTGGGAGCTACCGTTATACCCATCGTTTGTGCCGCCTGAACGCTGACAGGCGTTGCGGCTGCCGTTAAAGCCACAGGAGCAAAGGATGTCGTACCGCTTTGGTGAGTAATATTTCCTGTGAACGTTCCTGCCTGCGTCGGTGCAAAGCGTACAACCACTGTTTGCGACAGTGCGCCACTTGTGGGCGGAAGTGTGAGCGTTTGAGCAAATGTACCATTTTGTGCATTGGAAACCGTAAAGCCCGCGGGAGCAGTAACCGTAAGGTTTCCCGTAAGGTTTGTTGCGGTGACAGTGTACGAGCGCGTCGTATTCATACCAACGGTCAGCGAACCAAAGGCAATCGAACTTACCGAAAGTGTAGCTGTGGGGTTGGCAACCACGCCCGTAAATTCGGTAACGGCTTCGGTAATGGTTACTCGCCCTGCTTGATTATTACGGTCGAGCGTACCGTTATACCAAATGCCGAGAATAAAGGGATACACAGGCTTTCCCGAAGCATCAATCGTTGTGTAGTATGCGTATGTGCCGTTGGGATATTCTGGTGTAACAGCAAAGCGCCCGTTGTATTGGTCTAAATCACCAGAACCTGCGACATACTCATAATCCTGTAAAAAATTGCCCAATGGATATTGCGCTGAAACTGGGGGTCCTTGCCGAGATGCCTCTAAAACAGTGGTGCTACCCGGCAACGTCGTCCTAACCGAGATATTACGCAGTTGGTAGCTGGAAGTCATACGCTTGATAGCGCCTGTGCCGTTGGTATTTGTATAAGCATACGGACCGTAAACAGGATAGCCGTCAAAGGCAAAGCCCATGAGTGCGGAATGTTTTGTTGCATCCAAGGATTGTAAGCACACAGGATAGACGTGATTGTGATAACTTTGACGCTGGTCGGCATGACCGCCACAGGCATCAAAACTCACCCCTTCGTACACATACGCATTCCGCTTCCACGTGCCGTTGTTATTGTAACTCATTCCATCGTCGGCATTATACATCGGCACGCCATTTACCCAAACACCGATTGCACCTAATCCGACGCTATCTTTTGTGCCAGCTTTCGGCTGCGGGTTACGGGCAATTTTGAAAAGATAATTGCGATTTGCGGGAACATTCGGATTCATCTGCCAAGGACCAATCGAATAACTCGGAATGCCGCTTGCATTGACATACACAGCCGTGGCAGAATACTGAACTCGCTGCACATCAGCAGGCAAGCCATTGTACCCCGTTGCATTTGTTCTATTCAGTTTCCATGCGGTTATTTCGGGTGCAGTTTGAGCGGTTATTTGTCCCCAAAGAGTCAGGAATATAACTGCTCCGGTCAAGAAAAAGCGTGATTTCATCATCATTCTCCCTACAAAGTTTTGACATTGAATAAAATTGAACGTTATGGTTTAATCAGTATTATAGCGGTTTGTCGCCCATCAAGCCAACGCACACCATCTGTATCATTCACGAAAAATGCATCTTCTTCGAGCATGATGCGCACTGGCTTGTCGCCCCATTCAGGTATTGGCGTTTCGGCGTTGAGTTCAATTGAATACGCAGTATTTGGAAAAAGTGGATAATCACCGCTTCCGGGAACGCCTTGCTGCATATCCCACATCCCAATTGCCGGTCCTGCTGCGTGTCCGTGCATTCCGATTGGATGTGTATAAATCGTTGCTTTCACGGATTCTTTCTGCGCCTGTTCCAATGCGGCTTTCAGCATTTGATTTCCTGTTCTTCCCGCCTTAAACTGCTGAAGCAAAATATCCTGTGAGCGATTTCCATTCTGAAAAGCCTTCACCAATCCGGCAGGAACGGCATTTTCATTGGATTTGCAGACGTAAGCGTGCTGCTGCACATCGGAATTTAACCCAAGATACGAAATTCCTATATCCACGTGCAAGAGGTCACCGGGTAAAATTAACTCCGATAATGCTTTCGATGATGATGGTGCGGTCGTATTGGCAATCGGGTCAGCACGTTGAATCGTTACGCTCGTGTGAAACCACGTCTGCAAGCCAAGCGAGCGAATACGCTCACGAAACCACCATTCCATTTCGCCAGTGGTCGTAACGCCGGGTTTTATCACATTCGGTGAAAAACCTTCAGCAATAATGGCGTGAGTAATTTGACATAATTGCGGGAAAATGCCCATTTCTTCCGGTGTGCGTGTTTCGAGCCACCCCACACTGAGGCGTTCACCGGAAACAATATTTTGGTGATATTCTTTCGGCAGCGCTGTCAAAAATTCCTGCAATTCTTGAGCCGTCAAACCATCCGCATGAGCAAAGGCTTCGGAACGGTTCAAGGCAATTTTACGCGGTTTACGTTCTGCTATTAACTCCGCAAGCCGTACATATTGACTCGGCTGTTTTGTGGGATTCCAAGCGCTTTTGAAGAGCTGTCCGCTTGTGGGAGAATTAACGTCATACCGCGCCACCGCAAGCCGCTCCAATCCTTTATCGCCGCCTTTGTCAAAGATGAGCAAAATCGTTCTACGCCTTGCCGACAGCCATGTTGCAGGGAGCATGGTCTTGATAACGGGGTCTTCGTTGTATTCACGCCCAATAACCAGCCACATATCTACACCTTCGCGGCGCATGAGCTGAGGTAACAAGCGCTCTAAACGGAGCTTCGTAAGGGAATCCTGCAATTGCGCCTGCTCTTGAAGTGAGAGAATACGGGGCATTGGGGGTTTGGTACTGATTAGCCATTTGTCTTCCGGCTGAGGTACACTCTTATATTCAAGCATTTTTCGCAAATAAAACTCTTTCATTGTAGAGTCGCTGTTTCTTCCTGAGAGATTCGGTATGGTTTTTCGGTGTTTTTCGACAATGGAATCAATGCCCTGCAATTGCTCACGAGTAAGGTTTGAAGGGCGTTCTTGCGCAAGATTTTCCCCGAATGAAATTCCGAAAAATAACAATGTTGCAATAATGCTTTTGCGAAAGGGCGTTAGAAAATGTGTATTCATGCGGTGTCTCAAGGATAAACGATAAAACAAGAAAGCCACTCATCTGCGGCAGATTTACAACAAATCTGCGAAATGAGCGGCTTAAAAGCAAGCAAGAGTTTTTCAAACACTGAGACTTTACAACATTCCGTTTGCTCTTTCCCAATCCAACTTCGCCACGAGAGCGTCGTAGAGGGCTTGCAAATAATTCACTTGTGTATCACGAAGAGTATTTTCGGCATCAAGAACCTCTTGCTGCGTGGCTTGTCCCTGCTTAAAACGAGTAGTAGTCGTTGCAATAACTTCTTCAGCAATGACAATGTTTTCCTTCTGAATTTTTACGCTCTGCACGGCATTTTGCAAAGCCGTTTGCGTTTCTTCGAGTTGATAAAGGGCAGTTTGGCGAAGATTACGAAGAGTATTCTCTGTTTTATCAAGCTGTAAAGCCTGCTGCTGGATTGTCGAAGTGCGAGTAAACCAGTCGGCAAGAGGTATGGAGGCTCGTACACCAATATAACTAAGTGGAAAAAAGTTGATTGTACCAAATTCATTGCCGAACCCCTGCGTTCCTAAAAAGCCGTATCCTGAAAGCGTTGGTAGATTCTGGTTTCTAAGACGGTCAAGTGTTTTGATATTGACTTCACGCCTTGCTAACTCTGCTTTTGCATCAGAACGCGTCTCCCAAGCGGCTTCCAAGCTACGATTTTGGAAGGCATTATCTGCTGCAAAAAGTGCGTCTAACTTTTCTGTCAGCTTGATTTCATCGGGCTTGCCTTCCCAAGAAAGTTGTAAAGCAAGATTCATTTTACTCAACCTTACAGCATCCTGCGCTTTTTTCTTGGCAAGTTTGGCATTGGAAAAATTGAGATATGCTCTGCTTCGATCGGTTTTCAGGGCATTTGCGTTGGCAAATTTACTTTCGATATTATTGAAAAAATTTTCTGTCCGTTCGAGATTGGACTCTGCTTGTCGTAGCTTTTCCTCGTTCAACAATACCGTGTAATACGCACGTGCAATCGCCATTTTGAGATCTTGTTTTGCTTGCTCTGTGTTGGCAGAAGCAAGATTTTGTGAGGCTTTCGCAGAAGCAGCTTCTGCCCCCAAACTAAGGTCAAGAATAGGCTGCGTTAGATCAAGTGCAGCTGAAGCATTCCAATTCGTCCCGAAGCGAAGTTCTGTTAGTTCATTCTCTCCTGCATTGGGATTAAAGGCTTTTGCAGGGAGAACTTGTGTTGCAATTTGTGTATTATAGCGTCCATCAAGTGTAGCGCTCAGACGAGGTAAATAGCGATTACTCACTTCATTTGTTTTTTCCGCACTTATCTGTTCTTCCACAAGGGCATTACGAAAAACGGGATTTCGCTCTATGCCGTATTTAAGAGCATCTTTAAGGGAAAACGATTGTCCTTGCGCAAACGCAGAGAAAGGTTTTATGAAGAACACAAGACTTAGTGTAAAAATAACACTTATAGTTGTGATAATAATTTGCATGAGAGATAACATTAGTGTGGTAGTAAAATTCTTTGAAAACTTGCTCAAGCATTTTGTAGCTATCAACCGCGAAAGACCGCAGCAGGCTCAATTTTGGTGATTCTGCGGATGGCGAAAATTGCACCGAAAACGGAAATCACGAATGTAATCACAAAAAAACTTATGCGGATTGTTGGGGTAAACTCGAAAAGGACACCGCCTTGAGCAATACCGAACTTGAATCCTTGCAATAACACTGTACTAAACGCATAGCCGATAAGTGCCAGAATTACGCATTGCAGTAAAATTAACCGCGTAATAAAGCCATTTGTGGAACCGATTGCTTTGAGCGTGGCATAATCTCGGATACGGTCAATGGTCGCAGAATAGAGAGTTAATCCGATAATAATTAAGCCGGAAATAATCGCAAAAACGATCAGTGTTCCCGTCGAAATAGCAATACCGCTCGTACTGAGAATAAACGATACGGTGGAAGCCGATAAATCCTCCGTTTTCCACGCCTTCACGCCAAATATCGTTGCATTGATACGGTCTCGCACTTCGATTGTATCGGCATTAGGTTCTAAATCAAGCAAAATTGCACTTACTTTATCGGTCGAGACCTGCCCGTAAGCTCTTGCTCGCTCTAGTGTTGTAAACATATATGCACCACCGAAGCCTCGCGCACCCCGTGTTTGTGCGGCAATGTAGGCTTTTTTTCCGCCAAGCTCAAACTGTGTTCCCAGCCTTGCTCCGCCAAGCGTTTTTTCATCAAATTCATCACAAGAAAACGCGCCTTCGGGGAGTAAATCGGAAAGACTTCCTTTACTGATATTCCATGCACCGCCCTTGTATGCAGGATATTGCGAACCAACTATGGTAACACCTGCCGTTTCGCCACTTTCAAACTTGGCTTGTCCGGCAGCAACAACAAGCGGATATGCCCTTGCCACACCGGGAATAGATTCGACTTGTCGCAGAAGTCTGCTATCAAGCAAACCTAAAGAATTTGCATCTTGTGTTGCGCTATTGACTACCCAAAGCCCAACTTTACCCTGTGTGCTATTCGGTAAACCTGCCATTAAACCCGTTAAGAACAAATAAATACCAACTTGCTGACCGATAAGAAAAATGGAGATGATAATACCGAAAAGCGCACCAATAGACTTGGGCTTGTCATAAATGAGAAATCGAAATGCGTTGTTAAGCATGATAATTGAGTGTTTTTGGTGGTTATTTTTTTAACGCTGATTGTGCTGATTGTACTGATTTCGCTGATGAACGCCGATGTTGTTTATTAGCAGAGCCTGTCTTCAACGACCTAGTGCAATCCGTTTAATCAGCGTTAAAATTTATCGTATCAGTCATTATTTCACCGCAATAATACATTCCACGCGGCTATTAAGCAGCACATTGCGAGCGTTATCTAAACGAACACGAACCTCACGGACACGGCGGTCTTCGAGTGCTCCGGCTTCATCCGAAAAAAGTGATTTTTTCTTTAAATATGCACCAACACTGACAACAGTTCCTGATGCTATCGTTTCATTACTACCTTGACGGCGCACCGAGGCTTTCTGCCCAACGGTAACGGCATCCACAAACAATTCATCTACTTCGCAAAGTACTGTAATAGCACCCTTCGGAGCAAAATCACCAATAGCACTGCCAACAGCCACCGCACTACCAACATTCGGTGTAAGTTTCAACAACAGACCATCAGATGGGGCTTTGAGAACTTTCCGCTCGATTTCTGCCCGAGTGACTTGTGCGTCTGCTTGAAGTTCCTGCAAACGGCTTTCTGCGGACTGCAACGAGGCTTGAAGGCGCTCTACATCTCGTTGTGCGGTTTCATAATCAGTTTTCGCGTTATCCAAATTTTGTCTAGTTTCTGCGCCACTATCAAAGATATTTTTCAGACGCTCGTAACGCTCTTTGTAATTTTGCGTTTTGATTTCTGCAGAACGTACTTGAGCTTTGATGCCCTTAACATCTTCGCTTTGTGTCCGCACACGAGCTTCCGAAAGTCGTAAGCGTGCGCTTTCTACGCTATGGTCAAGCTCCAAAATTACCGCTCCGGCTTTAAGTTCCTGACCGTCGGCAGCAATGATTTTACCAACGATACCCGGAACTTCCATACTGAGTGCTGTAATTTGGTCTTCAGGTTCTACACGCCCCAAAGCGGTGATTTTCTCAATATCGCTCGTCTTAACACGCTTATCATCAATTTTGACCGATATTGGTCCGTCAGCGGCTTTTGCTTCAGTCTTGTTTCCACAACTTGCTAACGTAAATGAATTAAGAATTATACAGACGGAAGCGCTAACAGGCAAAATGACTGTACGAACAGAAAAATTATTTTTTGTGGTTTTCATAACAGAAAAACAAGAAGAATGAGAGAATTTAATATGCGCTGAGATATTGTAATTATTTGTTTTCAATGCCAAGTTGCTGCATTAAAGCCTTTGGACCATGACCTTCGGGTATTTCACCGGAAGTATGAACAATTTTATCACCCTCAACCGAGTAGATAAAGTATTCCGCAGGAAGATCAATTTTCTTTCCTGTTGGCTCTGTACGCGGCACACCAACTGCTGAAGGATATTCGAGTATTCCGGTATGGGTACCGGTGAGGTACACAGCAATCTTGACCTGATTATCCTTTTCCCATTCAATTTTTTCATTAAATCGAAAATCAGGGAAAGCACGTTTGCGGGCTTTATGCATATCCAATGCATTAGATTTTCTAATAACAACAAAAAATGGCGTACCGGACATCTTCATTGCATAGTTCTCAGCAAGATACGAATATGCTTTAGCAAAATCGCCTGCCTCAGCAGCACGCAGATGTTCTTGGACGACTTCACGTGGGGAGCGATTATTTTTTGCTTCAGTGGTATTTTTGGGTGTGTAAGTGCCACACGCTACGCATACCCAAAGCAGAGTCAACATTGTTATTTTTGAAAAAGTCATCATATTGTATTCTTAATAATGTGGTTATGTAAAATGTAAACTAGTGATGATGGCTGAGGAGCTCTTCCTCACTAACTTCACGAGCAATACCGTTTTCTACTTCAATAATTCTATGCGCATAGTGCCGGAGTCTCATGTCGTGTGTAACAACTGCCAGCGCTCGCCCAGAATCAGCAATTTCGCGTAGTTCTTCCATGACAATACCAACGGATTTGACATCAAGCGCTGCAGTTGGTTCATCACAGAGCATCAGCGTCGGCTCGGTTACAAGCGCACGAGCAATAGCGATACGCTGCTGTTGCCCGCCCGAAAGCTGCTTGGGGAGTTGTTTACGGCGATCACTCATTCCTACACGCTCGATAACTGCATGAGCGCGTTCACGGGCTTCCTTTTCGGGAACACCCTGCAATCGAAGTGGCATCATCACGTTTTCTTCTGCAGTAAGCGGAGCCACGAGATTAAAACTTTGGAACACAAAACCGATATTCTTTAAGCGCAAATCTGCCATTTGCTTGGAATTGAGCCGTGTTGTATCGGTGCCATTGATATTGACAACACCCTGCGTCGGATAAATCACGCAACCCAATAGCGAAAGGAGTGTCGTTTTGCCCGAACCGGAAGGACCGATAATAAGTAGCAGTTCTCCACGCCGGACTTCCATCGAGGTTGGCTGCAGAGCGATAATTTCTGTATCACCTGTCTTATAGACTTTCGATGCGCCGGAAACGTGAGCAACGATATTATTGGTGGTAGTCATTGGTTGATGAATCATTGGTATAATCATTAATTGGTCATTAGTACAGTGAATCACTACTTGTCATTTTTGCATGAGGACACGCTTTATTCGTGTGCAGAATGCCGAGGTGGTATTGATGTGCTGAAAGCGGTTATTGGTACTTGGTTAATTTGGCGAACAACGTATAGGGAAATGAGCGTAAAAAGTACGGCAACAAATCCAACCCAATTATAATGCTGAAGGAGTCCATCTGAGCCTTTAACGACAATAAAACCCGAAATAAACGTTCCTATTGCACCACTCAATTGTTGGACAGAACTTGAAATACTCGTAAAACTCCCACGATGCTGAGGCATTACGGTTCCTTGTACGAGAGCCATTCCGGGAATCATACGTCCGTTAATGCAAACAAATAAAAATGTTGTTGTGGCAAAAACCAGTACAAGAGGCGTTGCCGGCGGAAAATTTGTTAGTGCAAGAATTGGAATCAACGAAAGTACAGCAGCAACACTATAAATCAAGGATTTATCGGTCTTATCTGCCAGAATCCCGATAAGCGGCGAGGCTACAACCGTCGTCGAACCACCGATTAAATACATAAGCGGTAACTGGGCTTCGGTGACACCGACATTATTCACCAAAAATGCCGTCAAAAGTGGTAAGATAGAAAACTGACCGATGGCAAGCGTGATAACAAGAGCTATAGCAAAGAGTTGGTTTCTGTCAGCTAAAATCGTTTGCACGACCTCCACCGGCGAGCGACGCGGAGCGTTTAAATGCCCTGTAACACTCGGAACAAAAAGACCAACAAAGATTTGAACAATAACGCCCAACCCCACCAACACAAGAAAGGGAGCATGCCAATCCCAAAGATTAGCGAAATATAAACCGCCCGGAACCCCAAGAATTGAAGCCAGTGAAAAAGATGCCGTTACTAAACCAAATGAGCGGGCTCGGCGTTCCGCCGGAATAACATCGCCAATAATTGAAAACACCATCGTGCCCAATAATCCACCGAACATTCCTGCAATCACACGACCTGCAAGCAAGAGGTAATAGTTCGGCGCAAGACCACAAAGAAGCGTTGCAGCAGTCAGTCCGGCGAACAGAATGGTTAATAGCTTTTTACGGTCAAATTTGTCAATAAAAAATGCCCCTAAAAATCCGCAAATTCCTGCTGTCAAGATATATGCGCCAACGGCAATACCGAATTCCCGCGTGGTAATGCTCCAAAGTTTAATAAGCTTTGGTGCAAGCGGCGGCATAATCATAAAATCCACCACGGCGACAAACTGCACTAAAGCCAAGGTCGCCAACAAAAAAATTTCTCTTTTACCGGATAATTCTACTTGCTGTGCAGAAAATGTGTTTTGTTCTTGATTCGACATTTATCTCTCCTAATAAGTGTAAAAATAACACGAACATTGTTCTTTAACGGTCTGACCATTCATAACAAAGCACTGTCCACAGTAGAGCCTTGATTATTGGCGGATGTGCGGTGTAATCGTTGAAACAAATACCTTCAAACGCTCTTGAGAACATTCTCCAATAGCTGTTGTCCGAATAATCCCACCGGGATCACTATAGGAAATTTTACATCCCTCTTCGTAACCAAATTGTTCACCGACCTTACCGTCCCAATCCAACACAACACTTGCTTTTGGGTGCTTCTCTTTAACTTCATTTCTTGCTAAAGAACGTGGAACAAAAAAGGGCATTCCCTTGAAATACGCAACGCGAAGAACAAGCACTGTTTCGCCAAATTCTTTCTTGAGGAGCTCCTCCCAAAGCCTCATGGAAACTAATCCTTGTCTATCGCCAATCATAATAATAGTGTGTTTTCCGCTAAATTTTATGATTTGCTTATTCTCGAATTGGTCTTCCAAGACGAAATCGTTAACGCGCTTACCGAGAATTTTATCACTTCGCATCACAGATAGAATCTTGCTTTCAAGTGTAACAAAAGGAATGATGGTAAGAAAAATAATGGTGACAAAGAATAGTAGCGTTAGGAATGCTCCCAACACATTGCGACGAAGATTTCCGCTCATTTTGTGGTCTAGTCGTTTGTATTTCATGAATGCGGTTCTAAAGTTCTGTACGAAATTATCTTAAACTACGTGCACAGAATAGTTGAGCGTATCGTTTGGTCTATACCTCGCGTAAAATCTGGCTTCTGCGGCATAAGTATTTTGGCTCCAATGAAATTTTTACAGTCCAGATACTTACTTTCATTCGGAGAACTCAATAAGCCTTACTAATACTTCATTTCGGCGACCGACTATTTGGGTTGGAGGATTATAATACAAATACTCCGCTTTTTGCCCATGTTTAATCCCTTTTGTTTTGAGTTCATTCAACAAACGGTCTCGGAGATTATTCATTTCCTCCAAATTCGGAAAACCACCGATACTCATCGTTGCAGCATATATTGGTTCTGTCGTCGTAAAGGCAATAGCCTGCGAATTGGGACGTGGCTTATGTTGCATATCAAAATTCCGCGGCATTGTAAACGCCATCGTACCAGCAAGTCCCGTATTACTTGCTTGAACATCCATAACAACGGGTGTTGTCATAGCTATTTGTTCTCCACGATCATTTCCTCCAAAAATGTATCCGGCAAGTTCACGAAATCCGCGATTACGGATGTCATGAAAATCACCTTCGCGGCTTTGAACGTTTACCGCCGCTCTATTTGCCGGAGGATAGAAACGAATTTCAACATCGCCCAACCGCTTAACAACACGGTACTCTTGTTCTTCTGTCGAATTTGCCATATACGTCATATATACTTGCCAGCCCAAAAACAGAGCTAGCATTGCACTGGTGAATATTATCATTGCTTGTCTGCCTCGAGTCACGGTGATAAAAATATGTGTTCAATATGATCTTGGATTATTGGTCATCGTTAGTCTCTATTGTATGCAACCATATTTTGTGTACAAAATATAGTGTGCGAAATCTGAAACAAGTGTTCTGGCATTCCAGCATTATTCTGGTCTTTTTTGTGGCGAAACTCTTGGTGTACAGTCCAAACTGCCAAATGGAAGCAAAACATTGGTTACAATACTTCTTCATTAAGAACGTTTATATTTGTACGATATTGTACAATTTTTTTCGTATTTTTGTTCAATTCCGAATCACAAAGACAAAACTATTCATTATTGAACTAATTAACAAGAAAAATAATTCAAAATTGAACAAAAAAAAATCCCTCACCTCAACACCTCAAATCAGCATCAATTTCATATGAAATACGAACATATTATTCATCTAATGTCGCTCTGGCAAGAATTTGAAGAAAACGAACAAAGCCAAGATATGAAACGGTTTTCAGTCTGGTTAAGCAGAAGAACAAGCAGCGCGTTACACGTAGGCGAACGGTTTCAAACGGGATTTAGTGGTACTCAAGAACTAGCACAAGAGCGTATTTGGAGCAAACAGAAAGAAGAAATAGAGAAGCAACAAGACACCGTAACGCTTCCGGCAAATGAAGCTGCACGAGAAGAAATTCTTCATTATTACAGGCTTTTACCACTTAACTCGCGTATTTCAGCGCTTTTGACACGCATGAACCGCTTTGCCTCTTTTTACACCAAAAAAGCCTTTACCGGATTAGAAATAACCAGTGTTCAAGAGTTTGGTGTTTTAGCTTGTATTCAAGGCTTGGGCACACCGACAAAAACAGAAGTTGCACACTACAATCTGTTGGAAAAAACGACCGGCACGGAAATTCTCAAGCGGCTTCTCAAACTCGGTTTTATCGAGGAATTTGACGATGAGCATGATAAACGTTCAAAAAGGGTCAAAATCACGCGCATCGGTAGCGAAGTCATGGAAACAGCAGTAACGAGGCTTTGGGAATTAAGTGAAATTGTCGTGGGTAATCTTTCGGAGACACAAAAACACACCTTAGCAACTATGTTGGAAGAATTAGATCATTTCCACAGTAATATTTATTTCAATGAAAGCGCCTTGCCATTGAAGGAAATCATCACCAACAATGTTTTAAAAACAGCATAAAATTCGGGATATTCAAATCATCATTAAATCTTTGAATCGTAGCGCTTGACGACGTGACATCTCGATACCCATACCACATACCATTTTAACCATCAAACTGCCCTGATACCACGATTCGATATCAGCAATCGCATTCAAATTGATGATATGCTTTCGGCTTGCTCGAAAGAACATCTGACGATCTAAACGCTCCTCAAGATATGACAAGGAACGCGGCAACAACACTGATTGTTTGCCAAAATATACCCGTGAATAATTTCCTTCCGATTCTACAACACGAATATCACTTACCGTAATAAAATAGTACCGTTCACCATCTTTCACAAAAAGCCGACTGCCCTCACCAAGTTTCTGTGTATCGGAGGCTTCTAGTGTCTCTTCTCCAAAACTCTCTTCTTCTGTCAGAGTATCGCTCAAAAATTCTTGAGCAGTAACACTCTTTGACTTCTCGTCGAGTATTCTCTTGAGGTCTCGTACTTTCATCATTGTACGTTCTAAACGTTCGGGATCAATCGGTTTCACCAGATAATCTAATACATTGAACGCATAGGCTTTCAGTGCAAAAGCATCGAACGCCGTTGTAAATATAACCGGAGGCTCTGTCTCCAGTTCGGCAAGCATTGAAAATGCATCTTTTTCCGGCATTTGAATATCCAAGAACACCACGTCAGGTTGCAAAGTAGCAATAGAATGCAAAGCTTCGTCAGCGTCCTCTGCTTCGCCAACAATCTCTACATCAGCATATTTACTCAAGAGCCGCTTTAATTCAACTCTTGCCAGACGTTCGTCATCTACAACCAACGCCCGAATTTTCGTCTGCGAAGTTGAGAATAATCGTTGGTTATACCTTTCTGCCTTCAATAAAAGACCTGTATCAGAAGAACTATTCACACCGTCAACGTTGGTCGGAACTTGTTCGGAGTTACTTTGACGAGCGTTTCTGATAAATGTTCTTCCCGACTTAAGGGAGGGGTATTGTTGCAAATTTCGCTGCATAACGTTTCAGTAAGTGTTGATGAAGAAAAATTGCTGTATCCTTCGGAATTGTCTTCCTCAAAGACTGCGGTTTGTGTAATGACCTTGGTAAATGGTATCAAAACAAGTGTTTCGACACGAGATTGTTCATAATGCTGCATTATAGAAAGAGAAGCGCTATTTCCGTACAGTAATTCCAAACGCTCACGGGTATTTTCCAGACCAATACCGCATGATTCTGCCGTGTGTCTATACATATCTGCCATAGAAGCAGAAGCATCGAAATTTCCGGTATTACTGACATTCACTAACAAGATTTCCCGACCGTGTCGGTATTCAACACGAGCTTCAATACTCACCTCACCACCTTTTTTTCGTTTTGCGATACCGTGTTTGATGGCATTTTCAACCAGTGTTTGAAGTATCATCGGTGGAATTTGCGCTTGAAGTGCTTTTGCCTCAATGTGAACAGATGTTTTGAGCCGCTGTTCAAACCGTAGTGTTTCCAGTGCTATATAATCTTGTACAATCGTCAATTCCGTTGCCAGCGGAACTGTTTCAAAGCGTGTGATTTGCAGAGCATACCGCAAAATGTTTGATAAATATGTGACGGCAAATTGTGATTTTTCCGGATTTTCTGACGCTAAAGCTCTAACCGTATTGAGAGAATTAAATAAGAAATGAGGATTTATCTGCGATTTGAGAGATTGAAGTTCTGAATCTTTCAAGGCAGCTTCCAAACGCCACTTGTCAATCTCGACTTGCTTAAAACGTTCGACATAATGAAACCCAAAATAAAATGCCGACCACAGCAGAAACCGCACAGAAACATTTACCGAAAAGACAATGAGTTCTTGCAAACCATGCCCAAAGCCGCTTCGCATCACGGTTTGATTCATCATTAGTCCTGTCCCGATAGTGATACCATAAAGCAGAATGCACATGAACACTGTGGCGGTAATAACTCGCGGCAATAGATGTTTTAAGGGAAGATTCAGTAAACCAAAACGCAAAATGTAGGCACGGTAAAGATGTGTCAGAGGCAATCCGGCAAACGTACAGAGTATCATTGTGCTTGTACACCAGAGTGTAAAATGCTCACCATACATTACCGAAACGAGGATATTTGCCAATAATACCAGCGACCAACCAATAATTTGACAAGCCCAGTACAAGCGTGTGCGATGTAATGCAGTTAAAGGCATAGTGCTTTTTGGCGATGGTTGGAGGAGTTGTCGGGATGCTGTGCGGAAGCCTGTTCCCCGTTTTGTCAGGCATACGCAATTTCACCGAAAAAGTTCTATGAAAAAACTCCAATATCTCGCAAACACGCTTGCAGGCTTGTTTCGTCATATATGGTGCAAAATTATTGTTGTTCTTATGTTCCGGCTTTATTCGGAAACCCAATAAAAACAGCCGCCAGAACAACTTATTTCTCTGTTTACGTTCACACAATTGCGTACAACAAGAGTATTATTTTGCCAGAGCAATCATCGTGGCTATACCCAGAAAAAAAGTTATGGCGGCAATAAAAAGACACCATTCCCAAATACGTCCGTCAGAGATAGGTACGGCGTATTGGTCTTCGCTGTCATTCATATCAATCTAAACACGAAAAATAATTGTGAACAATCGACGTATTTAACTTTTCTCTAGTCCTGCTAACAATTGAGCAAGACGCGCTTTCATTGGTTCCGGCGCTTTCGGCTGAGAAATTTTATACTGTTCTTTAGCTTCAATCTTTTTGCCTATTTTCTCGTACATCTGCCCAAGAGCATAATATCCAAGCCAAGAATCAGGGTTTTGCTTGATGCTCGATTGTAAAATCGGAATGGCATCATTTGTTTTCTTATGAACATCAGCAAGTTCAAAGGCGTACTGTACCACCTCCATTTGCTCTGCTTTTTGCAAAGCGCTCTGCATAATACTATCAGCCTTTGCGACATTACCTTTACGCTTCTGCATAGCAGATCGAAGTGCTCGATACTTAAAACGATCTGCATCTATTCGTTGCGCCTGCATGAGCCACCCCTCTGCTTCGCTCAGTTCTAAATCATGATGTACAAAATAACTGGCTGCCTTAAAAAGTTCAACGGGATTCCAGAATACATCAGTTTTCATCTCTTTACGAATATTTTGCACAAGAATTGCGGAAGTATTTGCCTCCACTTTCAAGACTCCTTTGAGTTTCTCCCAATGAAGAACAATCGTTGATTGAGACTCAGCTTTGTCTACAACGTCGAAAGTAAGCCATTCTCGATGTTCTGCTTTCTCCGGTTTGACGGTTACTCGCAGTGCATCATGTTCTTGTTTGTAAAAGTAGCTCCCCCACAGTTCATATTCTTTGGAAAAAATAAATATCCACTCCTGCTCATTAGGAATGAGATGGACACCATACATACCTTTCGGTAGAGGCTTGCCGTTAATACTTACATCGGTTGAAAAACTGATAGTTGTATTACCATTAGCACCCGCCCGCCACACTTGTCCATACGGAACAATTCCGCCCCAGATTGTCCGACCCTTTACGGCAGGACTAGAATATGAAATTGTCATATCCGTCAATCCGAATCGTTGATAAATCTGAGATTTAGGGCTTTCTTGCGGGAAAGTTAATACATCAGGAAAGACCACACTTTGCGTCTGTGCATAAGCGGCAATCCCGCCACAAAGGACACAACAGATCTGTATCAAAGCGCCTGCAAACAAGCGTTGCAAAGATTTGGGAACAACGAATTTCTGCGTATTCATAGCAATAAATGAAATGATGAGAAAATAAATTGAGAAATGGATGAGAAAATAAATTGAGAAATGAATATCTAAAGGGAAGTGTATCAGTGCGAATACTGTATATCTTCTTTATCGATCTACAGCAACACATCTTGGTTTCCTATCTACAGCATGAAAGAGCAAATTGTCTCCGAGTAATAACTCATGGCAGAAAAGTAAGCATTATGTTTTTGAGGTAAACACGCAAGTGCATAGACAACGGAACCAAAAACTAATGCAAGAGCGTATAACGATAAGCACCGTTTCCGCAACACATCTGGCTGTAAATGTGCTTCATAACGCCATGCCTCAAGACAATATGCGTAATACCCACCAGCTAATGCCGGCGCAACACCAAGCAATAAACGTGTTACACCACAAAATGTCACATTCAATGACAGCATAAATCCCGACAGAATAAAAGCAACGCCACTAAGAAGAATAAACCAAGCAATGGTGCGGTTTATGATGTTTTGTTCCAACGATGAACTTGTGTCAATCATGGTCTATACAATGTCAAAAATGTTCAAAAACTGAGAATTGAAGCGGATTCTATGATATTAGTGCGCTTGATTGCAGAAGCGGTCAGAAGTTCGCCAAAATATAGCCATCGTTTTGAGTACGTATGTATTACTTTTCCGGCACAAATACGGCAAGAAGATTCGGGTACATTCCAGCGTTTTGCTGCTATTTGTATCAGAATCATACGCAAAACAGATAGAACACCTACGAATCTTGTTAATGTTACAGTCGTTAAAGCCTCTTCTCTTTGCGCTTCCTTCTGGGAATTAGAACCTTTCTGTGAGTGATGAAACGAATGATCGGTCGAATATCGCCCTGCACCATGCAGATTATCTGAACAAGGCTCAGGAACACACCGAATACGAATCATTGACAACTTCACACTAAGATTTTCAGCAATGAGTAATGTCAGTAATGGAACAATACCAGAGCCAAATACTTGAGCATCAAGCATAACCGTAACGAAACCATCTTTATCCAAACGCAAGAATGAGTCTGGTACAGCGATCAATTTGTTTGTATATCCACTAAGAGAATGTTGAAATTTTATCTCATGCCCGACGGATTGCTCAACATCACTACCGAAAGATTTATCGAGGAGAGGTGTTTGAGCACCACTCCACCACGAAAACCCAACAACAATAGATTCTCCGGCAAAAAAAGGTATCCACTCTTGGAAAGTTTCTCCTTGCCAAAGGATGCGAACATTGTCCCAAAGAAAATACTGCATATTCATTATAGTCATTTGTATAGTAACTTGCAGAGAAGTAAGAATAGTTCTTGTGACTAAAGTTCATTACCTACGCTTCTATTTACGCGCCAGTACTATATTTGACATCAAAAAAGTGATGAACGGCACAATACCATGAGGAGCGGTAATTTTACAGGATGAATTAACCAACACCTTCTTTTTTCCATGCGATACCTCACCTTTTTGTTAGGTGGTTTGTATTGCGGTTCACATTGTCTTTTGTATCTTTGCAGAGATGGTATATAATAATGTGTAACACAGGGTTTGCATCTCAGGGTTTATAAGGATTCATCACAGCTCTTTGATGAAGATTAGGATAACAAGTTTTATCTACATTTTCAAGGAACATCATATGGCAAGAAATCGAGAAATTCTTTCCGTCGAACTTCAACAGTCTCAGTATCAGGGCGCTCTTTTGGGCTTAGCAGTTGGCGATGCGCTTGGTGCACCGCTAAAATTTAAAGACCGTAATACGCCCGCCGTGAAAGATATGACAGCAGGAGGTCCTTTACATCTTGGCATTGGTACATGGACCGATGATACATCTATGGCTCTATGCTTGGCTGCAAGTCTTCTCGAAAAAGGAACATTTGATGCTTTTGACCAACTGACTCGATATAATAAATGGCGACGAGACGGCTACTTATCAAGCATTGGTACGTGTATTGACCTTAGTTCTACAATGAGGGCAGCGCTGGATAAATTTGAAGAGACACAGGCACTTGAATGCGGTGGGAAAACACGCGAATGGGCTGATAACGACGTTATTAGCCGCCTTGCACCAATTCCCATGCTGTATGCATCAAAACCGAATGAGGCAATAGAACTTTGTCGAGCATCGGCAAAAACCACGCATGGCGCAATTCAAGCCTTAGACGCGGCTACATACATGGGTGCAATTTTGACAGGAATTTTGCGCGGAGACTCCAAGGAAAAAGTCTTATCAGTTCTGTATAATCCCTTTGGTGATGATTGGACTGATCATAGTTTTTGCGACGAAATCGCTCAACTTGCCACCGGCTCATTCCACGCTGACACACCTCAAGCCATCACCGGTGACGGTTTTGTCGGCGAAACACTTGAAGCAGCTCTCTGGGCATTTTATCGCTCAAATGATTTCGAGACCGGAGCAATTTTAGCCGTCAATCTCGGCGGCGATGCAGATACAACAGGAGCTGTTTATGGACAGCTTGCCGGAGCATACTATGGCGTTCATGCTATTCCCAAACGCTGGCGCGATGCTGTTATCCAAAAAGATTTAATCGTCGCTCTTGCGGATAGGCTTTGGCAAGCCGCAAAGAAGAAGATGTAACCACGAAATTGAGGACACAAAAAAGAGCCTATTATCAACAATGCCGTTATGACCTGGAAAAAACGCGACACAATTATTGCTCTTTGTTTAGCCTGCTTTGCAGGCTTTCTTTTTATCCCACTTCTAGACGCAGCACACATCGTAGATGGTACAGAATCTCTGTCAGCAGAAATTGCTCGAGAAATGCTTTGGACTGGGAAATACCTTCCGGCACACGTAGACTTTCAACCCTCTTGGGAACATCCACCGCTGTTTCATTGGCTACAAACTCTTTCCATGCGCTTTTTTGGCGTGAATGAGACAGGCGCACGATTACCCTCAGCATTACTCGGAATTGTAACCATACCCTACTTGTATTTACTGGGTAAACGTCTTCACTCTGAGCAATTAGGAATTTTGTGGGCAATTTGCTACACGGTATCGGGAATGACCATACTTTATCACAAATCTGCGGTAGCATATCCCCTTGGCAATGTTTTTCTGATAAGTACAATTCAGTTTCTTTCTTCTTTCTATGCTCCTCGACAGGGAAAAATCTTTGCATTACGGCGAATCGTTGCCGCAGGATTTTGCTTTGGCGGAGCAATCCTCAGCACCGGTGTTTTAATGATGCCGGTCGTTCTTTGTGTTTGGCTCTGCTTTTGGTTTATACAACGCAAAACGTTGGAGTTTCCCTTGACAGAAATAGCCGTCTTTCTTGCCATCGCATTACTTGTATCGCTTCTTTGGTTTGGTGGAGAACTTATCAAAAGCGGCATACCCTTTTTCCGAGAATTTATCGCGATTCAACTACGCGTCTTTGCGACCACTTGGAATGATCACTCTGTACCTCCATACGTACCATTTGTCATCGTATTTTTCGGGTGTTTTCCTGTTTCTCCCTTAATATTGTCGGCATTTCAAAAGCAGGAGTCTGAAACGCCAAAGCTCAAAACGTTCAAACATTGGATGGTGTTGCTTATTGCTGTTATGATGGTTGTTTGCACTATTGCTCCACATAAAGTGCATGAAACCTCACTGGTTGCCTTTCCGATCTCTTTTTTAGCGGCTTATTGGTTGCTGACAGTTTTTAGTAAACGCCAAGATATACCGATTTTCATTACACTCTGCATTGGCTTCTTTGGTACTGCCTGGACATTCATACTCCTTATTTTACCTCTTATTGGCTTGCGTCCGACGTGGTTGCCATTACAACTACAATCATTATCCGCTTCGGCATTCTTACAGAGATTCACTGATTCTTTACTTGCCACGAGCGTATGGTCAGAACAAACTCGCTGGTCATATTGGGAGATAGGGATTGGAACGTCTTTGGGGTGTATTGTCCTGCTTAGTGTTCTCTTTGCGTTGCGCAAGCGTACATTTGAAGCAGCATTCACGCTTCTTCTGGGTTCAGGCTTAGTATTTTTTGTTGCTTCGACGACGATTATCCCCAAGATTGAATATGCAGCACAGGGTGCGCTTATTGAATTTTATCGACGAATCAGCACCGAAGATTGTTATATCCATACACTTGGATTTCAAAGTAGTTTATCGCTATTTTACTCAAAGAAACAATATACTGCCTCCGCAGCCGCGTTGAACATACCGCCCGAAGACTTTGAAACGTGGCTTTTGGAAGCAGACATTGACAAACCCGCATACTTTGTGTGTAAAGAACATGAAGCAAAATCATGGCGCAATCATATTCGGTTAAACGAACTGGCAGCACGCGACGGCTTTGTTTTTTTTAAGCGGGAAGGTCGTGCCAAAGAAAATTTAGCGTCATTGCCGCACTCAAGATTCCATAGCAAAGATTGGTACAAGCATCATGACCAATTGTATCACTAATATCGGTAACAATTCGCTACCGATTTCCCGACAAATTTCCTGTGACTTTTTCTAGTCTTCTGTCTCTTACACTCTAATGGCTCAAAAGCCTATTTTTTGCTTACATTGATGGGAACACTATCATGCACTCATTTCTTTCTCGCATATCGTTTGCAGCATTGACAATTGTCATGCTCTATGCTTGTACCCCCGTCACTCCGGACGAAAATTTTCAATCGGGTACTCTGAATGACATCAATCGCTTGAGCGTCGGTACAACTCTCAACATTAGCAGTGAATCTCTCCACGTGCGCTTTGACAGCGTAAGTGAAGATTCTCGTTGCCCTGAAAATATGGTATGTATTTGGAGCGGTAATGCGCGTGTACATTGTACAATCATAAAAAATCAGTCTTCAAAACAACAAATTGTTTTGAACACCACAACAATGCCACAAAACGCTTCATATCAAGGCTACACAATACGTCTTGCAGAAGTAACTCCTTTACCGAAAGCCGGAGAACGCACGCCACAAAGTGCTTACAGAGCAGGAATAACAATTACAAAATAAGGCGCTTCGGCAATCTCGTTGCTGCCATTACGTCAAGTGATGGCAGCTTATTTTTGATAGGTCATCTGGACGACACCAGTTTCAGCCCAATGTTGGGCATTAGTCAGTTGAAATTTTGTCTCTCTGCCACCTCGTGCAAAAAGCGGAATACCGCCCCCCAACACAACAGGAATAACCGCCAAGATAATACGGTCGATAAGGTCATAGTTTAGCAAGAGCGTATTAATGTCACCACCACCAACCAGCCAAATATCACTACCGGACTTCGATTTTAATTCTTGTGTAAACGCAACGACGTCTCCGGAAATATACTCAATGTTCTCGTTCGACAGATGCCGTGCAGAGCGCGTAAACACATAATTTTTCTTTTCAGGATAAGGATTTTCCACACCATGCGCGCGGACAATATCGTAAGTTCGCTTGCCCATGATAGTTGTATCAATAGACGCATAAAATTCGGAATAGCCATAATCAAGATTTTGTGCGGCATCTGGTGTCGGGAGCCAATCTAAACTATGGTCATCTCGTGCAATATAACCGTCAAGCGAGGAAGCAATGTATAGAACAATGTTGCGCATGAACCTTAAGAACAAATGAAACAGGAAAAATTATTATAGGCTATTACCAGCCTTCTGAGCCGGGTTCGCCCTTAAACGGACCAACAATATTCGAGGTAATCCAACCGCCATAAAACCCTCCGGGTTGCGCTTGAACTTGTTCACCATTCACCGTACATTCTTCAAGAGGTGCAGCATAGAAGGCAACATGATTTTTAATTGCAGCAAATGCCGGATGAGGATTGGGATAGTACCACGCCACTTTTTCTGCTTTTTTTCCGTCCACTTCTAACGAAAAATACTTTGCAGTGCCTTTCCATTCACAAAGGGATTCCCCATCTGCTTTTTTGAGATATTTTGCAGCAATATCCTGCATGGGGATATAATACGTTGGTGGATGACTTGTTTCTAAAACACGCTTTGCATTCCGTGTTTCTGCAATTAATATCCCCCCAAATCGTAACCGAATCAATCCGCTAAACGTCTCGACTCGGGGCGGACGCGGATAGTCCCAGACAGATTCTTGTCCGGCTGCTGGTTTGAGAATAACCGGTGCTGTCATACTTTTTCCTACGATAAATTCACGGAACAATAAGATTTTTTTGTTGAACATTCAAGAAATGTGCCAAAAGTTCTGTATTGTGGACGCGATATATTTCTACAATAAAAATTGGATTTTGAGATAAGTTCTGCTTATATTCTCGTCCGAATATGTATTCATGCCTTCTGTAGTCATGTTAATATGTGTTCATTAATCTTGGTGGTCATATTCCACAATCACATTATTGTTTTCTTTTTGCGGGTTTGTATTAAGGAGGATGTATGCACCCAAATGCACAATGTATCACAACGTTTTACGAAGCCTTTTCACGACTCGATGCGCCAACTATGGCGATGTGCTACCACACCGAGGCAACGTTCACCGATGAAGCATTTATCAATCTTAACCGCGAACAAACCGTTGCAATGTGGACGATGCTTTGCTCACGGGCAAAAAATTTCAGTTTAACATTCTCCAATATAGAGGCAAACGACACAAAGGGAAAAGCTCATTGGGAGCCGATTTATACGTTTACCGGCACCGGACGTTTAGTGCATAATATCATCGATTCAGAATTTGAGTTCAAAGACGGGAAAATTTGGCGACAGCGCGACACTTTTGATTTTTACCGTTGGTCACGCCAAGCCTTTGGTCCAATAGGCATAATGCTAGGCTGGACGGGGTTTCTCAGAAAAAAAGTTCAAACAGAGGCAGGAAAAAGCCTAGAGAAATTTATGACCAAAAACAGCTAGAGCATCGGACATTCTGTCCTATATTCTTTCCATGTTTCTTCCGACACAATACCACAAATTTATTGAGATTTCACACGTAGGAGAATTCCATGCCCTCAATAGCTTCGCCTCACATGAGAGCAGCAATTATTCTGATTAGCTGCCCCGACCAAACCGGTATTATTACTGCCGTGACGGAATTTGTTTATCGTCATCAAGGAAATATTATTGACCTGGATGAACACGTAGATTTTGAAACGGGAACTTTTTTTATGCGCATTGAATGGGATTTGAAAAATTTCACACTGGACGATGAGGAAATTCGGGCACATTTTCAACGGTATCTTGCCTCGCCGTACCAAATGAATTGGTCACTCTATTTTTCAGATGTCAAACCAACGATTGCTCTTTTTGTTTCACAACATCTTCACTGCCTTTATGATATTTTAGCACGCTGCGAATCCAAAGAGTGGGATGTGAAAGTTCCCGTCATTTTCGGCAATCACGAAGTCGCCAGACCTGTGGCAGAACGTTTTGGAGCGGAATTTCATTTGATGCACATTACCAAAGAGAACAAACGCGAACAAGAACAAAAGCAGATTGATATTCTGAAGCATCACAACGTCGAACTTGTCGTTTTGACGCGGTATATGCAAACACTCAGCAATGAATTTGTGAATGAATTTCCGAATCGTATTATCAACATTCATCACTCGTTGCTTCCGGCATTTGTCGGCGCAAAGCCATATCATCAGGCGTATGGACGAGGTGTGAAAATTATCGGAGCAACGAGCCATTACGTTACGGCGGAACTTGATGCCGGACCGATTATTGAGCAAGATGTCGTGCGTATCACGCACAAAGATTCCATTCAAGACATGATTCGTAAAGGGCGCGATATTGAAAAGGTCATCCTTGCTCGCGCTGTACGCCTCCATATGCAGCGCAAGGTGCTGATTCATCATAATCGCACCGTCGTTTTTGTGTAAACGCTTCTGCGACAACAAAATACAAAAAGGTCTTACCGCTCTTTTGCAGTAAGACCTTTTTTATAACGTCTCAATCGAACAACCGCTATCACGTGGTTTTATTTATTCGGTAAGAGAATCGCAGGAATTTTTTGCTCGCCTTGCTCCCAAAGATACGTTGGTTTTGAGGATGTAAATTCTGCGGCAGTTTTCGCTGCAACGGGCGCACGACCATTTTCAATAAAAAACAGTGCCGCACGAAGTGAGGTTTCTTGAGGGTCACCGAAATCACGAGTAATATCATCAGCAGCAGGAATATCCGGCGCAAAACCGTTAATAAAATCTGCTTGACCAAGGGCATTTGTATAGGCAAAGCTAATCGGCAAGAGCATATAGCCGGATTTTTGATGAATGACGATATTTGAACCAACCGGTTTGCCGAAAGAGCGGGAACCAACAGTTTTTACCTCAATATACGGACGCAAGGCATTAATCGTTAATTCGCTGGCGGAAGCTGTTTGTTCTGTCGTAATCACGAAAAGCCGCATCAACGATAGACCATTCGACGGCGATGTCATTGCAAATTGCTGGTTATTGGGAGTATAACGGCTATTGTACATGAGTCGCACGTATGGCGTTCCGCTCAACTGAGAAGCAATATGGCTACATAACACACCAGCAGTCGCAACCGAGCCTCCACCATTATAGCGTAAATCCAAGACTAATTCCCGCACACCTTCATTTTTCAACGTCGCAAAAGCTGTTTCCAATTCGCCGACAGCACTTTGTGTAAATGATGTCAGCAGCAAATATCCAACCTTTCTGCCTGCAATTGTATAGGTTCGGACAACGGGTACAACAATTTCATTAAACACACCACGCATTAACGAATACGTTTTCCGCTCGCCCGAAGCATCCTCAGCAACAAGCGTTGTTGTCATGCCCAAATTTCCAATTAGTGTATTCCATGCACCGACATTGTTGGGAATAGCAGCACCGTCCACAGAAATTAAACGCATTCCGCGCTTTAATCCAGCTCTGTCTGCACTGGAACCACCGACCACGCGCACAAGGCGAACTTCACCCGGCGCAACGTATGCGCTACTAAAACCAAATATTGGTGAGGATGTTCCCATCGTCAGGCGATTATAATACCCAACGCCATCTTGAATAATCCCGCTAAAGCGATCGTCAGGACGCACCATAGTGAAACGCAAGAGAGAATCCGGCGTTGGGAACGATGAAACAACAAGATTTTCCGGTACTTTTGTATTCCAATAGTAAATATCGCGCATTCCAAGATAAAGAAAATCCGGTAAGTTCAGATTCGCCGCATTAGTATTGCTGTAAATATCAGTGATACGTCCACCGCTAAACCACTGTGTTGGTGCGGTTTGCTGAGTTGTTGTTGTATTTGTAGGTTGAGACGGTTGTTGCGTACACGCGTTAAGCAAAACTACAAAGGTAAGCGAGATGGCAAAAAATATTGCGCGGATGGTCATAGTATTTGCGAAAAGAAAATGAGAAGAAGGAGGTTTCAAAATATCATGCAAAATACTGATTTTCTTACAATAACCCAAGAAAAGCAAAAGCCGCAGAAAGACATCCTCTTTGCGGCTTTTGTTCAAAATGCTGAGTATTGGCAAGTCTTATTTATGCGGAGCGGCGACTTCTGACGAAGAACTTGCTTTGTATTGGTCATCGCAATCGCACTGACGCAAGCCAAAATACGCTACCGCCGATACACCTAATGCGATAAAGAGGGGGAATATCACGCGCGGTACAAGTTTGCTGGGAGTTGATGCTGCTGAAGCCATACTATATTGAAGATAGATGATTAAGAAGGAATTATTTGCGTTGTGGTGTCATACTGACGATACACGTAATAATATGTGAACAATGCACATAGTAGCAAATGTAAGACTTGTATAACTTAACTATGCTTATTTTTTGTTTCTGTATTAAATCCGCAATTCAATAATAAGAAACTTTTTGGTTTTAAGATAGATTATTATGATACTTTTGCCAATTCAACGATAAATCGAGGCCCTACCCCCCATTGACGTTCGTACCATACTTTTCCGTTTATTGCTTCAACCAAACGTAAGAAATTAGAGAAACCAAGACCTGACCTGTCCCATTCTATTGAATACCCTCTTGACGTTGTAATGTTCAAGATCGAATGAAGAGGATTGGGTCGGAATTCTTCATGCGGCAAGTCTGGACTTTCGGCCTCAACAATAAATCTGTACTTGATGTCCGTAGATTCTAATGTGGCAGGATGAGTTTCCGCAAACTCCCGAAGGGAAATAACAACTCTTTTTCCCGGAAATGTATATTTGACAGCATTAGAAACGATGTTTTCAATGACCTGTCCAACGGCGATGCTATTAGCACAAATAAGCGCAGATTCGGGTAAACGTGATTCTATAGATATATTCTTTTGGTTTGCCTGTGTACTAAAATCATCGGTAATAAGACGAATTTTTGCAGCAAAATCAAGAATAGTTAAGTATTCTGAATGATGCCTATTCCATACACCACTCATAAGTTCGTCATATATTGTTTGATGTCCATACTTTTTTGCTAAACGTCTCCATGTAGCAATAAGATAATCACTACCTAAATAATTAAAATTAAATGTGAATACTTCTCTTGATGTGTATTCATATTTTCTATTGAGGTAGTAATTGATAAGATTGACGAAAATTTTATTAGCTGTCTCTTCGGTATTATCACCGAATTTATCAGACAGCGTAGAAAAAATATACGTGAATGTTTGGTCGGTTACTTCTTCAACATAATCGAATGGGTTTTGTTTTTTATTCATAATATATTGAAATGTAAATGGGTTGTGTCCTAAATGAGTTGTCATAAAATAAACGACGTACGCGTTTTTTTGAAGGCAACAAGGAAAAAATCAGGAAAACGGCATAGCTTTCCGACATGGCATATACAGAAACTATCATCCGCTGTCATGACTGCAACAGCAAAAATATTAAACGCAACGGAAAGAGCAAAACATATCGCAAACGGTATATGTGCAAATCCTGCACTCGCATTTTTCAAAGTACCTATACCTACAACGCATGGAAGCCTGAGCGATGAGCATTGATTGCTCCGATGACCATGCTTGAGTAGTAGTATTCGTGATATTGAGACAGTGCTTGGCATTCATCGCGATAGCGTGATAGCACGCATAAAAGCAGAAGACGTGAAGATTCCAGAACAGCCACCACCAGAACGAAAACAGAAGGTTGCAACGGCGGAACTGGATGAGTTTTGGTCGTTAGTCTATAGTAAAGCCAATCAGCGATGACTCTTTTAGGATACAGCCCCAATTTTATCAATACTCATCGCAAATCTATTGAAGTTTTCTCTTTCGCACAAGTCAAAACAGGCACATACACAAGATTTCCCCGTATTTTTTCTATTTTTACTCCTTGCATTCGCGTTCGACTATTTCTGCAATACACACAAACAAAAATAAGCGGAGGAGGCTTACCAACGTTTTAACATGGGAAGGAGTATGAATCCCGACCACACCAAAACAAACCCCTAAAAACAACAGCAAGCAAGCACAGTAAACCACACCCCGCCTATTTTAACTTGTCGTAGGGTAAAAGCAATATACACAATTTCTCTTTTTTGTGTAAGTTGCCTTTGGTCAGCACTTGTTATGACCAAAAGTCACATATTCTGGCGGCGAATAACCACAGGAAATTTCACGTTTATCAGTTTTCCTTTCTTGATTTACTCTCTTGATTATGCCTCAGACTACACTTCCAGACAAAGCATTAACACAAGAATATACTCCCGAACCCCAAGCAATTGGCGTTTTTGATTCCGGTGTCGGCGGTTTGACTGCTGTTCGTAAGCTCGTCAATATGCTGCCGAATGAGCGCGTTATCTATCTCGGTGATACGGCTCGTGTGCCATATGGAAATAAAACCGCCGCTACCGTTAGCGCCTATTCCCAAGAGTGCGTGCAGTTTCTTCTTCAGCACAACGTCAAACTCGTGATTGTCGCGTGTAACACCGCTTCGGCGCTTGCATTGGAAAGCGTACAGCAAATTTCCCCCATTCCGGTTGTCGGCGTGATTGCTCCTGCTGCGGAAACAGCACTCAAACAAACGCGAACAGGAAACATCGGCATTATCGGCACACGCGCAACCGTTCAAAGTGCTGCTTACCAAACAGCCATCAAGAATTTGTGCGCCACGCAAGGAATTGAGCGAGAAATCCGCGTTTTTGCCGAAGCCTGCCCGCTCTTTGTACCATTCGCCGAAGAAGGTTGGCATTATCACCCAGCAACGCGCCTTGTTGCAGAGGAATATCTTGCTCCACTCAAAAAAGCTGCCATTGACACACTCATTCTCGGCTGCACACATTACCCAATGCTGACCGATGTTATTCAGGACGTACTGCCCAATGTCAAACTCATCAACTCCGGCGAAGAAGCGGTTTCCGTTGCCGATACGATTCTCCATGAAAAGAACATCCATGCAGCACAGCGCGGAATGAATCGCATCGTCGAATGCTATGTAACCGACAAATCAACAGCATTTATGAGCGTTGCTGAGCGTTTTTTAGGGTTTCCGCTCGGAATTGCTGAAGAGGTACGATTCGGAAAATCATAAAAAACCAACCGTTAGACAATTCTGTTATAGAGCCAATCAGGAACACGGCGTAAAAGCCATGCAACCATTCGCCAACGCTTTGTGATATAGGCATGATGCCGCTTTTGGTGAATCGCCATGAAAATTTGTCGAGCTGCTTTTTCTGCACTTGCAGCCCAAAACATACGGTCGTTCTTCGCCGTCATGGGAGTTTTAACAAAGCCGGGTTTGATGTCTGTAATCGTAATATGAGCGTCGTTTTTCACGGCATAATTACGCAAACCTTGCAAGTAGTTTGACATATAGGCTTTCGAGGCTGCATATGCAGGTGCAATGCGGTTTCCACGCTCACCGGCAATCGAAGAAATCCCCACCAAATGCCCTTTGCGGCGATTCAGAAAATGGTGCATTGCCACCGTAGCCAACGCCGTAAAACCGCTTACATTTACGCCAATTGTCCGCTCTTCTTTTTCCCAGTCAAGCGTATCGCTGTTTTCACCGATGGCAGCATTCAGAACGATAATATCTGCGCCATTCATTTGTTCCAGCAATTCCTCCAAAAGCCTTATGGATTCTTGTGTTTGGGCAATATCCATTGCTTGAACAAATGCCTTGCCGCCCTGCGTATTGATTTCTTCGGCAAGAGTTTGAAGCAAATCAGCTCTCCGCGCCGTAATGCCCACAGAAAAACCCGCACGGGCAAAATCCAGCGCTAACGCACGCCCAATACCGGTACTTGCGCCAATAATAATCACACGTTGTTCGGAATGTGCCATGAAAACTCACAATGGTTTCAAAAAAAAGAAGATAATTGGAAATCCAAAGGGAAATCCAAAGGGAAATCTAAACGCGATAGAATGAAGGCTTACTGTTTGAGAAGCGGGCGAATACTCCGACGACCATTCTGCTCAATCACCAGCAAATATGCACCTTGCGGAAGGTCTTGCAAAGAGAATACTTCCTCTGTCTGACGAATCATCATTTGCCGAAGCGCCTGACCTTGCGTAGAATAGAGCGTACAAACAGCACCAATACTCATTCCTTTCAGCCAAACGGCTTCCGAAGCGGGATTAGGAAAGACTTCGATGCTTTCATCGCTTGAAGAACGCACCGATACTGCCGCCGGAGCCTGCCTGACAAGCACTTCAAAAGCAGAAGTAGCCGCACGATTGGATGAATCTACCGCAACAAGAATAACGTTTGCTCTACCGGGGGCGACTGCCGTCAGTCGCAAAGCGGAAAGTTTACTCGGGCGAACTTCCCCGGTAATAATTTCTGCCCGCACAAGATTCGGTTGAAAGGACGTTGTTGAATAGAATAACGGTGAGCCACGCTCATTCACAAAAACGCGGCTTGGAAGACCATCGGAACGGAGCGACGGCGTTTCAATTTCAATCAAACTCACCGAGCCACTCGTCATAACGGCATTTTGAATTGCATTCAAAATATACGGCTGCGTCGGTGCGGTAAAATTATCGCGCAGGGCGATGGTGACGGTATTTTGCGTCGTGCTGGGATTGATGACGTATGCTTGTCCGGTGTTGGGGCGCGGCGGCAAAAGTCGAATAGACAAAATACGGTCGGCATTCTTACGAAAATTCACACGCCCGGGCGTAAGTGCTATTGCGCCTTGCGCTTGCCCTTGGTCGAGAAAAATAAAATTGGTAAATGTTCCCATATTATTCAGCGATAGCATGGATGTTCCCCAATCCTCCTGCAATTCAGTGTTGGAAAACGGCTGCCCGTCAAGGCTGCGATACTGCACATCCAACAGCACTAATGCCGCACCGCTTGTATTGGAACGGGTGGCAATAATAAACACGGGCTGCGGCGATGTTGCCGAAAACGCCGTCCGCTCTGCAAAGGGCGACGACACACTCAGCGAGACCATACTTGCTGTGGTAGAAACCGGCTGCTGCGCTTGCAGTGAAGACAATGCTGAACAATATACAATAACGACAATCAAAGAGACAAAACGCATCATAAAAAACGATGAATAATGGTGAAACAAAACGGTGAACCCAAAAGGAAACGAGGGGGAGCAAAGATATATCGTGCTTATTACTTTGCCAAAGGAAATCTCATTCTGTCTTTCGTGTTGTAGCGCTCGGTCTGTACAACAACATATCCGGCAGCCGACAACGTGCATTCCTCCACCGAAGCCGACCGCCGGAATGTCCATGAATCTTGTTCGTTATGAACTCACCTGTTTTGACTTTTCTATTCTTACCATGCTGTTCCTGCTCTTCTGTTCTTGCTCTTCTGTTCTTGCTATTCCCCATGTCGTTCTTTGTGCTGCGCATACTCACGCGCACAGTATTTTTCAACTGCCGAAAGTGCGTCTTGATTGCCAAGCTCATGCGCTTCCCACAAATCACGAAAGGCTTTCTGCGGAAGATTCAGTTTCACTCGCGTAAGACCTCGCCAGTACAACCCTTCGTCGCTCAAATCATTATCGTATTCGATTGCCCGCGACAAATCTATCGCTGCTGCCGAAAAATCATTGACCCGATACCGCGAAATACCGCAATGAAGCCACACAATAGGATTATTTCCCTCCAGCGAATCCGCCCGCGAAAAATCTGCTATCGCCTCACGATGATTGCCCGCCGAAGCCAGCGTCATCCCACGCAGAAAGTACGTTCCTGCTTTCCCCGGAAACAATTCCACCAGTGTATCGCAGAGTGCTACGGCTCGCTGAATATCGCGCTTCTCCATTGCCCGCTCGAAATGCTCCACAAATTTCCCGCCCAAACGAGCGTCATTCACAACAAAAGTCAGCATCCCCCGCGAACGGCTCTGCAAGCGGCTTGGAGGTGGTGATTTCGGGGGAGCGCTTGTTGCTTCGTTCAGCACAAGTGTGTTTGGATTATTCACCCGCAGAATACGCTCCGGAAGTGGCTGTTTAATGACCGAGGGTTTGATAATCGTGGTATCATCGCTTACGACCGCCTTCGCACCGCCGCTATCGGCTTTCACGTAGTAACTCATCATTTGCGAACCGTTGTAATTGAGTGCAACGTGATAATCGCCCGCTTTGGGGAAGACCGCCCGCACACGAACAATTTTGCGGTTCAGCGCGGTGTCGAGTACGGTGTTGATACTGACGTTCTGCGCACTCAGGTCGTATTCTTCAAAATAATCCTCGACTTTGCCCTGATAGGCAGTAATGCTTGCGCCGGGCGGCACGGACACGGTAAAAACTGCTGCGCTGTCAGTGATGATGCGGGTGCGCTGCGCATCGAGTATTTGTGCGTCGTAGCGGCTGTATTCGCCTTCGGGCGGGAGATTCAAAAATTCTTTTTCCGTCACGGCTTTTGCGAGGAACTGCTTGGTGGTGTCGGCGGCGCAGTGGGAATGAATCATCTGTTCGGGAGCAATCAAAAACCAGTGTTCGTCCACGCCGAAGCCGTTGTCTGCCCACGTGCAATCCAGCATCCACCATTTGTTTTTGATACGCACGGCGTTCCAAGCGTGTCCAAAAGCGCCGCCACGCCGAAGGATATGCTGCTGATCGGTTTTGACCGAGCCGCCGATGTTTGCGGACTGCAAGCCCGCTTTGGTGGCTAAATCGTGGAACAGGGCGCTGTATCCGGCACACACGCCAAAGCGCCGTTTGAGCATTGTAGCGGCATCTTGAATATGATGCCCTTTTTTGAGGAACTCTTGGACAACTTTTTCGGCAGCTTTTTTCTCGTCAGCAAGGATGCGGCGGTTGATTTTATCGGCTTTGACAGAGTTTGCTTTAGCGAGGGCGAGCGCTTTCATGGCAGCTTTCCAGAGCGCGGGCTTCATGGTTTTCTGTTGCTTCTGAAGGCTTTTGAGCGAGTCGGCAAATGCTTGCTGGCGTTTACCGTAATAGTATTCGTATCTGAGGCTTCTCCAATCGCACTGAGCCTCGCGGCGTAAGGCGGCGTAGTAGGGGTAATCATAGCTGATATTCTGCGTTACCCAGCGAAAGAGCGCTCGTGTTTTTTCCTGCTCGGTTTTGAAGGGTTGCGTGAGGTACGAGGCGAGTGTTTGCAAGTCGGCGGTTTTATCGGGCGGCGTGGCGAGGGCGTGTTTATCGGCTTTGGCGTAATCAATCTTGGGTGCATGGTGTCCGCGCTGGGACATCTGGGCAATCACACGGAAGGGCAGGCAGGAAACAACCACAAATGCGAAGGTGCAAGCAAGCGGCAGAACACGGAGCAAATCGGGGTGCAGCGCAGCAAAAGGCAGCATAGCAAAATCCTTTGGGAGAGTGAGAGAATACCAACGATGTGCCGCTCCCTTCCCCAAAGAGTATGCCAAAGCAGTACAGGAGAAAAAGTGTCAGAAGATAAGGCTTTATGCGCCTTTGGTGTCAGTTTTTTTTCACAGTCCGGCTTGACAGTGTGAGGGAAATTGCATAGTTTGGGGGGAATAAGGTCGGAATGTGGAGTGGCATGGAATTTTGTGTTTGTATTTTATTAAGTTTTTTCACCTTGTATATAAAGCTATGACAAACAGCATTAACCTACCTGAACTAAGAAAACAAATCTCCGCACTCAAACAAAACAACAACTGGAAGGGGATTTATGATTTGGTACAACCAATTATAACATTGAAAGAGAATGATGAAATTTGGAATAATCATAAAATACTTAGTGATATAGGTTTTGCTATCGGAAAATTAGCTGAAACTCCCAAGGTCAGGTTATTACCACAGGAGGAAAAAGCATTTCGTAATCAACAAAAACTTTACCGTGAAAATACAGAGCTTTTACGGAAACGCTGTATCGAACTTTCTCCCGAAAATTCAGCTTATCATGCAAACCTTGGATATTTTCATTACCAGAACATCAATGAATTAAGCGGAATGAATCGGCGCGATGGCAATATATGGGATGAAATAAAATACTGCCAAAAAGCCATTGAGAAATCTTTGAGTTTGGATAACAGGCGAATTAGTGAACATTATAGACTTGGCAAAGTTCTTGTTGAGAAGGTTCCTAATGTGATTTTATGGGGGAAACAATTTCACAATCTTTCTCTGTCAGAGCGACAGCAACAAGTCCGTGATTTAGTAAGGCTTGGCATTGAACATTTTCGCCTAGCAGAAGAATTGTGGGAAAACTTGTCGTATGAGCATCCCGAACAGAATGAGCAAAAAAAACGTTTCCGCAAAGAATACATCAAAACTCTGTACGCACTAGGCGGTGCCTATCTAGAACAACTTGGAAATAACTCAGATATAGTTTTGGCTGATGTTGCAATAGAAGCACACAAATATGAACCTCGTGTTACCGATTTTGATGAAGATTCTATCAAAACAGCAGTGAAATACTACATTAAATGCATACTGGAAGATGCAAAGTTAGATTGGAAAGAATATAAGAACAATCCAGATAAAATTTTTGAGGCTGCTTCAATGCATGGCGAGGAAGATGGTGTACATAAACTTTATTCAATGGGAAAAGTGTTATTGCGCCAATTTATACTGAAATCAAGAACTTCAAAAAACGATAATGATAAAGTGAAAGCAGGTATGTTTGTAGAAAAATTTTTAAAAGCAGCAATAGCCCTTCCTTATTCTCCTGGGTTTAGCAAACAAAACAAACTTTATGTTGCCGAGTGTTTAGCTAAATTTTATTTAGCACAAAACAACTATCTGAAAGCTATTGAAGTTATTGAAACAGAGATAAAACAAAAAAGGCGCACGTATGCACAATTGGATGAATACATTTTGCAAACACTTATGACAGCGTACACTCTACAAGACAATAAGTCAAAGGTAGTAGAAATTGCCAATGCACTCGCAACAAAACATAACCCAAAACGAGCATGGCTTACTCCTTACCTTTTGGGTTGCGTCATGCTTAGAGTTGGTGAAATAGACGAAGCAAAGAAGCATATCCAAAAAGCTGAAGAATTAGGCAAAGCAGAAGGCAAAGAAAATATTGACTCTGTTTTTATTGCAAGGTCATTTGCATTTATCAAGGGTCAAGATAAGGATCACGCTATCTCGTGTCTTGAAAAAGCATTAGAGATAAATCCCCAAAATGATACTGCACGTAAATATCTGAAAAAGTGGCGAGGGTAAAAATTTCCTAAAATGTGTAATGGTTCTAAATGCTACAATTATTCTTTACGATGACTTCTGCCAACTTCCCCTCACACTCTGACACACAGTGTCAAGAATTACTGACACTTTTTGCCCCAAAAACCGCATAGAACCTTGTGGCACGGGATTTGAGCCGACATCGGTATAATTCTCCGATGTTTCTCCTTTTCTTTCCGGTCCCATGAAGACTTTTGAATTCCGAACACCGACGGAACAGCACTCTCCTGCTTATCGGTCGTGTGTGCCGGTGCCTGCTATGTGGTTACAGATAATGCTTGGTCTTGGTAGTATGCTGGCGCTTATGTTTGTTGGTTTGCACTCTTCTCCGGCGCAATCGCCGTCCGCACAATCACCGTCCGCACCGCCGTCCGCTGTTCCGACGGAAACAACGCTCCTTTTGTATGAACGCGCAGGCAAGCGCTGTGCCGAAGTGTCGTGGCAGTCCCACCCGAATTCCCCCGACCGCCTGACGTGGTATCTTCAGGAAATACCCTCCGGTGAGCCGTACACGTGCTTGATTGCACGCGGGCTTGACCCGACGAAATCCTACGAACTGAATTTTACTCTTACTTTTCCCTTGTACCATTTTGCAGGCTCGGCTGCGCACCGCATCAATCCTATTGCTTTGACAACAATGCACGAAAGATTTTCGCCTGATTCTCCAAGTTGGTACGATGTGGTTTTGCTTTGCCGTGAAGACGCAGAGTTTGTGCCGAAAATTTTCCCGGAGCGTCGTATAAATTCCGATGCTTTCCACGCTGCACTGCTGTACGTTTCCCGCAAAGAAAAACAGCGCGAATACGCCAAAGAATACCTCACAGCCACAAAACGCACCAAAGCCACGTATCTCGCCAAGCCGCATCCACGCTTAACGGCAATGGATACGCTTGTCAGTCCTCAGACTGCGGCGGCTCTTCGTCCTTTTGACATGGCACGCACCGCAGAAGAATACGTGCGCGAACACAATCTCAAAGAAGCCGTCGTTTGGTATTCGGCAGCTATTCTTGCTTGCCCTCGCTATCAAAATGCGTATTATGAGCGTGGGCATTTGTATTTGCATCTGGATTCCGCCCGAAAGGCACTGGAGGACTTCAATCAAGCTCTGGCACTGGATTCTTCGGATTACCGTGCGTGGGGCAATCGTGCCAGTGCGCTTTATCAGTGTGGTCTGTACCGCGAAGCCATTACCAGCGCCGAACGTGCAGTATTGCTGAAACCCGACCAAACCGGCGCGAGTCTTTTTCGTGCATTGAGTTTTGAAGCCCTCGCAGATACCGCTAATGCCTCCCGTACCGCATTAAACCTTGTGAGTACAGTAGTGGAATCAAACGAAATCAATGATAACATCCACAAGGAAGCCCTTGCACTGGCAAACCGCATGACGACGGATGCTGCATGGTGTGAATACTTTCGCACCGAAGCAGAGCGCTTATCGGAAAGCGAGAAGTATCCTCAAGCAATAGAGCATTGGAATACTCTGCTGCGCCGTGAACCCGGCAACGTCCATGCTTTGTACCAACGCTGCTACGATGCTTGGCTTGCTGATAAACTCGCGTATGATGCTTTGGAATACTGCGATTCTCTCTTTGTGTATGCCCCGAACACAGATAGTTCCTATTATGTACACGGGCTGATTTTACACAAGGTTAAATCATATGACAAGGCAAAGCAGGCGTTCACAAAAGCAATTATTCTACGCCCGAACTACGCATTTGCGTACTTTCGGCGTAGTATGTCGCGGTATTATCTCAAGGAAACACCTGATTCCGTTCAGAATGACATCCGCATGGCTCTCCACCATGCGCCGCAGGATAATTGGCTGTGGTATCAAGCAGCAAAGTATTTTTCGATAACCAAGCATCCCGACAGCACGGTGAAGTATGCGAGTAAAGCTATTGAGCTTGATTCCACCTATTATTCAGCATATGAGTTACGTGCAGAAGCCTTCGATGTGATGCACAACCCGTTGGCTATTGCCGATTACAGCCGTTGTATTCAGATAGTGGAAGCAGAAGAAAATGTCGAAACAGAGTTCACAGAATTACTAGCGGAACTGTACCGCGAGCGAGGACGTGTCAAATGGAATGTAAATGACTCGACGGCATTAGAGGATTTTACGCGCTCAATTCGGCTCTTTCCCAGCGCATCAGGATTCGGCTACCGCGCAGAATGGCATTACCGTCATGGGTTTTATTTGGAAGCAATCAATGATTTTGACAGCGTTTTGGTGCATAAGCCCTCTTCCGAATACGCTCTTTACATCAAGGCGGATTGCTTGTATCGTTTGAAAGAATACTGGGCATCGCTCTCTTTGCTGAATCGTCTCGCAACAGAAAATAAGTATCATAAAGCCGATGTCTATTATCTTCGCGCCTATGTCAACAGCGGTCTTGATGACGACGAAGGATTTTGTAATGACTTGCAGCGAGCCGCAAATGCAGGTTCCAAAAAAGCCGAAGCAGACTTGGTGAAATACTGCATGGGCGAAGAAAGCGAAGACGGATAAACCTGTTTCTCACCCTGAGACTACCGGCATCACCAACCTTGTTCTACAACCACACAACAGCCGCAGAGAGCGTACATCTCTGCGGCTGTTGTGTGATTTGGTTGATGAATGCGCAGAATGTCATTGCACGGAATTTCCGTGAGCGGAATGAGAACTGTAGGTGTAACGAAATGAGCGAAGATCTGTTTTTCCCTACAAATACAATTACATATTCCCACACGTTTTCTCGACGACTATGCAGACCCAATCGCGCCTTCTCCTCTTTTGTTGCTTACTTTTCGGGGTAAGTATCAATGCTTGCACAAACGGAACAACACCGATTATCACAGAACAAGGCGCATCCTCGCCCAATCTTAGTGTTGCTTACACGTACGCAAACACGACCTTTCCCAAACACATTGCCGATGCACTGGCTCTCACCGATAATACTCCCGCAAATAACCCGATAACCGATGCCGGAGCTACGCTTGGCAGAGTGCTGTTCTACGACAAACAACTTTCCAAAAACAACACCGTTAGCTGTGGTTCTTGCCATAAACAGGAACTCAGTTTTACCGATGATGCGGTAAAAAGTAAAGGATTTCAAGGAGGGCTGACAAACCGCCATTCTATGCCGCTTTTGAGTGTTCGCTTTTATCAATCGGGAAAAATGTTTTGGGATGAACGCGCCGCAACGCTGGAAGCACAAGTCCTGATGCCGATTCAAGATGAAGTAGAAATGGGAATGACACTGCCGGAACTCGAACAACGCTTGGCAACACTCAGCTATTATCCAAGCCTCTTCCAAAAGGCATTCGGCAGCAGCGCCATTACTTCGGAGCGTATCGCCTTGGCGTTAGCGCAATTTGTTCGCTCTATTGTCCCCTATCAATCAAAATACGACCGCGTGAAACAAGGTTTAGAGAGCTTCACAGCCTCCGAAGCACGCGGCGAGCAAGCATTTAGCACAGGAAGAGAGTCTTGCGCAAGCTGCCATCCGCCACCAATGTTTATCACCTCGAATCCTGCCAGACCATTTGGTTTGCCGAACACGGGAGACGGAGGCGCAGACGGCAGAGGAAACTTCAAATCGCCGAGTTTGCGCAATACTGCCGAGCGAACAGCTCTTTTTCATAATGGTAGCATCGCCGATATTGAGCAGATGTTCAACGGAAGAATTCGGGAACATGGCGTTGGAGGTGCAGCAAGGGCTGATTTGACGGCATTCCTCAGAACACTAACGGATATGAGCATTACAACCGACCCGAAATTTTCTAATCCCTTTCCGAATACGCCATAAGGCTCTTCACAGCGTATAGTTCGTCATGGCATAAGGGAATCTTGCAGAATGCTCTGCTTTACTTCTATCAAGGTTGCTATCAAGGCTTTGGTGCATCATGCTGACGGCGCAGGCGTTGTATCTGCTCTTCGTTCAGCCCTGTTGCGGTAGCGATTGTGGCATCGTCCAGCCCAAGCGTCATCATGTTTTGAGCGATGTTCTCTTGTGTCTTGAGTTGTGTTTTACGTTCCGTTATTCGTTCAGCTTTTTCTACCGCCTCTTCCAATGCTGTTTTCATAATGCTGTACCAATCGCGGTAATTGAGCAAACTCCGCTCGTAGCGGTCACGCTGCTCGGAGGTGAGATTGGCTAATTTCGCGGTGTTGAAGGCACGTTGGAAAATGGGTTCGTTGAGTATTTGCGGGATTTCCTCGAAATTTTCTAAATTTTTCAAGAAGTAACACCATTTGTCGAAGCGTGTCTCCAACTCGTGTTCCTGCTTGGTGAAAAGCGGCATTTGCAAAAATTTCAAATGCAGTTTGTCGAAAAATACCTTGCCGTCTTGGTCTTTGAGCATGACATCGCGGCGGAACTTACGCAATTCCTCTTCTTCGTCGTATTCAAAATCCAAAATGGCGATGAAATAAATCGGTTCTAAGCGGAAGTCCCAATTACCTTTCTGCGCTTGGTCGCGGATAGGAAAGGTCAAGTAAAACAAACTGCGGTCTTTGAAATACTTCACTTTCGCCTTGTGCATTTCCACAATAAACCGCTCGCCCGATACCGCTTCGCAATGAACGTCAAAAATAGCATTTCGCTCCAAGGGCAAATCAGCTAAGTTTTCAGGATTGCGAAACGTCAAATCCTTGATTTGGTGATGCTCCGGCACAAGTTGGTTCAAAAAATCAATGAGCAAGTCTTTGTTCGCCTCTTCACCAAAGAGTTTTTTGAAGCCAAAATCGGTGTAGGGATTGATGTAGATTTGCATGGGAAAAGACCGTATAAACGACATTCGAGAATGATAACTATGAACAATCCAGTCCGTACCAAAGGCTATGGCAGACATTGAATCTGAATGACTACATTTTTTAACTACGTTTTTTTCTGCATTTCTCGCTGAATGGTCAATATTTCTTCCTGAGAAAACTCACTCATCTGCACAAGTTGTTCAACAGTAAAGCCTTGCAAAAGTAGATTACTCACAAGAGCACTTACTTTCTGCATTCCTTGTTGCATTCCTTGTTGCATCCCTTCTTTCATTCCTTTTTCAAAGCCTTCTTCCAGCCCTTTGATGATGGAATCGCGTTCCCATGATGTAATGTATGGCATAACGGGTTTCTCCAATGTGGATGTATCTATGCGGAATTGCTGCTCTAATTCTTTGGGAAGAAACAAGAGCCAATCCAAAAATCGTAAAATTTCCAGAATATTTTGCTTACTAAACGCATTAGCGTAAAGAATTTTGACGAGATATAGTTTCCATTCGTAGCGTTCGAGAGGTTTAGTGCGGGTTTCACGGGCTTTGAGATGCGCCAGACCGATAATAGCAAACGGGTTGCGAACCCCATCAAAACTCGGTAGCGCAGAAACAACCTCAAGTAATTTTGCTGTCGGAAATTCAAGTTTTGCCGTAGAGCCAAGGACAGAAGAGACGAATTCATGGGGCTTCCAAGCACTATTGTCGTCCGTAAGCAGGGCAAAACTCGCTACAGGCAAATCATATTTATCAAAAATTCGATAGTTGTAAATGTACATTCGCTTTGCGAAGTCTGCTTCGTACTGTCCCTGAATTTCGATATGTACCAAGACAAATACTGATGCGCCGTTTACTAATTCTACCCGTACAAGTTTGTCGGCAAGCCGCTTGCCAAGTTCTGCATCACGTACAATTTGCTGCAATTCCGCATCAAGAAACTCGTACCCCGCCGACCAGCGAATTTCTGCGGCTGCCTCGGGAAAAAAGAACTCCATGAACTCCCGGAAATACAGCGTTAATGCATCTTTCCAAGGGGTGTCGTACTCGTTGTTATACGGAACGAGTGCTTGTAAAATTTCATTCATGATTTACTCCAACCAAAATTTCACCTGCTTATGCCCGAAAAGGCGCATCAGCTCTTCAACGGCGGCATCATCTGGCGCAAAGCGTAATTCTTTCGCTCGGTATTGCGCTACTGCTTTGGTGCCGTCGTTTACCGTGTCGTCATAGACCGTAAAAACAACATCCGCTTTACCCGGATGTGCAGCAATAATGCGGTGCGCCTGCTTAATAGCTTCCGGTTTTGTACGCTGACGCGAAGCAACAATCTTTACACCCTTTGCAAAGCGCGTCGCAGCCTCGCTTATCGGAAACACATCATCCACCACGATTTTCAACGAATCCGAGCCGTCAATCTGCGATTTTCCCGAAACCATCAGAATTGCATCTTCCACAAGCAAATGCCGGAATCTCGCAAAAGAATCACTCCAGAAAATACACTCCGCTTTGCCGGAAAAATCTTCGATTTGGACAAATGCAATCATCTGTTCTTTCTTATCCAACTTCGTCCGAATACCGCTCACAATCCCGCAGGCACGAACATTCTTGCCGATAAGCGGGCTGGTTTTATTGCCAAGTTGGAGCGTGGCAAAGGTCTCTACGTGTGGGCGGTAGCGCTCAAGCGGGTGTCCGCTCACGTAGAAGTTCAAAAATTCGCGCTCACGCTTGAGTTGCTCGAAGTAGCTCCATTGCGGCACAGTGGGTAGTTTCGGCTCCGAAACCGTTGGTACATCTGCCGCCCCAAAAAGGCTGTCCATGCCCGTATCTTCTTCCTTGCTTTGGGCATTCCCGAATTTGATAGCATCATCAATCGCCGCGAAAAGCTGTGCGCGATGCCCCAAATTCTGAGAATCAAAGCCGCCTGCGCACACCAACGCCTCCAATGCCCGCTTATTTACTGCTTTGGTATCTACTCGCTTCGCAAAATCGAAAAATGACGTAAAAGCCGCTTCATTCCTTGCTTTGATGATACTCTCGACAGCACCTTCGCCGACGTTTTTGATAGCGGCGAGACCGAAGCGGATTTTGCCTGCGGAGTGTTGAGTGTTAAGTGTTGAATGTTGAGTTTCTTCAGAATCCTCATTATTACTTGTTTTCTGAGGGATAGCGGTAAAACTTGCAAAGGATTCATTCACATCCGGCGGCAAAACTTCGATGCCGAAATACTTCGCTTCATCAATCAAAGCCACGATTTTATCAAGATTGCCGAGTTCTGCGGTCATGTTCGCTGCGAGAAATTCTGCGGGGTAATGCGCTTTCAACCATGCCGTTTGAAAGGCAAGATACGAGTACGCAAGCGCGTGGGACTTGTTAAAACCATAGCTGGCGAACTTTTCAATCAAGTCAAAAATTTCACCTGCGAGCTTCGCATCAATCCCATGCACATCCTTCGCACCCTTGATAAATGCTTCTTTCTGCTCTGCCATAAGTTTCGCGTCTTTTTTGCCCATCGCACGGCGCATGATGTCTGCTTGTGCAAGCGAAAAGCCCGCAATGTCGCGTACAAGCTGCATGACTTGTTCTTGGTAAACAATAATGCCGTAGGTGGCACGGAGAGACGGCTCCATTTTTTCATGCAGCAGCGTGATTGCCTGTTTGCCTTGTTTGCGGTCGCAAAAATCAGGGATATTGCCCATCGGACCCGGACGGTAGAGCGCGTTCATCGCCGTTAAATCCTCAAGATTTGTGGGCTTGAGCATTTTCAAATACTTCTGCATCGGCTCGGATTCAAACTGGAAGACGGCAAGCGTTTTTCCCGCACTCAGCATCTCGTAGGTTTTTTTGTCGAACAAATCAAGCGCGTCCACGTCAATCTTTACGCCGTGATTCCGCTCAATCATCGCCACGGTGTTGTCAATAATCGAAAGCGTCCTGAGGCCCAGAAAGTCCATTTTAAGCAGTCCCGCGTCTTCGAGGTCTTTCATATTGTACTGCGTTGCCAAGCCGGAATCGGACTTGTAGAGCGGAACGTACTGCGAAATATCACCGGGAGCAATCACCACGCCCGCCGCATGAAGCGAGGAGTTTCGCGCAAAGCCCTCCAACACGGAGGCGTACTCAATCAGTTGCTTCAGTTTTGGGTCTTCGGATTCCTTCAGCCAGCGTAATTCGGGTAGTTCGAGTGCTTCTTTGAGCGGCGTTACTTTGCCGAGAATCGTCGGAATAGGCTTCGTAATTTGGTCAACAGTAGCAAGTGGAATGCCCAGAACCCGCGCCACATCTTTGATGACGGCTTTGGTGGAAAGTGTTCCAAACGTGATAATCTGCGCAACCGAGTTTTCACCGTACTTTTGGCGGACGTACTCAATCACATCCTCGCGCCGCTCGTCGTTGAAATCCACGTCAATATCAGGCATGGAAACACGGTCGGGATTCAGGAAGCGTTCAAAAAGAAGGTCGTATTGAAGCGGGTCCACATTCGTAATACCAAGTGCATACGCAACCAGCGAACCGGCAGCAGAGCCGCGTCCGGGACCGACGCTCACGCCCATATCCCGCGCCGCATTGATGAAATCTTGCACAATCAGGAAATATCCCGCGAAGCCCATTTTTTTGATAACGCCGAGTTCAAACTCCGTGCGCTCGCGTACTTGCTCGCTTGCGGCGTTGTAATCTGCCACATTGTACCGCCGCGCAATGCCCTTAAACGTCAGTTCCTCCATGTATTCATCGAGGTTTGTCGCCTTCGATTCCGCAGGAATGGGGAATTCCGGCATATGCAAGTCGGTCTTGAGATTGACGTTGCATTTTTCCGCGATTTCAAGCGTGTTTTCAATCGCACCCGGAATATGTCCGAGCAATTCCGCCATTTGGTCGGCGGTTTTGAAATAGTATTCGGGCGTACCGTAACGAAGGCGCATCACATCAAGCGTTCCGGCATTTGCCTGCGAAGCATCTTTGATGTAAAGGTGGACATTGTGCGCGACGGCGTGTTCTTTTTTGATGTAATGACAATCATTCGTAGCAACCATCTTCAAGCCTAGTTCTGAAGCGAGTTTTGGAGCATACTCCAAAACAGGTTTATCAAGGTCAATAAAGTGCTGTTGCACTTCCACATAGAAATCATCACCGAAGCGTTCTTTGTACCATATCGCTTCTTTCAGCGCGGTGTCGTAATCGTGATTGACAAAATGCGCTCCCAGCACGCCGCCCACGCACGCAGAGGTAATCACCAAGCCCTCGCTGTACTGCTCCAGCACTTCTTTGTCGATGCGCGGCTTGTAGTAAAAGCCCTCGGTATGCCCGATGGAGCTCAGTTTCATCAGGTTTTCATAGCCTTTGTTGTTTTTTGCAAGCGCGATGAGGTGATAGTAGTTTTTCGACTTTGTTTTTCCTGCGGTCTTGTCGAAGCGGCTTCCTGCGGCGATGTAGAGTTCGCAGCCCAGAATCGGCTTGATATTGTATTTCTTCGCTTTTTTGTAAAACTCAAACGTACCGAACATCACACCGTGGTCGGTGAGCGCAACGGCTGTGTGTCCCTGTGCGGAGGCGGCTTTGAGCAAGGTTTCGGGCGTGGCTGCGCCGTCGAGCAAGGAATAGTGCGTGTGGTTGTGGAGGTGGATGAATTGGGGCATGATTGTATCTTAAGTGGCAGTGGAAAGTGAAGGATTTACTTTTGCACAGAAATCGAAAAACTTTTTGAGTGATTGCAAATGCGCTTCCGGCTCCGCTACTCGTTTTTGAAGTTCGGCGATATAGCTTGGTTCACAGACAACTTTGGGATCATTTTTCTGGTAACGAAGATTCTTTTCGAGAAGCATAGCGGTTAAATATCGCCTATGGAAATATGCATGATTTCTGAATGTGTGCTTTCCCATGTTTTCAGGGTCGTTTTCGTACACACTGTAATAACGAGAGAAGTCAATAAAATCAGGCGTGTTGGGCTGTCTGGAATAGACAGATTTGTTTCCTAAAAACCACGTCTCCATGCAACGATGTTGCACAATAATTTCTAAACTGCAAAACTCTTCTAATCGCAATTTTTGCTTTCTTATTACTTCCGAAACCTCATCAATACGGTCTTTTATGCTTCCTTCTTCGCTATCCAAACACAAAACCAGATAGTTGAATTTGTGGGAATTATCATTAACTGTGGCAATGGCATTAGGTAATTCATGTTCAAGAATATTTGGATAACCAAAACCACAAACCAAGTAATAATCTTGCTGTTCAGCATCTTGAGGCGTTTTTATTTTCTTGAAGCCAAGTAAATGTTCTATCCAGCGCGAATACACCTGCATTTCCGTCTCTTCACCTTCAACGAGAACATACAAATTCATACAAGCTCCTCCTCTTTGCCTGTTCTGAATTCTATGTTGTTCGTCAATTCAGTAAATGCACGATGTTTCGATTTCCCCAACTTCAACTCTTCCGCCGTGTGCGTTTTTACAACCCCACCATTGCGAGTAACTATCTTCCAATATTGCATATCAACGTTGTTGATGATGTACGGATGATGGCTGGTGATGATGAATTGTAGGTTGCGTTCACTGTTCAAAATTTCATCCGTCAAAGCACCAATGCAGTTCACACCTAGGCTGTTTTCAAATTCGTCAATTAAGATAACCGAGCCTTCAGGGGCTAAGAAAATTTCGCATAAATGCCAGAAAGTACGGAGCATACCAGACGATATACTTTGCTCTGGTATCCACGTATCAATCTTTTTCTCTTTTAGCTGAAGTATTGGTTTATCCCTTACCATAAGGCTTCTAGGGCGAATTCGCTTGCTATTGTCATCTTCTATTTCAATTTTAACGTCTTCGATTTGAGGAAAAATACTAGTAAAAATATCTTTAATCTTGGTAAACTTTGGGTGCTGATTTTTATATCCGGAAAGCATTTTTAATTCTGTATCCATGTATCCTTCAAGGATTTCATCAATTGTAGTTACGCTGCTTATTTCTTCATATTCAGAATAGCGAAAAGCCAAGCCTCTAAGCATTTTTTCTGCATATTGACTATAGATGATTTTTCTAAACCCAGTAGGGATTGGGGCTATCAAAGGCTCTTCTTCAATTACAGTTAGAATACTTGCTCGGCGTGGGAATTTGGGGGTTTTCTCATCCTGGAAAATAATTTCTTCAGCAGTCCGCCTGAGAATTTCTCTACCGTTCAAGATAAGTTCTTCCGAATGAATTTCGGCATCTTCATTAAATGAACCAGACCAGATATATTGCTCTGTTTGAGATACATTAAAGTTGATTTTCCAATCAACGCTGGAAATAAATCTTGATGAGGCATAATTACGACTGAAAGCAATTTGCTTAATAGCAGTGATTGCTCTGAGAATTTGCGTCTTTCCCACTCCCGAAGCGCCTACAAGCAAGGTAAAATCATCAAATGTTGTCTTTTCAAGCCGCCAATTACGGGCTTTGTCGTGAAATTCGATAGAGTTTATGCGCATAATTATTTCCAAAGTTGTGAACAAATTTTAAATTCTATCCCATTCCTCCGGCTCTCGCAAAGAAATACTACCGAGCGCCTCCTCAAACGCCTCACGGTTACTACGTTCTGCACGGGTACGGATATAATTCTCCCGTGTTAAGATAGAGACTTTTTCGCGTATTGCCGTCAGCACAATCTGCTCTACCGTGATATTTTCTTGTTCGGCAAGAGTTTGGAGTTCGTGCAAAAGAGGAGCGGATAATTCTAAGTGAAGGTTTTGTGCGGTTTTCATGATTGCTCTCCGATACTGTCAAAAAACTTTGCTCACTTCCGCCCCAATTTTATCGGCATTTCAGGATAACAGTCAATAATATTCGACCGCATATAACTCCCTTTCGAGCTTGATTTCATCAGCCCTTCATACTCTTTTTGCCCAACTCCGCTATAACACCACACCTTGCCAGAATTGTATATCACATCCAACTCTCTTGTCCGAGCATTATAGCGCACAGCCGTTATCATGCTGGAATCAACAGGAATAAAGACGTTTTCATCAGGCTTGGAAGCCGCTTTTGTCGCTTTTGTCTTTGCCGAAGCCGCTTTCTTCGTTGATGTTGGAGCAACGACTTCTTTAATTTCTTCCTCTTCTTCGTCCTCCTCAAGACCCAATTCAGTCTTGACGGCTTGCTCTACATCGTCAAAAAGCGCGTTGATGCTTGCATAGCGGGATTTTCCTTCCCAAAGCATACCGCCCTCATCTAATACTCGCGCCATTGAACGGCTCATATCGTCTTGACCAAGTTCTATCCAGCCTCGTGTGTCAATCCACTCAGCAATGGCGGGATAAAGATCTTCAAATTGTTGTTGTTTTGAGGGTGATTTCGCCATAAATATAAGCCTTGAAAAATGATATAATTGAGATATTTCATAACATTTCATACACAGAAATTCAATACTCTTGCTCATTCGCCCGCATTTTCCAGTGTGCTTCTTTCTCGCCGTTTTCAAGCAGGATTTTTGAGGATTTCCGATATAAAAAATGGCTTTTTCTACCAATTCTACTTCCAAAGCACATACACCGCACCACGCATTTCATAGCCCGGCAACACGACTTCACGGTCAAACACCAAACCGCATTTCTCCATTACCCGCGTAGATGCTCGGTTTTCTGTCAGTGCCAGCGAAACAATAGCATAGGTGCGCTCTTCAAGCAATGCCCGTCGGACAAGTTCCTGTGCGCCTTCGGTAGCATAGCCTTTGCCCCATGTGGCATTGTGAAAACGATACCCGATTTCGACATCTCCCGCTTTATAGCCTGCTTCTTTAGCGAATCGGTAATCCAGCGCCGGACGCAGCAAAAACCAACCCAAAAACGCACCTGTTTCGCGCTCTTCCACAGCCCAGAAGCCATACAGTGGCGATGAATCCTTGTTGTTGTAGTATTTGGGGTAGAGTGCTGCAATAAATTCTTCATAGCCTTCCGGCGATGATGCTATCGGCATTCCGATATAACGCAAGACATCTGTGTCAGCATCCAGAGCAGCAAGGCGCGGTGCGTCATCTGGGGTAAAATGCCGAAGGAAAAGACGTTCAGTCGAAAGTGAAATCATGAATATCCGTAGAAATAAACAGTGAAGATTGCCTACAAATCTAGGTTTTTTCGGCATTTTGGGCAACAAAAAGCCCTGCAATGAAACACATCACAAGGCTTTTAGAGTAGCTGCGCACAGTCGCGTTAGTCTATAACTTCCACCTGCACATAACTCGCATTTTCCTTTGCATGATAGACACGGTGCGTTGCCTTGACGAAATCTTCAGGATTTGCTTTGTAGATATTTTCCACAAATTTCTGCGGATTGCGGTCAAACGCAGGGAACCACGTGCTTTGTACCTGAATCATAATGCGATGCCCTTTTTTGAAGGTATGCAGAACATCCTGCAAACGGAAGGTAATGGGCGTAATTTCATTCGGCTTGAGTGCTTCGGGCTTCTCGAAACTATTACGAAAACGGGAACGCATAATTTCAGAACGTACCATTTGCTGATACCCGCCCAAAATAATGTTTCGATGCGGTATATACGGATGATTCGGCTCTGAGCCCGGATAAACGTCTATCAACTTCACAATCCAATCTGCATCCGTGCCTGTCGTCGCCACTTTCAGCGCTGCCGTGATTTCACCACCAAGCGTGATGTCTTCTGTCAACGTATCTGTCTGAAACACAAGAACATCAGGGCGCTTTGCAGCAAAACGCTGGTCTTCGCTCATGTAATTACGCATGGTAATTCCAAGCATCGTCGTCAAATCTTCTGTGTGTGGAACGGGCTTCGCCGGGTCGCTGATGTATTCGCTGAAAGGCTGTTTTGATGCGCTGTCAGGCGGTGTTTGTGCTAATTTGCCGTTTGCATGAAAATACAGTTTTGTTTGTTTTGCTGTTTTAACGGGATATTGGTCGAAGGTGCGCCAGAGCTTCTTTCCCGTGTCAAACATATACGCTTCGGGCAAACCGCTTTTACCGTCTGAGGTTTTTCCTTCGCCTGCTTCTTTCAGGAAATGGCGGAAAAATTTTGCTTCAATTTCGCGCTGATAAAATGTCGAAACGCTGTCGCCAAAATACACGTTGGAATGTAAGTGATGACCACGTTCACGCGCCCAATCGCCATGCCCGAAAGGTCCCATGACAATCGTGTTGTACGTGCCGGGATTGTTCTTTTCGAGCGTTTTGTAGATATTCAGCGGTCCGTAGAGATCTTCCGCATCGAACCAGCCGCCGACGGTCATCACGGCGTGTTTGACATTTTTCAAATGTGGTAAGATATTGCGCTTTTTCCAGAAATCATCATAATTCGGGTGTTCGACCATTTCTTGCCAGAAGAAATTGTCCTTGTAGTAACGCTCTGTCAAAGTCTTGATAGAACCTGCATCTAAGAGTAGTTGATAAATGTCTCGCGTGCCGGGTTTGAGCCACTCATACCAAGGCTCAGACATTGGTTTTGTTTTCTGAATACCAAAAAGTGGGTACGCAAAGAAGTACCCAAGCGTCATTGCGCCATTGTGGTGAAAATCGTCAAAGAAAAAATCAGCAATCGGTGCTTGTGGGGATGATGCTTTGAGTGCCGGATGCTGCGCCAAAGCACCTGCTATGGTGTAATAGCCCGGATAAGAAATGCCCCATTGCCCAACACGACCATTATTAAACTTCACATTTTTCAAGAGCCACTCGATGGTATCGTAGGTATCAGAAGCCTCATCAACGTCAGTTTTAGCTTTTTTATTCGGAATATGCGGAGTCATGTTCGTCCAGTTATTTCCTTCCGACATCCAGCGTCCACGTACGTCTTGATAAACAACAATATATTTTTCGCGCATCATCCAACGACTCGGAGAAACAAGTTTTTCATAGTTTTCTGCTCCATATGGTTCAACGCTGTAACAAGTGCGCTGCATGATAATCGGATATTTATTGGTCTCAGAAGCATCTTTCGGCGCATAAATCGTCGTAAAAAGTTTTGTCCCATCACGCATGGGAATATACGCTTCCGTCTTCACGTAATTATTCCGAACAAAGGCGGAATCTTCGTTCATCGTTGGTGATTGTGCAAAAAGTTGTGTCGGAACACACAAACAGCTTAGAATCAAGCCCCAAATACCAAGAACAAGTCGGTGCATAGCGAAAAAAAAAGAAAGGTGGGAGAAGTGAAAAGTTCATGCGCAATATAGGAAAAATCTGACGAAGAAAAGAACCTCTGATACTCTCGTGATGCTCTTCTTTCCACTTAAACAAACGAACATTCAGATTGATTTGCTCAATAAAAAAGGTCTGACCTTGTGCCAGACCTTACGAAAAAATTGAAGGAGACCCCAATGAAATGTGACCATCACGGAACACGTACCAAAGCTCGTGTTGCAGTTCGTCCACTTGCATTGACGCGAAAATAGTACACACCGCTCGATAATGACCGAAGATTCGCGCTTATACTATGCTTTCCTGCCGATACCCGTTCACCGCTTTTCATAACAAGCACAGTATTTCCTAAAGCATCATGCAAAGATACAGAGAGCGAAACGGCACGGTCAGTCGTAATAATAATACTTGCTTCATCGCGCGCGGGCTGCGGAAAAATGCTACTGATTGTAACACCGGAAATCTCTGCATTATCCCTCACACTTACGACTGTAAGCGGTATTGACCATAAACCATTGTTTGCAGAAAGCCCGACGAACAAACGATTATTGTACATAAATAACGCGCTAATGAAGTCATCTTCTATCGGTAAATTCTTGGTCATATTAAACCAAAATCCGTTACCGCCGTTATCATTAACATACAAACCTTCACCATCCACCGATGCATAAATAGTGCCTCCAGAGCCTGTTCCCTGCACACTCACTCTATCAACGAGTTTGCCTTGAAGCCCAATTTTACGCCATGTTTTGCAATCGTCATCGCTGCGATACAAACCATTGGTTGTTCCGGCATAAATAGCTGTTCCGACAACCTGAATACTGAAGACTTGAAACGCATCAGCAATACGACGATCTTCCCACGTTCTGCCAAAATCCTCACTGACGTAGATATTTCCGCGACGAACACCATTATTCGATGACGCAGCAATCAATACATTCGCTTCAGTTTTATGCAAGCCGCTAAACTCTGGGACGGTCGTGGGAATCCCTGTTCCGATGCGTGTCCATGCCGCCTTATGAATTTCCGTCCGATAAATACCGCCAGCCTGCAAACCGAAGGAGTTTTCTACTGCAGCAAAAAGTGTATCACCGATTTGCACGATACCTCCGACAAATGACTGCGTTTGAAAACCAGCATTAAAGGTTTGCCACGTTCTGCCACCATCATCACTTCGGCAAACACCGCCGCCGCGAAACCCAGCCCAAAGCGTATTTCGGCTTTGTGCAAAACCACTGGCATCAAAGGTCATCTCAAACAGCGTCGTAAAAATACGATTCCATGATAATCCACCGTTGCTGCTTTCCCACAGCCCTGTATCTTCACTTGCAGCAAAAAGGCGATTTTGATGTTGTGTCACAGCAAATATGCGATCTCGCGGACTCTCTATTCGTTGCCATTCCGGATAAATTTCCTGCGCGAAGGCTGGCGTGTGCGAATGAACGGAAAAAACGATGCTCAAAAAGAGAATGAACAAAACGAAAAATGTTTTTATTCTATGCATGATATTATACCTTAAAAAAAAATGAAAAAAATTGTTTGACATAGTAAGAAAAATGTTACGATGATGGCTTATTTGCTGACAACAATGCTCCGAACGATACGATTGCCCTCTGCTTCTATAGCACAGAAGTAGATACCGTTAGAAAGATTGGAAATCGGTACTGCTACCAATGATGTTCCTTGTGGAACGGACAATGTTGAACTTAGAGATTCAATAGTTCTGCCTTTTATATCGAATAGCATAAGAGTAAGTATTGATGCTTTTTTCAAGTGCATTTCAATACGCAATTCTTCAGCAGCGGGCATTGGAAAGACAGAAAACGAAGAGATCAACGCGTTTTGTGATGCTTCCGAAGGACTATTATTGCGCACACTGGTCGTTCCGATAAGTTCCGACAATGAACGTCGCCAAAGACGACGAGGGCTCTGTTGTACCGACGCATACAGGAAACCTTCATGACTTGCAAGATAGAGAACAACAGGGTTAGCAGGCATTCCGTCATTAATATCAACCCATTCTGGATTGGGTGTATTAGTATTTCCCATGAACATCACACCTTGATGTTGTGATAAAGAGTTATTATTATTCACGACGGCAAACACACGTCCCTGCACAGCAAGACATGTTTCTACGTCACGAGTATCAACATTGCGCTGGCGTGGTAAGCGATTATCAGCCCTTTGCCATGATTCTCCGCCGTTTTCACTCCGAAACAGTCCGTCTGACGTTGCAGCAAAGATGACCGTGCCTTGCTTTGCAAAGGATTTGACAACAAACGCCGCCCCACCTTCGGGAAAACGGATATCCGCAATAGCTGATTGTGACCATGTTTCACCGATATTTTTTGAAAACCATATTTCATTGATAGAGCTACACACCAAAACAGAATCAATACTCACAAGCTTTTGCGGGGGATTGAGAAATGTGGATTGATGCGTTTTTGACCATGTACGCCCGTTATTGTCTGACCGATACACACCGCGAGAAGCAGGATTAATACTGCTTTCAAAGGATACTATTAGTTTACCTTGGTGTATAGCTACATCTTCTATGGAACGCGAAGCCGTATCACCGGTTTGGGGAAGATTATCTTCAATTCTCCGCCATACATTGCCACTATCGATTGATTGATATAATTCATCAATCGTTACAAATCCATTGCTAATGCTTATGCGGCGCGTCCCGACAGCAAGAAGTTCACCGTTTGGAGATACAAGAATTTTTTTCACGGTAATCATTTCCATGCCACTTGCCGGAGACCAATTCAGACCTGCATTACGGGACAACAGCAGCCCCTGAGAACCGGCATAAAAAAGTCGTGTATTTGCAGAAAAAAGTTCTCCGGCAAAGCGTCCCGGCTCAGGAACTTGAATTTCACGCCATTGCGCTACCGTCACGGAAGAGAACAAAAGACTGATAATGACAGAAAACAACGCACAATGCACTTGCGTTGTACGCATAAAGTATCGTGATTGTGTTGTACGCATAGTCTCTATGAAAAAATGAGTAATTCTGAAAATTTGTGTGCTACGATTATCTTCTACGGAGCCTTCACAAGGCTGTTGCTCCATTTTGCCCACAGCCACACAAAAAAAAAATCATATTTGAATAAAAAGCCGTACAAACAGGATTTCATACGGCTTTGACGTTCTGCTTTCGCATGAGGTTACCGCAAACACGGGTAGATTAGTCAGGCAAACAACGAACAGTAATTCTATCGTAATACACCTGAGTTAAGCCCTCAAACCCTGAATCTGTGCCAACAAAAAGCCACAACGATCCATCAGAACTAGCAGTAGCCCTGAGCTTTTCTGTTATACCTGTACTTGAGAGTGTTTTGAATGCGAATGCATTATTAACTGTCCCCGAAACACCAATGTTTCCCAGAACAATAGCATTTGCACCACCTACAGCTTGATTGCCTTTATCAAGGTTAAAGCGCACAAAACCACCGTCAATCAATACCTGAGGTTCTGTACCGGCAGCACCAAATTTGACATATACCGCTTCGGCAGGTGGACCGCCGATCCCTACATTGCCCAAAAGAGCATTCGATCCAAAGCGGACACTTGCTTCGATGGTGTAACGCTTACCTGCTTGCAAGCCTGTGATACGTCGTTTCAGAAACATAAACATATCATCACTACGATTATGACTTTGCAAAAAGAATCCTTTTGCAGTGCCGGTTGTATTGGTTTGCAGTTCGGCTGGCAATATTATATGCCCTGCGCGCATTTCATAGATACTTGTGTCGAGCATTTGACCGTTTGCACTAACGTGATAATCGGCAAAACCAGCCGTCCAATTATCGGATGTTTGCTGAAAACTCCAGGAGTACTCGCTCGGCGTATTGTCAGGTGGCAAAAGCAGTGTACAAGATTGTGCCATAGCAATCAAGAACATCAGAGGAACAAGACTGATCAAGGCTTTTCGGGGTGCGGTGCGGTGTTTAATGGTGTACAACATAGTGAGAACAATGTGTTACGCTCCCTGTGGAATTAGTAACGGTTCGCGGGGAGCAAAACGATACCGAGTATAATCGTTATGACGGGCTTCCAAGCACGCATGTTACCCCATTTTGCCCACAGCGCATAAAAAATGCACTCAACTCAATAATTCAACAACAAAGCCGCACGAAGTAGATTTCATGCGGCTTGTAGAATTATCCATCGTAAAGTATGATTAAGTTATCGAATCTTCCGAAATTCATAGCCGTCAGACTCAACAAAAGCATCCACAAAGAGCATGAAAGCTTTTACAACACCATTTTCTATACTCAAAGGAAATTCAACATCGCCAAACATCGGATGATTATATCGGCAGCGAACACGATTGCCGTCGGATTGTGTAATGATACCTTGCAGAGTCGGATGATGCTCCAATCGGATAATCGTCTCATCTCCTTGACGTAAAATGACTACTTTACCGTAAGCATCGCATAGATACTCGCCTTCAAGGAGATTGAGTGCGATGGGTTTTTCAGAAGAGTTTTTTGTGGCTTGCTTCAGATCTCCACTTTTTTGAGCTACGTTTTCTGTCATACTCTTTTTGCGCTCATTTCTTCGTTTGAAAAATTCATCGGCATAGTTTGGTGCAGGATTATTCAAAAACGCATCAATAATTTGCCACGTCAAAAGTTCGTGCAAAACGTGCGAATCTTGATTGGTCAAAACCGCAATTCCAAGCCGTTCCGACGGAATCAGACTAATCTTCGTCAGCACCCCCGAATACGCCCCATTATGACCAATAAGTTCCTGTCCGCGATATTGCAGTATTTCCCAGCCCAAACCGTAGGTTTTCAAATAGAGGCGTTGGTCGGCAGCCTTATTTTTCCCGATAATCGTGTAGCTACGCCACATTCGTTCAATCGCTTTTGCCGGAATCACTTCTTTCCCGTCATGCAGACCGTTATTCAGAAGCACATTCATCCACGTCCCTAAATCACTAATACTTGCAAACATTCCGCCATAACCGCGAGGCTCAATTTTTTCTTTCGGGACGGCACTGATACTATCGCGCAAGAGGGTGTGTCCCAAAGCAATATCGGAATCTTGTTCAATATCCCCTACATGAACAAATGTTCTTGTCATTCCGAGTGGCTTCAACAATCGATTGGAAAGAAAATCTTTCCAGCCTAGACCTGATGCGGGTTTGAATACTTCTTCCGCTAACAAAAAACCAAAATTAGAATAGCCGAATCGCGTACGAAATTGGTAGGGTGGCTTCAGCGTGGCAAATTTTTCCAGCATTTGCCGCGTCGTCATGGAAGATTCGGTATTGAGAAAATCACCCTGAAACGTTTTCCAGCCGGAGCGATGCGAAAGAATATCCGTTAGGGTGATTTGCCGACTGTATAGCGAATCCTTCATAGAAAAATACGGCACCCAGCGCGTCAAGTTGTCATCCAGTGAAAGTTTTTGCTCTGCTTCCAGCATTGCCATTGCCGTTCCGGTAAACGTTTTGGTAATGGAAGCAATCGGAAAAATCGTTGAAGGGGAGATACTTTGTTGTTCGGAGAATTTTTGTTTTCCGTATGCTTTCATCACGATTACTTTCCCGTCTTTTACAACTGAGACCGCAAACCCGGGGATTTGAAATGTTGCCATATTGCGCCGAATGTAGTTGTCCAAACTATCCGTGATAAAGGATGGAATCTGTTGTGCGCCTACTATGACGGATGTAAAGCATAGTAAAACAATAGTTTGAAAGCACAATATTTTGAATGTAGAGTTCATAATGCGAAACACGAATGTATGAAATATGATTCAACAGCAGTTTCTATGGGATTTTCAGGTATTCTTTGTAATTTTTTCTCTCAAAATGCCCAGCCGATACTTGCTCCAACAGCAATACCAAAGCCGCTTGCAGACAACACGGGATTCCCCAGAAAACCCTGCACACGTCGTGGATTACCGACAAATGCCGATGCAATCACATCCCCCACATAATACGGCATCACGCCCGCGCGCAGCATAAAACCGCTCTCCTCCGACCGATACCGATAGCCAATCGTAGAAGTCGGCATAAAACTTGCTCCGGCAAAGTTCACATTTTCATTCGTGCCGAGCTGCCGCGCTTGCAATGCCCCCACAAACATCGTTGCCCCAAGCCCTAATTCAAGCGCATGAGAGCCGCCGAGCAAATAATTCAGCATAAGCGGCACAGGTATTCCTGCCATTTGAATATCACCACTACCACTTTGTACTTGCCCTGCAAGCACCCCCAAACCTACACGAAAATACAGCGACGACGTGACTTCCCGTTCATAGTTCAACGAGAATGTGAGTGCGTTGCCGTTGCCTTCAAGGTAAACAGCATTTTTGTGTGATACTTGATATTGTGACTGCATTGTTTGCGCTTGTGCCAATGTAGAACAAACGGTAAGAATGGCAGCAAACATCACGATAATACTGATAAATATCAACTTAGAGCGGGACGATGAAGTATTCATAACAATTATAGCAAAAATGGGAAAATGTATTTTTGGTCTTATGACGCACCACTATTATCGCCGTTGCTCCATTTTGCCCACACCTAGAAAAAAAAATGTAAAAGCCGCATAAAAACTTGTTTATGCGGCTTTTCTCCTTCTTTAAGTTTTTCCCCTCATTTATCGTATTCGCTTCAATGCCAAAAGCGTCATATCATCATACTGCGGCTTTTCTCCTTGAAAAGACCGTACACGCTCCACAATTTCCTCTAAAGCCTTCTGCGGACTTGTTTCGGAGGTAATATCCATAATTGCCGACCAATAGCGTTTGTCCTGAAATTCTTCTGCTTCTTCATTTTTTGCTTCGGTAATACCGTCAGTATTCCAAAAAATAAACGCGCCTTGCTCAATTTCAACGCACCGCTCATGTGTTTTTGCGGCAAACACTTCTTCTGTTCCGAAATTACAGGCAATACCATCCGTGCGAAGCTGCTCCAACGACCGTTCCGAGGGATTCCACTTCATTGCGGGGTCGTGTCCTGCTGTGCTGAAGGTAAGCGTATGCTTGTCTGCATCAAGGACAGCTACCATCATCGTAACAAAATTCCGCCGTGTCATACTTTGACGCGCCATTGCATTGGCAATTTCCAAAATACGCTTAGGCGAAATCTCATTTGATTCAGCTCTAGACAAATACTTCACTTGCGTTCGGACAGTGTTTACCATCGCACTCATAAACAACGCAGCAGGCATTCCTTTTCCCGAAACATCACCAATGACCAATAAATATCGAGCATTATCAAGCGGAAGTACGTCGTAAAAATCACCACCCGCCTCTTTTGCCATACTAAGAAATGCCGCAATTTCATACCCGGGAATCGCCGGAAATTCCTTTGGCAGCATCTGTAGCTGTACCTCTGCAGCCATTTCCATTTCTTTTTTCAAACGCTCCATTTTCGTCATGGATTCTACCAAAAGCGCGTTTTCTATCGAAATCGCCATTTGACTGCCCAGCATTGTTAAAATCTCAACGCGGTCACCGGTAAAAGCGCCTTCCAGTAAATTGTTTTCTGCATACAAAACACCGATAAGGCTTCCTTGATTTAACACAGGCATAGAAAAGACCGATTTAACGCGATGTGCGCTCAGATACGAGTTGGTCGTGTACGCACCTTCTTCTGCGGCATGACGTAAAATCACGGTTTCATGCGTATTGGCACTATGTTCAATGATACTCTTTGGTAAAGTTTCATGCACAGCAAGCGGTGTATTTTCCAGCAATGAAATCGAACCCGTTATGTCTAATTCAGCTTGTATTCTTAATTCTATACTTTTTGTGCTAGGTCTTACACTGCTTTTTCCGTCGTTGTGGAATCGCTGCACCTGATTCACCAGCAGAACCACACGATGCGCACCCGAACTTTCTGCTGTTACACGCAACATTTTCTCAAGCAGGCTCGGAAATGCTATCTCCCCTGCGAGTGCTTGTGAAGCCTTCATCACAGCAAGCATATCTAATGAGCGCATGGGCAAAGATTGTGGGAAATCCTGAGTCTCAAGAAATAACGAGGGTTGTGGGCTTAGTTGCGCGAATTGTTCAAAGTATTCTGCGTAGTGAGAGCGCATCATTGCTTGTAATGCAGAAGCGCCCCATTTTCCGTATAACAAATACGCTGTACGCAAGTATTCATAAGCCTTTGTTGTATTTCCTACAAGATGGAACCACATTCCGGCACGCTCTGCAATCAGCGCTTCATCACCCAAAAAGCCATATCGTTCAGCTGAAGCACTTGCTTTTTGAAACCAAAACTCTGCTTCATCGGTGCGCGATTCATCAGTATTCTTAGTGTTTACAAGCGCATTGTGCATACATAATTCCGCTTGCAAACATTGATAGCGATGATGAAACATTTTTGACCAAGAAGCCCATTTTTCCAGTGTTTTCAGAATGCGCTTGAACTGCCGCCAATACTGTTTCTCGCCTTGCTGCACAAGCGAACTGTACGCAATCCCCAAATACAAATGTTGCCAATGATACAAGCTTGAAACGGCAGCGGTGTCTTTGTATTTACCAAACTCCCTGTGAAAATCAATAGCTTTTGAATACTGATGCGCCAGCACCGCTAAATGGACTTTATGGCAATAAGAATAGCCCATTATCAGCGTATTATTTTTTTCAATGCAGGATTGGAAACGGTCTTTTTCCAAAAAATACTCGCCATTGAGTGTACTAAACTCATTCCAAAGCGGTTCGGATTCTTGCAGACGCATCATCACTTGGTACCAGAGCTCTCCAGCATAAATACTGATTTCGATAGGCTTTTTATGAAGAAATGTCACTTTCTCTCGAATGGTGGCAGCCAATTCTCCCAGATACGTACTACTTTGTAATCCTTCTGCCGCATAGTGTAGAGCACAGTACTGGGCTTCTTCGACAACACCAAAACTGTATAAACTTCGTTCCCAATCCTCAATTTGACGCATATTTTCCGCAGGTGCATCATACCAATACCCCGTTGTAGCAGCGTATGAAACTTGCCCCCGCAAGACATCGGGGTCATTTTCACCATTACGTTGCCGAAAATACAAACCCGCTTGTAAGCAACGATCCGCAAGAATATTTTCTGAAAAGAGCGAACGCATGATGATTCCGGCAATAAAGAAAAAATACCCGGAAGTCGCCACAAAGCCTTTTTCCAAGCTGATTTTACAAGCAACATACACAATTGCAGGCAGGAGGTTTTGCGAACCGGTAATCGCGGCGACCGTAAAACGTCGGAGAATATTCATTACTTCTCCTTGCTCCTCCGACACCGTTTTCTCCTGCTCTCCGTGAGGGCGATTTTTCAAATGACCGATAACGTTGCGCAATCGAAGTAAATATACAACGGCAGTAAATTTCGACGAGTTCTGTGGAAGGTGTACACCGAACTTTGCCAAAATACGCCTCCCCACCATGACAGCCTCGCTGTAACGCCCTTGCGCTGCGTATGCCTCAATCTTTACTTTTTCCCCTTGAACACAGTCAATAAGCGTGCGCCCGTACTCAGAAAGGCGGTTACTGTGATACTCCAAAAGCGCATCATCGCTGACAGCATAACCGACCTCGGCTCCGATAATACTTGCTTCGCGCATTATTGCATAATGTGTTTGCCAGAAACTTTCATTAGTCAATTCGGCAAACACACGGAGATATTCGGCAGCAGCACTATACACCGCATTTTTCTTTGCTTTGCGAGCTGCCGCAAGATTCAAACCGGCAAGATTTGTCAATTCGACATTATCATCGATCAGCCCCAATGCCTTGTTGTAATGAGCCACAATGTCGAACAGGCGTTCTTCTCGTTCATGTTCAGGGAGTTGTTGCTGAAGTAATCGCGCTATACCGAGATGCTGCACGCTGCGTTTATTCTCTGGAATCATGCTGTATGCTGCTTGTTGTACGCGGTCGTGAATAAATGCATAGACACCGTTATCACCACTTTTTCCGTCAGGGATATTATGCACCAACCCCGCTTGTTCGGCTTGATGCAATAACTCACACACACGTTGCGGTGAGGTTTTTGCGATAATACTCAAGATATCTGTCTCGAAGCGATTACCCATACAAGCTGCTAATTGAAGTATATGCTGGGTTTCTTCCGAAAGTTCACGAACACGCTGCGATAGAAGTTCAACGACATTATCAGCAACGTGAGCCTTTGCAATAGCATCGTTATCGCACTTCCAGACATATTCGGCGTGATCAAACCAAATTGCACCGGCACGGTATAATGACCGTAGTAATTGTACAGTGAAAAACGGATTCCCTTGCGTTTTTTCGTAAAGTAACGCAGCCGTATCCTTGATTTCATCGGGCTTTGAGAACAGTGTCTCGGCGACCATTCGACAAATATCATCTTCTTGCAAAGGCGCGATTTCTATTTGTACCGTTGGTACACCCGCCGATTCAAGCTGCGACGCGGTTTGTATAAAGATATGCCGTTCATCAGTTTCATTTGAGCGAAACGCACAAACTACCAGCAACGCTGCGTCTTGAGCAGATTGTAGGATAGTCGTAAGCAAAGAAAGCGTTCCTTCATCAGCCCACTGCATATCATCTAAAAATAACACAAGCGGATGTTCGGGTTGGGCGAGCAAGCGTACAAATTGTTCCGCAACCAGTCTGAATCGGTTTTGTGATTCCTGTGCGCCTAATTCCTGTACGGGCATTTGTTCGCCCACTATACGCTCTAACGCAGGAAACGCGCTGGCCAGTACGGCAGCATTCGCACCAAGAGCTTCAAGAATACGAGATTTCCAGTGCTCTGCAACACTCGCACTCTCGCTGAGGATACGTTGCGCAAATTCTTCCATGCACTGCACCAGTACACCGTAAGGAATATCCTGCTTCACTTGGTCAAATTTTCCCGACAGCATAATACTTGCCGCATGCGGAATGTTACCACGTGAAATTTGTTTGTAGAGTTCCCTCACCAGTGCTGATTTTCCTGCACCGGCATAACCACCGAGCAAGAACAGATGAGGCTTTCCGTTTGCTGCTTGTAAAAATGTTTCGGTTAAAAGACGGAGTTCGTTTTCGCGTCCGACGAGCGTTGTCGGGAGAATAAATAGACTGCTGCGGTCTTTTGCCCCCGCCACAAATCCCTGTAGAGAAGATTTTTCTCTCCAGAGTTCAACACACTCTTGTACATCTCGCCTGAGTCCAGCGGCACTTTGATAGCGTTCATCGGGATTTTTCTTGAGTAGTTTCATCACTATCGCCGATAACTCCTGCGGCACAGCGACATTGAGCAAATATGGCGCAATCGGTTCTATGGCAATATGCGCATGAAGAAGAGAAAGTGTATCGGGATATTCGGAGCCCGCTTCAAACGGTGCCTTGCCTGTCAGAAGTTCGTAGAACATACAACCGAGCGCGTACAAATCTGTTCTGGCATCAAGTGTCTTACCTACGTTTCCTGCCTGCTCCGGTGCGAGATAGCGCACGTCAGAAAAAGTATGCCGCGAAGTTTGTGGTGGAGTAGCGGGTGAAGAAAACGTAGTAACGGAATTGTCATCTTGACGCAGTGCGTGGATGCCATGAAGCAAAAAAATTTCCGACGAATGAAGTTGTACAACATCTTCCATTGCATGGAAGGAACAGCAAAAATGCTCCGGCGCAAAGGCACAATGCACAATACGGTCTTGGTGCAACATTTCGACACGCTCAGTAATGGCAACCATCAATCCCAGAATTTGTGCGATATTCAGGCGAAATTCTCCGCGAAATTTATCCAACGACGAACGCTGTCGTTTAAAAATGTCCCGAAAAGTACGGAAACCATTTTCAAGAGGCTTCGGAGTCCGCATAACCAACGCTAATTCCCCTTGAATTTCCTCAATGCCGGAGGCTTCGGGAAAACAAGGGGAAACGGCATCGCGCAAAAGAGCATACTCGTGTGCAAGTAAAGATGCGGCATTCGGAATGTGATTGATTTTATACAACACTTCCGGACTATTGCCCTCGCGTTGAAGGCGAAACAATGTGAATTCTTGTGTTCTTAAAAGAAACTCCCGTGTCTCATTCAAACCCAAAAGCGGTTCAGGCATAGAGTATGGTAAAAAAATACATAATGAAGGCAACAATTCCTTGTGTACGGATTATTCCGAACAAAATTATTCATTTCTTTCATATTTCAAAAATCACACGCAAAAAACAACAAAGCCGCACAAGAGCATGGCAAAACACTCTTCTGCGGAGCACAGACATTCTTTTCTCTGCCCGAGATGAGTGTAGCGAATTATTTTTCAGAGGTAGTATTGATGGGATATTTCGGTCATTACGCCTAATGGCGTTATGGATAGAAGAACCACAGACAGGAATGTCTGTGCTACGGTGAAGAATTTTTTTTCTACTTTGATGTACCCAAAAATTCAGCCAGAACGGTATTAGAACGGTATTAGAACTGCTTCAAAGCGACTTCAACCGTTTCGCAAAAGAGAAAATACTCTGTTGCCCCCACAAGTTTCAAGACGTGCAATAATGACTCTTGGATGTTCACCATTACTACTCGTCCCGCGTGTTGCTGTAATTGTTCCTGAAGCGCCATAAAAACACCAATTCCTGCGCTGGAGGCATATTCCACACCCGACACATCCAAGACCAAATGCTTTGAAGAATGTGCACTCAGCTGCGCTTGAATGAAGGAATAAATCTCGTCTGCTGTATCATAATTAACATAACCTTCTAGTGAAATAACCGCGGCATCAGTTGTTGCGGCGAGAAGTGAGTATTTGGCTGTTTCGTTCATTGGTTGATAGTTTTTTGTAAAAATAACGTCAAATACTGACAAAATCTTGGTGACAAAATCTTGGTTTGAGAATAATACTATCGTACTATACCAAGCGTTTTTTCATCGAAATGCGATTATACTGTCCGGGAACAACTTCATAGCGCACTTCATCCATAATTTTTCGTACAAGGAACACCCCCAAACCACGCATCTTTCCTTGATTTTGCTCGCGAAATTCTTGAAGCGTTTTATAATCGCCAACACCATTCATGGAATAATCTTTGCCGCGCTCACCAAAATCCTCGACTTCGATAGCAATATCTTCGGAAGTAATCATAAAACGAAAGACGATTTTACCATGTTCTTCGTTATAGGAGTGTTCGATGATATTCGAGACGACTTCCTCCAATGCCAAGCGGATATTCAAAAAATGCTCACCGGACAAGACCGGCTCAAGTATTTCCGCAATGCGCCGCATAATCGGGGTAACTTTGAATGGCACTCCGAGGTCGTCGGTCGAAAAGGCAAACGAGACGGTAATCGAAGGTAAGATAGCATTCAGAAGTCTTTGACGTGCCTCGTACTGTGCTTCATCGCTCAGTGTTTGTTCGCGGGAAAAACTGTCATCGGTCAAAAGTTTACCGATAAGCGTAGCCAACGAACTCAGGTCGGGCATCATGGAATTAAGATACATAGCGGTTTGGAGAGTATTGATGAATCGTGGTCGATAATTTGAGAACGCAACAACATGATGTATTCTAGGGTTGATTATTCCAGGGTTGATTATTCCAGGGTTGATTATTCCAGGGTTGATTATTCTAGGGTTGATTATTCCAGGGTTGATTATTCTAGGGTTGATTATTCTAGGGTTGAAACCGAAGAGATTCACGTTTTTGAACGGAAAACCGAATATGCGTGATTTTGTTGCCTTCTTTGACGGTTTGGAGCGCGAGTCGAAATGGTGTAGAATAGTGTAATTGCTCCATCGGCTCCTTGATAAGCCGCTTCTGAACATCGCGCCATTCCATAGCTCCAACTCCCATCATTGCGCGATATTGCTCGACAGAAATAAGTGGTGTGGAGCCTTCCGATGCGTACAATTCACAAAGTTCGTACAGAACAAGCGCATACTTACTTTTCATTCTCAGTTGATGCGTCAGATTGATACGAGCATACTTTTGAGGATTGTGCAACAGTTTTCTGAGTCGCGGATGATAGCTGTATGTAACGCTTCCACCTGCAATCGTAACACCAGAGAACATCGTGCAAACAGTCCATTCTTCGCGGTTTATATTATCGGAACGTAAGACATTCCATTCCACAACCGTTTCGACCAATCCCTGCAAATCGTCTTTCAACCGCTCGTAACTGCTACGCGGATAATCCAACATGATCGCCAGCAAACGCAACGAAATACTGTGTTCTTCCCGAAAAAGAATATCGCTGTACGCATACCCCAAAAGAACATTCCAGATTTTACGCTGCATTCCGCTAATGCTTCCTGCAATCTCAATTGCTCCGATATGTTTGATAACACTGTCTCGCATTGGGTTTCACGCACGGTGTCGGAAAAGTTTCAAAGACTTGCTTTGTCGGGGATATTGGTTGAATACGAAAATACGCGGAACATCCTTCAGAGATGCTCCATTTTGCCCACAGCACCATAGATTTTCGTCAAACACTTATGGCATCCCCTTTCCCCTTACAACGGCAGCGTACACGACACCGAAAAACCAAAATTATTCCCCGGAAGCGAATACCGACCCAATCCCCAGAGTAAATCCACGCGGAAATTGAGGAAATCTGAAATAAAGGACGGAATACGCGAAATACCAAGACCAATCTCTGCATGAAAATCCTCCGTTGGCATGAATGCTTGTTCGCCGTAGGATGCAGGTGGCGCACTTGGTACAAGCGTGCGTTCACGGTACTGCCCCGCGTTTGCCAAAAGCGAAAAGTCCAATCCACGCCCTTTCCACGTCGGTAAGCCCACCAAGCGCCAGAGCATATCTGAAAAATTATGCTCCAAATGCAGTGTGAAATACTGCGTTCCGGCAAGTCCGTTCAGTGGAATCGTTGCAAAATCGGTCGGTCTCCCCAAAATTGCCAATCGCCGAAATGCAATGAACTGTTCCTGCAAAGGCGCATTCACACTTGCATAACCGCCATTTGCCGTTAGCCGAAGATACATTGGCGAGTAGCCGGTATAAAACGTCGGCTGCAAAAATTCTAACCGCCCTTCGATTGAGCCAAAAGGCTGATTGAGACTTGTTTCTCGACCAAATCGTCCCAACAAGCGCGCGCCGAATGTTGTTTGGGGGTCATCAACAAAGGTCGCTAATGACCAAAAATTGCTATTGAGTGGCATATTCCACGACATTTCTGCCTGCAACACCTGATAATCACTCGCTTTTGCAGCGATATTTTCCCTTTCGTTTGCCCAAAGCGTTGCCAAATTACTCACGCTATACTGCTGCGCCCCCAAAGCCGCGTCAAATCTACCACTATTGACCGCAACAAAAGCGCCAAAGCCTTCCTGACGGTAAAAATCCAGAAAATGCTGGTACAAAATGTTGCCAAACGGCAAGCGCGTGAATCGCTCGCCGATAAAACGACGCTGCTGCAAGGTATTCAACTGAGAAAACACCTCTGCGCCCAGTGAAAACACGCCATCGCTCCACTCCGCTACGTCTAATCGCAAAGCAGCATCACCGAAAAATTTGTTGTATTGCAGGTTCATCACGCCGGTCGCTTGAAGCATTGCCGCGAAGGTATCATTTACTCCCGGAGCTTCCCATTGGAACTGCGTTTGCAAGCCATAGAGCCATCCGGTTGTGCGTGTGAGATTAAAAGCAGGATTAAAGTTCACAACGGCATTGTGTGCCAAACGAAATTCCAGAAGCGCCAAAGGATTCACACGTCCCGGACGCGGCGCGGAAGTATCACGAGGCAAGGCTTTCATCACACTATCTACAACGCGGTATGTTTCCTGCTCTTCCGGCGTAAGCTGGGTGAGAGCATTGTTTTTCCAAAAGTCCGCATCGACGGAATCCGCTCCCGTTGCTACTTCTACCATACTCAGCTCATTGTCGCTCACAACATTTGCACCCGCAAGAGTCGTATTTGTGCTAGTTGTGGCGGTTGTTGCGCCGATGGTACTGGTCGTGGTGGTTGATTGAGCAGTCTGCGTTAAAGACGGCTTCACTCTGCGCCTTGTATTTGCGTTCGTGCGCACAGTAAACGACTGGGTAGTTTTCTTTTTCTCTTCCGGTTTAATCGTCGCTTTTGCAGGAGCGAAATTCTCTGGTAATGCCGTATTTACGTCGAATTCACTCACAATACTTCGTGTTTTCAAGGTAATACCTATCTCTGCCAAACCGGACACAACTTCTACATTCAGTTTATATGTACCTTCAAGCAAGGTAGGAAGCCATACTTCGGCTTCTTCTCCTGAACCGCTTTTGTTATTAAAGCGGTCGAATTTTTGAAAAAATGTCACGCCATCAAAATACTTAATCGCAGTCTTTTTCGTTGGTGCAGCGCTTATCTGCACGACGGAATACGTCCCGTCAATAATCTGCATCGTTCCCTCGAATCCGGGAAAAACCTCCGAATACGGCTTAAAACCAATCACATACACCGTTCTGTCGCCAAGTTGTTTACGGTCTTGCAGCCAAAAATTGTAGTGTTGAAGAGCTTCCGCACCGAGGGGAGTAATGAGGCGCGTTCCGTTCAAATTCCACTCATTATCCGAAAAATCCATAAAGTCATCGAAAATAAACGTGTTTCCTTGCGCAGGAATATTCGCTGTTTGGCGACGTTGTAAAATAGTTTTTCGTGAATAGAGTGTTGGTGAATACTGCTTCATAACGCGAGAGTACGTCTCCATTTGGAAGGTTTTCATCTGCTCAAGGCGCGTTTTCATTTCTTTGGAAAGTAGCATCGGAAGCAGCTTCGGCACAGCTAATTCCATTGATGTTTTAGAATAGACTAAGCCGGATGTAGAGCGAACTTTCGCACGGTTTGCATCTTTTTGCTGAATAGCACGGCGCACAATTTCTTTTGCCGAGACTTCGGCAACAACATCCACAGCACCCAGTTTCACTATTGCAGGTATTAGCTCAATTGTAAGAGGCTTTGCAGATACAGCACCGTCAAGAGCCACTTCAAGCGCCTCATACCCAAGTGAGCGAATAAGCAATTTTTGTGCGCCTTTGGGAATAGGCAAGCGAAACGTTCCGTCTTTGGCAGAATACGTGCCGCGATTTGTTCCTTGCACTCTCACCGAAGCAGCAACAACGGCTTGACCACTTGTTTTGTCGAGAATAATTCCCTCGACCGGAATAAGATCAGAAGCATTCTGCGGAGAGCCTTCTTGGGCACAAAGATTTGCGAAGCAGCAAGCGAATATCAGTACGGCGCGGAAAAACAAACGCATAATAGTTTTCGAGAAAAGGGCATGAAAGAAGTATGTACTATTTACCATGTAGATTGGACACGTCAATGGCAAATATATGACAAAAGCTATACAAATTACTGCGAAAGAATGTAGCAGACAAAAACGCAATTATCGTTTGACCAAAGGAATCATGTGCGAAGCAGTCCTAGTGATATATTCTGTGGTGATACACTCTGTCGTGATATACTCAAGAAAATACACGCCGCTTGGCAAATTTGCCAACGATAAAACAGAACGTGTACACCCCGATTCTAATGTACTTTCCAGCCGAAGCACACCATAAACATCATAAAAACGTACACGACGACCGCAATCAGATGTATCAAGCGGCTCGATGACAATATCGTCCGTAGCGGGCTGCGGAAAAATTCTTACTGTATTTTCAAAAGCAGCAGCCCTTATTGCGGGAGAATAAGGATTTTTTGTAGCAGTCTGTATCGGTTGAACCAAAGAAAAATTCTGAACCGAAGGAGTATTCCCATGTTGCGTGGTGAGCGTTTGATGCGCCGACGGCAAGGATTCGGAAGCAAGGCGCTGCAAAGTTTGTGATTGGAAGGACAGCGAAATTTGCGCATCGGTGCTGCGTTCTGCGGGATTCAGCAGGCGCAAAGAATAGCGCTTTTCCGGTTGTTCAGGAAACACCAATGCCTGCGGTACGCGAGCGACAATACGCTGCGGCGCAAATGTAAGCACTTCCAGCGCCAGCGTGTCTAAAAACACTCTCGTTCCGGGCTGGAAACCACGCCCTTCTATCGGCAATCCAATCAAGAGCGCATTACCACGCCGCTCCGTTACTAACGCCCCAACACGCTCTATCACAGGCTGAACGGGATAAAAGAGCGCAGGAGCAATACGGAATCCGTATTGCTGCGTATCACTATTCGTTAAAACCAAGACTCCGGGCGGTTCGTCGAGCAGAGGACGCGGTACAGTTGCCGGAATGACGACGCGCACGGTCATTGTGTCCTCCTGCACAATCCGTACGGCTCTGGATGTAACCCGCACACCGACTGGTGGCATAAAATTGATCCCGCGCACAACAAATTCCAATCGCGGCGAAAAATCAGGGTTATTCCGCCATTCTGCTTCCACAGCAGTAATGAAGGGTCCGTCTCTCGGCACAATACGCACAACCGCTTCGGCGCTTTGTCCATCAAAATTGGTAATGCTTAAGCGACACTCTCCGCCGCGAGTGTTTAATTCAGACGGTATTTCTACCCAAAATCGCGCCGAATCCACAACCTGCCCCTTCGCCAGTGCGCCATTGAGACGGATCACTGCCGTACCACGAGTAAAAAATCCGCTTCCGCTCACTATAACGGTAAATGCTTCTCCGCTTGCGAGCGTAGAAACGACGTTTTGTGTCGAAATAACCGGTGCCGGAGCGGCAATAACGGAAAATGTTGTCGAAAGCAGCATTGAACCGACATTGAGCGAAAGCCTGTAAGCGCCAATTCTCCGAAATGCTAAAGGAACAAGCAACTGAGCGGATGTTGAGCTGACATTATACGCAATAAGACGCAAGGGTGAAAGATTTGCCGTTGTCGAAAGTGCTTCCATCGTATATTCTCCCCAAAGCGCCAAATTACGTCCTTCAACGGTTAATTCGTAATTTCCATCACCCGACAGCACGGGTCGGGGTGCGGTGTTTGTTATCACAGGCTGCGGCGGTTGCAAAAACGTAAAAATATCATTCAAAAGCAGCGTGCCTTGCGGTCGCACAACAGCTATTGTTCCCGAAGCACCCGCGCCCAAGACAGCAGTGATTTGGTTATCGGAATCCACACGAAAACTTTGCACCGGAGAGCCACCAAACAAAACCGATGTTGTTCCGGTAAAGCCCCGCCCGGTAAGAACAATGCGCGTTCCAACTGTTCCGACGGTTTGATTGATATTCGCAATAACACCATCAACATTCATCGGAACAAAAGTAAAAATTTGGGTGGAAAATATGTTGGTATCGCGCCGCAGAAGTTCAATTCGCCCCGATGTACCATTATCCAGCGTTGCAACGATAAGCGAATCAGAAACTACATTCAAAGACCGTGCAAACACGCCTCCAAAGCGTACCCCTATCACGTCAGTAAAACGACTTCCTCGAATTGATACTTGCGTTCCCTCGCTGCCCGTGCTTGGAGAAAAACTTTGAATCAAAGGCGCAGGAGGAAGTGGCAAAGCCGCACGCGAAGCGGAATCAATAAACCGAAGACTGAGGCTTTGCGTGTTTAAGCCATTTATCAGATTTGCATTGCCATTGAGAACAGCCGCATTCGTGAAGGTCAGTGCTACCGTTGCGTTATCGGCAGAAGTATGCGAAGCAGCCTGCCCGATAAATTGCACGGCTAACCGCTGCCGACCAACCACGCGCAAAAACACCGATAAACCATTCGGGAGACCACTGACCGTATAATGCGCACCGGTGCTGAGAATTGTCCCAAATGGCAGCCATGTTGTGCGGTTCAACGTGATGTACCCGACACTATCAATTCTTCCGTTATCGGCTTGAGATTCGGTAAACGTCGTTTGAGAAAAAACGGCGCTCGGCTGCGCTTGGTCAAGCACGGCAAAATAGCCGCGCGGCGTACCACCGAGCATGGTAAACTGCCCTCCGGCAAGCACGGTCTGTTCACCGTTCACGGCGGCAAGTCCGTTAAATTCTATTTGCCCATTCGTACCGGAATTTGTCCATTGCACGGCATTTCCGGTCGCGGCATCCAGAAGAGCAAGGTTATTAAGAGCAGCGCCGCCGATTGATGAGTAATTTCCACCGACAATAAGCTGAGAGCCTCGTGGCACTATTTTCAACACCCCATTATTACAGTTCGCATTAAATCCGGGTAAAAGTGTCGCCGAAGCGGGATCGAGTGCAGCAATTCCTTGCCGCGCACCTCCGCCGATGGTAGCAAAAAATCCCCCACCATACACCGCAGAAGCATCAGCAGCGATAGAAAGGAGGATGTTATTAGACGCAGGATTCCACGCAAGCGGTACGCCTGTCGTTGCATGAACAGCAGCAACGCGCGGTCGCCCCATACCGCCTATATTCAAAAATAATCCGGCTGCATATATCGTATTCCCTTGCTTGGCTAATGAAAAAACGAAGTTATCGGCAGAAGGATTCCATGGCAACAGTGCACCTGCTCCATTCGCATTTACCGCTCCAAGAAAAAATCGGTTTGTTCCCGCAATTTGAAAAAAAGCACCGCCCATGTACATGGTAGCACCGTCAAGCACCATCGAAAAAACCGTACCATTGGGTTGAGGGTCCCAAGGAAGCAATGTCCCGTTTTCCGCCTCCAACGCAGCCGCTCGGCTACGGGCTTGACCACTAACCGTTGTGAACGCTCCTCCCAAATACACCGTATTGCCGCTGGGGACAACAGCAACAACATCCCCGTTTACATCGGGATTCCACGGCATAGCGTATCCTGAACTTGCATCAATTGCAGCAGCACGGTTTCTTGCCACCACCGAACCATCAGGATTGATGACTGCCGTAAATGTCCCGCCGATATAGTACACGCCATTACTTTCTGCCACACACAAGACAGAGCCATTGGTTTGCGCCATATCCGTTCGCAAAACCTGAGCAAAAAGAGTATGGCTGTTTATCCAAAACAATAACAGCAATAGAACATACTTCGTTGAGTACGGTAGAAGTGGTGAATGGTATTTCCGCATAAACTCACAATAATTCAACAACTCACTGTCGCTATTTTAGTAGGACGGCAATGTAATAATAAAAGTTGTTCCTTGTTCTTCTTCGCTTTGTACAGCAATTTTTCCACCATGCTGTTCGATAATTTTTTTGGTGATGCTTAATCCCAAGCCACTATTACCAACACTTTTAGTAGAAAAAAATGGCTCAAAAATGCGTGCTTGTACTTCTTGGCTCATCCCCCTCCCATTATCGCTTACACGGAGTTTCATTGTACCATTTTTTGTTGGATCGGCAATAATCGCAATTTTTGTCGCACCAGCCTGTGCTGCATTCACAAGAAGATTAAGCATTGCTTGATTCAACTCCGACCAAGAGCCTTCCACACGCCAATTTATCGGAATTTTTTCTTCAACGTCAACTTCTTTGAATTGATATCGGAACATCGTGACAGTAGTATGAATTTCTTCAGCGATACTATTCGGTGTTTTACCGGCATGCTGATGCTTGGTAAATCCTTGCAACACCGCAACGATAGTATTAATACGGAATACGCCATTTAATGCGACATTCAAAAGTTCCTTCAATCTACTGATCATGAAAACAAATTGCTGTGCCTCCCGCGTAGTGTGGTCGCGTTCATCAAGCATAGAAAAAAAATACGCTTGTAAATCGCTTAAACGCTGCTCTGCTAGTTCTAATGCAGCTGAAACCGACGCATTAGGATTATTAATTTCGTGCATCACTCCTGCTGTTAGCATCCCTGCAGCATTGAGTCGCTCACTTTGGACAAGTTGGGTTTGTGTTTCTTTCAAATCAGCAATCGTATGGTCTAAAGCCAGATTCGTTTCCTGCAAACGTAGATTCGTCATGTTAATTTCTGCTGCCTGCTCATGTAACATCGTTAACTGGCGGCTAATTTCCAGATTTGCAACCTGTAATAACTGAGTTCGCTCCTCAACAAGCCGCTCTAATTCGTCATTCTTCTGCTGTATTGCACGAACCCGCCACGAATAAGCAACCCACACAGAAAGAATGGCAATTATCCCTGAAGACGAATAAAACCACCATGAACGCCACCAAGGCGGCATCACAACTAAACGCAACCGCACTCCTTCATCATTCCATACGCCATCAGCGTTTGCTGTTTTAACGCACAAGGTATATTCACCCGCCGGAAGGCTCGTATATTTTGCCTGACGCAAATTTCCTGCATCTATCCATGAAGCATCAAACCCTTCAAGTTTATAGGCATAACGGAATTTTTCTGCTTCGCCCGAAATATCAGGCGCAGCAAAATGAAATGTGATAACTTTATCATCATAACTGATCTCTAATGCATCGTTTTCTGACGCGGGAAGCGCGCGGACATCATTCAACACACGACATTCTGTCAGGATTGCTTTGGGGCGGCAAAAACTTGGCATAATCTTATCGGGATAAAACACCGTCAAACCACTCGCCGAGCCGAAATACAAGCGCCCTTGGTTATCACAGAGCGCTGCACGGTCAAGAAACTCGACATCAACCAAACCATCATTGACAGTAAAATGACGAAAGGTTGTCATATTATCCGTCCGAGTTATTCGAGAAATGCCACGACGAGTGCTTATCCATATATTCCCCTTTGCGTCGCCAACAATAGCGGCAACGTGATTATCCGGTAAACCTTGCTCCATGCCGTTAGCTTTGGCAATATGCTCAAGAATAGTTCCCGAAGCCGCGTTGAGACGATAGAGTCCGCTACGTGTTCCTACCCACAGGTTTTTCTTCTCAAGGTATAAACACGTTACCGCTGAAGCAAGCACAAATGAAGTCTTTGAGGAATTTACTCGCATGGAATTCGCTTGTAGGTGCTGAAATTGCTTTCTGTGTGGGTCGAATCGGTCAAGTCCTCGCTCATGTCCTATCCACAAAAATTCTGCTTCCGCATTGGATATCGTATCCAAGAGCATAGCCGTCACAATGTTATTTCCCAAACTATTATCATTATTGGGTTTATTAACAAAGCGCTCAACTCTGCCACTTGCACGATCGACGAGCGATAGTCCAAAAGCACTTCCCACCCAGAACCCACCGCGTTTGTCTTCTGCAAAGGCAGTAATCGGCACAATTTGCCCCGGCAACACAGAAAAATGCGTAAACACATCTCCCATACCACTCCATCGATCTGCGGTATATGCTCCTAACCAAACAGCCCCCCTTTTGTCTTGATACAACGTCGTGATGCTTGTTTGCCCTCCCAAACCGCTTACCGATTGTGCATCAGCTGCATTATGACGAAAATGTTGTATCGAACCGCTTCGGGGATTGAAGCGGGTTGCACCCAAACCGGAACGATATCCAATCCAAATATCGCCATCGCGGGTTTGCAACAACGACGATACACTTTGGGATAGTAATTGTGGCGAAGGCAATACCGATGAGAGCATCTCGGACGACGGCTTATTCTGAACAGTTCTGATAAATGTCGTAGGTGTACTAACGGGTGTACTAACGGGAGGCGTTTGACCGTAAAGGCTCCATTGTTGAAAGGTCAAACGATTGGGAATACCGCGTTCTACGCCGACATTTGCCCGCGCAAAGACAGGAATCCCTGAAAAAGCATCTATAACGACACTCATCACAGGAGCATCAATTCCGGTAACAGAAAGTTCCTCCAAACGAATAGACAAAGTTTTGGGTTGAAACTCGACAACACCATTTCCAACTCCCCACCATAAATTTCCGAGGTTATCATTTGCCATACGGCTTCGTTGCATTGTACCATCCAAAAGCAGAATAGGAACTGCATTGCTGGTTTTGGCATGTATCGGCGTATTATTTTGCTTCGATGCTGTGTTCACAATATCAGCAACACGACAAAAACGGAGTGTATTGGCAGCAGCACCGGCTTGAACAACACCGGCAAAAAGGTTATTGTCCCACTGATGCAAGATAAATATACCGCCTTGAATGGAAGGAGTAGGATACCAGGTTATTGCCCTCTCCATCGCTCCTTTACTCACATCCGGAATACATGCCAAACCGTCATCGGTTCCAATCCAAAGTGTAGAACCTTGCGTAGCAAGAGTTTGTACGCGACAGCGTGCTTCTTTCGCAAAGGTTGTTGACGATTGATCAAAGAGTACAGCAGTAAAAACACGGTTTTTACGGTCAAAACGGTACAACCCATTTGCTGTGGCAATCCACAGTCCTTTTTGAGTATCTTCATACACATCATTAATAATCGTTGAATATAACCCCTTTTCTCCCGCTTCAAATATTTCTTCGGAAGCATTATCCGGTCGAAAGGCACACAAAGACTGTTTTTTTGTTCCAACAACCCTCAGAATCAACCAAAGCGTGCCTTCGGAATCTTCTGCAATATCAGTAACGGTACGCCCTTGAAGGTACGTTGTAAATGTTTGTGTGGTTTTGTTATACAATGCTAAGCCCGATTGCGTTGCCACCCAAAGCCGCCCACGTTTGTCCAAATACAGGTGTGTAATGGCATTATCCGGCAAGGACAATGAATCGCCCTTAGCAGTATAAATCGTCATTACTATACCATCATAGCGATTCAATCCATTCTGTGTACCAATCCAATAAAACCCTTCTCTATCTTGTACCATTGACGTTACGGAGCGGGATGACAAGCCTTGTTCCGTACCAATACGTAGCAATATCGAAGTATCCGACTGCCTTGATTGCACAGTCATACTTTGAGAGAAAAATACCGAAACAAAGAGAAAACAAAGGGTTACAATGGCGCAACGAAGACCACTCAAGATACGAGTACAATATTTCATAACACTGGTAAAAAGAAAACAATACATGGCATCAACACTACTTGATCAACAACGTTGCTAGTCAAATCACAATACGCAATCACAACTATTTCTAGAGACCGTTTGAAAACCCTTCTCTCCTCTCTCCCAAAGGAAGAACAAGCAAAGATAAAGGTCTTCTTCTTCCTTACCTCATTAAGAAAAAAAGCCATTGTTACAAAAGCCATCGTTATAATAGCCATCATAACGACAGAGGGGGATGAAGGCAAAAATGACAGACTACTGAGTTTTCAAACAACCTCTTGAACATCTATCAGCCATCTATTTTTGACTCATTACTGACCTGTCAAATTAGGATTAAAATTTCGTTCACTTTGTGCAATGGGCAAGTGATACCATGCAAGATCTCGCAGCGCAGCCGGAAAATGCCAATCATTAAAACGACGCTGGTCAATAATCCGCAAGCCAGTAGCGAAAAGCTGCTTTTGGCGCTCAATTTTGATTGAATCAAGATTAGTTATTGTTCGCATTGACAAGGCAGCTCCCCCCGGTAAACGTGGTACGGATGCCCGCACACGATTCACTTCGACCAGAGCTGCGGCGAGATTACTTTGTATTACGAGCATTTCCGCAATCATCAGTGAATTTTCTTGCCATGTGATAAGGTCAATCGGCGAGGTATCCGAATTGTACTTATTTTGTACAAAATATGGCATGGTGCGATTTGGCACGGGATTCATTCCTCGACTCAAAGGAATGCGTCCGGCTTCTGCCGGATCGGCTTCCACAAATGCGCTGTATCGTGGGGCAGGAATCACTTGATGATTTGGTCCGGACTCGTCAGACCAGATATTACGTGATGTTTCCGGATAATATAATGTCAGTGGGGCATCACCTTCTCGAAGACCTAATTGCGCCGTTCGTAAACATTCTTCGCGGCGACCTTCTATCAAATGAATCCTTGCCAAAAAGGAGTATACCAAACGCCGTTCATAATCGTTTCGTGCGAATTGGAGCGCTTGAGTAAAATTGCGAATCGCCGTATCGTGCATCGCTGAGGCGGGGATAAAAGGACCTCCCAATAGCACTCCGCCGCCTCTACGTGGCGTTAAACCCCAAAATGCTGCCTGATGATGTTGCACTAACCCCAAATGAAAATACCCCAGATACAAGCATTTCAAGCGATTACTGTCTTGAGTAAACTGAATTTTTGCCGCACGATCTATAATATCTTGCGCATGAAATCGCGTGGCACCAAGATGTCCCCATTCTCTGTTTGTACGTTCTGGAAAAGGAATACCATTATCCATTTCTTGATACAACACCGAAACAGCATTTGTTGAGATACCATTAACGGTCTTGAACTCATCGGACAACATCGCTAAATATAACGACGCAAAACGCCAATACTGTCCGAAATAACCGGAGAGACTTGAATACAAAAGCGGCAAACGCGCCTCAGTATTCAAATCCGAATCAACAATCGTATTAATGGGATTGGATACATCCTGCACATACGCCTGACAAGACCATGACGCAATACTCAGCACACTGCATACAAACAATGTAACAGCACACTTCACCAGATTTGATGACGGATATTGATAAATCCTTATGAGCGCTGACATGGAAGTTTCTCCTTGTTTATTTGAGAGCGTATTTTTTGCCGTCCTAAAACGGCATAATCAGTCAGACTAAAAACCAACATTGATCGTGAATTGGAATATACGGGGCTGGACAAGCACTTGTCTGTCTGTAGATTGTGCCTGTGATTCCGACGGAATAGAGCCGGGAGAATTATACTCGATATCTATGCCGGAATAATTAGTCCACAGTGCCAGATTTCGCACAGAGATACCTACGGAAAGTTCGCGGCAAAGATTCTCAAATACCGGTAAATCTTTGGTCAATATCGAACGGATATTCCAACGAAACGATACTTCCCGCAAACGCACCCAATCCGCTCGTTCCAAATAATTCGCAACAATACTTCTGCGAAAATCAAGGCGCATAAATTCGGATGCAGCGGCTTGATACGCAGGCGTATTGGGCTGTAACGGAGTAATTCCCCGTACGGGCATAATTCCTAAATCATTATCAGCAATTTGTCCTTTTGCTAAACCAAGCGCGGTCAGCAATTCATTAAATCGTTTATCATTCCCAACAGAAGCATTTTCTTGTCGTGTCACATTTACCATACTTTTTCCAAGCCCGATATCAACCATAGCATATAACGTAAAATCTTGGAACAGACGATACGTTAAAGCGAGTGATCCTGTCCAAAGCGGTACGGTAGAGCCGAGGTCGGTACGCACCGTGTCGTATTGTGGTCCGCGCAACCAGTCATAATATCCGTTCGGTAAAAAACGCGGCTCTACGGGCATAAAATCCATAAATGTGCCACGCCGCAGCCCCGGGACAATAAAATTGGTAAACTCGGGCGTACCAAAGAATAGATTTTGCCCACTGCCGATATTGAGAACTCTATTGTCAGAGTAATTGAGAATAGCGGAAAGCATTATATCGTGTTCGGCTGTATTCACAATTTTCCCGTATAGTTGGCTTTCAAAGCCCCAACCATTGATAGAACCGATATTTTGTGGTACTCCGCCCAGACCAACAGAAGAAGGTGTTCGGACATTCAAAATTGCATCACGGCTGTTTTGAATGAAGTAGGTAAATTCCAGCCCCCAACGGTTTTCAATTTCTGCTTCTATACCTATTTCCAGCTCTTGTATTCTCTCAGGACGGATATCTTGATTTCCCGGGCTAAGTAAATATAACTGGTTAATGACTGGTCCTACAAGGCTCGAACCGGAGCCATAAAATAACCGCCATGTTCGCAAGACTTGGTCTTGTAATGGTAACCGTCCTGATTCGGCAAAAGCTGCACGAACTTTGAATAAAGTTACTTCTGTCGGTAATATCTCCGTTCTGTCAAGACGCACGGCACCACTGACTTGAGGATAAAAAATAGACGGGACATTTGCGCCAAGTGTTGTTGCATAGTCATTGCGACCACCAAACGATACAAAGTAAGTTTCACGGTAATTCGTTTCCATCCGCGCAAAAATTCCGGCTTGCCGATCATCAAGAAAATTCTCGGTTGCATTAAGCCTTACACCAGTCTGTATAGCTTGCACCAAGGGTGTAAGGAAATTGCCAGCTGATACGATGTCAACAAGGCGCACATTCTCAAATAACTGTGCCCCAACAATCATATTAACCGTTAATCCGTCAAGAATCTCACGAGAATACGAGGCACTTACATCCATATTAAAACGCCGTGCATTGCTTGTTCTTACTTTCCTTGAGCCTTCCATTATGTTATCAGTTGGAAAAGATCGAAATCCCGGAGGCAAATATGTTAAAAAGCGAGAGTGACTATTTTCTATTCCGGCAAGCCCACGAAAACGCAAGCCTTCTACGAAGGCGGGTGTATAGATAATTTCTGCCGAGCCGATGAATTGATCTATTTGAATATAATTTTCCAGTGCCATCAGCCCCGCACTATCAGCGAAGGCAAAGCGTTTACCTTCTGCCTCCTTACCAAGCAACAAATTTCTGAGTAGTGTATAATCTGGAGTATCGCTCCCCGGAGGTAACTTGCTGTCATTGCGCACAACCATCGAACTCAATTTGATATTTACGCCTTGAGTTACCGCAATATCCATATTCAAGCGCCCAGAGTGACGGAGCATAGAGTTAAGCGGCAATATCCCGTTGTCACGTCGTTGTTCAAAAGAAGCATAATAATTCAAAACGCCCAGTGTACCGTTGATATTAAGATAATGCTGCGTCATTGGTGCCGGCACAAAAGCACGATTAACAGACGCAAAAGCAAGCGTCATATCTTCGGTATAAAAGCGACTTGCTTCTTGCCAACCTGTGGCAAATTGATAATGGATGTTCAATTCTGATGAACCGCTATTTTTTTTGCGCCCGCGTTTTGTTGTAATAAGAATGATACCATTTTGTCCTGAAGTACCGTACAAACACGCAGAAGAAGGACCTTTCAGTACGTCAACAGACTCAATGTCATCAGGATTCAAATTAACAAGGGGCGATTGCTCATCTACTTCAAACTCTTTGTAATAATCAATACCCAACAGCCTTGTACCGTCCACAAAAATTACCGGCTGCCCACCTAAAAGCCCCGCATTAGAGCGCACGGTAAGACGTACCCCTGTACCAACAATCCCACTCGAAGGTGAAACATTCAACCCCGGAATTTTTCCTATCAGCAATTGTGCAGGGTCACTAAAGCGCATCGTTTCAGTTAACGATATGGCATCTACGCGCCCAATAGCTGTTTCAGAAACACTCTTCTGTCGCTTTGAAGCAATACCGGTCACAACAACAGCATCCGTACCCTGAATATCCGGGATAAGTGCAACGGTTCCCACATCAAGCATTTGGTCATCACGTAAATAACCACTGTTTTGGAAAGTGTCTTATAGCCCAAAGAACGAATCGTAAGAACGTATTCTCCCGGTCGCACATTCTTAATTTCAAAATTCCCGTCTTTCATAGCAATGGCTCCCGTGCGCTGAGGGCGAGAATCATCACCACTCAAAACGGGCAGTGTTACTCGCATATCCTGAAAGGCGTAGATGTATTCACTTGTACGAGCAGATTCTCGCGGAGTAAGTATAACACTCGCTCCAATTAATCCTTCGCGTGTTTGTTTGTCAGTAATGATGCCTTTGACCGTACCATTTTTTGCTACTACCAGAAACGGGCAGAGCAGAAAGATGGCACAGACAAATCCGACAAAGCGTAAAAGAACAATTATTATGACCTGATTGCTCTTCACACACCTTGAATTGAAAAACGACGACAATATCGTCAAGAAAATTTGTGCTGTCATACCTTCTCCTCATATATAGAGCTACACAGCGTTAATGAATTACACGTGGCAGTTCAATAATAAACGTGGCACCGTGACCTACCGAACTTTCACACCAAACACGTCCCTTCATAAGTTCTATTAGTTTTTTCACGGTCGAAAGTCCTAAACCGCTAGAATTTTCCCCTGCGGTCGGGCGCGTAGAAAGTTTTTCAAATCGTTGAAATAACCGTGACTGTTCTTCTGCACTAATTCCCGGACCATCATCTTGCACACGAATCTGTACGTTTTTTTCCAAGGTTTGAATACGAACATGTACAGTTTTACCTTCGGGAGAATACTTTACTGCATTAGAAACAAGATTTGCGATGACATGGTGAAACCAAACCTCATCCACTGCAACTTGTGGCTCACCGTCAGCAGTCAAGACAATCTGAATATTTTTCTGCGAAGCGGGTATCTGCAATTCTTGAATATCTAATGCAATAATAGGTACAACATTCAGCGCAATGATATTTAAGGCTAATTTTCCGTCTTCAATTGCCTGCGCATTGAGCAGATTACTGATAAGTTTCACCATACGCTCGCTCACCCCAATAATATCAGTGGCGATACGCTCATAGTTCTCATGCGAAAATCCGTTCTCAGCACCTGCAACGATTGCATCTGCCATACCAATAATGACTGCCAAGGGGTTTTTCAAATCATGTGCAACAATCGACAATAATTCAGTCTTTTCCCTATTGATATACTCCAAACGCTCCAAAGCATTTGTTAAAGCTACTTTTTCTTCCGAAAGATAATAATGCTGAAAGCAGACACGAATGATTTCCTTCAAATCCGCATTACGCCAAGGCTTTGTCAAAAAACGATAGACATTTCCCTGATTGATGCTGTCTGTCAAATCCTTAACATCCGTGTATCCCGTTAAAACAACCCGAACAGTTTGTGGTACATACTGAATGGTTTTGGAAAGAAATTCTGTTCCTGACATCCCCGGCATACGTTGATCTGCGATAATTACTTGTGGAATAAATCCTCCTTGGATAATTTCCAACGCAGCCGCACCGGATTCTGCTGTACGAACATTATAAAGAGGGGAAAAAAGTTCCCTGAGAGCGAATAAGATATATCGCTCATCATCAACAATCAGCAAGCGCTTATCTTCTTTTAGATAAGGGCTCTGATTTTCAGAAGATATTATTGTAGAATTATCTGTAGAACTATCTTCTGAAACAGATTTAATCCGAAGCATAAATTGGGGGCAAAGGGTATTGAGTATACGATAAACAGCTTTTTGATAGTGCAATATCGTAGCGCTTCATGTATTGCAAATATACAAGAATTTCTCTGTAAATTCCTTTATCTCATCGAAAAGGCAATCTTATTTTTGCAGACGGCGTTAAGGACTTTGCAACTATCCCACAGAACAATTATCGTGAGAAATCCAAGTACATCAGCCATGTAAAATAGATGAATAACAGTATTCCCACAATCATCATTCCTAAACCTGCTAATCCATAAATCAAAATTCGGATGTCCTTTGTATAGCCTGAAAAAGGATTATGCGTCAAAATATGCCGCACAACAAGCATGAGTCCGCCTTCATTGAAAAAATCCTCCGGCGACAAGGCACGCCCCGACAACGCACCGGAGCGCAACACAGCAAGAATGCCGATAAGAACGAGAAACATGGCTGTAATAAGCATATTTCAAAGGCTTTGCTTATACACAAAAATTGTCATTTACTTTTATCTACGCCTCATACCCTAAATTCGGCGCTAACCAGCGTTCAGCCTCTTCCACTAACATTCCTTTACGACGAGCATAATCTTCCACTTGATCGCGTTGAATTTTTCCCAAAGGAAAATATTTCGCTTCGGGATGCGCAAAATACCAGCCCGAAACCGATGCAGCAGGAAACATCGCATAGCTTTCCGTCAAAACAACGCTTGTATGCTGCTCTGCCGAAAGCAAATCAAATAATTTTCGTTTTTCGGTGTGTTCCGGGCAAGCAGGATAGCCGGGTGCAGGGCGAATACCTTTGTATGCTTCTTTAATCAACTCTTCATTTGTCAGAGTTTCGTCAGAAGCATACCCCCAAATTTCCTTACGAACCCGCTCATGAAGCCATTCTGCGGCGGCTTCTGCCAAACGGTCGGCAATTGCTTTCACCATAATGGACGAATAATCATCGTGATCTTTTTCGTAGCGAGTGCAAAGTTCATCCGTTCCGATACCTGCCGTAACAACAAAAGCACCGATATAATCTTGCAAGTGAGCTTCTTTTGGTGCGATATAATCCGCAAGACAAAGATTGGGATTTCCCGCAGCTTTTTGGCTTTGCTGACGAAGAAAATTCAAAGTTGTTTGAACGCTTGTACGCGATTCATCGGTATAAATTTCGACATCATCATCATTAACAGCATTTGCCGGAAAAATGCCACAGACTGCCTTTGCCGTCAATGATTGGTCGGCAATGATGCGTTTGAGCAGTGCCTGTGCGTCATCGAAAAGTTTACGTGCTTCTTTGCCGACTACCTGATCGTCAAAAATTGCCGGATATTTCCCGCGCAATTCCCATGATAAAAAAAATGGTGTCCAATCAATGTACTGCGTTAATGTTTCAAGTGAAACATGGTCAAAAATTGTTATTCCAAGTGTTCGTGGTGTTACGATATTCATACAGAAGAGAAAGTTGTTATTTTGATTTGGTGCGAGGTTGAGTCAAAGATGGTAGCGTTGGCTGTACGAAAGGTTTTTGAGTGGTGTCGTTAAAGGTTGTTTGCATTGGTCCTATGCCCGAAATCTGCAAAATTGTTTCTCCCACGGTATATTCAAAATGCGAAACGCCAGGCGCAAAGTACATAAACTGTCCCGGCATAATACGCTGAATTTTAGTGGAATCCCACGTTTCACCCAAGCCCACGCACAACATTCCTTGTAATACGGTCGAGTGCAGTTCCAAAATGTGCTTATGCGGCGGAATATGCAGACCATCAGGATATTTCACCCGAATCGTAAACATTCCCGGTTTTGTGCGGTCTCCGGCAAGCGTCATAGATGCTGCACCTTTAAGTGTCGGATGCGGCTGCCAAGCAGGCATTTGGACGGAATCACGGGGAACGGTCATACGAACGGGCGATTGCGATAACACTTGTGCAACGGCTATTTTTGCAGTCAAGCACCCAATAAGCAGAGGAAGATATTGCGCCCTGCGTAACAATTGCTTCATCGAATACAAAAAAAATGAGGAGTTACAGTTAGTTCTTGCAAAACTACAAAAAAAAGAACGCGCCTACCGACAAAAATGTGAAGATAGGCGCGAGTAGGAAGAGAATGTTTACGCAAATGGTCTGAGTTTGGATAGCTGGCGAAAAAGTTCACGCTCCTTCTCGCTTAATTGCTTAGGAACTTGCACCAAAAGTCGCGCAAAAAGGTCTCCGCGCTGGGCAGAAGCAGTCGGCTCTTGAGCGCCATATCTTGGCATTCCTAGACCGCGCAACCGTAGCTTTGAACCGCTTTGTGATTCCGGAGCAATTTTTACTTTAACTTTACCGGAAAACGTCTGAATCTCAATATCACCGCCCAAAATCGCTGTATAAAGTGGTACACTGACTTCTGTTTCTAAATCATCGCCTTTGCGCTCAAACCTAGGGTCAGGCTGGACATTGACTTGAACAAATACATCCAATGGCGGTTTTGAACCTGCACCAGTCGCTGTTTGTGCTTGTCCCACATTGGGATTCGGAATTTTGAGTTTTTTTCCGCTTTCGATACCGGGCTTTATATTGAGAATAATTTTTTTGCCCTGCACATTGACCGTTTTTTGTACGCCCGTAAATGCTTCTTGCAGCGTAATATCTAGGCTGATAGTGGAATCGTCGTGTTTTTTTCCGAAAACTGAGCCAAAAATATCGGAAAAGCCGCCGGACGTTTTACTTCCTACGTTATCGGCAAAATTTGAGAAAAAGTCCTTATTCGTACTACCGGAAGCACCACCACCGGTATTACCCGCCCCCGAAGGACGCTGCGCACCAAATCCTGTACCGCTAAATCCGGAGTTTGTGGAAGAAAAACCACCCGGACGCTGCCCAGAACGACGCTGCGATGCACCTGCACCACCAAATGGCACATTCTGAAAACGTTGCCAATTTACGCCGAAGCGGTCGTATTGGCGACGTTTGTCGGCATCGCTCAGAACTTCATACGCTTCGTTAATTTCCTTGAATTTACGCTCCGCTTCTTTGTCATTGGGATGAGTATCGGGATGATACATTCGCGCCAAATTGCGAAAGGCTTTTTTGATTTCATCGGTCGAAGCGGTGCGGGGAACACCAAGAGTGCGGTAATAGTCTTTAGAATCCATGCGGATTACGGGAAAGAAATGAATACCTCGTTTATGCTGATAGGCTCAACGCCTTCACACGAAAATTGTGCTGCAAACTCCGTGCTAGTTTTAATTTACGGACGTTTGTGTAAATGAAAAAGTGTTTTTGCTGCCTTACAACAAAAATTCACAACAGGTTGAACCGATAACTTTACTCAAACGAGGAAATTTCTTCTTCCAAAAGTTGCCGTGAGTACATTGCGGCGTATATTCCACCGTGAGCAATAAGTTCGTCATGTGTACCGCTTTCAGCAATCACCCCATGCTCTAAAACAATGATTCTGTCAGCATTTTTCACCGTCGAAATACGATGCGCAATGATAATGCTGGTACGGTTTTTCATCACTTCCCGCAAGCCTTGCAAAATCTTTTCTTCCGTTTCTGTGTCCACAGCTGAAAGTGAATCATCGAAAATAAGAATATTCGGCTTGGTCAGAATCGCCCGCGCGATAGCTGTACGCTGCTTTTGTCCGCCAGATAAGGTAACACCACGCTCTCCGACAATCGTCGCATAGCCTTCGGGAAAACCTTTGATATTTTCATGCAACTGCGCGATAATACTTGCCTCAACAACTTCATCCATCGAAACGGTCGGTTTACCGAAACGAATATTATCACCCACGCTCATTGAAAAGAGAAATGATTCTTGCGGAACAATCGCAATGCCTGCACGCAAGGTTTTAAGCGGTATTTCACGAATCGGAAGCCCGTCTATCAGTAATTCTCCGTCGGTTGTATCGAATAAACGCGGAAGTAAATTCACGAGCGTTGTTTTTCCGCTCCCTGTCTCACCGACAATACCGAGCGTTTCACCTGCTTTCACAGAAAACGATACTCCGCCTTGCTCCGAACCAAGTGCGAAAGGGAGATTGGGTGCGTATTTCATACGCACATTGCGAAATTCGATGCCGCCTTGAATCGCTGAAATAGAATGGTTCGTCGCAGGAGAATCCGCAATTTCCGGTACTTCATCAAACACCCTGCCCAAACGACCGGTAGAAGCCGAAGCACGCTGAATCAGGTTTGTCACCCAACCCACAGCAATAACGGGCCAAATAAGCTGATTCAAATAAATGAAAAATTGTGTAACATCGCCGATGGTTACGTTGCCTTGCATGACCAAATATCCCCCGGCGCCCAGCACCAAAACTTGGGACAAGCCAATCAAACTAATCATAAGTGGCATCATGGCGGCTTCGATGCGTACCAAGCGCATCATCTTTTTCAAATACCCTTCGCCCATACCGTAGAACGCCTTGATTTCATCTTCTTCACGTCCGTATGCTCGTATCACCCGCACACCGGACAAGTTTTCTTGAGCCTTTGCGGTCATTTTTGCATAGTGGTCTTGGGCATCTTTGAAAAGCAAATGAACTTTTGCGCCAATCCGATACACACCGTAGGATACAAACGGCAACGGCAAAAGCGCAGCAACTGTGATGAACGGCGAGAGAGCAATCATCATCGAAAGAGCGAAGATAAACGTTGTAATCGTATTTGCCGTGTACATTACCGCCGGACCGAAAAACTCCCGAATAGCGGAAATATCGTTGGTGGAATATGCCATTAACTCGCCCGTCGGCGTACGCTGAAAGTAGCGCAAAGGCAAGCGCTCAAGCGCCCTTAGAACATCTGCACGAAGTTCATATTCAATTTTCCGCGAAGCGACAATAATCGTCTTGCGCGTCAGAAACATAAAAAAGCCGCTCCCTGCTGTCAGCAAAAACATCATACCAATATGCAGCGCAATATCCGTACTGCTGAAGGTATTTTTACCGACGCTCTGCGCGATAGAATCTATCGTTTTTCCAACGACACGCGGCAGCGACGTTGAACAGATATTGGAAATTGTTACAAAAATAAACCCCAAAATGAACATCCATTTGTGCCGGATGAAGTATGGTTTTAACCGAAAAAGTTCTTTCATGGTGTTGTGATAATGAGTCGAAAATAAATAGCCGTCGTATAGTTGAGAGAAAATTGTTGTTAATGTTTGAGGCTTTTTGAAAGCTCATGAATCTATGGTTTTTTGCCCTCATCCGCCATCCTTACGATGGCACATTCTCTGAGCGAAGCGCTTGGGAGAAGGAGAAAAAATTGCTTCATATCTTGCTTCCTCTCCCAAGCACTTCGCTCGGAGAGGATTGAGGTGAGGGTATTTAGAGTTTTCAAACAGTCTCTTAAAACGTACTAAGAGGATAAAGAGCGCTTCACTTCAACCTCATCCCCAACAGCAATTTGACCAAGACTTGCGTGGATAACATTTTGTCCAAATAAGACCTTTGCGCCGTCGCTGCTTCGGCGAAATTTTTTCAGCGTTGCAATCGGCTCTGCACCTGTTTTTGTGCCTGTTTCTTGGTCAATCGTTGTTACGATGCAACGCCCACAAGGTTTCACACCGTACATTTCCAATGCACCGGTTTTATTGTTGATGGAAAAATGCTCCCACGAATCTTCTGCAAAAGCATCACAGCCGCGTACAACAATATTCGGGCGAAAGCGACTCATCGGTACAGGTTCACTGCCCGTCTCAACAAGGCGTGAATTCAGGCTCTCCAACGATGCCTCCGAAACAAGCAGCATCGGATAACCATCGGCAAAGCCCGTTGTATCGGCTTCGGAGCGAGCGTACTCCGCATCTAAGACACGATGAAACTCACGCTCCATCGCAACCAAATGAACATCCGCCCCAAGCACGGTACTAAGCCATTCTGCAGCTTCTTTGCCCTGAGAAACAGCATTACAAACCGAGTCCCAAACAATCACGCTTTCCACAATCCCCTTATCAGTGTGTTTCACCGTCAATGACTCTATTCCTTGTGCTTTGAGCGTTAGTGTCCCACTGTTCAAGTGTGGTTCTATTGTTGCCATTTTCGGCAATTCGCGCTGTGTCTGAAAACGTCCTTCAGCATTAACAATCATAAAATGGCGGTCAAAAGCAATACCACGCTTTGTGAGCGTAGCGTTTTCAAGCGCCCAGCCTTTGCAACCTTTAATCGGATAATAAAATAGCCCTGTGATAGTCAGCATAGCTACGATGAAGGACAATGTGAGGAAACAAGCGTTATTGTGGACAAATTAGCGGAATTTTTAGCGGGAAGCAACTGTTAAATTGCGAAGTGTCTTTTGAAACGTTTCTGCCAGCCCATACCAAACACTTTTTCCGAAAAACGCCTCTGCTAAAGCCGCCAAAACCTTAACGGACGAATCATTGCTCGGAAATGAACAGTAAAGCGGCTTCCATTCGTCGGGTAAAAATTTCGTTTTGAACCTTTCAAGCCCTTTGGCGTTATACCAATACGCACCACAAACATGTATTACCCTTAAAAGCCGCTCCATAGACAAAGAGCGCTGCTCTTTTGGTAGCCTTGACAATGCTTGTTGTGAAAATGGTGCAAGAGATAAACTGAGTTTTGACGCACCCTTAAGCAATAGCGCTTCACCGAGGGTCAAAAGAAGTAATTCTAAAGAACCTTGCGGAGCATCGGGTAAACGAATAAAATGCTCCACGCGGTAAACAGCATCGACACCGCTTCCTACTATACAGACAACTGCATAGGCAACTATTACATTATTCCATTGCACAACAAACAAATGCTTTTTCTCCAGATATAAAACGGTCTCTGCGACAAAATGCAAAGGCGGCAGATGCTTACTGTGAAGCCATTGCTGGCGAACATTTTCGCATTGTTGAAGGACTTCACCGATACAATGTTCATCCTTGGTATCAATTTCATAGACCACACACCCTCTACACAATGCGGCTTGAGAACTATTTCTTACGGTTTTGTTACGCATTTGCCGCTCGCGCCAATGGACAAGATTCCATAATGGCTCTGCACCAATGAGAGCATGTTTGTAACACAAGGGGCAAGCTCCGACGAGATCTTCATCTAAGCCGAAAAAATACGTTGCTTTGCCTCTGAGCAATTGTGCATTGATAAATGCTTGAATATCAGCAGACGATACCGATTCAGTAACAAGCATGTTCCCCGCAACAACAGTCGCCGTAGCAGTTTGAGTGTAGAGGAAGGGAGATTTGATGGACGACACCATATTCATGATAACAACGTCTATTCAAACAGTATAGTTTGTTTAAGCCCAAAGTGCAATCTAGCTCTTTTTACCAATGGCTTCAAGATTTTCCTGTAACTTCCCAGAAAAGATTGCGTACTGCCAGTATGCGGGTTATACACCTTTTGTTTTCTGTCTATCAATTTACATACTCTATGCTCCTTGCTTCACTGTCTAAATCTTAGGTTGCAGCATTTATACAGAATTGCTATGCAAACGTTTTCCTCATTTTTCTCTAATGCCGCATGAACAATCGCTCTTTACAACGACTAGCCCTAGTGGTGCCGTTCTTCGTCGTAGTGATACTCGGTGGACTGACAGGATGGCATATTTATGTACATTCAAATCTCTCAACAGTGCAGAAAATCTCGCCAGAAATCGGAATAATGAATGAAAACCTTGAATCAGTCGTGACAACAATCAATGCACATCAATCAGCAATAACACAAGCTGCAGCAATGCTCCAACTTGACCCACGGACACTGGGAGCAGCAATAGTTGTCCGAAGAGTCTTCAAAGCACAGCCCATTGTAACCGAAGCACGAGAAATAGCGGGTTTAACTGACAATGTAGGACTTTCTCAAATTTGTGTTTCTTCCACTGAAGCAGCTTTCCGCGTGGTTTTTGCCCCTACAAAAGAGGACAGTTTACTCTATTATGAAGCAACACAACGATTCTACGATGAAATTCGTATAGCACTGCAATCCTACAAACATCTGCGGGGTGAAGCACTCAAAACTGCTTTACGCAAAAACACGCACTTAAATCTTATGGCAGCAGCACTAATTACCAAACAAGCAATGGTGCGCTTTGAGAGAGAAAACAGTCCTCTAGCTCTCACCAACCAAACAGCCATTGCTGGTGCTCTCTATCACGATGCCGCAGATTATCCTTTCCCAAATGATACACCGATAACAACAACCGCAGAAGCTCGTAATTTTGGGGCTTTGGTGGCATTATTGTATTCCCGCTCAGACTTGATGCCGTAAGATTTTATCGTACGTAAACATTCATCGCTCAATCACGCCGTATTTTCCCGCTTGGAAGTCTTGATATGCCCGGACAATGCCCTCTTTGCTATTCATGACAAAAGGTCCGTTCATCACAATCGGCTCTCCAAGCGGTTTTCCGGCAAGGAAGAGTGCATCAATAGCGGTATCAGTAGGATTTTGACAAAAAACGGCGAGTTCGTTTTGGTTTGCACTATTGCTCAAAATTCCTAACTCCGCCTCGTTTAATTCGGTTTCTGCCTCACCAACAAGCAATTTCCCCGAAGCAAGATAAAGAACAGCGTGAAAGTCGGGGTCAAGCCAAATATCTGCTTCCGCATGAGCATTCAACCGCAGATGATAGATTGTAAGCGGGTTGTACAATGGCATGGCAGACGAGACTTCCACGCTATTTATCATGTATTTTCCTGCAATAACTTTGACAAAACCCGCATCATCACTCAGTTCAACACGAGGCAATTCCGTATCTTGCAGTAAACCATAGCTTGGACGCGCCTCTTTATGCGCTATCGGCAACGTGAGCCAAAGCTGCACACCATGAGTAAGACCGCCGCGCTCTGCAAACTCCGCACTCATGCCTTCATCGTGAACAATACCCGACCCCGCAACCATCCATTGCACGCCGCCGGAGCGCACGACACCATGTCCGCCGTATGAGTCGTAATGCTCCATTTCACCATCAAAAAGATACGTTACCGTGATAATGCCACGATGCGGGTGTGCGCCCGTACCATCGCCTTTGGGAGAATGAGGCGGATGAGTTTTTGGTCCAAAATGGTCAAGAAACACAAACGGGTCAGAATGTCGTAAATTCAGCGTCGGCATTGGACGACGAACAGCCGCACCGGGCGCTATTTCTGCGTGTTGAGAAGGAATGATGTTAGTAATAAAACGGCTCACGAGTGTTTTTCCCAAAAATGAATAAAACCGACCTTATGTGCAAGAAATACTACTGTTATCGTGCCACCAAAAGCGGCACAGATTCTACGTTTCCACCAACACGCACAACACAAAGATACGAACCGCTTGCATCGACATTCACCGGAATTGCATGAACGCCTTCCGGCAAAAAGCCGCTCCAAATCTGACGCTGTAAGCGCCCTTCTGTTCCAAACAAGGAAATATCAACATCTCCGGCAAAACGCAATTCAAAACGCAGCGTACTCACTCCGCGCGAAGGATTTGGCGAAAGGGAAAGTGCATTGCCGCTTGCACCCGGCATGAGCGACTCACGGACACTCGTGGCACGGGCTTGAATCACGCCAAGCGGCGCAATGCGTTCACCCAAAACTGCGGTCGTGTCCTGCTCTGAAGCGCCAAACCACGCTTGCAAAACATTCGCATAAATGCGGCGGTAATCGTACTGATATTGTAAATCGCCGTTGTTATTCAAATTCACTAAATCAAACGGATTACCGAAAACATTGGCATTAACGCTGTTTCCAAAGACAAACTGCACGGCGGCGGCTCCATGGTCTGTGCCGAGAGAGCCGTTTTCTTGCGGTCTGCGTCCAAATTCTGAAATTGTCATCCCAACAACGCGGTCAGCAAAACGCTGTTGCAAAGCATCTTGCATAAATTGCGAAATACCTGTTGCGAGTGTGTTCAGCAAACGAGGATGTACGCCGCTTCCATCGGCTTGTTGTTGCAAAACGTGCGTGTCGAAACCGCCCAAATACACCACATAAACTTTCGATTGCAAGCCGCCCGAAATAAGCCGTGCAACGGTGCGGAGCTGTTGCGGGAAGCCACCGGCATACTCAGCAGCATTGCGCCCTCTGTCAAAGGCTTGCTTCACAAGTTGCGAGTAAGCATCGGATTTCTGAGCAATCGTACGCACATAATTAAACTCACTGGCAAACGATGAGCCATCCGCCAAGGCAGGGACTTCGGGCGTTAAGCCTTGACCAAGCTGGAAGAACTGTTCCGGGTCAGCAAGTGCAATGCCCATATCGCCACGCGCATCGTCTTTGAGCAGCATGGAAAGCGTTCCACCAATCTGCACACAAAGCGGATAATCAGGAATTTGATTCGGCTGCGGAGCATACAGTTTCGCCATTGTGCGACCCACCCAGCCATCGTTAAATTGCGCCGTCGGCAGCGAATTATTGATGCCGGAAAGCCAAATGTCTGTTGAACGAAAGTGCGATAAATTGGGATTTTCGTAACCAACTCCTTGAACAACAGCCAAACGACCGTCTTCGTAGAGTTGCTTAAAACCACCATGAGGAACATTATTCGTCAAAGCAGGATGCAGATAAACACGTGAACCGAAGAGCCTTGTTGCCTGCTCCTTTTTTACACCGAGTTGCGGTCTTAAACGATAATAGTTCGCATCATCCGCCGGAATAACGGTATTTAAGCCGTCGTTACCGCCAAAAAGCTGAATAATGATGAGGATATTATTGCTATTTTGAATTTCAGCACCAAACTTATCGGGCGACATCGCCAAAAGTGGCATTCCACCGAGAGTTTGAGCAGAAATGCCCAATGCCGCCGCTCCTGCTGCCGTTTGCAGAAATGAGCGCCGTTTCATGGAGAGTTGCTTCATACCGGGTTGATTCATACTGAGACGATTGTTCGATTTCATCATGGCAAAACGAATAAATGTGAGACAAAGACGCTTTCCAAATAGCGCATGGAGACTGACTTTGCAAGTGGTGTGCCAAAAAGCGTGACAAGATATTTACTCCTTGAATTGTTGCCCTTCTTGGCTGAGGTAAACAATAACAACACGGGAAAATACGGTGTAAACTTCAATGGCAAGTTGGACATTAATATTCATGTTTTCCCAATTCAAATTCATTGCATACCCGTGCATAACTACATGACGGAAGCGCCGTAAAATCGCCGCTGATGTTTCTATTTCAGACAGAATAAACAAAGGTAAACCAAATTGCCCGTGTAAATCGGTAGTAAACCTCCGAGCTAATTCACTATGCCATTGCTCACCTTTGGGCAGAGGTACTTCGCAATATCTACTTGTACGTTTAAGGATATTTTCAATGCCGTTATAGAGCGATTGCGTGAGATTTGCAGCGGCAGCACGCTCTCTAACAGAAGGAGAATTTCCTTGAAGAGAAATATCTTGAGCGAGTTTTTGTAATTCGTTCGCTGTCTCTTGCATAAGGTCAAGTTCAATGTTGCATTGTTCCTTGAAATCAAGGAAAACCTGCTTTTTTGAGTTATTGTGCGGCATACAAAACACGTCCCTTGCGCTCAATGTAGTCAGTAAACGGTGTATTGGGCTGAATTGGAACAACATCTACCCAAATACTAGGAAGAGCGTTCTCTAAATCAACAGCAAATTCAAGAAAATTTCTCCCTTCAGCCATTGTTACGGCGATATCAATGTCCTCAGTTTGTTCAGGATGCTCCAATGCCCCGCCAAAAAGCACGACCTTCTTCAGATGAAGAGCTTTAGCGCGTTCAATAATAATATCAAAATGTTCTTGTGTAATGCGCATGACTTCTTGTGTTAAGAGATCTGTGTACAAAATCTGCATCTTCCGAATACCTTAGCAATGCTTACTATGAAGCATCAATTACCGTATTTTTACCGCTCTCAACCACTCCACAAACGGGTACATTGCCTCGAAGTGCCGCACTATTTCTTGTTCCAGAGCGTTATCCGGCGAAGGCTTCCATTTGAACGGGCGCTGTGCAATAAAACTTTTGAGTTTAATCAAGTCAGGATGCGGCACATCATCGTCAAAGCCTTTGGGTAAGCGCGTAAGCGATTCAGAGCGGTCAATATCGCCAAACATATTTTTGAATGTTTTGTTCGCCAACACAGCTTCTATGCGGTCGGGATGTTCTGCGATATGATTGCGAATTGCCGCTAAGTGGTCTTTTTCCGGCATCCATACGCCTCCGGCAACAAACATTTCTCCGCTTGCATCAATCTGCATATAATACGACGGACCGAGTGTTTTTCTACCTTCTGAGCCAATGACCATCGAAAAATTTGTTTTGTAAGGACTTTTGTCTTGGGAAAAACGAATATCACGATTAATACGAAACACGCACTGCTTCGGCTCAACGTTTTGCACCGTACTGTCGAAGCCCGCTACGCCGATAATGACTGCTTCTATCAACTCCAGCCATTCCGCACGCAGAACTTCATAGCGTTTTTTATGAGCATCAAACCACGCTTTTTCGTTATGTTCGCGGAGTTCGGAAAGAAATTGTGTCAGTGCTTTTATGTTCATGGTATCTTGGTAGGTTGTTTGTTGCAAGAGCGTTTTTTTATGCTGCTTCCATTCAAGCACTTCAAATGTACAGAAAAAATTCTCGTTTTTTTTGAATATACGGAAAAAAGTTCTTGACTCTCCCCTTACGTCAGGTTGTAGATTTGCATACAAGATGAGCGCACATCTCTTAAAATCACGATTGTTGTAAGTACCTTGTACCTGAAAGCGTCCTATGAATCACGCAGTTCGTTCCCAAAAACAAAACGAAGAAGCACTGCACCACGAGCGATTATACAGCGTGAAAGAAGTCGCAAAAATTTCGGGTGTGAGTATTCGTACGCTACACGTGTACGACGACATAGGCTTACTCAAACCTGCAAGCCGCACGGAATCTCGATATAGGCTGTATGGTGAAAAGGAAATGCTTCGATTACAGCAGATTTTGTTTTACAAAGAACTAGACTTTTCGCTTCAGGACATCAAGGATATCCTTGATTCTCCCGAATTCGACATCGTTCAGGCTTTGGAGCAACATAAAAAAGCCTTAGCAGAGCGCCGTGAGCGTCTTGATACCTTGCTTACAACGATTGACAACACTATTTCTTACCTTACACAAGGAGACCAAACAATGGCACATCAGATGACCGTCCAAGAACTGTACGAGGGCTTACCAAAGGAGTTCGCAGGAGAATATCGAGATGAAGCACAAAAGCGCTGGAGCGAAGCAGTGAAACGCTCGGAAGATTCATTGCGAACGATGACGAAAGCGGATTTTACCGCACTCAAAGAAGAGTTCAAACAGAATTGGCAAACGCTTGCAACAATGACAGCTCAAGACCCCACGTCGGATGCCGTTCAAGAGCGAATCTTGCGGCATTACACGCTCACACGCAAATTCTGGGGAACATCTACCTTTGCTGACAAACAAGCCATACAGTTCAAAGCCTTGGGCGAAATGTACACCGAAGACCCGCGTTTTACCGTCATTGACGGCAAGCCCAATCCCGAATTTGCTGCATTTATGGCACAAGCAATGGCGCACTTTGCCGACACTGCACTTGATTCGTAAGAAAAACTTCGCACAAAAAACTTATAATGAGAAAAGCCGCATAAATACTGCTTTATGCGGCTTTTTGCATGGATGTACAGCTATCATTGTTTGCGAAGCAATGTTGATTAAGCACTTTTGGTTAATCAATCTGCTTTTTTCCGTCAATCGTTATTGCTTTTGCTGCACCAACATTCGCTACATTGACAAACCCGATAGCACCGGGCGTTTTTGCAACAAATGCAGCTACGTCATCATCACTGTCAAAAGACATCGGCGGCTTCAAACCGTCGTTCATCATACGTTTCAGAATGGCAGCCTGACATTCGGTGAACTTTTTTCCAATGGCGGTGTAGAACTTTTTGCGAGTCTCTGTGTCAGATTTGTAAGTAACAATCGTGATATTTGCACCGCTCGCAAACTTTGTCATATCGCCTGTAAAAATATTTTTCAGGTCGGCGGTTGAAAGGCTCGCCGTAGCATTATTTTTATGAACTATGACTGCTACTTGCGCTACGGCTGAATAGCACAGACAACACGAAATAACAGCGAGCAAGAAGAAAAATCGTTTCATACTGTGAAAAAAAAAGCTGTGATAAAGACAAAATTTATAGACTTGAGTTTAAGGAAAGCACAGCCTATCAGAATGTGGCAACTAAACTTACACCAAGTGATTGATAACTAGGTCTTTGAGCCGTTGTATAGGGGTGGTGGTTTACTTCGGCTTTCAAAATAATTTTTTCAATCGGGCGGAAATTCACTCCTGCACTGATACGTGTCAGAGACTGTGTACGATAGATAGAACGGGATTCGCTGTCATTAAAGAAGTTATAGGCAATGTAAGCAAGCCATTGTTCACTAATATCACATCCAGCCGAAGCGTAGAAAAAGTTTGCAACATGATTCTCATAATTTCGCGCCTGAAAACCTGTGGTATTCGGCTTTGCTTCAAAATTTTTGAGCGAATAAATGTATTCACCTATCAATTTGAAATTGCCAAAATTTGCTTGAATATCACCAGCAAGCAAGGTTACATTTTCTTGCGCAACATCATCGACATCAGCAATAACGTTGATAACCGGCGACACGCCAAAGGTAATATTATCCGTTCTCACGCCAACACGAGCGCCTATTGTCTTAGCTGCACTAAAATCAAAGCCATTCAGACCAATTCGCTCCGTATTTCCTGCGTATGCTGCATAATCAAATTTAGCACCGTCGCCAATTTTTAATGCACCACTGAGCATCAAACTGCTAAATTCTGAACGCACCCCATCAATGCCGTCGGTTAATGTTGGTTCTTCATAGGGAAACGGTCGCTGCACAAACCAATACAAAGCCGGACGAGAGTGAATATTATTAAAACCTGCGTATGGAGTTAGCATCCGACCAAAACGGACACCAAATTCCGAACTTGGACGATACTCAATCCATGCTTGATGCAAAAGTGCCTGTCCCGCGTTGAGTTGAGCAATAAAATCATTTTGCATGTACAATTCTATCAAGTATTTCCAATCATTACCGATATTACCGGAAAAGAACAAACTTCCCTGCAGAAGGGCGAAGGTATTGGAAACTTGACCATTACCAAGTGCGGGTTCGCGGTTATTAGTAAACACATAGAAATTGGAAGCAACCGCGCCATAAATATTGACCTTAAATTCATCGTCCTGCGCCCATAAATGCGGTGAGCACAAGCTTATACTCAAAAGAGCTGATAAAGCTACTCTTTTTAGTACCGTAGTAATCATTGTCATAAAAAACTCCAAAAAAAATAAAATAATGAAAAAATTCACATACGTTCCCCCCATTGCTATGAAGCGCGCAACTGTTGTTGCGGTTTTCCGAGTCTCATACGAACTCCTTCTTCTACATGAACGCTCAGACGAAATGTCCCGACAAGTTTATGCAAATCTTGCGTAAGATAACTCAGATTTGCTGCGGTTTGCGAAATGGTTGCGGCAGCATTCGCAGAGCGCTCTGCGGAATTACTGATGGATTCAATGCTCTGCGCCACGTCATTGCTGGTGGCAGCTTGCTGCTCACTTGCAGAAGCAAGTTGCGAAACAATGTCCGAAACATGCATCGTTTTGGAAATAATCTCGTTCAACGCTTCAGAGGTTTGTCCAGCAAGAGAGCCACTTTCTTCAACAAGTTTCGTCCCTTTGTTCATCGAGATGACGACTTCCGTTGTATTCGATTGAATACTCCGAATCATCGTACCAATTTCTTTTGTCGCTTTTTGCGTACGCTCGGCGAGTTTCCGAACTTCATCGGCAACAACCGCGAAGCCTCGTCCTTGCTCGCCTGCGCGGGCAGCTTCGATAGCAGCGTTCAGTGCTAATAAATTTGTCTGATCGGCAATTTCTTCAATTACCGAGACAATTTCGCCAATTTGCTCACTTGAACGCCCAAGCGCCTCAATCCTTGCTGCTGATTCTTTAACAACGCTAGAGACTTCACCGACATTTTTAATCATCCCTTCAATAACCGAGCCACTACGCCGTGCATCATCACTTGCTTGAGCAGCTTGATGCGCTGCTAGGGATGCCTGTCGAGTATTTTCACCAATAACAACAGTCATTTCCTCCATAGCGGCAGCAACATTACGAGTTTGTGTAGATTGCTCACGAATATTATTCATCGTTTGTTCGGTAATACGATAGATATGTCCGCTTGACTCATTCGTTGCTTCAACTGCCTCAACAACTTGTGCGACAAGTTGCCGCATGTTTTCTACTGCTGCATTGTAACCATTAAACAGTCTCCCGATTTCATCGTGCTTTTCGGCTTTAACATGTTGTGTTAAATCACCAACCGCTAACTGCTCGACACTTTGCAGCATTGTTTGTATGCTCTCAGCCAGATATTCGCTTTGTTCACTAACTTGGTTCATAATCGTTTGAATGCGAGAAGCCTGCTCTTCAGCTTGTGTACGGTTGTCATTAGCAATTATCATCGATTCACGGATTTTCTCCACCATAGCATTAAAAGCAATACTGAGCGTACCGACTTCATCATTGGTTTTGACACGAACACTTTGTGTTAAATCACCTTCACCTACCTTTTGCGCCGCTTTACTTAATTCTTTCAGAGGCTTCACAATTGTTTGCGCCAACCATAACGCGGCAACAACTCCAAAAGCTAACATTCCCAATGCCAAAAAGAGCGCCTGTAAACGCACTTGACGGATCTGCTCATTAATCACGGCAGTAGAGCATCCAACAATAATTTCACCCGACACAGCTTCTGTAGTCAGTGTTTTTTTTGATATGACAAGAGTATCTACTTGCTCTAACTTCGGATGATACTGAAATCCTTGTGGATATGCAGCAAATGTTGTACCCTCGCTTTGAATAGCAACAAAACGTACTGTTGCATCATTCTTCGCGTAATCCATGATCTTGGGTATGGAACTCATATCTCCGGAAGAAAGCCCCACTGTAATACCTAAACGAACAGTTTCACCAAGAGATTCAACTTTTTGGTAAAACTCTTGGCTAAGAAGATTCTGCTGCTGCTGAGGAACATAAAACAAAATGAATAATGATAGTACAGCAATAATTGCTATCACTAACGCTTGGATTTTACGGCGCAGAGGTAGAGATGTAAACATAAACGTACAAAGGAAAAAATTCCAAAAAGATTTTGCGTGATAACTTTTGCGTATATAACTGCTTTTCAAACATTCGCCCAATAATTGCTTTATCTTCAAAATACTCGCCCACACCGAATAGCACCTACAAAGACTCGCAGAGTTTACTAATTACCAATATTTAAGCACGAGGATAACAATCGTTGACACATTTCGATAGCAGTCCCCTACGTTCGTAAGGTTCTGTACGAAATTACAACTATCGACACAATAGGTTAAGCGCTGCACCTAAGCTGCCCGTGATGGAGGCTTTTAACGTACGGATGCTTCATCCACAAATTTTGCTATCATTTCAAACAAACCAATGAGATATAGCGTGAATTTTGATATAGCGTGTATACTGGATAACATATTCCCGAACAACAAAGATAATGAAGTCCCGCGTATGAATTATATGAGGGGGATGCAGCTATTTTTGCGTTTTATGTCATTTCTATCATCTTTCATTATCATTTTTTTCTTAGGTGTGCTGAATTTTAAGCAAATAGATTTGAGCAGCTAGCTAGTAATGAAGCTGTCGTGCCTGAAATGACGAATTTGCAGTATTAATTTTGAAACGCCCTACAAGAAACTGCAAATTATCGGTTAATTCCGTTAATTGCACCGCCGCTTGTGCAATATAATTCACCGATTGTGAGGTCTGCAACGATACCGTGTTAATCTCCTTTAACCGTTCAGCAACATCATTAGCGGAGGATAACTGAATACCGCTCGCCGATTGCGCGATATCGGTAATAATAACATTTACTTTATCAGCAGCTATCTGAATATCCCCTAACGAGCGGTTTGTTGCTTGCGCAACGCGAATACCTTGCTCGGCTTTTTGTACCGCTGCCTCAATAACAAGGCTTGTCTCACGTGCAGCCTTTGCACTTCGAGAGGCTAGATTTCGTACTTCTTCAGCAACAACGGCAAATCCCTTTCCATATCGACCGGCACGCGCCGCTTCTACAGCCGCATTCAGAGCAAGAAGATTTGTTTGAAAGGCAATTTCATCAATCACTTTGATAATTTTGATAATGCTCCAACTCGCCTCATTATTCTCCGCCAATACTCGCATCAAATCATTCATTGTGATATTTCCTTGTTCGGCAAATAAGTGTGATTGTTGTGCTAAAGACTTTGCTTGATTTGCATTATCGGCATTCATACGCATTTGGTCAGTGATACTCACCACAGACGAGGAAATATGCTGCGTTTGTGTTGTTTGAGATTCCACTGCCGCCGAAACTTCTTCCGCATTAGAAGATAATTGAGCGGAAAGATTTGCCGTTGTCGTGACAGCTTCCATTACTTGCGTCAAAAGTCCGCGGATATTGGCAACCGTTTCGTTGAAACCCTGACACAAACGCGCAATATCATCTTCACCTTCCACCACCAAATGTGCTGTCAAATCACCGTCAGAAAGCCGTCGCATTTGTGTTAAAATAGTTTTGACACTTTCTGCAAGAGTTTCTTTTTCGTCGCGTAATGCCTTATTCGTTGTATTGATAGCGCTGACCATAGCATTAAACGCCTCGCTGAGTTCGCCGATTTCATCTTGAGTTTCTGCTTTCACCATGACACCCAAATCACCCTCCATTACACGCTTCGCAGCATCTCGCAGATGTTGAATCGGTCGAGCAACTTCCTTCGCCAAAAATCTTGCTCCGAGTAATCCTAAAATCAACGCAATAACAGCAACACCTAATGCAATACTCCGCGCAATCCAGACACTCCGCTGAATTGGGGCAGTAGAACATCCAACGATCACATCCCCCTTCACAACATCCGTTTCAAGCAATTGACGAGTAAGGATATAATCACTACTTTGCGATATTTCCGGCTTGTAGATAAATCCCTTGGGATAGGCTGCAAAAGTCTGCCCTTCGCTGACAATAACAACAAAACTCACGGCAGGATCATTTTTGGCAAAATCTAATACCTTCGGAATTACCGTCATATCACCACTCGCCAAACCAATACTCATACCAAGGTGAACTGTTTGAGCCAATGACTCTGTTTTTTGCTGCAATTCATCAGTTAAGATGTGTTGCTGCTGTGCCGGGAAATATAGCAGCACCGCCAACGCCACAACACTTAACACGGCAACGGCGACAACACGGATTTTTCGTTGAAGGGAAAGACGATGTAGCATGGCGAATAATCCCCAAATACGGTGAAAAAATCAACAGCAAGAAATTTACGGCAATAAGCAGTGATGTTTGGCAGCAAATCAGTGCAGTTAGAGGACATCACTGACACAACGAACGCAATATGAACATCAAAAAAGCAGAGAAAAAATCAGAATAACTATCGTTTTTCTCTGAGGTCGTTTCTCTCTGAGGCAAACATAGGTATTCTTCTCTTTCGCGCAAAAGAAATATTTCTTCGTTCAGACTCAATAATCATCACACCAACTATCATCTAGCGCTTATATACAATCACACCACCAGAAATTGTATAAAGAGTCTTGATTTTACGCAATTTTTCTATGGGAGCTGCCAAAAGGTCTTCATCCAAAATCACTATATCTGCCAGTTTCCCAACTTCCAAACTGCCCTTCAAATGCTCTTCAAATCCCGCAATTGCCGCATAAATCGTCATTCCGCGTAGTGCCGTTTCCCGCGAAAGTGCTTGGTCAGGCTGGAAGCCGCCTTTGGGCTTATTTTGTGCATCTTGCCGCGTGACGGCAGAGTGGAAGCCGTAAAGCGGGTTTATATCTTCGACTGGAAAATCGCTTCCGAGTGCGATGATTCCTCGCTGCTCGTACAGGTCATTAAAGGAGTATGCAGTTTTAATACGCTCCGCACCCAAACGCTCACCAGCCCAAGGCATATCGGATGTGCAGTGCGTCGGCTGCACCGAAGGAATGATGCCATATTCACGAAATTTCCCTATATCCGCACGGCTCACAACCTGTGCGTGTTCTACGCGCCAGCGCTTATTTTTTTGTGCAGTGCGTTTTTCCGTTCCGCCCAGATATTTTCCGTAGAGATCAAGGATAAAACGGTTCGCAGAATCGCCAATGCAATGCGTGTTGATTTGAAACGGCGTTTTACTCACGCGCTCCACCAAACGCTCCATCCATGCGGGTTCTACGGTAAGAAAGCCGCGAGTGGAAGGCTTATCGCTGTACGGTTCAAGCAAACACGCCCCCCGTGAACCCAAAGCACCATCAGCCATCACTTTGAACGAGCGCACAGTCAGATAATCTGTTTGATAGACACCTTGCTTCAAATACCGCTCGACGTTTTCATCCGTTGGCGTGAGCATAGCATATACGCGCATATTGAGACGTTTTTCAGCATAGAGTTTTTTGTAGGTTTCAACCAGCTCATGAGAAATTCCCGCTTCGGCTACACTTGTCAAGCCGACAGCAAAACAGCGCTTTTCGGCAGCAATAATGGCATTTTCTACTTCTTGTTCTGTCGGGCTTGGAATCCGCATATACACTTTGTCCATCGCATTATCCAGAATAATTCCCGTTAGCCGACCGTTCACTTTTTCCACCAACCCGCCTTCCACACGAGTTTCTTCGGTAATACCTGCCAAAGCGAGTGCTTTGGAATTTGCCACAAGTGCGTGTCCGTCCACACGTGTCAGGCAGACAGGGACATCGGGGAACAAGGAATCAAGCGGTTCTTTGGTGGGGAAAGTCTTGACCGACCAATCGTTTTGGTCCCAACCACGCCCGATAACCCAGCGTGCTTGCGGGTTTGCTTTGCGATACGCTTTCAGCCGCTCCAGCACTTGCTTGTAGGAGGTTGTGCCTTGCAAATCCGCATACTGCAACGTCCGCCCGTAATTGTACAAATGCGCGTGGGCATCGTAAAAACCGGGATACACGAATTTACCCTTTGCATCGAGCGTTTGTGTGGCTTTCCAGCTTGCACGAAGGTCTTTCGTTGTGCCGACAGCCACAATACGGCTATTTTTCACAGCAACCGCCTCGGCAATGGTAAAACGCCCATCCACGGTATAAACGCGAGCATTCGTGATGAGAAGGTCGGCTTGTTCTTGGGCAAAGACCTGAGGTTCTCGGTAAAATAGCAAGAAGGCTACAAGACAGGAAAACAGTATTGTGCCAAATGGACAAGATGAGCAAATCTTTACAGATTGTTTGTGCCAAGACGTTGTTGATTTCATTGTGACGTGGAATAATTGATGTTTGAGAATTTGCATAAATGATAGGGTTGACGACAAAACTCTTGAATGGACATGCCCTATCGTAAAACTACACCGTTTTCCTGACTTTTTCTTGAGAATTTCTCGAAATCGTGTAAATCTGTTGTTTTGCAACAACTCTTTAGGACGCTCATGGATGCTTATCCCCCACATCTCACTTAAAGACCGGCGTTTCGACCAATACGCGAACCGTGCGAGAATAGAAGCGCCCTTCGGGAACAGAATTATCAAAAAGCAATTCACTATTCCCCAAACCACGCACAAATACTTGCTCCGACAGATTCTCTTCGCCGGAAATCATCCGTGCAATCTGCTGGGCGCGTTCCAACGATAACGTGCGATTATACTCCGGCGAACCCGTGCGGTCAGTGTAACCGATAACCGTCAGTTCCGAAAGCGGCTTCAAATGCCCTTGAATAAACTTCACGGCAGATTCTTGTGCTGCGCTGGGGCGTGAATCGTTGAACTCGAAAAGCATCATGCTGAATTGCTCAAACTCCTTATCTTTCCTGCGTTCTCGGCGTTTTTTCTGAACCGTCAGTTGCCGAATCGGTAATTGAGCAGCTTCGGATGTATGTGTATTGCCGATGCTATCTCTGAGCGCCGGATGGAGCAGAAAAGGAGCCGTGAGCGTAGCCAAATCTCGACCCTGCATCCGTGCTTCTTTGGCAAAATCCCAGTCGAGTATTTGTGGCGGTTGCCCCGTACTGTCAAATGTCCGTAGAGTATCGCCTTCGTGGGTAATGGCAAGTCGCCATGCGCTTGGCGGGGTCTCTGTTTCAACCTGCGTGATAATGCGCACCTTAGGCGGCGTAGCTGTGCGCACCGTATCGGCAAGCACGACCCACCCAAGAAGTTCCGGCTTAGACGTGCTGATTTCCACACGGCGATTTTCCTCGCGTTTGTCGCTTTCGGTGAGTGGCAGTGACGGTTTTTCGGGAAGAAGGCGGGCTTTGGTGCTTATTCGCTCCGTAGCAATACCCCACACATCGCATAAATACTGCTTCACAGACTTCGCTCTCGCTTCAGCAAGCGCAATTTTCCCTTGTTCTGAGCCGCTTCCCGATGTGCAGCCGGTCAGCGTTATCGTTGCTTCCGGCATTTGCTTCAAGCGACTGCCAAGGACATTCAAGATGTTGTGATAGATGAAAAGTTCGTCTGTGCCGTGCTTGAGATGTTCCGGCGAAAAAGACCGTACTTCCTCGCTTTGCAAACGTACATACCGCACGGGCAGTTCCGACGAACCTTCTGCAAAAAAGATGTAGTTCAGAAGCGGTGTGTAGGTTTGTCCGATAATCTCTTCAATGCGTATTTCCGGCACGGCGACTTCTTTCCCATCCGGCTGCACACCCATCGTCACGAGAGAAAACTGCATCGTCGGCTTTCGTACAATAACTTTTGTTGAAATGAGCGTATCGGTTCTATACCGCACTGTTACAAGGCTTTGAAGGTTACCGAAAAATTCTTTGTCTTGCTTTTGCGTTACGATGCCTTTGCGGAGAGTGTCAGGAATACTTGTGATAGTGCGGCTTTCGCGTGTTTGAACGATTCGCACTGTGTCAATCCGCTCATATTCTTCCATACGTTCAAAACTGCGCGGAAACTCGTATTTCAACGCCAGTTGAGGGCGAATCTGTACCATTCTCCACGAATCCCCACCAACAAAACCACCGACAATATTGGTCAAACTCGCAACAACACTGAGTTCCGGCGTAAAAAGCAATCGCCCCGCTACGCCTTGCAAGCCCAAAAGTACAGGCAATTCATAACCGATACTTGCAAATCCTGACAAGACCAAACTTTCGGACGGCAAATCCCCCCGAACATTAGGTTTTATAGGCAGTCTAAGCATTCCATTCACGGCAACAAGTTCTGAACTGGAGTTTTGGACGAATACTCTACTATCCATGCCCAATGCGCCTTGCACACCCAGCCCAAACACAAGATTGGGCAAGGCTTCCAAGGGTTTCCATGCCGTACCGATTTCGGCACTCAGCGTAGAATACGAAAATGATAATGTATGGTCGAGCGCAAAAATTTCATCGGACAAAGCATCATAAAAACGCTGCGTTGCACGGACTTCCCCGCTATGGGACGTATATGCGCCGCGCAAACTCAGGTACAATTGTTCACTGAGTGGTATTTCCAGCAAACCACCCAGAATAGGGCTTACCGCCACATTACTGCGAAACGTTTGGTCGCTTTGCAAGGAATTATCGGGAACGTAAGGCAGAAGAAAGGTCGTGGCGTAGCCCGGAACGGTGTTGAAATTCGGAAAATGCAACGAAAAATTTCCCCCGCCGATTACACCCAATCGCACTGTCGGCGAAGCATTGTTCATCATCTGAAAACTACTGCGGATGAGGTTTTGAGACGCAAGTGGGACTGCTGCCAGAAGAAGAATTACGCACACGGAGAGCGCACCAATGCTCGCAAAGCGAACCTTGAATATATTTTTGACAAACCGAAAAAGACGTAGAAAGCGCATGGAATCAGGAGAATGGTCAATAAAAAACTTGCGTTAGTACCAATGGCATAAAATTAAGCATAACTCTTTGATTTACTGACGCTTAATCGTTCGCCCCCTTGACAAAGGGGGAACGGGGGATTAAGGTTTCAAGCGGCTTGGGGAAAATTATCTCCATGCTGAGATTGTCGCATTGCAATCGTTACGTGCAACATTACAAACATAAAACGGTGAAACTTGACGGGTAAATCCCCCGTTCCCCCTTTGTCAAGGGCAGGGCTGTTAAGTTCTGTGCTTTTTGCCCTCACCCCTACCCTCTCCCAAAGGGAGAGGGCTTTTAGCAGCCGCTCCATGCCTTGCTTCCTCTCCCTCTGGGAGAGGATTGAGGTGAGGGTAGCAAGAGAACTTAACAGCCCTGCTTTGTCAAGGGGGCGAATGAGTAAATCGCTTGAGGCATACGCTTACGCTTAACTTCATGATATTGCGTGTTACGGCATGACAACAACGCGGCGGGTAATAACCTCCGAAGCCGCTTGAATACGCACCAAATACACTCCCGCTTGAAGTCCGCTCACGGTAAATTCTTCGGTATGTTCTCCGAGTGTTTCCGCCATCGTGCGAGAAAAAACTGTTGTTCCAAGCGCGTTGTGGATGCTGATGCTTATCTCGGCGGCACTCGCAGTTGCGATACGCGTTGCGATATGTAGCGCAAATCCCGTCGTTGCGGGGTTTGGAGCAATTTCCACCGCACGAAAGAGAGAAACGTCATTATCAACAAAAGCAATCAGCGGCGCGTCTGTAAGCGTAAATGAGCCATTTTGCGCCGTCAGACTTATCGGGAGCGACGGCAGGAAATTCGTAAAAGTAAGAGGCGTAGAGCGCTGAGAACTCAGCCCCGCACGCAGTGAGAGCGTCGAAAGCGGTACATCCTCATCGGGCGAACTAACAGTGAGTGTAAGCGGTACGGAGCGCACAAGACCATTCACCGTGCCAAGCGGCGTGAGCTGCTGCGGACGCAACAAAGTTGCCGCAAACTCAAGGTTTCCTGAAATCGTTGTGCCGTTCGGGATTGTTCCCATGCGGCGACGCAAGAATATCGGCACTTGGACAATCTGCCCGACCCTGCCCGTCACAATCGGTGCTTGCAGCGTTGCCGAGCGAAGTTCCGTGCCGTTTCCTTGTATGACAGAGCGCAGCGTTTGCGTCTCGGCTCCAATCACCATTTGTGCCGTGCGTGCTCCCGCGGCAGAAGGACGAAAGCGAAATGTCAGTGCAACCGTGCTGTTTGCCGGAATCCTGAGCGGAAGCACTGTTTGACAGGAAAAATCCTGCGCTTGCGATAAACTCTGCGGATTCTCAAAACGAACAGCATCCAACGAAACGGCTTGGGCGTTGGGATTGGTGATGAATGCTTGCACGGTGGAATCTTTGAATGAGCTGACCACGACCGAACCCATGTCAATCAATGGTCGCGCCGTGAGCGGCAGCATTACGCCTTCGCCAAAGAGGTTCAGCGTGAGCGGCGTAAATGAGCCGGACGCGCCTTGCGATGCGCCCTGCGCGGTGTAACGGAACTGCACTTGTCCGCTTGTGCGCCCCAGCCGCGTGGGAGCAAAGCGCAGCGTTATGGCGGCAGAATCGCCCGGACGTAGCGTGAATGTACTTGCTATGCCACTTGCGCCAACAGCACCGAAACTCTGCACGGAAAACTGTGCCGTGTCCGGCAGCCCCAAACGTGGCAGGGAGAGCGTAAGCGGCACAGTACCTGTGTTGCGTAGAATGGCAGTGAGAGTCGTATCTTTCGCCCCGCCCACCAGCACCCGACCAAAGTCCAGTAAACGTGCGCTTTGTGTAAGGCTGGGCTGAATGCCTGTGCCTTGTATCGCAGTCCGCACCGTTTGGCTTTGGGTGACAAGAACGATGGTTGCTCTGCGCAAGCCCGCAGCGCGTGGACTGAAGCGGAACTCCACAGCCTGCGACGCTCCCGCCGCGACCGTGAAGGGCGGCACACCCGACACCAGCGAAAACTCTCCCGCCTCAGCACCCTCGAAGCGGATGCTGTCCACCCGCACAGGGTACGGCGTGGAGTTCACCACAAACGCCTGCACAACCGAATCTTTCTGCGCTCCGACGAGCGCCGCGCCCATGTCTATCAGTGTGGTGCTGTTGGTGGAAACGGCAAGCTGCGGCGCGACGATAGACCAGACGGAAGCGGAGGTGGAGACTTGGGCGTAGCTGGGGAGGGTGATGATTTGCGCTGCAGCTCCAACAGGGCTTTCACCCGCCATAGCTATCTTTCTCATATCAGGGCTATAAGCAACTGAAAATACATTTGATCTAAAGCTATTTTGCGTTCCTAGAAAGAGATATCGTTTGATACTATCTCCTGTATCCGTATTCCAGATAGAAGCACCATACCCGAGTGTACCGATAAGAACCTCAGTACCACTTTGATTGAAGACCATCGAATGTATTTTATCTGTATTAATATCGCAGATAATCCCTTGAGACGCTATATCGATTACTTGAGCATTTGAACCGTCTGAAACCACAATTTTTTTATCATCATGACTTATAGAGAACAAAATCATAGATTGCCCGTTTGGGTTTCGTAGGGTATTGATTTCTTGAAATGAATTTGTGTTCCAAAATCTTATATAATCTCTATTGCTAGATGCGATTATGTTGCCAGTCGCATTGAAAGCCATTTGATAAGATATTTCTGTTGAATTTGATAGAATAGTACCAAGAGAGCGCAGCGTTTTTGTATCGAAAAGCCTTATTCTATGGGATACGGGATCCGCCACTGCAAGGTACTGTCCGTCTGAACTATAGCACATAAGATGTGCCGACGGAATTGTATCAACTAAAGAATATGTACCATTTAATTCTTTCCAGATATCAATCTTCCGTGCCCTACCCGCAGTAGTAGTAGCAATTTGATTACTACTTGGATTAAAATATGCATATATAGCACTTTCAGAGAATCGAAGAGTGGTTATTTCTTTTCCTGTATTTGTATTCCAAATCTTTACCGTACTATCCAAACTTGCGGTTATGGCTTGTGATCCATCGCCGTTAAATGAGATTGAAAACACTGATGATGTATGACCTAATAAATTTAATATTCTTTCCCCTTGAGAAATATTACCCATCACCCGCATCAAACACTTCTCACTCGGCGTATTCGGAACATACCGCCACGCATAGCGCAGTCCTGTGGCAGTGTCGGTGATGGTGCGCCACGTTCTGCCGCTGTCTATGCTGTATTGCAGACGCACGGTGTCGGTGGGCAGCACTCCTTCCCACGTGATGACGGTATCTGCGCCCGCAAGAAAGGTTTCGCCGCCGTTGGGCGAGGTGATGCGCAGCGTGGGCTGCCGGACAGGCACAGGTGGGAAGCCGCCCGCAGCATAGAGCAGCGCCGAACAAGAATTAGTCTTCACCTCGAACCGCGCAAAGGTGAGTGAGGAATCGCGCGGCTGAAAACGTAAGGTGAGTTGACGGCTTTCGCCTGCTTGGAGCGTGAAATTGGTCGGCGTTACCGTGAAGGCAGCATTGGTACCGGTGTTGAGGATATTCGTCACAGTAAACGCTGCATTTTCGGCACGAATGGTAATCACGGTGTCGCGCACCGAGCCGGGCGGCACACCATAGAACCTCACCGAAAAAGGAGTAACGCTGAGACGCGCCACTGCTTGCTGCGGCACATCGTAGTCGGCAGAAACCGCGAGCGAATCCGGCTCAGTACGGAGGCGAGCCGTGATGCTGCCTATGCGGGTATCGCATACCGCCTCGCCGCGCCACGTGAACTCGCACGGCGTGCGCCCCTGCGCAAGCTGCACAATTGCTTGATAGACCTGCGTGATGCGGAGAAAATCGTTCACATTCTCAAAGCACACGCCGCCTGTGCGTCTGGCAATATTTCGGATAAACGGCGGTGCGGGCAGCCCAACGGCAACGCAATAAATCTCGACATTGCTTTGCTGCGCCGCGCTCACAACCGCATTTTCGTCGCCGTCGCTGAGACCGTCGGTCAGAAAGACCACCACGCGCTTGTTGCGTCCATTGCGGGCAATCGGGATACTGCCGGTGGGTTCGGTAAGCAAGCCGTTCATATAGCTTGTGCCGCCGCCTGCTTGGAAAGCGGCGATAGCGTTCAACAGCGCACCACTGCTTGCGGTGAAGTCTTGGTTGATGTAGCTTTCGTGGTTAAAACTGGAAATGGCAGCTTCCGATGGCGGCAATGCCAGCGCTCGTACAAAAGCGGAGGAGGCTTGCTGCGCGAGTTGGAGATTGGAGAATTTCCCATTTCCCCATGCCATCGAACCCGAAATATCCAACGTCAGCACGGCGGAAATGGGTTGCAATCCCATCGGCGGCGGACAAGTAACGCCCGTAACGGTGCGGTTTACGCCGTTTTCCCGGAGGACAATATCTTGCGGAGAAATCCCGTTTTGAACCGGCTTGCCATCGGCACCAAAGGCGAAAAACCGTGCTTTCATCGTCGGAAACGCCGAAGCATCCACATCAAACACAGAAAGCGTTTGTGCAAGCACTGGTGCGGTTTCTGCGAAACAGAGGCACAGACAAACGGGAAGAATAATATGGCAGAGAAGCCGCGAAAAAAATATGTGCATAATAAGACCTCAACAATAAAAAGCGGGCGATTCTTATTGGATGTAATTGGAAAGCAATATTGCCAAAAAATTCGCAATCAGACAAGCAATGATAAGGTTTTAGCCCACTATTTTTTCACGACGCGCTGACCTTACTACACCAAAAACGATTGCTTTCGATAATCAGTTGCACGGTTTATTTACGAGTTTTCATACCGTTCATTGGGCGGCGGTGAGGGTGGCGGTCATTTTCTATTCTCCAGTATCTGCGTTATCTGTGCTTTGAACCATTGAGTTTGCACAAGGGCTTGTTCTTTCAGATTAAATCGCGCCCGTGGCTCACCAACACTTGCTTTCATGCTAAAGAATTTATACCATTCTTCAAAATTATCGCTTGCTAAACTTCGCGCAATATCACTTATATCATCATCTTTCGTTTTACTGCCTTCACTCTTAAATTCTTCGTACTTTGAACGTGCGAACTCAATGCTCATCAGCAACGAATCTCTTCGTTGATTTTTCAACACGGTTAGTACGCGGATATATTCTTCCTTATCAAAGGTTGGGATATTCAATTCTGCAATGTTGTCGGGATGGTACAAATAATTTTCAAAACAGTAATAACGCAAAATATGATAGTTCGGGTATTGTTCTTCCAAGCGAGTAATCTCGCCATCAGTGAGGAAATCTCGGTCACGCAGACCATGAACACTATTGTTCTGCTTCATGCCTAAAAATACTGCGTTGGAATTATTCATACCAATAAAAAGGGTTTGGGGAAGCGCAAGGCAATTCAATAACATCGCGTTTTTATTCTCGCAAAAAACAAGCGTTCTATCCGATAAAATCTTGCCTAAAAGATGCTTAGGAATAGCAATATCATACGCCTCAATACTGTCTTTCGGCATAGGAACAAGCGTTTGCGGCGCATCAAAATCCAGCAAGTCAAAATCAATCGTGGCAGCTTCGTCCGAACTTCGCGCATAATCAATAAAACCCAGAGCGTGGCTTGCAGTCCAGAGTTGAGCAGTATCGGGAATCCATTTGGTAACGATTTCTTGGAGCAAATTGAACTGTAATGCGGTGTTCAGGTGGCAGTCCATTTCGTCAATGAAAATAATCGAATCTTCATAATACTTTTTCCGCACGATAAAGTTCAAAAGCAAGATAAACACTTGCTTTTCGCCATGTGAAAGCAAATCGTAATTGATGAGTGCGTCGCCTTTGCGAAAGACAGGTTTAGCGGGCGTTGTGGGCGTTGCGCTTTGAATAGAAGCGACTTGTATGGTCGTTGCAGTATTCTCACCAAAAATTGCCCGAAGCGAGGAATTAAGCGGTTCGATAAACTCACGAAAAATTTTCACTGTATCTGCCTGCACACCGCGAAAAACAGGCTCGCGTAAGGCTTTATCAAAATCTTCGATGTAACGAAAAATATCATTCACAAAGCGCGTGTCGTTGTGTATATAAGAAGCAGGCGCGTCGCCGTCGCTGGCAATGAGCGTAGGGTTTGCCGTGTTTGTGATTTCAGGCACGATGCGGATGCTACTGCGACCGAAGAATTTATGTTCTACGGTATTTTCCGGGCCACCTCCAAAACTTGACAAATCATCTTCAACCTGAATTCTATAACCGCCATGTAAGTGAATTGATGCCTTGATAAGTTTATTATCTTGTTTGCGATAATAAAATCTAGGTTCTGCAAAATCCCTGATAAAAACTGTGTTTACTTTTTTTGCCCAATCAAACGCATCAAACACACACGTTTTCCCCGACCCATTCCCGCCGATAAGCAGCACCAGCTTTGCTGTTTCGGGAATGTCCTTAATGGTCAGGTCGGTAAAACGCTTGAAATTTTCGAGATGGAGCGATTGGATTCGCATGATGAAGAAAAGAGAGTGAGTGATAGTGCATGGCTGAAGAAGAACCGCTAGCAAAGTTTACGCGATTGGAAGCGGATCCGGAACTTCTCTTGCGATAGAAACCCGCAATTTCACTTCTTTCCCTACGTAGGTGTAGTGAAACTCAATTGGTCGGCGCATCAGTGCTTCCAATTTGAGGCTTTGCGCCTTCTGGGAATAACGTATAGGGATTCGAGAATGAAGATAACACTGAAGTTTTCGATATGTGTTTGGCGGTAACGCAAAATGCTCCTTGAAACGTACTGCAATAAAATCATTCCAACTGGTTTCAAATTTTGCCCGTAACTGCTCGACTGTCAGCCCGTTAGATGTATTTTGGCTTTTCAATTCAACGATAAATATGCAAAACCCTGTTGTCCCACATTCTTGCAAAATAAGGCAATCGGCAGAAGCTGGTGTATTGTCCATTTTTTGTGCATTGTAAAAGGCATCAATACTAACAATAACGTACTGTTCTGTCGTAAGGTCGGGATGAATTGTTACGCCGATTCCTTTTTCTTCGCATTGCGCACAAATGTATGGAACAAGCTTTGGGTCTTGTTTTACGCGCTCAATTCTCAAATTCATGCATCACCTCAGCATTGAGTTTATCATAGAGCCTAACACGTTCATCATACAATTGCTCGGAAACTTCAGCAAAATTTTCATCCGTAATTTCGTCTTTGGTTAATTTCATATCACCCGCATCAATACTACCTTCATCGGTCATAACGAGATGGTGTGTTTGTATTGTCGTTTCATCAATTTCTCCGCCTAACACCATATTTCCCAACTTGTTGAACATATAGTTGCTATGCGAGGTTAGCATCACCCGCACATTATATTTCGTCAGTTCTGCCAAAATTTCCATGAGTTTGACTTGTGCTGTGGGGTGGAGGTGTGCTTCGGGTTCTTCAAAGATGAGCATAATAGCCGACTCAGCAAAGCGCATTTTCTCTTGAAATAATGCACTTTCTGATAGTGTTCGATAGTGCGCTGTCTCATGTGATGTAAGAATATATTTCAAGAACAATACAAACGGCGCAAGAGCAGCTACCATCGAAGAGACGTGTGAAATTTCTTGCCAAATTTTAGTATCCTTAGGCTGAAATATAATACGTTTTGTCTGTGCTTCAAATTGAACAGACCCTTTAACGACCTCGCGCTCTATGCGCTCTGCAAGATCAGTAAGCGGAGAAGTTACTTCATGGATTTGTATTTGAGCAAGCTGTTGAATATAGTCGGAATCAAGGGCTGTCAAAGAGGGGAGTTGTAGCTTACTCTGCAAGCCAAATCGCTGTCCGGCAAGTTCTGCAATTATTGGTGAAAATGATGTGTGCATCTGGTACAAGCCCAGATGTGATGCGGGTAGGAAATATATTTGTGAACAAATATGTTGAAGTGTAGCATGAACATATCCCACTGTAAAAGTACGGAGAATTGATGCGAAACTTTTCTGTGATTTAGCAACACAGCGTCCTTGTTCATCAAATCCACACGTACCACCATTACCTGCTTGTGAGTCATATTTTGCAATCAGAGGAACGAGCATTGTAAAATTAGACAAGATGAAAATCTTTCTCTTGTTATCAAGGGCAAACTCCGCCTGAAAAACCGTTGTTGCAAGAGTTAAAGAGAAATGCTTTCCCGTGAATTGATTATCTAATTGCTCAAGAGAACTCCCAAAAGTAGACCGGAATACAGGATGTAGCCTATCACCGATAATGTCTCCCAGCCCAAGATAAAGCAAGCCTGCAATGTTGCCGCTAATATCTACTTCTTCTTTTCCTTGTTCTCTTTCCATACCCAAAAGTTGTGTAAACAAACTTTCAACAATGTCATCTATTGCCAACATTTGAAAAGAGCCTTCCCATAAGAGTTTGCGTAGTTCATGTAGCAATAAATACACACAATACGCTGCATACGACTTCCCGACACTACTTTCACCATACAGCAAATGCAGATTTTTCGTCAAGTCCATTGTCAGTTCTTTGATAGGACCGAAGTTTTTGAGGGTAATAGTCATGCTGTCATTGAGCAAAATAATAGAAAATGGTTCTTTCAAACTCTTGAGTGTGTACGACTTACAGAATAGGATTTACCATTCTATAAGCCTTCATAACGGACGATGTTTCGTCATCACACCGCCTCCTTCGCTTTCTTCACCGCACCATTCCAAAGATTCAACTTATTCCTCCGCGCCTCCGCTATCGGAAGCAAGGTTTTATCGGACTGCCGCGAAGCATAATCCGTGCGGACTTTTTCGTATTCTGCTCTTACGTCGGCGGTGAATTTACCACGCAACTCAGGATTGATGAGGCTTCCGGCGACAGGCACAGCGCGGCTCGCATCCAAGACGTGAACAACAGTTCCGTCGTACTGCGGAGCGATTTTCACCGCCGTATGCGTCCGCGAAGTTGTCGCGCCGCCGATAAGAAGCGGCTGCTTCATACCGCGACGTTTCATCTCTTTGGCAACGTGTACCATTTCGTCCAAACTCGGCGTAATCAAGCCCGAAAGCCCGATAACATCAACGTTTTCCTTCACTGCCGCATCCAAAATTTTATCTGCTGACACCATCACGCCTAAATCAATCACTTCGTAATTGTTGCAACCAAGCACCACACCGACGATATTTTTACCGATGTCGTGAACGTCGCCTTTGACCGTTGCCATGAGGATTTTGCCGTTATTTTTCGCCTCAGAGCCGTTCAAACGCTTCTCTTCTTCCATGAAGGGCATCAAATACGCAACCGCTTTTTTCATCACGCGGGCAGATTTCACCACCTGCGGAAGGAACATTTTCCCTTCGCCGAAAAGGTCGCCGACAACGTTCATACCGTCCATAAGCGGTCCTTCGATGACTTCGAGTGGCTTTGCAAACTGCTGACGCGCTTCTTCGGTGTCTTCGTCAATAAACTCCGTGATACCTTTCACAAGCGCGTGTTTAAGCCGCTCTGCGACAGGTGCGCTGCGCCAAGCTGCATCTTCTTTTTCCACTGCTTTTCCGCCGCCTTCGGCTTTCAGTTTTTCGGCATACTCTACAAGCCGCTCCGTTGCATCCTCGCGGCGGTTCAGCAAGACATCTTCGACGCGCTCCAGCAAGTCTTTCGGGATTTCGTCGTACACGTCTATCTGCCCCGCGTTCACGATACCCATATCCATTCCCGCTTTGATGGAGTGATAGAGAAACGCTGTGTGCATCGCACGGCGCACAGGTTCGTTGCCTCTGAAGGAGAAGGAAATATTCGACACACCGCCTGAAACCTTCGCGTGCGGAAGATGCTGCTTAATCCAATGCGTTGCACGGATGAAATCCACCGCGTAGTTGTTGTGTTCTTCGATGCCTGTTGCAACGGTCAAAATATTCGGGTCGAAAATAATATCTTCCGCCGGAAAGCCCACTTCTTGCGTTAAAATGCGATACGCGCGCTCGCAAATTTCAATGCGTCGCTCGAAATTATCCGCTTGACCTTTTTCGTCGAATGCCATCACAATTGTTGCCGCGCCGTATTGCATGATTTTTCGGGCGTGGTCTTTGAACACCTCTTCGCCTTCTTTCAGCGAAATAGAATTGACGATTGCTTTGCCTTGCACACATTTCAAGCCTGCTTCAATCACGCTCCATTTCGAGGAATCAAGCATAATCGGCACTTTGGCAATATCCGGCTCGGCAGCAATGAGATTGAGGAATTTCACCATGACGGCTTCGGAATCCAGCAAACCTTCGTCCATGTTAATATCAATCACCTGTGCGCCGTTCTCGACTTGCTGCTTTGCCACTTCGAGGGCTTTTTCGTAATTCTCTTCTTTGATGAGTTTCGCAAACACCGCCGAACCCGTAACGTTGGTGCGCTCTCCAACGTTCACAAAATTTGTTTGCGGATTCAGTTCAAACGGTTCAAGCCCCGAAAGGCGCATATATCGCGGTCGGGAAGAAGGTTTGCGCGGCGGAATGTTTTTCACGGCTTCCGCAATCGCCCGAATATGGTCGGGAGTTGTTCCGCAGCATCCACCCAGAATGTTCACAAAACCTGATGAGGCAAAGTCTTCAGCAAATGCTCCCATGCGCTCCGGTGTTTCGTCGTAGCCGCCCATCGCATTCGGCAAGCCCGCATTCGCATACGAACTCACAAACGAGGTAGCAACGCGGCTCATATCCTCCATAAACGGACGCATGAGGTCGGGACCGAGCGAACAGTTCAATCCCACCGAAAGCAGATTTGGTGCGTGATGCACGGAATTCCAGAAGGCTTCGGTTGTTTGCCCCGAGAGCGTACGTCCCGACATATCCACAATACTGCCCGATACCATAATCGGCAGAGATGTACCGCTTGCACGAAAATACTCCGAAGCCGCATAAATACAGGCTTTGCAGTTCAGCGTATCAATGAACGTTTCCATGAGCAGAAGGTCTGCCCCGCCATCCACCAAGCCGCGTATCTGCTCGGTGTATGCCGCAACGACTTCATCCCACGTGGTAGCACGGTATCCGGGGTCGTTCACATCGGGCGAAATGGAAAGTGTTTTGGTGAGTGGTCCGATAGAACCCGCAACAAATCGAGGTTTTGCGGGGTTTTTTGCGGTGTATTCTGCTGCTGCCTCTTTTGCAAGCCTTGCGGCAGCAACGTTTAATTCGTACACAATCGCTTCGGCATGATAATCCGCCTGCGAAATGCTGGTGGAGCTGAAGGTATTTGTTTCGATAATATCCGCGCCCGCTTCGAGGTATTGCTTGTGGATTTCCTTGATGATATGCGGCTGTGTCAGCACAAGCAAATCGTTATTGCCTTTGAGGTCGTGCGGATGGTCTTTGAAGCGCTCGCCGCGATAGTCCTTTTCCTCAAGTTTATAGCGTTGAATCATGGTTCCCATTGCGCCGTCGAGAATGAGAATACGTTCGCGGAGCAAGGATTGAAGCGGGTGGTGGAGTGTGGTGGTCATGGTGTTAGCGTAGTTATCGTAATGGTAAAAATTCAATATAATTTGCGTAATCTTTAATTTCACCGACGTTGGCAATGAGTTCAATATCATCTATACATTGGCGAATGGAAATACGAAGAGCATGAGCGTAGATAATACCTGCAAATGGCTTGTCGGCTTGCAGCCATTCGGAACCAAGCACAAGAAAATCCTCATCGAACGTAACAATAATTCTTCCGAGATAATATGCCCGCTCAAGTAAGATTTCATCCGGCGTTTCACTTGCGCCGTCTTCTTGTGCGGTCAAGACATCTATACCGCGCAGACGCAAACCACTCGTGATTGCTTTTGGAATGTGTACATCCATATAGAACTTGAGCGGCTCACTCATCCTTTCCACCGCCCCTCACGTTTCATGCGCTCCACAAAGCGCGAGGGTGGAAAAGTTTGGCGCATTTCATCTGCATAACGCATGGTTGCTTCAATAGACGCATGAATTTCCGCTTCATTATCTGCATAGTACGCCAGAGCCGAATATATAGCGCCCATAGACAAATGCGGATGCTGAAAATGGAGTTCCTCTGCACTCCAGCCGTATGCCAGCTTTTGAGCGATGAGGTCGGCAACACGCATGGTTGTGCCTTCCAAGATACCGTCTTCGGTAATGTGCGGGTATGCGAGTGTGGTCATAGCGATATTTCTGAAAATTGTGATTGTTGCTTTTGGGCAAGTTCGTATAAATACTCCGGTGCAAAGTCCGCACCATTACTCCATTCAACGGTTAGGGTATTAGGATTGGTACGAACTTCGGCGAATAGCTTTTTGTCTAAGAGTGGCGCAAATACTTCACCGTGTAGTTCCCGTTCCAAATCTACGAGAAGAGTTTCGCCATTGGTAAATGTACACTCAAGGCAGTAATCGCCGCAGTGATGAACTGTGAGAATATGAAGAAACATGATATTTACTCCAATGGTTGAATAACGGCAAGAGGCTTGTGTTCACGGGCTAAAAGCCAATTTGCTCGAAGTTCATCTTTGTATTGGTCGGACCATTCCAATATAAGATTCAATGCACGACGCGGCATTTTTCCTGTAATTACGCCCGTCTCAATCTCAACGGTGATTTCGTAATCATTGTACCGTGCGTGAAAATGCGGCGGCAAATGGTCACGGTAGTTCATGAAAATAACAATACCGAGAAAACGGCTTAATTCAGGCATGAGTAACCTCCTGCACAAGATGTGGCGGAAGTTGGGCGATTTTTTCCGTGATTGTGGTCATGAGGTTATTCCTGAAATTCATACTGTTGTTGCTTGACTTGAATTTAATTCATAAGACATCCACATTTCAGAATTTGAGTAGAAATTACCCAAACATCGTCATCTGCACCAAACCGTCATCGGTCGGGAAATACTCAATCCGCGTCGGGTTGAGGGCATCCACAACACCGCCATATTGCTTGACTGCTTGTTTGATGTGTTGTACAGTTTCGGGAAGATGATGCAGAATTTTATCCGTCGGAAAACGATAGACAACAAAACGCATATTTTGGACTTTGACATCGCGGTCTTTGTCGTACCGTATTTCTTCTATGCTGCTGTGATAGGTGTCGCCATCACATTCAATCACGATATTTACATCTTTGCAAAACAGCACAAAATCAAGATAAAATTGTTCTTTCTTTTTTGCCGCCGTCCGCGAAACCATGTATTCACGCTGCGCAGGTATGCCCTCTTTCCTCAAAGCAGACCATAATGTTTCTTCAAGCGGCGAGCCATACAACAAATCATTGTAATCTTTCGCGGCAAATAATCGTTCATCGGTTGTCGTGATAAACGGGTTACGGCGTGGAATACGGCTCAAAACAGGCTTTGGAAGCTGCTCAAAAGCGTGAACCCACACAACAAAATACTCTTCGTTTGCTCGCGGATGCGCAGGTTCATTGGGCAGCAGTTCCACACGCTTTGTGCGGTCAATTTTGCTCACCGCTCCCCACCACCGCACAGAGTATTTTTCTTCATCAAATGCTTTGGTTTGGTAGAGTGCGAGTGTTGTCAGTGTGCCTGATTTGACAACCTCCGACGCACTTTTGACGGGAATTCTATACCACGATTCTTTTTGAGCCGTGAGCAAATCCTGCTTACGCAGAATCATCCCGATAAGCGTGTTTTTCTGCGGTGTTGCCGTCATTATCTTTTCACTCCCAGCAACCGCTCATTCACCTCTTCCACACTAAATTCTTTCGGATCAAAATCCTCACCGCTCTCCAAACCGAGCCATTCCAGATAGCTTTCATGCTCGTCGTGTTCGGGGTCGTGAAGAATTTCGACAAGGTTCATATACCCCCACACGCCGCCGCAATCTTCCGGCGGACACGCCATTTTACCCGCCATACAGCGTGGATACTTGATATTCGGCTCCGGCTCTGTCACTTTTTCAACCAAAAGCTCGTGATACCAACTATCGCCGAAGTCGTATTCAAAAATACATTTTGCTTTTTCCTTCGGTAGAATCTGCGCAAGCGTGTATTTGCGCTCATCCAGAGCATCCATCATATCATCGGGGTCGGGCATGGAATAGTAGGTATGCCCCACGATAAACTGATGCAAATGTGCATTCTCCCAACCCATCGCTTTCAGAATAATCAAGGCACATTTGTCCAGTTTGGTATCGCTTGCCAGTTCGATGCGCCGCCAAATCGGAGGCTTTGCGTCTTTGAGCGTTATCTTGAGTTGATAGACGCTGCCTGTTACTGATTTTGCCATAATCTTACCGTAAATAGAAATGGAGAACAGTAGTTTATCGAATTTTGTCCAAACACGACGTTTCCAAATACTGCCGAAACTGTGAACGTTTTGCAACGACCTCATTATGCGTGAGGTCAGTACGAACAAAAATGACGGAAGAGCGCTTCAAATCTTGCTGTGAAAGCTCATTCTCATTTTGTACCAAGTGCGGAATACGCCATGCAGCAAGGTCTTCTATCAGTTTTTCTGTTTCCGATTTTGTACCGCCGTCATCGGTATAGATGTTAATGAATCGTCCGCGAAGCCTCTTTCTATCTTGCTCCAGCCAGTGCGTGAATTTCTCTGTTTGTCCATAAAGCGCATCAAACAGCCACACTTCACGCACGGGGACACCGCCCCGAAGCAGCATAAACGCTATTGCGCGGTACGCACCGCTATGACCTACAAGAATCACATTGCCGATTGTCGGCTTGCCAAGCCGTGCCTTGATGTTTTTCGTGCGCTTGAGCGTTTCCAGCGTTTCTTGCAAAAGCCGCTCTAAACCGCATGAATCCTCAAGTTTTCCGCCGAATGAATCCGGTGCAAATTTTGGTCCTTCGGGAAACACCAAAACCGCATTACGCCTACTTTCGGCGAATTGTTCCGCAATGCGAAATTGAGCATTTGCAGAATCAATACTGTTATACCACCCATGCAAATATACGACAATATCCAGCGTTTTTCCAGTTTTGAAGCCGTGTGGAAGGAATATCATCACACTGCTGTCGCGGTAATGCGCTGCGGCAGGATAGGTTTTACCGTCAAAGGTATGCTGCGAAGAACGTTTTGGATGCGGAAAAGGAGCAGATTTCATACCAACCGTCAGGCGCTCGCCTATCACTGTTCCCGTTGTAGAGCGCATCAAAAGCCATTCTTGGGCAAAGAGATATTGTGGTATGCACAAAAGGAAAACCAATAATGAACGTAGGGGCAACATAGGCTGTAAAAAAAGGCTCTAAAAATGGTGATTTTACGCGGGTGGTAAAGGAATTCGGATTGTTTCAGCATTGTACATCATCACAGGCAAGCCCAAATTATAGTCCTCTTCCCAATCGCAATACTGCCGCAAAACGCCTAATGGCGCGGTTTCACTCAGCATGGTACTGTACCATTCACGATATTTTCTCGCTTTTTTCTTTGCCGCACGGGCAATTGCCGGAAAACGAAGCAGAAATTTCTGTGCAAGCTCTTTCGGTGTATCGCTGTGAGCATCATCCCAACCGAAATATTCCGCTCCTTGAGCCGTTGAATAGCGGGCTTTTTCAGGGAATCTATCAACTCCGATTTCAATACGCCAATGGATACCCGAAGCCGACAAACCCGCATAAATCCTCAGCCCTTCGTATTCCATTGTATGCAATTCACCAACCATTTCCAGCACATTCCGAGCCGTGCAAAACATCTGATATTCTGCGGTATCCGTGTTCATCATCGTTAGGCAAAAATGTATTCAGGAATGAGGCGGTAAATTTTTTTGTGCTGCCCCCGCTTCAATTTGCTGTAAACGGCTTTCTGCCAGTATCGCCACAATTTGTGCGGCAAAGGCACGTGCATTTTGCAATCCTCTCGTCTCCAAGGTGAGCATAAGTTCATTCCCACGCGCCGAAGGAATACCTTCCAAGACTTTTAGGCTTTTGGTGGTGATGACCATTTTCGGATTCCAGATATGTTTCCAATCGCCCGTGTTGTTTCGCATTTTCCAGCGCTTACATTCGATAGATTGTATCAAATGCAAAGGAATGATGCGGGTTTGTACATCGGAACGCGACTGCTTAAAACTTGTTATCGAATACTCACTTATGGCAGTAACAAATTCCAACACAAGCGCGTTTTCTTCAAAGCGCATAATGCCGGAACTGCCGGACGAAAACTCACCACTGAAAAGCGAGTAATCATCATCGGTTGCGTCTTTATCGAGAAAAAAAGGAATTGCGTCGAGATTGAGAATCATGGCGTTTGAGAATTTGAAGTGGTGTCAAAATATGGTTTGAGAAAATTGTACAGAGGTGTAGCGGCATCGTGGTCAAGCTGCCAATCTTGTTTATCAGCGTAATTGCGGTTTTTCTCTTTTGCTTGCTCACGCTCTTTTTTAGATGTTCCGTGCAGAATTTCCATATAGCTGTATATCTTGCTTTTGCGTATTGGCAAACTGAGTGTACGGGATATTGTCGTGCGTCGTTGCTCTATGCAACGCTCGTAGGCATTCCAGCAATCCAGAATAGGCTTATTGTCAGGATTGATAATGCGTTCAAGTAATGTCTCTAAATCGCCATCGTGAGCGTTATTTGGCAGCAAAAACACATCAAATTTCACAGGCAAATCAGGGCGTTCGGCGTGTATTATCTCCGTAATGCTTACTAATTCTTGGGTAATGCGGGCTTTTGTTCCGGCAAAATCCGTTCCTTGCTCTTCGGCATCCGAGTCGAATATGATGCAATTTGTCATATCTTGCAGAGCGAACTGCGTGAATTTGTTAGCTTGCGCGGCAAGCCCACCATTTCCTGAGCAATCAACAATATGTTGACCTTTTTGCAAGGTCTGTCCGAAATGGTATTGCACAAAATCTTGGAGAAATTTCACATCAGCAATACCTTCAACAAATAGTGCCGCAGACTTCATATCATCGCCCCTCCACGCAATTCGGTTCCATTTTCTATGGCAGTTTCAAATTGCTCAAAGGTACTGCAAACTGCCTCCACACGCTTTGTAACGGGGCTGTCAATTAACGTAAAACACCTCGCTTTTGCCTGAAACTCCTGCATTTCCGGCTCTTCCAGCACTTCTTTGAAGACTTGGAGACATTCCCAGTTGTGGGTTGTCATGAAAAGCTGGACTTCAAGTTTTGCAGCAAAGCGAATGATGGTTTTCCAAAATTTTCTAAAGTTTTGGATATGAACACCAGCATCAATTTCGTCAATCATCAAGCGTTTACCCTTGTTTACAGCTATTTCAATGAGAATTCTAAAAAGTTTAATTGCACCATCGCCGAAAAAACCGAGCGGTAATGCGGTTTCTGTGTCAGTACGGCTAATGAATAGTGGTGCATTATCCCTGTTAGATGTAACAAACGGATTAACTTTAATGCTCTTGATAGTAGGGATAATGCTCTTCAAGTGTTCAACCAACTCATCATCTAGCTTTGTTTCCATTCCGACATACTCAGAATACATCTTGGTCAGTTTATGTTCATACGCAAGAAATAATGGGATGTAAGGAGTTGGATAAATTTCGGGAAAATAGCTGTTACCCATTTCAATTGTGTTTATTCCATTATTAGTTGCAAATTGAGAGGCAGCTACTACATTCCGTATATATTGAGATTTATTCTTGAACTCAATGCTCAAATTTTTCGTTTCATCTACTGAGCTCAGCATAAAACGCATTTGCATCCCCGATTCCCAATCAGGCTTATTGCGGTATACAAAGTAGCTTAAGTAGGAATCAGTAATGTCGGTAAATTGCCGAAACTTGTATAATACTGTCAGCAAACGTTGCTTATACACTTCAGGGTCTTCATCAATAAGCAACGCCTCCAGCACACTCGTCTTCCCCACATTATTATCACCAACAATGAGGTTAAACTGCCCGATATTCTGCATTTCAAAATGCTCGAAACGCTTGAAATTTTCGACCGTGAATGAGGTAAGATGTGCCATTGTAATACTCAGAATTTAGTGATAAACGCTTTGCCGATAAACGTTGTACTGAATTACGAAAACAAGCCTTCATCGCGGTGCAAGAGCAAAATAGCGCTGTGCGGCACTACGACGTATTTTCGGTCATTGAAGCGGAGTTCGACGGCGTATTTTTTGAGATAAATCGCTAAATCGCCCATCCGTGCTTGCAAAGGCACGTATTTTACCTGCTCGTCGCTTTTTTGCCAAGGCTCGGCATCGTCGCTTTTGGGAACGGCATATCCGGGACCAACTTTTATCACATATCCGGTCGAAGCATCATCCTGACCTTCCACTCCGGGCGGTAAAATCAAGCCCGCTTTGGTTTCGCCTTCTTGCGAGCGCGGTTGAATCAAAACGCGGTCTCCGACAACGATTAACTGTTCGGCTATATTTAATTCTAAATCCAGCATGAAATCAAGGAAAAATGGAGTGTAACAACAAATATACAACGGTAAAAACACGTCTAAACCACGAATATACGTCATTTCGCTGTGTTGAACAATGATGCAATCAGAATATGCCGACGTTCCATATCAACGAAGTAGCGCACACGCCATGTTTGGTAAGCATATTCATATTCCTGTTTTGCTTTATCAAGCACACGAATACGCCTATACGGGTGCGGAAAAGGGTCTATGGACAATACGCGGCGCAGTGTTTCATCAAGAGTTGGAACATCAACAGACGCAAGCTGTAATGAGGCTTCGGAGCTATACTCACAGGTAAACAAGCGCTTATCCAGTTCTTCAAGCCAGCCTGTGCGGGATTCGGGGAATGAATCGTAGAGCGGGATGTAGGGCTTAATATCAAGAATCGGCGTACCATCCAATACATCACATTCGCCAACGTGGAGAGTCAGCCCTTGCACGGAGATTAAGCGTACAACCGAGATTCCAAGCGGATTCGGGCGGTATGGTGCTCGTGTTGCAAAAACCCCGCGCTTCACACGACCCCGTGGTGGCAATACCTTCGGCTTCCAATGTGGCTTACCATCATAGACATTACTGTGAAAAACGTACACCAGCCAAAGCCGCTCAAAACCTTCGATGTCTGCTAATGCCTGTTCAAAATTTTTGTGCGGCAGAAGTTCGATACTTGCTTGCTTGTCGAGGTATTCTCTCTCGTGCTTCCCTATCCAATCTCGTGTTTGATTATTGATGTGTTCTGCTTGCACCATGTCTTCTAATGTTTCAACAATCTTGGTGTTTTGAGCAATGATTTGGTGCGGCGCGTCGTACTTGTGGCGAAAACGAGTAGTAATAACGCCAATTGGCTCAACTGCGTATGAATGGCTAGAAAAGTTCATAGTGACACGACCTCGGACGGAGACGGTGATTCCCAAAGCGGCATTTCCACGATAAACGTTGAGCCTCTTCCGTACTCGCTTTCCGCCCAGACACGCCCGCCATGGAGTTCTACAATTTGTTTCACAATTGCTAAACCAACACCATTCGAGCTTTCTGTACCGGTCGGCTGCGCGGAAAGACGTTGAAACAAACCAAAAAGTTTACTTTTATCCTCGTCACTCAAACCGGGTCCTTGATCTTGAACAGAAAAATGGACAAATGCATGATTTTTGCGAACGCCAATCCGAATATCTGCTCCAAATGGTGAGTATTTAATCGCATTAGACACAAGATTATCAACGACTTGGGCAATCCGCTTTGCATCACCAATAATGTAACAATCGCTATCCGCTTCCATATACAACTTTTGCTGCTTTTGTTCGGCGGCGGCATAATATACTTCCGACGCATTGATACAGATATACGCAAAATTCATCGGTTCGGTATCTAACTCCATACGACCAAGCTCTAAAGCTGAAGCATCCAAAAGATTACTTATCAAATCCAGCATTTTTTCCGAAGAGCGCGAAATTGACTGAACCATAGTTTGTAAGCGCCCGTTGGAAGGAATTTCCGAAAGTATCAAATCAGCAAATCCCATTATTGACGCTAAGGGATTTTTCAAATCATGCGCGGCAATAGAAAGCATACGGGTTTTGAAACTATCGGCTTCGGCAAGTTTGATATTCGTCTCTTCTAAAACGTGATTTTTTGCCGTTATCGCCGTGTTTGCCTCTTTGATTGTTTTTGCCTGTTCATCTAAAAGCACCATTTGACGACGAATTTCAATCGTGCGCTCATCTACAAGCATTTGTAATTCCTGATTTCGTGCTTCTATTGAATGTACTCTTCGACGATAGACTCCATATCCAACAATACTTATTAACACAATACTTCCAAGCCTAAACCACATAGTATTCCAGAAAGGAGGAGCAATTCTCAACTTGATTGAGGCACCTTCAGCAGACCAAACGCCGTCGCCGTTTGCAGCCTTAACGCGAAAGGTATATTCTCCGGCGTTCAAATTTGTATAATTCACCGAACGTTGCGTTCCGGACTGAATCCAATCACGATCAAACCCCTCAAGTTTATAGACATATTGATGCTTTGCCGGATTGACAAAATCTAATCCTGTAAACTCAAAGGAAATAAACGCATCACGGTAAGACAATTCCAGTGAAGAACGTTCAACAATCGAAGAATCAAGATTAACCGGTTGATTGAACTTTTTGAATGCTGTTAGCACAACATCGGGAGCATGAGGATTATTCAGCATTTGTGAGGGGCGAAAAATATTAAAACCGCTCACACCGCCCATAGCAAGGCTTCCATTACGGAGTTTACAATAGGCTCCGCGATTGAATTCATTTGATTGTAAACCATCATTGATGTCGAATGTGCGGATGGTATAGCTATTAGGATTATTGGGGTCATCATGCTGTACACACGTGATTTTTGCAACCCCTTTATTTGTACTAACCCAGATATTTTGTTGTTCGTCAGTTAATATTGCATAAACAACATTATTCGGCAGCCCGTGATTAGTAGTAAGTCGCATAAGTGTTTGTGTCTGTTCATCCCAGCGAAATATCCCGGCACCATAGGATCCCAGCCACAAGGCTCCGCGGACATCTTCACAGATAGAAACAATGTTCATCATCGAGACATTTGTTGTATCCACCCGTTCTTGGAAAAATGTTGGTCGGAGTACATTCCGGCTTTCTTTGTCATGTAGAATATCATTTGCAGAGCCGGTCATTAAACTGTTTGTATGAAGCCGAAGCAGACCATTCCCCCAGGTTCCAACCCAAATCCGCTCTTTACTATCTTGATACAGTGTTTGAATTGGTGCATTACTCGGCTGATTACCACGCCAATAATGATAATGCTGACACTCACCGGTTGTACGATTAAACTCCGAAACTGTACCATCATCCGTACCTATCCAGAGACTTGTTGTGGCAGGTATTCTGTTAGAATGCCGTGCTTCAAGCAATGACCAAATATGGTTATGGTGCAAACTTCGAGGATTGGTCGGCTGATGGATATAGCGCTTCCAACGTATAATCTTGCCTTCCTCATTCCGTTCCGCCTTCGACAAGCCGCCGCCAAATGTTCCCGCCCATAATACCCCTTTGTCATCCTCTAATAAAGCGCGGATATAATCATAACCAAGACTTTGTGCATCGTCCGGCTGATGTCGGTAGTGTTGAATTTGTCCTGTTCGCGGCTCATAACGATTCAAACCACCACCATATGTACCAACCCATATTGCACCGAAACGATCTTCAGTTATACTCAAAACATCATTATGACTTAAACTGTTTGAATTGTGAGGCAAATGCTGTACAAGAGTAAAACGTGCATCGAATTGACTATACTTGCGCAATCCGCCGCTATTTGTAGCAAACCACAATACGCCGGAACGATCTTCGTAGATACGCATAATGGTTTTTGATCCAGCACCATATACATCATCTCCATCAAGATTAACACTCTGCAAACGTCCCGTCTCTCGATCCAGCGTTTGTAAACCACCTTCTTGTGTCCCCACCCAAAATTTGCCTGTACGGTCTTCACAGAAACATTTCACCCAAGCACTGACCAATTCTCCCCGTTCCACCGAGCCTTTACGCCAATGGCGAAGCACCTTGCGATTTTTGGTATCGAAGGAAAAAAAACCCTCATTAACAGTACCAATCCACATTATTCCCGAATGGTCTTCGTACATTGTTGTTAACGCCGAAGATTGGAACTCGGTAATGTGAGAAACGTGAGTTTTTGTGCGGTCAAACAGGTCTAATCCCTGCCCTGTCAGTATCCAAAACTGCCCCCGTTGGTCTTCGCATATATCCCAAACCGCATTATCACTTATACTCTGCTTATTGTTTGCATCGTGACAATAGTGGACAAATTTCACAGCACTACCATTGGGAGCACGCAGCACCTCACACAATCCACTCTCCCGCATACCTATCCAGAGTACGCCATTACGGTCTTCCATCATGCTAAGAACCCCGCCCGCCTTTATACTTCCATGGTTATTCAGACTATGTTTATAAACCGTTAAGCATTGTGTTTTGGGATTGAGCATTGCGACACCATCGGCAGTACCAATCCACAACATCCCGTCTCGTGTTTCACAGAGTGCAGCTATCCAATTATGAGGAAGAGAAGCGCTGTCGGTATCATTATGGCGATAGACACTACAGGTATAACCATCATAACGGTTAAGACCGTCAGATGTGCCAAACCACATAAAACCACGCCTGTCTTGCAGCAACGTTTGCACACTATTTTGCGACAAACCTTGCTCTACTGTTAGTCGTTTGGTGGGAAGTGGTATTTGTGCCATGCTGCTCAAGCATACCAATAACCCAAGACATCCCCAAACAAGAAGCGTGATACTACGGTGCATCATTACTCTGTGAAAACATCGTCATATTTCACAAACTCAGGATAATAATTTTCGTCTCGAACCCTGCAATTGTTTACTCGAGGAAGTTCCGGCACGTGTGATACGAAATTGACCGATAAGCTGTTGTAATTCTTCGGCTTGCGATTGCAGCCCTGAAGCGCTTCCGGCAATATTGCCCACGTTTTGCGCTGATTCTTCAATAACATCAGCAATCGTCCCAACACTTTGTGCCATCATATTGCTGGTGGTAGCCTGTTCTTCGCTGGCAGTAGCAAGTTGCGACATAACATCCGACACACGCTCGGTACGTTGCAAAATTGCGGCGAAGGCTTCTGCCGTACGATTAAGCGCTTGCTGTCCCTCGTCCACAAACCTTGTTCCGGCTTGCATCGAACTAACAGCTTCTCCTGTTTCGCGTTGAATCACTTTGATAGTATTCGATATTTCTTTCGTGGCTTTTTGTGTACGCTCGGCAAGTTTACGGACTTCATCGGCAACAACGGCAAAGCCTCGTCCTGCCTCACCTGCTCGGGCAGCTTCTATTGCTGCATTAAGCGCCAGAAGATTAGTTTGGTCGGCTATTTCATCAATCACTTGAATAATTTCGCCAATTTGTTCGCTAGATTTCCCCAAGGCACTGATTTTTTCGGCACTTTGGATCACAACGTTGGAAATACTCCGTACATTGTCCATCATACTTTTCATCGTACCATTGCCTTGCTGAGCATCGTCGTTAGCAAGTGAGGCTTCATGAGCAGCAAGTGAAGTCTGTTGTGTCGTTTGTTCAATCGTTGCGGACATTTCTTCTACTGCGCTTGCCACGTGACCGGCTTGCAATGATTGTTTTTGGGAAGAACTGGTTAACCCTTCCGTAGCACTTGAAATTTCACTTGCGGCATACACCGTTTTATCAGCACTTTCAGCGACGCGAGCAATCATTGCCTCGACATTTTCAATTGTCTGGTTTAGTGCATGAGCAAGTTTACCAATATCGTCCTGGGATTGCTCAGGAAGACGCACAGTAAAATCACCATTAGCAACACGACTAATTTGCCCCAATAATGTTTCAACACTTTTGGCAAGATATTCTTTTTGCGATTCTGACCGTGCTAAATCTTCAGCCGCACGGCGTTCTGATTCTGCTTTCAATTCCTCGAGTTTGCGGTAATCTTCCTGCGCTTGACGCTCTGCTTCGGCACGGGTTTGTGCAAGGAGTTGTGTGGTTTCGTCTTTCCCAAGTTCACTTTGTGCACTAATTGCGTTCATGAACATGATTAAAAAAATCGTTGAAGTGAGTGCAATATAGGCTGTTTGTGCGCTGTCTGTCATCCCTTTCGGTATAGAAACAAGAGCATTCATATCAATCATAAATAGCGCAACCACCAAAAGTAAAACTGAAATACCAACAACTCTACCAAACTTAAAACCACCAAGATTAAAAGCCAATAGCGGCGCGGGCAGAAAAAAGTAATGAACATTTGATTTGATACCACCATAGCTGAAAAACAGAGCGATAACTACCCCGATATAGGTAATGACGAGTAATATTACTGGGAATTTAATGGATGCAGTACGCTTCATAATGACCGGATTAATAAAGCCAATAACTAACCCCAGTGAGAGAATAATATCACCAATTCCTCCGCCAACGATAAGTACATCTTGGATAATACTCAGTAACGATAACATAGCCACTGTATAGGATATAGTCACCAATAGCCGCGCCCTGCGAAATTCGTCGGTATCTTGACGTAAAGAATCGGGGATAAATGAGAGCACAAATGACCGAAACATACTGTTTCCTTTCTGCCATATCTAATGAGCAGGTTGAAAATGAAAAGTGATAGATATTTTTTGTAAACTACAAAACTTCTTTCAAAAAAGCGAGTGCAAAAACAAACGATTTTATGCGTGATTGCGACAGCAAAGAAAAAAATTGTTGAAAAAATATTTGCTTTTGTGAATCGAAAAAAGTACCTTGAAAAAGAATATATAAGCTAAAGAAAAAATAAAATACAAAAATTCAAAACAACAAAAGCCTTTCTGCGTACATTACGATTAGACCAAAAGATATTGAAATTAATAGTTATAACATTCTAGTTTATGACAAACAATTCCTTCCATAGCTCTCTTTCTTCATCGATGATGATGAATGTCTGCATGATGCCCCAGATGTGTGGCATGATGATGTGCTGCGCTATGCCTAAACGAAGGTGAGAATGTTGCTAAATTTTACACTGTCCTAGTTTCAAAGCCATTCCCCTTCAAAACGGAATGGCTTTTTTTATTGCCCTCAAACGCATTTTGATTTTTGCTTAAAAATTATTTCAAAACTGAAAACCATTTCCATTTTTCTTGTTCCATTTTTCTTGTTCCATTTTTTTCAGAGAGTTTTTTATGAGTACACAAACAGCATCACCCTCGCAAAACCTTGCAACAAGTGACATCCCCAATGTTATTTTGCGATTAGGAGATACCGCGCCGAATTTTACGGCTGAAACAACCGAGGGTCCGATTGATTTCCACGCATGGCTCGGTAACTCATGGGGAGTCTTGTTCTCCCACCCGGCTGACTACACACCCGTTTGTACAACGGAACTCGGCACAACCGCGAAATACAAAAATCAATTCGATGCCCGTAATGTCAAGGTTATTGCCTTGAGTGTGGACCCACTCGAAAAACACCTTTCTTGGATTAATGATATCAACGAAACACAGCACACGAACGTGAATTTCCCGCTTATCGCAGACCCGGATCGCCGTGTAGCTTTACTGTACGGAATGATTCACCCCAACGCCTCAGAAAATGCCACCGTACGCTCAGTGTTTGTCATTGGACCGGACAAAAAAATCAAACTCACCATCAACTACCCCGCATCCACCGGACGTAATTTCTTAGAAATCCTCCGTGCAATAGATTCTTTACAACTTACCGCAAATTACGGTGTCGCTACTCCGGCAAATTGGCAACATGGCGACGATGTTGTTATCGTGCCGGCGATTGCCGATGCCGATGTGCCGACGCGCTTCCCCAAAGGCGCTACGTACTTGAAGCCGTATTTGCGCATTACGCCGCAACCTAATCTTTAATTCCTCATCGTTAATTTTTTCAGACAACCGCAATTCCACAACCTTATTCCGAGAGTATATCATGTCAGAGCAAACATCTCTTCCTGCTTCCGAGCAAAATAAACGCCCATTAGACATTCCCTTGCCGATTGTCAATTTTAGCCGCGCTGTTTATGCCCTCACGTTGGGCGCAGCGTTTGCACTTCAGCAGCCGATTATTACGACAATCTTATTGCTGATAGTAAGTCTTGGTGTGGTTGGGGGCGCTCAGTGGAACGTGATTAATCGTCTTGGGCGCATTATTCTTGGGAAACGTATTGCAGCTAATCCTGCCGTTCCCTTGGAAGATGTACGGCTTATCCGCTTTAATAATCTCATTGTGATTGCGCTGCTGGGGGCAGCACAAACCGCATTTTGGGTAACGCACACAGCATTCGTCGGATGGGTGTTTGTGGGCTTGATTATAGCGGCAAGCGTCGCAGCATTGGCAGGATTCTGCGTGGGTTGCGTTTTGTACTATCAATTCAAACTTCATAAATACAAGTTTTTAGGATAATTGATGAAGGGGAAACATAACTCTCTTACACACACAAACTCTCCGGACGGGATTGCTCCTCACCCGTCCGGTTCTTTTCGCTGACAAACGAAAACAGATCGGTAAATTTGAGGTAACAACGACTAATTATTTATGTTGACAACATTGTCACGACTTCATAAATTCGTATATCATTCGTATATCATTTTCAACACTATTTTTTTTAGAGACAATTACTATGAGCGCAGTAAAAGAAATTACCGTCAAAGAACTTAAATCACTGTTCGATTCCAAAAGTGATTTTCAACTCATTGATGTCCGCGAACCTCATGAGCGAGACATCGCCAGCATCGGCGGCGAAAATATTCCGCTTGGCACCGTAACACAACAGGCTGATAAATTCTCCCGAGAGAAGAAAGTGATTATTTATTGTCGAAGTGGTAAGCGCAGTGGCGATGCGGCTTTGGTACTTCAACGCGATTTTGGATTTCAAAACCTCTACAACCTCAAAGGCGGCATTCTCGCCTACTCCGATGAGGTTGATCCTTCGCTGACAAAATACTAACTCATCAATCAAAAGGGCTTTTCCAAACGAGTTTGAGTTTGGAAAAGCCCTTTTCATCAACCTAATCATCATTTTTTGTTGTGTGTATGCCTCGTTCAGCCCCATTCGATAATTTTGAAACCAACGCTATACGCCTTCAGAATGAACGCGCCGAGCGCGAACATTCCGTTCCGATCTATTTCACTTCCAGTTTTGTTTTTGAAGATGCCGAGCAAGCCCGCGCCATGTTTGCCGATGAAATTCCGGGCAATATCTACACACGCTTTTCCAATCCGAACAACAGCGAATTTATCGAAAAGCTCTGCGCTTTGGAAGGCACAGAAGACGGCATTGCAACAGCTTCCGGCATGGCTGCGATGTGGACTTCTTTAGCGGCATTTCTTCGGAGCGGCGACCACGTGCTTGCATCCCGCTCGCTTTTCGGCTCAACGCACCAAATCCTGACCATGCTGCTTCCTCGCTGGGGCATCACACACTCCTACGCCGACATTGCCAAGCCGGAAGAATGGGAAGCGCTTATTCAGCCGAATACCAAAATGATATTTGTCGAAACGCCCTCTAATCCCGCGCTTGACATTATTGACCTCGAATGGCTCGGCAAATTGGCAAAAAAGCACAATATCCTGCTGAACGTAGATAATTGCTTCGCAACGCCGTATCTGCAAAACCCCGCAAAGTACGGTGCGGACTTGGTTACGCACTCCGCCACAAAGTTTATTGACGGTCAAGGACGCGCAATCGGTGGTGCTGTGCTGGGACGGGCAGACCTCATCAAAGAAGTACGCTTTTTTGCACGTCACACAGGACCGTCCATGAGTCCTTTCAACGGCTGGATTCTTTCCAAAAGCCTCGAAACGCTTGCCGTGCGCATGGAACGCCACTGCCAAAGCGCACTTGCACTTGCAGAACGCTTACAATCAAACCCGCATATTGCCTATGTAAAATATCCTTTTCTACCTTCACACCCGCAGTACGACTTGGCTCGTCGGCAGATGCGTTTGGGCGGCGGTGTGATAACCTTTGAACTCAAGGGTGGGATTGAGCAAGGACGGCGTTTTCTCAATTCGCTGGAAATGCTCTCGCACACCGCAAATTTAGGCGATACTCGCACCATTGCGACGCATCCCGCCTCGACAACACACTCGAAACTGAAGGAAGAAGAGCGTCAGGCAGTCGGAATTACGCCCGGACTCATCCGTGTGTCGGTAGGGCTGGAGCATCCCGACGATATTTTGCGGGATATTGAACAGGCAATTACTGCTTCGGCAAGTGTATAAAGCCTCAAAGAATCATCATTCTCATTCGTGAAATTTCAGAGAGTACACGATTTTCAAACCGTTTTTATCATCTCAACTATTTACCTACTATGGCTAAAACAAACGAAAAAGTGCAGCTTCATTCTCTGGGAGAACAAGCCGCGTATCAACTTGCGAATATCACCAAAACTGCACCGCAATACGGCGCAATTACTCCGCGCTGGCTCGTGCGCCTTTTGGACTGGAAACCGCTCGAATCCGGCGTTTTGCGCCTGAACCGCGTTGTTAATTCAGAATCCGTCGAGGTCGTTTGCGGACAAGAGGAGGTCAAATCGCTGCCCGATACGTTTGTTCCCTACGACACCAAACCGCGTGAATACGTGCTGAATTCGATTTCCTCCGTGCTGAATATCCACACGCGCATTTCCGACATTTTCAGCAACCCGTTTGACCAAATCAAAGAGCAGTTGCGCTTGACGGTCGAAACCGTGAAGGAGCGTCAGGAACATGAACTTATCAATAACAGCGATTACGGCTTGCTTCATAACGTTCCCGCATCGCAACGTCTCAAAACCCGCAAAGGCGCACCAACGCCCGATGATTTGGATGATTTGATTTCCAAAGTCTGGAAAGAACCGTCATTTTTCCTCGCGCATCCCCGTGCTATTGCGGCTTTCGAGCGCGAATGTACACGACGCGGTGTTCCGCCGCCAACGGTAACGCTCTTCGGTACGCCGCTTCTGACGTGGCGCGGTATTCCGCTTGTGCCGACAGATAAACTTCTCGTGGACGGTAAAACAAACCCCGCCGTTGGTGCAAAAGGTAAAACGAGCATTTTGCTGCTCCGCGTCGGTGAGAAAAAACAAGGCGTTGTCGGATTGTATCAACCGGGACTTCCGGGCGAGCAAACACCTGGGCTTTCGGTTCGCTTCATGGGATTGGATAACAACGCCGTCGCGTCATACTTAGTTTCGCTCTACTGTTCGGCAGCCGTTTTGACCGATGACGCAATCGCCTCATTGGACGACGTAGAAGTCGGTAACTACCATGAATACAAATACTAAGCGAGTGCAACTATGATAACTCCTGATTTTCTCAACCTCACGGAACCGGACTTAACGGGCGCGTCCAACGCACGAGCGGCGGGCTTGCCTGACCCCGCACTTTTGGCGCATCTGGCAAATCAGTTTTTCAATGGTACAAACGGCTTGAATACAAGTGGTTTGCCCAACGATGCCGCCGCAGCGTCCTTTGCCACGCGCCAACCGCCTTCTGTACCGACAAGCGCGACGGGCGCATCAGCACTGAGTTCAGCGGCGACGGCTCCGATGGGTGCAACGTCCGTACTTTTGCCCTCGGCAGCACCCACGCCGCTTCCGAGTACCCCGCAGAATGCCGCAATTCTCTCCGCTTCGTCCGTGCCGAGTTCGCCCGATGCCGTACAGCATAACGGCGGTGCGGTCAGCGAGGCAGATGCACGTGCGCTGGCGCATGATGTTTCGGGTGGACAACCGTTTGGGCAGATTCCAAGTCCTTCGCAGCCGCATTTACCAAGCGGGATTCCGACCAGTTTTCACAACGGCATTCCGGATACGATTCCGGGCGGTTTTTCGTTGGCGAATCTTGCCGATGCGTCCGCATTGTCGTTTTTGACAGACTCGCGTTCACTCTTTGAAGCAGCAGCAATCACGCCGCTTCCCGGAACGCCAACGTCTGCTTTGCCGACATCTGCCTTGCCTTCAACGGTAAAAATTCCGACGGAAACAGACTTGAAATCATTTTCGTCCGTGCTGCCGGGTGCTGCGGGTGTGGCATTGCCGCAAACGCCCTCTGTTCCTGCTTTTACGCCACATCTGCCCGGAATTTCTCCGCAAGAAGCAAGCGCAAACTCCTTGCCTTTTGCAAATGAAACTCGCAGTAGCGAACTACGAAGCATCGCAGGGCTTGATTTTGCGCCGACGCTGATTCCCTTCGGTGCGGCTGCGTCTGTGCCTTCGGTCGCGGGAGAAATTTCGTCGCTGGGATTTGACGTTCACGCTATTCGGCGCGATTTCCCAATTTTGCAAGAGCGCGTGAACGGTCGCCCGCTTATTTGGCTGGACAACGCCGCAACAACGCAAAAGCCGAAAGCGGTGATTGACCGCCTCACGTATTACTACGAACACGAAAACTCGAATGTTCACAGGGCAGCACACACGCTTGCTGCGCGGGCGACCGATGCTTACGATGCCGCACGAGACAAGGTGCGCCGATTCCTGAATGCTGCATCATCGCAAGAAATTATTTTCGTGCGCGGTGCGACCGAAGGTATCAATCTTGTGGCGCAAAGCTGGGGGCGGCAAAACATTCAGCACGGTGACGAAATCGTCGTTACGCATCTCGAACACCACGCGAACATCGTTCCGTGGCAAATGCTCTGTGCCGAAAAAGGCGCACGGCTGCGCGTGGCTCCGGTGGACGATAGCGGGCAGGTTCGTTTAGACGAATACCAAAAATTGCTCAACGCAAAAACCCGCCTCGTGGCAATAGCGCACGTTTCCAATGCACTCGGCACGGTTACGCCCGTGCAGGAAATGGTCGCAATGGCACACGCGGTCGGCGCGAAAGCACTCATTGACGGCTCGCAATCAGTATCGCATTTGCGCGTGGATATGCAAGCCTACGACTGTGATTTCTTCGTGTTTTCGGGGCATAAAGTCTTTGCTCCGACGGGCATCGGCGTTGTTTATGGTAAATCCGATGTGCTTCAATCCATGCCCCCGTGGCAAGGCGGCGGGAATATGATTGTAGATGTAACGTTTGAAAAAACGGTCTATCATCCGCCCGCAGCCCGCTTTGAAGCAGGCACGGGAAGCATTGCCGATGCGGTAGGGCTTGGTGCGGCGATTGATTATTTGGATAAAATCGGCATGGCGAATATCACGCGCTACGAACACGAATTGCTGGTCTATGCGACGGAAGGCTTACAGCGCATTCCGGGGCTGCACCTCATCGGCACAGCACGCGAGAAAGCAAGCGTGTTGTCGTTTGTGTTGGACGGCTACACCACCGAAGAAGTCGGCGCGGCGCTGAACAAAGAAGGAATTGCCGTGCGCTCCGGTCATCACTGCGCACAGCCGATTTTACGCCGCTTCGGGCTGGAAGCTACCGTGCGTCCGTCGCTGGCGTTCTACAACACGTTTGAGGAAGTAGATTGCCTTGTAGCAACGGTGTGGAATTTGAAAAACGGGCGCTCTTCGAGTGTTATCTAAACATCACAAGCAGCATGATTTTCAAGGCTTTCCGAGAAGGGCAATGTGCTTTTCCCCCAAAATCTATCACATTAAAGCCGGTTAAAAAACAATCATTTTCTGACATTCTTTCTTCAACTATGACCTACGCCCCGCTCCATAACTTGCGTTTCAGCACCTTCGCTGTAATGCCCGTTTGCATGATGCCCTGCCGCATGATGCAAATGTGTATGCCCGTGTGCTGCTGCGTCGGCAAAATGGTGCGAAGGTGTGAATGATCGTGTAAAGAATTGTATTCTTCCAGCCATTCGCCCTTCTTCAGGCGGATGGCTTTTTTTTTGCACAAGATTGAATATCAACGCTTCGGAGCCGTGGTCGAGCGGTGAGGCGGGAGTCTGCAAAACTCTTCACGGCGGTTCAAATCCGCCCGGCTCCTCATCTCAAAGGATAATTCTTTTGTTTCACTGTACCAAACACATTATGTTTCGTTTCTTTACTCACTCAGCCTTCACCACCATTGTACGCCGCACAAATCCGGCGCTCATCTTTGCTTTTCTTCTCGCTCTGCCCCTGTATGCTCAGGCACAAAGCCGCTTGCAAGGCACTGCCACCTTTGGCGAAGCAAAAAAGCCGATTTCCGGTGTGAACATTCAACTTTCCGGCACATCTTCCGGCGCGGCTTCCCGGCTGGGCGCAATCACCAATGCCGCAGGCACGTACTCACTTTCAGCACCAGCAGGTACATACAAACTCACTGCAAAACTCATCGGTGCAAAGCCATTTGAAAAAACTGTTACCATTGCTGCCGATGCGCCTACGACGCTTGATATTGCACTGGAAGAAGATGTGATTCTTTCGGAGCGCGTCGTGGTTGTTGGTTCGCGGTCGGGGGGCGGTTTTACAAAAATTGCTACGCCTGTTCCGGTGGATATTGTTCCGCTTGAGGTGGTCGGCAAACTGGGTCAGCCCGAAATCAGCCAGACTTTGCACTTTGTCGCTCCGTCGTTTCATTCGGTTACGCAAACCCAAACCGACGGCAACGACCACGTAGATTTTGCCTCGCTTCGAGGCTTGGGTGCTGACCAAACGCTGGTGCTGGTCAATGGCAAACGCCGCCACACCAGCGCACTCACGCACTTCGGCGATAACGTCGGACAGGGCGTTTCGGCGGTGGATGTGAACACAATTCCCGTTGCGGCGGTTGAGCGCGTTGAGGTTCTGCGGGACGGTGCGGCTGCACAATACGGCTCGGACGCTATTGCCGGCATTTTGAACTTTGTTCTGAAATCCAGCACTAATGAACTGAACGTTTCAGCACTCGGCGGCTTGACTTCGCGCGGCGATGGTCAGAACATTCGGCTTGACGCAAACTACGGCTTCAAACTTGGCGACGACGGCTTTGTGAATATCACCGCCGAATGGCGACACCGCGAACCTACCAACCGCGTCGGACGCTGGACGGGTAACGTTTATCGCGGTAATTTGTTCAATTTCGGTGATATTGGTTTTAACGGCGAATATAGTACCAGAGCTGATTCCGTCGAAGATGCACGGCTTATTCAGCAAAACGGCTTCAACCGCGACAACGTACAGCGTATCGGCGATTCACGCCAGCGCAATTTCACGCTCTTTGTCAATGCCGCAAAACCGCTTGCGCCCAACCTTGAACTGTACGCCTTCGCAAGCGGCAATCTTCGCAACGGCGACGCAACAGCGTTTTACCGCTTCCCCGCCGATGCCGATGTGAGCAATACCGCCATTTTCCCCAACGGGTATTTGCCGCTTATCGTTACCAATATCTTCGACAATGCCGTTACCATCGGGCTTCGCGGCGCGAATGCAGGCTGGAACTACGACATAAGCGCATCCAACGGCAGCAATACGTTTGATTTCAGCGTACAAAATACCATTAACGCTTCTAACCGCACCAGCCGCCAAACCAGTTTTGATGCGGGTGGTACAAGTTCGGGGCAAACGAATCTGCGTTTGGAAGCCTCCAAACTTTTCAAAGAACTTGGCTTTGCCGAATCGCTCAACGCCGCTTTCGGTGCGGAAATTCGCCAAGAACGCTACGGCATTCGTGCGGGCGAAGAGGCTTCATGGCAGAACTATGGGCGCAATACCGATTTTCGCTCCGGTTCGCAGGGTTTTCCGGGCTATCAGCCGCAAAATGCCGGCTCGTGGTCGCGCATCAACATTGGCGCATTCACGGACGCGGAACTAAATTTCACCAAAGATTTCTTGCTCGGTGCAGCCGGACGTTTTGAGAATTACAGCGATTTCGGCACGAATCTGAGCGGTAAAATCACGGCACGGTACAAATTTGCCGATGTTGTAGCCCTGCGCGGTGCGGTACAATCCGGCTTCCGCGCTCCGACGCTGCAACAGAACTTCACAAACAAAATCACCACAATTTTTGTGGCAAATCGTCCCGTCAATTCCGGTGTGTTCAATAATACCTCCAACGTCGCGCAAGCACTCGGTATTGAAAAATTAAAAGCGGAAACATCGGTTTCGTATAGCCTCGGCTTGACCATAGAACCGCTTGAACGCTTAACGCTCACGGCAGATGCCTACCTTATCAATGTTACAAACCGCATCGTTGCTTCGGGTCAGCTTTCGCGGGGTGATATTCCCGGCGTTGATGCTGCTTTACGGGGTCTTCCCGATGTAAACACCGTGCAGTTCCTCACCAACGCGATTGACACACGCACACGCGGCTTGGATGTGGTGCTGGATTACGCGCTGCCCATCGGCGACGGTACACTTGCTCTTACGGGCATCGCTAATTTTACCGAAACGGTGATTGTGGGCGACATTCGCAAACCGACAAGTATCGGCACAAGCGACCTTTTTAACAAGCAGGAACGCTCGTGGATTGAGAATGCGCGTCCGGCAAATAAATTTATCGTGTCGGCACGGTACAATATCGGTGATTTTGCTGTGCTTGCCCGTGCAACGCGCTTCGGTGAGGTGCAAAGCGTGAATCTGTTCGGACCGGATGAAACCTTGCCCGCAGCGTGGGTTGCCGATGCAAATGTGTCCTACACGCTTGGCGCAATCACGCTTTCAGTCGGCGGTAATAATATTTTCAATACCTTTCCGCCCGTTCAAGATTACGGCAACACGTATTTCGGCATATTTTCCTATTCTCGCGTAGCACCCTTCGGAACACGAGGAGCAGCGTGGTATGCGGGTATTGCGGTAAAAATCTAATACGCAAAGAACTTTCAAACAATCTCGATAATTTCTGTACTACTCAATGCCGGGACAAAAATATGAGGCAACTATCACGGCTCTCAAAGCAAAGGCGCTGTATTGCATTGAGAAGTGCAAGAATACTATTGACAAGAGCCATAGCAAAAAATCTATTTTTTTCATTATTGTCTACCGATATGCGTTTTTTTTCACTCCTCAGTTTTTTGATTGCTGCCTTTGTGTCAAGCGTTCATGCTGCCCAGCCGCCCGGCACAGAGCAAGATGAGCTACGCCGCGTCGCAGAGTTTTTAAGCGGCTCTTTCTCCAGTAAAGAGCAGTCTGAGAAAGATTCAGCATTTTTTGAAGTGCATTTGACCATGACCCCGATTTGGCAAGAACGCACGGGTGAGCATTGGCTCTACGTCGAACAGGCGATGGCGACTGCCCTTGACAAACCGTATCGGCAACGTATTTATCGCGTGGTATGGAAAGAGAATACGCCCGTAAGCCTTGTCTATACCCTGCCCGATAACCCGCTTAAATACGCCGGTGCTGCTAAAAATCCGAGCCTGCTTGCGGGTTTGAAGCCTGAAAACCTCACCGAGCGCGACGGCTGCGCCATTGTCCTCAAAAAACTTCCCGACGGCTCGTATCAGGGTTCAACGCAAGGTACAGGCTGCAAAAGCGATCTTCGCGGTGCTTCCTATGCCACATCAGAAGTTTTTCTCACACAAAGTACACTCACAAGCTGGGACAGAGGTTTCAACGCTGAGGGCAAGCAGGTTTGGGGAGCGGTGAAAGGTGCGTATATTTTCAAGAAAGTTGTTTCATCAAGCAATGGAAGGTAAGAAATTATGGGAAATGCTGTTAAACGTGCATTGCCAATCCTCTCCAATTGGATACAATAAGTCAGCATTGGCAATACCTATCGTTTAGCATAGATGCTATCTATACCCACATCAAGGGCAACGATTTTTCACAAGTGCATTTTTGGTATTAGGACTTTCGCAAATACACATTGTGGAGTGCGAAAATTCATTTGCGTTGTAGAGTAAAAGTCTCTCTGGCAGAATGAACATTCTCCAATCCAGTTTTTGCGAAAGTCCTCAATATTATTTGTTCTCCTATCTCGATTATTCCCACTCCTTATACAGAACTTCCTGCTAATCTCGTTGCGACGGTACATTTTCGATAATATTTCAAACGCACAATCTTTTTCTTCACAATCGTCTTATCGTCAGTACATCTTAATAACGCAACAGGAAAAATTTCACAATTATTTAACACCTACCGCGTGGAACTTTCCTATATTTTTGTCGTATAAGACCTCGTTAATGTAAGGGATTTTTTAGCACCACACTTTTTACCTCCTTCGATGAATACTGTTCCCACTTTCGCACTGTTACGTGGTAGATTCCTCGTTACACTGCTTTTTGCCTTATTGACAGGCACAATTACACTCCAAGCACAAACAATTTTTGTCACAGCTTCCGTTGTTGACAGCGCCACACGCTCTGCCGTAACAGGCGCACGGGTGCAACTTCTCAGGGCTGATAGCAACCTTGTAACAGGTACGGTTGCTGATCGCAACGGCGTTTTTGTATTAAAAAACGTTTCCGCAGGGCAGTATCTTTTGTCACTACAATCAGTCGGTTACTTGACCAAAATCACCAAAGTAACCATTCCTGAGTCGATCATTGGAAAGATGGACACTCTTCGCCTACCTCCGGTACGAATGACTTCCAATGCCGTCAAAACAGGTGAAGTAGAAGTTTCGACAACGGCACTTCGTGCAGAAGTTCGAGGCGATACCACAGAATTTACAGCAAAATCCTTCAAAACAGACAAAAATGCCGTTGCTGAAGACCTCATTCGCAAAATGCCCGGCGTAGAAGTAGATGCAAGCGGCACGGTCAAAGCTCAAGGTGAAAACGTGCGCCGTGTCCTTGTAGATGGGAAACCCTTTTTTGGAGATGACCCCTCGGCAGCACTGAAAAATCTTCCTTCAGAAATTATTGACCGCGTACAAGTAATTGACCAAATGAGTGACCAAGCTGCATTTACCCGCTTTGACGATGGAGACCGCACGAAAACGCTTAATATCATTACCAATCCGGCAAAGCGTATGGGACAATTTGGTAAAATTTATGGTGGTTATGGTTCAAACACTGACCAATTTGATAGTCGCTATACGGCAGGCGGTAATATCAACTTTTTCAACGGTGACCGTAGAATATCACTTTTGGGTATGTCCAATAACATTAATCAACAAAATTTTTCCATTCAGGATATTTTAGGTTTACTCGGCAACAATAATAACCCAATGATGCGAATGATGGGCAGTGCCGGAGGAGCAGCTGCAATGCGTGGTATGGCTGGCGGCGGCGGTCAAGTATTCCGTATGGGCGGCGGCGGGGGTGCGGGCAGCCCGGGTGATTTTCTTGTACCGCAAAGCGATGGTATTACTGCATCACACGGCTTAGGCTTGAATTATTCGGATTCATGGAGCAAAGAGGTCAGTGTTACGGGTAGCTATTTTGTGAATTTTACAAATAATGACGCTCAACAGTCACTCTTGCGTCAATACTTCCTCGCTGACGGAGTACCGCCTCAAACCAGTACGCAAGGTACGGTTAGCAACACCCAAAATATGAATCATCGCATCAATATGCGGATTGAAGCAACACTTGATTCATCCAATTCGCTCATCATTACTCCTCGTCTGACCTTGCAAACCAATAACCGCTCTACATTGACTGACCGCTCTACGTTTGTTGGCTCAAATGGTCTTCAGCGCACTCTGAATACTACAGAATCCGATGCAACATCGCAGACCTTTGGTTATTCGCTCGGTGGTGATATTCTTTGGCGGCATAAATTCCCAACAGAAGGACGCACACTTTCCATCAATCTTTCACCAAGCTATAATTACAATCTTGGTCAGCAAATTAACAATTCTACCAATGGATTCGCAGCACCTAACCAAGTCGGCGACTTAATTTTTAATAACATTAACCAAGAAACACCGATTCTTGGCAACACACTTGGTCTTGGCGGAAATATTTCCTACACCGAACCGCTTCACGACAAAGGCAGCTTGCAAGCGTCATATAATCTGAATTTAACTGCCTCCGCCTCTGATCGCCAGGTATTCGATTTCAACCGTTCAACAGGTGATTACACCGAGCGAAATAATTTGCTTTCCAACGTCTTTTCAAGCCAGTACATCACTCATCGCCCTGGTCTGAGTTATCGGTATGCCTTTGCAACCGGCGCAAATTTATCTGTTGGTGTAGATTATCAAGCAGCATTTTTGAACGTTGCGCAGCAGTCTCCAAACCGCTTGGATGCAGCCGCTGCATTTTATAACTTCTTGCCTAATGCAAGTTTCAACATGCGTTTTGGCAGAACGGGCAATTTACGCCTTAATTATCGCACATTCACCAATGCACCGAGTATTCGCCAATTGCAAAATGTTTTAGACTTTTCTGACCCGCTCCGCCTCTATATCGGTAATCCGAATTTAAGTCAAGAATTCACGCACAGCATTTTTGCGAATTACGGCGTATTTGATATGGCAACCGCTAATTCAATGTTTTTCTTTGTTGGTGTAAACATTACCAATGATAAAATTGTGAATGCTACGACAATTGCGACACGCGACACAGCAGTGTTGCCGGAAGTCCGTTTGCCCTCCGGCGGTCAATTTACACGCCCGACAAACATTGCAACAGGCGTTTGGAGTGGTCGCGCTTTCGGGACATACAGTTTTCCGTGGGAACTTTGGCAAGGCGCAAAGTTAAATGTTAATCTGGGTACAGGATTTACCTATTCGCGCGATATTAGCGTAATCAACGCACAAAATAACAATGTCGATAATTACGGTGTTACCCCTTCGCTCACACTCAGTAGCAATATCAGCGAAAATCTTGATTTTACGATATCGGGGCGCACAGCAATTACTATTGCTCGAAACTCTCTTCAATCCTCACTGGATAATACTTTTCTTGTGCATAATATGTATGCAAAGTTGAATTGGGTATTTTGGGAAGGATTTCTTTTGTCGGGTGATTTTACCTATATTTCTAACAACGGTTTATCCGACGGCTTCAACCAATCCATTCCGCTTCTTTCCATTGGTCTTGGCAAACGCTTTTTGGATGATAAATTGGAAGTCAAACTCTCAGCGTTTGACGCACTTAATCAAAATGCGGCTATTTCTCGTAGCGTAACCAGTACCTATATTGAAGACTTACAAACAGTTGTTTTGCGCAGATATGTCCTTTTGACGTTGACTT